>Ga0299906_10000706_pt1 | contig 29835 bp, 25 predicted proteins | sample RVTome_14_FD_200259 | JGI IMG/M metagenome (GOLD analysis project Ga0299906, IMG submission 200259) | Soil microbial communities from uranium-contaminated site in the Upper Colorado River Basin, Wyoming, United States - RVT145D125 (version 2) ...
GAGCGCTTCCTCCATCGCGGTGTCTCCGCCTCCGACGACTCCGATTTCCTTCCCGCGATAGAGCGCCCCGTCGCACGTGGCGCAGGCCGAGACCCCTCGATTCTGGAGCTTCTTCTCCGATTCCAGCCCGAGCCATTTCGCCGCCGCGCCGGTCGCGACCACCAGCGCCTCGGCGAGGTACGTCTCCTTGGCGGTCTTGACCCGGAACGGCCTCCCGTCGATCTCGACCTCGGTCGCGTCGGCGTACACGATTTCGGATCCGAACCGCTCGGCCTGCTTGCGAAAGAGGTCCATCATCTCGGGACCGGTCACACCCTCGGGAAAGCCCGGGTAGTTCTCGACGTCGGTGGTGAGCATGAGCTGTCCGCCGGGGATTCCGATCTTGGTGTCCGTCCCCGAGCCGGCGAGGACCAGCGGCGCGAGCTCGGCGCGACCGGCGTAGATCGCCGCGGTGTAGGCCGCGGGGCCGCTCCCGATGATGATCACCCGCCTTGGATCTCGACGAGCGCGTTCCTCGTCGCTCATGCGATGTGCCGTTCGACGAGACGCACCAGGTTTTCTTTCGAAGTCACCCCCACCACCTGTTCTTTCACCTCGCCGCCCTTGAAGATCAGGATCGTGGGGATTCCGCGGATGTCGTACTTCTCGGACGTCGCCGCGTTCTCGTCCACGTTCAGCTTTCCGACGCGGACCCGCCCATCGAACTCTTCCGCGAGAGCCTCGATCGAGGGCGCCATCAGCTTGCACGGGGCGCACCACTCGGCCCAGAAGTCGACGAGGACAGGCTCCTTGGAAGACAAAACGTCCTCCTTCCACTTCTCGTCGGTGAACGTCAGGACTTTGACCGGCATGGATCCCGCCAAAGTAACAAACGCGCCGAGACGCCGTCAACCTCGATGACCGAGCCGCCGGAAGGCGCGTGCTATTCTCCGCCCATGTCGAGAGGGGCCCGCGCGAAGAGCCAGGGATTCCACCCCTCGCGCGCCAAGGGGCAGTGCTTCCTGAAAGACGAGCGCTACGTCGAGAGAATCGTCCAGGCTATCGCTCCGCGCCCGGGGGAGACCCTCCTCGAGATCGGCGCCGGACAGGGCCAGCTCACGCTTCCTCTCGCGCGCGCCGGGGCGCGCGTCGTCGCCATCGAATCGGACCGGAGACTCGCGGAGGAGCTCCGCGGGACTCTCTCCTTCGTGCCCGGAGTCGAGCTTCTCGAGGCCGACGCTCTCCGGGTCGACTTCCGAGACGTCGTCCATGCGCATGGGCCGGGGAAGCTCCGCGTCGTGGGAAACCTTCCCTATTCCGTCGCCGCCCCCATCCTCCTCCGGCTTCTCAACACCCGAGAAGCGTTCAGCGAGCTCATCCTCATGTTCCAGAGCGAGGTCGCGGAGCGATTGACGGCGAAACCGGGCACCAAGGCCTACGGGTTTCTCACCGTCGTCGCCCAGCGGGCAGCCAGGGTGAGCGTTCTCTTTCGCGTCCCCCCCGACGCTTTTCGTCCCCGCCCGCGCGTGGTCTCCGCGCTCCTTCGCTTCGAGATGCGCGAAGTGGATACGCGCGATGCGGTCGTGGAGGAGAAGCTCTTCCGCGCCCTGGTGCGCGGGCTTCTGGCTCATCGGCGAAAGACGATCGGGAACAACATCAAGCACTTGGAGGCAAGCGGCCTTTCGCGCGAGGCGACTCTGGGCGCGCTCGAGACCATGGGGATCGATCCTGCCCGCCGGGCGGAAACCCTGGGTGTGGAGGAATTTGCCGAGCTCTCCCGGGTCTGCGCCGGGCTTCGGTAACCCGCCGCTTTTTTGCCTTTCAAAGGCTCTTATCTGGTAGTATGAAGCGATTTCTGAGCCCTGGGAAGCTAAACCCCTGTTGTCAATGGTGAAATCTGCGCAAAGGGCGCCGCACCTCGAGGTGCTGCCGCTCGGTGGCCTCGGCGAGTTCGGCCTGAACATGATGGCCTATCGCCTCGGCACCGACATCCTCGTCGTCGATTCCGGGATCATGTTCCCGAGCGCCGACACGCCGGGGGTCGATCTCCTTCTTCCGGACACGAGCTACCTCGAGGCGCATCGGGAGCTCGTCCGGGGAATCGTCCTCACCCATGGCCACGAGGATCATATCGGGGCGCTCCCGTTCGTGCTGCGCGAGCATCCGGTTCCGGTCTACGGCACGAAGCTCACCCTCGGAATGTGCCGGAGGCGGCTCGAGGAGCACGGTCTTCTCGACCGGGTGGAGCTTCACGAAGTCGCGCCGGGAGAGCGGGTCGCGATCGGAGCGTTCGACCTCGAGTTCATCTACGTGTCGCACAGTCTCGCCGACGCGGTGGCGATCGCGATCGGAACCCCGCAGGGCGTCGTGCTCCACACGGGCGATTTCAAGATCGACGAAGGACCGCCCGTCGGCCCCTCCATCGACCTGAAGAGGCTCGGCGAGCTCGGACAGCGCGGCGTCCTCTGTCTCCTCTCCGACAGCACCAACAGCGAGGTCCCCGGGAGAAGCGGCCCGGAGAACGCCGTCTCGAAGGCGTTCGACGAGATCCTGCAGGACGCTCCCGGGCGCGTCTTTCTCTCGTGTTTCACTTCCAGCACCCATCGGCTCCAGATCGCGCTCGACCTCGCGGCGAAGCACGGACGAAAGGCTGTCCTCGTCGGGCGGAGCATGGTCGAAAACGTCGCCATCTCGATGGAGCTCGGCTACCTGCGCGCGCCCTCCGAAACGCTCTGGGCGATCGAGGACATCGACCGCCTCCCCCGCCCGAAGCAGCTGGTGGTGATCGCCGGAAGCCAGGGCGAGCCGATGTCGGCCCTCGCCCAGATCGCGAACCGGTCGCACCGGTTCGTCTCCGCCGAGCCCGGAGACCGCGTGATCCTGAGCGCCCGGGTGATCCCGGGAAACGAGCGCGCCGTCAACCGGATCGTGAACCAGCTGTTCAAGCTCGGCTGCGAGGTCTACTATCCACCAAAGGCGCAGGTCCACGTCTCCGGACATGCATGCGCGGAGGAGCTCGCCATCCTTCTCCGTCTTCTCCGGCCGCGCTACTTCGTTCCGATCCACGGGGAGTGGCGGCAGCTCTACCATCACGCGAAGATCGCGCGGGAGAACGGCATCGCGGAAAACCACCTGTTCCTCGCCGAGGACGGCGACATGCTGCACTTCGACGAGGACGGCGCCAGGGTCGCCGACAAGATCGCGACCGGCCGGGTGCTCGTCGACGGGAGCGGCCTCGGGCTTGTCGACGACTGCGTGGTGCGGGACAGAAAGCGCCTCGCGACCGGCGGCCTGGTGGTGCCGATGGTCTCGCTTTCCGCTTCGAGCGAGCTCGAGGTCTCGGATCTCCTGAGCCGCGGGTTCATCGAGAGCGAGGAGGGGGAAGCGCTTCTCGCCGAGGCGCACGACGCGATGCTCTCGGCGGTTCGGGACCTCTCCCCCGCCGACGACCGGAGCGAGCGGGCGATCGAAGAGCTCCTCGAGACCACGCTCAAACGTTTCTTCCGGAAGAAGTCCGTGCGACGGCCGGTCATCGTCCCGGTCGTGGTGGCGCGGGAGGGAAGGTAAATCGGTGGCGGCGAACCTCACCCCTTCGCGCTCGCTCTCGCGCCGGAGCGACTCTCATGGGTCCTTCCTGCCGGCGGAGCGGCTGTCCGAAGTCTTCGGCGTGGTCCTGATGGCGCTCGCCCTCATGGTCGCGGTGAGCCTTCTCACCCACTCCCCCTCGGACCCCGCCTGGTACTTCCGCGAGACCAGCACGCGGCCCACGGAGAACCTGATCGGCCCCGCGGGGGCGTTCCTCTCGGAAGGGTTCCTGCAGGTCTTCGGGCTCGCCTCGTATTTCGTCGCCATCCTCGCCTTCGCGACGGGGTGGAATCGCTTCTGGTTCCACCCGGTCGATTCCAAGCCGACGAAGCTCATCGGTCTGGTTACGATCGCCGCCTGTCTCGCGGCGCTCCTGGCGCTCGCCCTCGGAGAAATTCCGCTCTCGGGAGTCCTCACTCCCGCGGGAGGCGCCGTCGGGCAGGTGCTCGCCTCTTACCTGGTCTCCGCACTCAACCCCATGGGAGCGTTCATCCTTCTGGTGACGATCCTGTTCACCGCGATCGTCGTCGTCACCCACTGGTCGCTCTCGAGCGGGTTCCGCGCGTATCGCGCCTGGCAGAAGAAGGTGGGGGCCGAGATCTTCACCGCCTTCCATCGCTACCGGGAGACGAGGCGGAAGGAGAAGCTCCGCGAGCGCGTGGTGAAGAAGCACGCGAAGCAGGCCAAGGCGAAGCAGGACAAGGAGGAGGAGCAAGCCGCGGAAGCGGCGGGCCAATCGGCCCCGAACGCGGCGAAAGCTTCTCTGTCGAAGAAGGCGCCGGTGGTCCTCTCCGAGGTCAAGCAGGAGATGCTCCCCTTTACCCCGAAGAAGGGCCGGTGGAACATGCCGCCTTTCGGGATCCTCGAGATCCGGCGCGAGGAGATCAAAGCCGACGAGAAAGACCTCATGGAGCGGGCGAAGACGCTTCAGTCGCGCTCGCGGGAGTTCGCGGTCGAGGGGCAGGTGCTCCAGATTCACCCGGGTCCCGTGGTCACCACCTTCGAGTTCAAGCCCGACGCCGGGATCAAGTACAGCAAGATCACCTCTCTCGCCGACGACCTCTGCCTCGCGCTCCAGGCGGAGTCGGTCCGCATCGATCGCATCTCGGGAAAATCCACCGTGGGGATCGAGATCCCGAACCGCGTTCGCGAGACCATCGGGCTCCGCGAGCTGCTCGAGTCCGAGGAGTTCCAGGGAAGCTCCTCGAAGCTCACGCTCGCCCTGGGAAAGACCATCGACGGCGCTCCCTACATGAGCGACCTCGCGAAGATGCCGCACCTCCTCATCGCCGGCGCGACGGGAAGCGGCAAGTCGGTTCTCCTCAACAGTCTCATCTGCTCCATCCTCTACAAGTCGAGCCCGGACGAAGTGCGCCTGATCCTGATCGATCCCAAGCGCATCGAGCTCGGGGTGTACCAGGACATCCCGCACCTATTGACCCCGGTCGTGACCGACCCGAAGAAGGCGAGCGAGGTCTTGAAATGGGTGGTCTGGGAGATGGAGTGCCGGATCAAGATGCTCGCCTCCGAAGGGGTGCGGAACATCGACCAGTACAACAACATCCTCAAGGGCGCCGTCGAGGCGGGAGAGAAGAAAGAGAACGAGCGGGGCGAGCCCCTTCGTCCTCTTCCCTACGTGATGGTGGTCATCGACGAGCTCGCGGACTTGATGATGGTGTCTTCGTCCGACGTGGAGGACGCCATCACCCGGCTCGCCCAGATGGCGCGCGCCGTCGGCATCCATCTGGTCCTCGCGACCCAGAGGCCCTCGGTCGACGTCATCACCGGCATCATCAAGGCGAACTTCCCCGCCCGGATCGCGTTCCGGGTCGCCTCGAGGGTGGACTCCCGAACCATCCTCGATGGAAACGGCGCCGAGCAGCTCCTCGGCCGCGGCGACATGCTGTTGCTCCCGCCCGGATCGGCGAGGCTTTTGCGCCTTCACGGCCCCTTCGTCTCCGAGGCGGAGGTGGGTCGGCTGGTGGCGTTCTGGCGGCGCGAGGGCAAGCCCGAGTACAACGCGTCGATTCTCGAGGCCCAGGAAGCGACGGAGGTCGCGGCGTACGAGAAGGACGAAATGTTCGACAAGGCGGCCCGGGTCATCGTGGAGAGCCGGGTCGCCTCCGTCTCCCATCTCCAGAGGCGCCTCAGGCTCGGGTACAGCCGCGCGGCGCGTATCATGGATATGCTGGAAGCGGACGGCATCGTCGGACCGAACGATGGATCGAACCGTCGCGAGGTCCTCGTGCCCAAGGACTATTTCGATGAGGTGGACCGGCAGCTCCGGTAGGTCCGCGCTCGGCCTTCTTGCCCTCCTGATCGCTTCGGGAGGGGCGGCCGAGGGGGCGCAGACGTCCGCGCGGAAGCTATACGACGAGGCTCACGCCGCGGAGACTCGCCTTCACCAGTCGAAGTCGCGGACGGCGAAGAAGAGCGAGTGGGTGCGCGTGGCCCGGATGTACCGCTCGGTCGTCGTCTCCCATCCCCAGAGCGGCTATTCCGACGACGCCCTCTTCTACGAAGCGGAAATCTACCGCGAGGTGAATCGGCGCTTCGACGACGACGCCGCCCTCGAGCGCTCGCTCGACTCGTACCTCCTCCTCGCGACGGGGTATCCCTCGAGCAAGTGGGCGCCGCGCGCCCTTCTTACCCGCGGCAAGATCCAGCTCGAGAGCCGCGTCGACCGAAAGCGCGCCTCGGCCGAGCTTTCGAAGGTCGTCGCCGATTTTCCCGGCACCCCCGAAGCCGCCGAGGCGAGACGGCTTCTCGACGACATGACCCCGCCTCGGCGCGCGGCCGCCGCCCCCGAACGCGAGACGTTTCCGAGCGGCATCGTGGGAGTGCGCAACATCCGGCAGTGGACGGGAACCGAGTACACGAGAATCGTCATCGACCTCGACGACGAGGTGAAGTACACGGAGGGAAGCGTCCAGGATCCCGCGCGGATCTACTTCGACCTTCTCGGAGCCCGCGTCACCAGGGACCTCGCGTCCCGGATCTTCCCCGTGGGCGACGGATTCCTCCAGCAGATTCGGGTCGGCCAGAACAGGGCCGACGTGGTGAGAGTCGTCCTCGATTTCCAGAACGTGAGCGAGTACAACGTCTTCACCCTGCCCGACCCCTATCGCCTGGTCGTCGATATCCTGGGAAAGGCGCCGAGCGAGAGCGCGAAAACACCTCCGACCCCTCCGACGGAGGTTGCGGCGACTCCCGCGATTCCCACCGAGACGGTCCGGGAGCCCACCCCCACGGCGATCGTGGCGGAAGCGAAGCCGGAGCCGGAGCCCGTAGCCGCGGAGGCGTCGCCGGACATCATTCGGGTTCCGCCGGCGCCCCGGAAAGACGGCTACTCCATCGTCCAGCAGCTGGGGCTGTCCGCTTCGACGGTGGTGATCGACCCGGGCCATGGAGGGCACGATCCGGGAACGATGAACAAGAGCGGCCTGCGCGAGAAGGACATCGTCCTCGACCTCGCCCAGCGCCTGCGCAAGCTCCTGGAGAAGGACGGATTCGAGGTGGTGATGACCCGCGATCGGGACGTCTTCATCCCTCTCGAGGAGCGAACCGCGATCGCGAACTCCAAGGGAGCGGATCTCTTCGTCTCCATCCACGTGAACGCCGCCCGGAGCACCAAGCCGCGGGGCACGGAGACCTACTTCCTCAACCTGGCGACGACCCCCGACGCGGAAGAGGTCGCCGCGAGAGAGAACGCGGTCACCACCCGGAGGGTCAACGAGCTCCAGAGCATCCTCCAGAAGATCGTCAACAACGAAAAGATCACCGAGTCGCGGGAGCTCGCGAGCCGGGTCCAGACCTCGCTCTCCTCCGAGCTCTACGCTTCGCCCAAGGATTCGCGAAACCGCGGGGTGAAGACGGCGCCGTTCTACGTTCTCCTGGGGGCGCAGATGCCTTCGGTGCTGGTCGAGGTCGCCTACTTGACGAACCGCAAGGACGCGGAGCTCCTGGGCGACGGGAGGTTCCGTGACAAGGTGGCGGAGTCGATCGCGGTCGGCATCCGCGGCTATCAGGACTCGCTGGTGAGGGTCACGAGAACCGAAGGAGCCGGATCGCGGGTCGCCGAGAAAGAACAGCCGCGTTAGAATGGCTCGTGCTTCTCGATTTCCTCGCGCGCGTGCCGTTCGCTCTCCCGATTCTCTTCGCTCTCCAGCCGGCTGACGACGGCATCAAGTACTTCACGCTCCGGGACCCGGAGTCCGAGCGGAACCTCGCGTGGTTCATCCTCAACGCGTTCTTCCTCATCGCCGTGGCGCTCGGGGTCACTCTCGCAATCGGCATCGCGCTCGGGACGTTCCGCGTCTGGCTCCTCGAGAAGTTCCCGCACAACCGCTTCAACGGCACCCCGGTGAACGACCCGGGCGAGTTCCGCCTGCGCGACCCTGGCGAGTAATAAAACCAAGAACTGAACGCAACGGCGCAAAGACGCAAAGAAGAAACCCAATACAAGGGGGATAAGGGGACAGGAGGAGATAGGGGGATAAATTAACCAACAGTTCCTGATTCATCCCCCCCACTCTCCTCCTATCTCCGCCCGTTCTTCCTCTCTTCAGTTCGCCCGACTCACGAACAGGTCAGAGAAGTAGGCGTCGGACGTCGAATGCGCCCAGAGCGCAATCCGCCCCCCGCATGTCCGGCGAAACACCCGGGCGAGGTGAGCCGGCAACCTCGGCTTCGATGATTCCATCTCCGAAATCGAGTCCCTTGAGGATCGCGAGAAGCCCCTCATCACTCCCTTCGTGGGCCGGAAGCGGAGAAAGCCGGAGGCCGCGGCGCCCGCGGTAGGTGACGACCTCGGCCGTAGCCCCCACGAGCGCGAGCGCGTCCGGCGACTCGAGGGAAACCCGTCCCATCCGGTCCAGCTTGCACAGAAATCCCCAGCCGCCGAAGAACTCAGTGACGGCGAGGAGCAGCTCGTTCTCGCCCGTCTTCAACGGCAGGTAGACGGCGTCGCTCGCGACATCGAGCAGCCCCAGAAACTCCGGCTGGCGAAACGAGAGCGTGTTGTTCCCCGCGTAGATGGGCGCTCCGTTCAGGAACACCACGGCCTCGTCGCTGTAGCCGAAGCTCATCTTTCGTATCTCGTCCCGCTCCGAGCGGATCGTTGTCCTCGCGAACACGAACTTACCGCCGCGAACGTCGCCCCGGAGCCGGTCCTCTTTCTCCGGGGGAAGGACATTGGGGCTCTCGCGATAGCGGTTGATGACCACCATGCCAGGACTCTCAGCCGCCACACTCTCCCACTTCAAGCCGTGGACGTCGGGGTAGACCGCCGGGTTCGTCTCGGTCGCGTCGAACGTCTCGGAGAGCTCCCAATCAGTGAGGGCGCCTTCGAGGAACTCCGACGGCGCGTCGGCGCTATAGGCGGCGGCGTCCGGGGTGTAGGTGAGGTTCGCGAAGTAGGCGTCCCCCATGTGCCCCCAGAAACCTATGCCGCCTTTCGAATCGCCCCGCTTGAGATCGCGAACCACGAGCGCGGGGTCCTCGGCATGGTCGAGGAAGAGCTCGGCGACGACTCCCCTGACCACGAGGCGGACGTGAATCCACTGTCCGCGATGAACGTCCGCCGCCGCCGTGTAGCCGGGCCCGGTGTATATCTGCCAGGCGTTCGCCCCCAGAAGGCCGGGCGTGTACTGAACGGCCTGGGTCGTTCCCGAGGCGCCGGGCCGAAAGAAGATCACTTCGTAGTCGTCCTCGGATTGCACGCGAAACGCGATGCCGAGGAAACGGCCGTTCGGCCCCGGCGCCATGTCGACCTCGATGGTGCCGTTTCGAAACTCGACGCCGCGGGCGTAGAAGAGACCCTTCGAGACTCGGAGGCTCGGTCGCCCCCGAAACTCCACGATCTCGCCGTTCCGCGAGGAGTCCTCGTCCTGCTCGAGCTTGAAATGTTTTTGACTCACGACCCAGGCATCTCTCGAGAGCGGGACGGCAATGGTTTGGGCCCGAGCGTTCCCGGCGTCCAAGACAAGGAAGAAAATGGGCGTTATCCAAGCGCATCTCATTCCGGAAAGATTAGCGAGGCTGGAGAGAGACGTCTTGAACGTTCTTGCCCTGGCCGGCATAATGCGTCGGGGTGACGCCCATCAATCGCTTGAAGTGGCGGGTGAAGTGGCTCTGGTCGGCGAACCCGGTCGCGAGAGCGACGTGGGCGACGGGCCAGCCTCTTCGCAAGAGATCCTTCGCCCGCAGCAGGCGAATCTGAACCAGATAGGCGTGCGGGGGCATACCGGCCTCTCGGCAAAAGACCCGGTGAAAGTAGAACGGGCTCAGATTGGCGATGGAAGCGAGCTCCTTCAGCGAGACGTTCCGATCGTAGTGCTCGTTCAGGAATTCCTGCGCCCGCCGAACCGCGCGGTACTCTCGACCCACCCCGGACGGAACGAGACCTCCTTCGCGCACGCTCCCGATGAGCTCCGCGAAAAAACCGAGGAGGAGCGATTCGCGATGGAGGCGGGGTCCCGAGCCCTCGAGCGCGCGGTGGAGCCTCAAAAAGACCTGAAAGATCCGCGCGTCGGCAATCACCCTCGAGGGGAAATCGGCGAGCCCGACGAAGCACGAAGGAACACTGAGACTTCGAAAGCTTCGGCCCCCTTCTCGATCGGAATGGGCATGAACCTCTCCCGGCGCCACCACGACCAGGGTTCCTGGAGACGCGAGATGGTCGCCCCCGCCAAAGAAAAAATTCCCCGCGCCGGCGGTAATCGCGCTCACGAAGAGCTCCTCGTGCCAATGGCGAGGGTACGGGTGCTCGAAGGACGTGCCGACGCGCAGCTCGAGAGAGTCCAGATCCGCCGGGCGCCAGATCTTGAGATTCCCGGCCACCATGTCAGGAGAATACGACGCGGATGCGCGCCCGTAGGCTCGAGCCGTCTCCCGCGTGGGCCAGGACCACGTCGCCCGATTCCGCACCCGCGGGAATCCGAAAGCGAATTCTCTCGCGCGCCCGAACGACTCGCTCCCCGCGGCACGTGGGGCACCAGCCGTAGAACCCGAAACCGCTTCCGCCGCAATCCCGGCAGTCGATGTCCTTCGCGATCTCGAGAACCGCTTCTCCGCCCCGCGCCGCCTCCCTCTCGCTCAGAACGATGTCGAGCTCTACCGGCACCACCCGACGCGGACGCGCGAAGATCTCGCGGAACGGGGGAAGCGGTTCTTCGAATCCGCCCGTCCAGGAGACGGGGACGGCGTGACTCCGCGCGCCGTCGTAGATGCGGCGCTTCTCCGGGTCGGAAAGGGTCTCGTAGGCTTCCTGGAGCTCCCGAAATCGCTCGACGTCACCGGGGCGACCGCTATCGGGATGAAGCTGGAGTGCGAGACGCCGGTAGGCGGCTTTGATCTCGCTCTCGCTGGCACCGGTGGAAACGCCCAGGAGCTCGTAGAACTTCACGGATTCTTGGACACCACGCGGTTTCGACCGAGATGCTTCGCCTCGTAGAGGGCCTCGTCGGCGGCTTTCAGGAGAGACTCGGAGTCGGCGGCATCCGCGGGAAAGAGCGCCGCCCCGATGCTCACCGTGACCCGCTTTCTCGGTCCGCCGGGATGGATGGTCGCGGCGGCGACGGATTCCCGAAGCCTCTCCGCCGATTCCACGGCGCCGCGGGCGGTCACGTTTGGAAGCAGGATCACGAATTCCTCTCCGCCGAAGCGGGCGAGAACGTCCGCTTTCCGGAGGGCTCCCGAAAGGATGCCCGCTACTTTCTTGAGGACGAGGTCTCCCATTGCGTGGCCGTAGGTGTCGTTGAAGCTTTTGAAATGGTCGATATCAGCCAGGAGGAGACCGAGACTCGACGAGCTCCGCTCGCAGCGGGCGAGCTCGCGGGCGAAGGCGGAATCGAAGTATCGGCGGTTGAAAAGGCCGGTGAGCCCGTCGGTCGCCGCGAGGTTCTGGACCCGCTCGTGAACAATCGCATTCTCGAGCACCACCGCCGCCTGATTGCAGTAGATGCGCAGAAGCCGCAGCTCGCGCGCGGTGAAGGACTCTCCCTGCCGGGTCAGCAACAGAGCCCCGGAGACGCGCTTCTGGGCCTTCAGCGGAACCGCGACGAAGCTCGCCCCCGCGGAAGAGCGCTCTTTGGGATCGAGGATCGGCATTCCCGAGCGCCGCTCCATGCGAATCGCGAGCGGCTCTTCGCGGGCGCGCAGAACCCATGCCGCCCACGTCGGCGCCTCGAGGGAGAAGCGGCTCCCGAGAACATCCTTCCGATAGCCTTCGGCGACCACCACGGAGAAATGCTCCTTCCCTTCCTCGCGGAGACAGACGGCGCAGGTCTCGAACCTCGAGACGTCGCGGGCGTACGCGACGACGTGATCGAGAAGCTCCGCGAGCCTCGTCGTGGCCGAGAGTCCCTCGCTCGCTTTGAGAAGCCCCTTGAGCTCGAGCTCTTCCACCTGCTGCTGGGCCTTCTGGCGGAAGAGCGCCTGGGTCTCCTTCATCTGCTGCGCCACCGAGCGCAGGAGCTCGAGGCGGCCCGAATCGAAATGCTCCGAGGACCCGTGGTGCGCCACCAGAATCCAGGGCGGCTCGTCCCAGATGCGAATGGGCAGGGCCACGATCGAGAGCACCGTCTCCGTCTTCGGGACCCAGGGAAGGCGCGCGTTCTCACGGGACGCCGCGATCGTCACCGACCGGTCGCCCCTCAGCACTTCCGCCAGGATCGAGCCTTTAAGGGGAAACCGGCGGCTATCCAGGCCGTTCTCCGGGTGGGCGCCGAGGCGCACCCAGAAGGAGCCCTCATCCGCGGACACTTGAAGGAGAACCGCGTCCGCCGCCTGGGTTCCGGTTCTCGCCAGGACCAGAAGCGGCGTCAGGTGGCTCTCGAGCTTCTGGAGGTGCTCCGCGCGCTGCGCCCTCCGCCCGTCCTCGCTCAGAGGAGAGACCCCCTCGTCCTCCTCCGGTCCCGAGAGCTGCTTCAGCCCGGCGTCGAGGCGCAGGAGGCGGTCCTCGGCCCGCTCCGCCCGCTCGCGCTCCGCGCGCTCCATGTAGTTGAAACCGACGACCGCTAGGAGAAAGAGCATGGCGACCCGCATCAGGTCGGTGATCGGAGTCCCGGGATGGAAAAACGCATTCGCGATCTCGAGCGAGAGGACCGCCGCCACCATGACCACCACCAGGCGGCGCGAAAAGGCGACCGACGCCAGCCCGCCCACGACGAGATAGAGACCCTGCCAGTAGGAGCGGGCCCCGCCCGTCAACTGCACCACCACGTTGACCCCGCAGGTGAGGAGGAGCAGAAGCGCGAGCTCGTCGAGAAACGAGTGGTGCTTCGCGGCGTATCGAAAGGCGGCGTGCGCCAGACCGACGACGAGCGCGGCAAGGTACACGAGCCTCAAGAGGTCGAGAGCCCCCATGTCGCGGCCGAGGACGATCGGTGGGTCCTCGAGAAAGATGCCGGCGCCGCTCGTGACCAGGATGAAGACCAGAACCGCGACGGTCGCGGCGCCGCGAAGCCTTCCTGCGGGGACCGCGAGCGCCGTCTGGGTGGTCACGCGCTCTCTCCCGCGGCGCGCTCGAGCCTGTCGATCGCCCGGGCGAGGGCCAGGGAGAACCTCTGGACGAGGGGCCCGGTGTCGAAGAGAAAGGCGCGCTCGACTTCGCCGCGCACCGCTTCCGCCTCCTCGAGCTTCAAGCTCACGGGCGGATAGCCGTCGGCGCAGGAGAAGAAGCTCAGGAACAGGTGCGCGGTCCGAAAGTTTCCCCGCTCGAAAGGCGCGATCTCGAGGAAACGGGGGAACCAGAGAGCCATCCGCTCCGCGGGGAACATCCCCCGGCCGCTGTCGCCATGGAGCCAGTCGAGGAGGTTCTGGAGCCGGGACTCGATGAAACGCGCCGACAGGACGCGGGCGTTTTTGAACTGCGGGGCGAGATCGGTGGTGCGGATTTCACCCTCGGAGGGAGGGTTCGCGAGCCGATGCACCTCGCGGATGAGCCGGATTTCGAGCTCCTTGCCGGAGAACGCGCGCGTCTCGATGAGCGAAAGCGCCTCGAGCGCGCCGACGAAGATCGGGCTCCCGCTATCGTTCTCCCCTGCCGCCCCCGTCAGGCGCAGGGTCTCGAGGACGGAGCTTTCCCGTAGCTCGAGCTGGGCGGTCCGCTTTTGCTCCGCCGAGAGATCCACCAATCGGGCCAGCCGGCGCTCCAGAGTGTATCCGGGCGCCTCCCGCCCGCCGTCGGGGTGGATCGGTAGCTCCGGCATGTCGTGATCTGACTGGATTGTACCTTAACGGGGGGGAATAAGGTGTGATTCGGCAGTCTTTTCGCGGCCGGCCCGACTCACATCGCCGCGGCTCGGGGGGCCCGGCCCGCTCCCTTTTCCAGGTGTAGACCAACCCGCTCCACCACGTGGAGAAGCTCCATCTGGAGGCGCGGGTCCCGCGCCATGCGGCGAAACGCCCGGAGCAGCCGGTGCTCCTTGGGGCCGAGGCTGTCCTCTTCCAACGGAGTCTCGACCGCGCCCACGAAGTAGCCCAGGGGAACTTCGAGCGCTCTCGCGATCTTCAGCATCCATTCCAGGGAGATTTTCCGGCGCCCCAGCTCGAAATTCGTCAGGGCGCCTTGAGAAATGCCGATTCGACGGGCCAGGTCTTTCTGTTTGATGCCTTGCTCCAATCGGACTTTGCGTATGCGTTGCCCGATCTTCTTGAACATGAGGAACCCCTTTCACAAAGGTGACGGACTCTCGGTTGTTGGGGGTTAGGGTGCGCATATTCTCGATCGGCAACGACACGGTGTCAACAGGAAAAGTGAGCCGCCCGAAGGCTAGAGCCCGGGACGGCGGAAATGCTCCAGGAGCTCCGAGAAGCGCTTGAGGACTTTCAGGCGGCCGCCGCTCGAAGGCCGCACTTCTTCGTGCTCCAGGCTCCAGGTGTTCGGATGTGGGATGTAGACCGCGCCCAGACCCACTTCGAGGGCGGGATTGATGTCGGAGCGTGGGCTATTACCCACCATCCAGCTCCGGTCGCGGTCGAGCGCGTGGCTCAGAAGGAGCCGGCGGTAGTCCTCGGGCGCTTTCTCGCCGGTGATCTCCATGTGGTGGAAGTAGACCATGGCGCCGCTCCGCTCGACCTTGTCCCGCTGCTCCTGGTCGTTGCCCTTGGTGAACAGGATGAGCCGGTGGTGCTCCTTCAGCAGCGGCAGCGTCTCGACGACTCCCGGAAGGTACTGGATGGGCATCCGGCGCACGCGATCGCCGAGGGCCAGGATGCGCTCGCGATCCTCGGAGGAGGTGGGCTTGCCCGTGATCTCCTCGAGGGTCTCCATCAACGAGAGCGTGAAGCCCCGGCTGCCGTATCCATGCCGGGGAATGTTCCGGTGCTCGATCCGAGGGAGGAGCTCTCTTGCTCTATCCCGCGCTCCCCCGCGCTCCTCGACGAGGTCGAGAAACCCCTCGGTCGCGCTCTCGAAGTGGACGTTGTTCTCCCAGAGGGTGTCGTCGGCGTCGATGATGAGCGTCGTTCTCATTTCATGCGCCGCTCGAGGGCGGAGGCGACGGCTGCCGGCGCGATTCCCGAAGCCCTCCAGAGCACGAGAAGATGATAGAGCAGGTCCGCGGACTCCTCGGCGAGCTCGAGCGTGTTTCCCTGGGTTGCGGCGATGACCACCTCCGTCGATTCCTCCCCCACTTTCTGTGCGATTCGGGGGATGCCCTTCGCCCCCTGGGCAAAGAGCTCGGCGGTGTAGGACCCTTCAGGCGGCGACTCGTGGCGTTCGCGAATGACGCGGGAGAGACGGCCGAGCACTTCCCCGAGCTCGGCCGAAGGGGTCTCGCCCACGAGCGACTCGAAAAAACAGCTCCGCTCACCCGTGTGGCAGGCAGGCCCCGCGGGCTCGGCGCGGACGAGAAGACAATCGAGATCGCAGTCGGCGACAATCGAGCGGAGTCGGAGCACGTTTCCCGAAGTCTCCCCCTTTCGCCAGATCGTCTCGCGGCTCCTGGACCAGAAGTGCACCTCGCCGGTCGCAAGCGTCCTCTCGAGGCTTTCCCGGCTCATGTAGGCCACCATGAGCACCTGCCCCGAGTCCGAGTCCTGGACCACCGCCGGGATCAGACCCTGCTCGTCGAAGCGAAGACCCTCGATCGATGCCGTCATCGCCTCACCGCAATACCTTTCTCCGCGAGGAACCGCTTCGCCTCGGGGATCCGATACGTGCCGAAGTGGAAGACCGAGGCCGCGAGCGCCGCGCTCGCCTTGCCTTCCGTCAGCACTTCCGCCATATGCTCGAGCTTTCCGCAGCCTCCGGAGGCAATGACCGGAATCCGGACCGACTCCGCCACCCTCCGCGTGAGCTCCAGATCGTAACCCAACTCCGTCCCATCCCGGTCCATGCTCGTGAGCAAAATCTCCCCCGCGCCCAGCTCTTCTCCGCGCTTCGCCCAGGCCACGGCATCGAGTCCGGTCGCGGTCCTTCCTCCGTGAACGAAGACCTCGAACCCGGCGTCGCGGCGCCGCGCGTCGATGGCCAGCACGATCGACTGCCGGCCGAACCGGCTTGCGCCCTCGCTCAGGATCGAGGGGTCTTCGACCGCCGCGGTGTTCACTGCCACCTTGTCCGCGCCCGCCCGGAGGATGTCCCGCATATCCTCCACGGTGCGGATTCCTCCGCCGACGGTGAAGGGGATGGAGAGCCGGTCCGCCACGCGCTCGACCATGTGCCGCTGGATCTCCCGGGCCTCGTGAGAGGCGGTGATGTCGAGGAACACCAGCTCGTCGGCGCCCTCGTCGTCGTAGCTCCGGGCGGCTTCGACGGGATCCCCTGCATCCACGAGATCGACGAACTTCACGCCTTTGACCACGCGCCCGCGATCGACGTCGAGGCAGGGAATGATCCTTCGGGCGAGCATTAATCAGTGCTCGCCTCGCTCTTCGCTCGGGGAGGACGCCCGGATTCCCGCGGCTTCGCGCCGAAGGCAGCGCCGCTTCCTCCCGGCCGGGCTCGCTCCGCTCGCTCCACGACTCCTCGTGCTTGAGCGAAGGTGAAGGCTTTCTCGTAGAGCGCGCGCCCCACGATGATCCCCTCGATTCCGGCGGAGGCAATCGTCTTCAGCGCTCGCAGGTGATCGAGAGAGCCGACGCCTCCGGACGCGATGACCCTTCCTCCGGTCGCGCGCGCAAAACCGGCCGTGGCTTCGAGAGCGACGCCGGTCATGAGGCCGTCGCGGGCGACCTCGGTATAGACGAAGCCGGAGGCGCCCGCGGCCGCCCATCTCCGTCCGAGCTCGAGAGGGTCCGTGCCCGCTCCCTCGGTCCACCCGCGCACCGCGACCTTTCCGTTTTTCACGTCCACGCCGACGACCACCTTGTCTCTGTCTTCCTCGAGAGCCCGCGTCACGATCCCGGGATTCTCCGCGGCGGCGGTGCCGAAGACCACACGCGCGGCTCCCGCGTCGCGGAGCCCGAGAAAATCCTCGAGTGTACGGATCCCGCCCCCGACCTGCACCGGAATCGAGACCCTCCGCACGATCCTCTCGACGAGCGCGCGCTGCGGCGGCTCGCCGAAGGCGGCATCGAGATCCACCACGTGGAGCATCGAAGCGCCTTCCGATTCCCAGTCGGCGGCGACGGCTTCCGGGTCGGACCCGTAGCGGGTCTCGCTCCCCCGCTCTCCGCGAACGAGGCGAACACAGTTTCCCTGCCGGAGATCGATCGCCGGAATGACCCTCATGACGACAGGAAGTTCGAGAGCACCCGCAGTCCCAGGGCCTGGCTCTTCTCCGGATGAAACTGAATCCCGGCGACCGGGCCCGTCCCCGCGACGGAGCAGAAGCGCCCCCCGTACTCGGTCGAGGCCCAAACGGCCCCCTCGTCCCGGGCGACGGCGTAATAAGAATGTAGGAAGTAGAAATAGTCGCCGGCCGCGACCCCTTCCAGGAGCGGCTCGTTCCGCAGCGCCTCGAGCTGGTTCCACCCCACATGGGGCACCACCAGCTCGGATCCGAAGCCCTTCACTTCGCCCGGGAGGAGACCGAGGCCCGGGATCCCCGGGGCCTCCTCGCTCTTCTCGAAGAGCATCTGGAAGCCGACGCAAATCCCGAGGAGCCTCGCGCCCCGATCGAGCGCCTCCCGAATCGCCGTCTCGAGACCCCGCTCGCGGAGATTGCACATCGACTCCCCGAAATGTCCGACTCCCGGGAGAACGAGGAGCTCCACCCCGCGGAGATCCTCGGGGTCGCTCGTCAGACGCGAGTCCACTCCCAGCCGCAGGAACGCTCGTCCCACGCTCCCGAGGTTTCCCACCCCGCAGTCGACGATGGCGAGGGTCATCGAGAGAGCGTTCCTTTCGTCGAGGGCACGAGCCCGGGGCTCGCGCGGCCCGCGGCGTCCCTCAGAGAGCGGCCGAAGGCCTTGAAGAGAGTCTCCGCGATGTGGTGGCTGTTTCGCCCGTGGATGAGGTCGAGGTGAAGCGTGATCCGGGCGCGATCGGAGACGGCACGAAAGAAATCCTCGAAGAGCTCCGTGGGAAAATCCCCGACGCGCTCCGTCCGGAAGCGAACGCGATAATGAAGGTAGGGCCTTCCGCAGATGTCGACCACGACACGGCTCAAAGCCTCGTCCAGAGGAACGTAGGCCGCGCCGAATCTCTGGATGCCCGACTTGTCGGAGAGCGCCTGCAGAAGGCACTCCCCCACCACCAGACCCGCGTCTTCGACCGAGTGATGGTAGTCGACTTCGAGATCGCCTTTCGCGCGAAGGGTGAAGTCGAAGCGTCCGTGGTGGGTGAAGAGCACCAGCATGTGGTCGAGAAACGGCATCCCGGTCGCGATCGAAGCCTCGCCCGATCCGTCGAGATCCAGCCTCGCCTCGATCTCGGTCTCCCGCGTGGTCCTCTTGAGCTCTCCCGTTCGCTCCGTCATCGTCCGTCCTCCAGGGCCTGCCGCAAAGCCCGATCGAAAGCCTCGTTCTCCTCGGGGGTGCCGATGGCGACCCGGAGCATCTCGGGAAGCTCTCGGTGCGAGCTCACGTCCCGCACCAGGACGCCGCGCGCGAGGAGACCGTCGAACGTCCTCTTCGCCCCGAGGCGCGTCCGAAACAGGAGGAAGTTTCCCTTGGAAGGGAAGACCTCGACCCCGGGGATGGTCTTCATCCGATCGTACAGCCGGTCTCGATCGCGGGCGATCCGGGACGCTCGCTCCCGAAGAAGCCCGCCGTGCGCCGCCGCCACCCGGGCGGCCTCGATCGTGACCCGATTCAGCGGGTACGGCTGCTGCGCTTTTCGCATCTCGGCCGCGAGCTCGGGGGCCGCGAGGAGATACCCGAGCCTCAAGCCCGCGAGAGCGAGGGCCTTCGAGAACGTGCGGAACAGGATGAGATTCGGGTGATCGTCGAGGAGTGGCCGCGCGTTTCCGCCCGCGAACTCCCAGTACGCCTCGTCGAGGGCCACGACACCGGGAGCCCTCTCCGCGATGCACTCGATCTGCCCCGGCTCGAGGACCGATCCCGTGGGGTTATTGGGAGAGCAGAGGTAGACGACCGCGGGCTCGTGCTCCTCGATGGCCGCAAGGATGGCGGGAACGTCGTACTCCATTTTCCGAAGCGGTATCTCGATCGCCTGCGCTCCCGAAAGAAGAGTGGTGTAGGCGTAGACGAAGAAGCTCGGCGTCGGCGCTACCGCCTTGCGGCCGGGCTCGAGAAAGCTCTGCGCCAGGCAATGGAGGAGGTCGTCGGAGCCGTTGCCGACGAGGATTCCCTCCTTCGGCCATCCGCTCATCTCCGAAAGCGTTCCCAGGATCTCGGCCAAAGACGGCGAGGGATACCGGTGGAGAGGCGCTTGCCGCAGCGCCTCGAGGAGCTCGTCCCGCAACGCCTCGGGCACCCCGAGGTTGTTCTCGTTCTGATCGAGCTTGACGGCGACCTCGCGCGGCTCGAGGTGATAGGCGGTGAGAGCCTTCACCGCGGGACGGATCCACGACACGGCTGGTTTTTTCTCGCTCATGATTCGAACCGTATGGCGACCGCGCGGGCGTGTGCCTCGAAGTCCTCGGCGCGGGCGAAAGCCTCGATGTCGGCGCGATCGCGCTCGAGCCTCTCCCGGGTGTAGCGGACGACACTCGTGCGTTTCATGAAATCCTGGACTCCGAGCGGAGAGGCGAAGCGGGCGGTCGCTCCCGTCGGAAGCACGTGGTTGGGACCGGCGTAGAAGTCCCCCACGGGAACCGGCGACCACGGACCGACGAAAATCGCCCCGGCGTTCTGGATCCTCTCGGCGACTCCCTCCGGGTCTTCGGTCAAGACCTCGAGGTGCTCCGGGGCGATGCGATCCACGGCGGCGATCGCCGCTTCGAGGGAGGAGGCGAGCACGATGGCGCCGTTGCGAGAGAGCACCTCTTCCACCGCCTCGCGCCTCGGAAGCGCTTTCGACTGGACTTCCATCTCGCGCGAGACGCGCTCTCCGAGCCGCCGCGAAGTGGTGACGAGAACCGCCCTCTCGTCGCCGGAGCCGTGCTCCGCCTGAGAAAGCAGGTCCGCCGCGACGTAGCGGGGATCGGCGCTCTCGTCGGCGAGAACCACGATCTCGCTCGGTCCGGCGATGGCGTCGATACCGACCCGGCCGAAGACGAGCCGCTTGGCCTCCGCGACGTAGGCGTTTCCCGGTCCGGCGATCTTCACCACCGGCCGGATTGTTTCCGTTCCGAAGGCGAGAGCCGCGACCGCCTGCGCTCCGCCCACGCGGTAGATCTCCTCGAGGCCGAGAAGATCGAGCGCGGCCGCGAGCTCGTTCGAGCGCTCGAGAGCCCCCGGAGGGGTCACGGCGACGATCCTCGGAACCCCCGCGATCTGAGCGGGAACGACGTTCATGAGCACCGTCGACGGATAGCTCGCCTCTCCGCCGGGCACGTAGACCCCGACGCTCTCGAGCGGCCGGAGCCTCTGCGCGAGAGTCGTCCCGTCGCTCTCCTCGATCTCGAACCCCTTCTGGATCTGCCTTTCGTGATAGCGCCGGATGTTGTCGCGGGCCCGGGAGAGCACCGACCGGAAGCCCTCGGTAGCGCGTGCGGCCGATCGCTCGAGCTCGTCTTTGGACACGCGCAGGTCCTCTCGACGGAGGCAAACCGAGTCGAAATCCCGCGAGAGCTCGAGAAGGGCGCGGTCGCCGTCCCTTCGCACGCGCTCCACGATCGCCGCGACCCGGTCCTGCACCTCCCGCGAGGCGCCTTCTTCGTCCACGGCGCGATTCCGAAAGTAAGCTTCCGGGTCTTCGAAGATGCGCATCACGTGCCTGGCGCTCCCCCGAGGCGGTGGACGAGCCCCCGGAGGGCCTCGGTCTTCAGGCGAAAGCTCGCTCGGTTCACGATCAGACGAGCGGTGCTCTCGAACAGCACCTCGTCGATCTCGAGGCCGTTCGCGGCCAGGGTGCCGCCGGTCTGGACCAGGTCGACGATGCAGTCCGCGAGGCCCAGGATCGGCGCGAGCTCGACCGATCCCGCGAGCGGGATGACCTCCACGGGAATCCCTTGGCCGTGGAAGAAGCGCGTCGTCACCGCCGGATACTTGGTGGCGACCCGGACGACGGAGAGATCCCGGTAGAACCCCGGCGGACGGGACGCCTGGCGGGCGACGACCATCCGGCAGGCGCCGATCCGGAGGTCCAGCGGCTCGAAGACGTCGGGCCGCGACTCGGAGAGGACGTCGACTCCGACGATTCCCGCGTCGGCGACGCCGTGCTCGACGTACGTCGGAACGTCGCGGTCCTTCGCCAGCACCAGGGTGAAGGGATCGGCCTCGATGCGGAGGCGCCTTCCGGCACGGACCGAGGGCGGGAGCTTGACGCCGCGGCTCAGAAGGAGCTCCGACGTCTCCTCGAAGATGCGGCCCGTCGGGAGCGCAAGCGTCAGGGTCACGACTTCACCCTGACTGTCTCCCCACGCTCCCGGGCGGCCAGAGACTCTTTCAGGGAGCCGACGGAAGAAACGTCTCCTTCGGGCGAGGACACGCCTCGCTTCGCGAGGAGCTCCGAGACGCGATCGAGAGACAGATAGAACCCGACCGCCGGAAGCTCCCGTCCGAACCGGCCGAGGAGCGAGTCGTAGCGGCCTCCACCCCCGAGCTCGAGACCCGCGCCCTGGGCGTGGATCTCGAAGACCAGTCCGGTGTAGTAGTCGAAGTCTCGAACCTCGCTCAGGTCCAGTCGAATCTGTCGCTCGAGCCCGAGGGCCGAGAGCTCGGAGACCACCGCCTCGAGCCTCGCGAGCGCCTCCCGGCTCCCGGTGGCGTCCCGAGCCTGCTCGATCACCTCGACTCCTCCCGAGAGCGCGGTCAGATCGAGCGAGGCGGTTCCGACGATGCGGCGGAGGCCGTCGCGGTCGTGGCGCCGCAAAGCCTCGAGGGCGAGAGACCGCTCGGGCTCCTCGACTCCGGCGAGGAGCTCGAGGGCGAAGCCGACGTGCCCCAGCGTAAAGACCGCATCGTCGATCCCGAGCTTCGAGAGCGCTTCCCGGGCGACGAGGATCGTTTCGACGTCGGCTGCGACGCCCCCCGCCCCCAGGTGCTCGAGACCGATCTGGAAGAGCTCCTCCCGCCGGCCCGCCCGCGGAGGCTGGTAACGGAGGACCTCTCCGCTGTAGAAGAGTCGCAGAGGGAGCTCCCTTTTGGAGAGTCTCGAGACGACGACCTTCGCCACGAGCGCCGTGAAATCGGCCCGTAGCGCCATCACCTCGCCGTCGCGTCCGATGAAGCGATAGACGCCGTCGGTCGAGGAGACTCCCCCTCCCCGTGTAAAAACGTCGTCGAAATCGAAAAGGGGAAGAACGATCTCCTCGTAGGACCAGCCGCGGAACACGTCCGCGGCCACCCGTTCGATCTCCCGGCGCAGCCGCGCCTCGTCTCCGAGGAAGCACTGGACTCCCGAAGGAATCTCGAGAAGGGAGCGGCGCGTCATTCGATCACATCCCCACGTAGCGCGCGTACAGGCTCCGGGCCTCGGCGGGATCCTGAGATCCCTGAACGATCGCCCTTCCGTCGGGAAAAAGGACGATCTCGCGCCCGGCGAGCCTCCCGCGAAGAAGATAGGCGTTCACCACGATCTCCGAGGCCTCACCCAGCTCTCGCCATCGCGCCGCCACCTCGTCGAGCGCGATCGAAGCGGGGCGAGCCGGTCGAACCTGGACCGCGTTTCGGCCGCAGAGGGTGAGCGTCTGGCTCTCGGAGGCGCCGGCGAGGTAGTCGAGCCTTCCGAGCCCGCAGGCCGGACAATCGTCGCGCCTTCCCTGTGGCCGAAAGGAGTCAGCCCGCCCCAGCCAGACGTCGATCGAGACAACGGCGCCGGTGAGAGCCTCCGGTCTTCCCGAGAGGATCTTGAGGGCCTCGGCGAGCTGGAAAGCCGACACTGCATGGACCGCAGGAGCGATGACGCCCGCGGTGTCGCAGGTCGGAGACGTGCCCGGCGGCGGCTCCTCCTCGAGGAGACACCGGAGGCAAGCGGTGACCCTCGGCCGCACCACGAAGCTCATCCCGTAGCTTCCGACGCAGGCGGCGTAGATCCAGGGAATTCCGGTTTTTATCGAGGCGTCGTTCAGGAGATACCGGGTCTCGAAGTTGTCCGTTCCGTCGAGCACCAGGTCCATACCCTCGAGAAGAGCGATGACGTTTCCCGCATGCACGTCCTCGACCCTGCCCTCGATCTCGACGTCGCGGTTGATCTTCTCGAGCTTCCTTCGAGCGGCTACCGCCTTGGGAAGTCCTTCGGCGAGATCCTGCTCGTCGTAGAGACTCTGTCGCTGCAGGTTCGACTCGTCGACGTAGTCGCGATCGACCAGCCTCAAGCGCGAGACTCCCGCGCGCACCAGAACCTCGGAGGCGATCGAGCCCAGCGCTCCGCCGCCGACGACCAGGACCGACGAGCGGCGGAGGCGCCCCTGCCCGGAGGCGCCGATCCCCTGAAAGAGAATCTGCCGCGAGTACCGCCGGTCGCGCTTCGCGAGATGACGCCGGGCGTAGCCGAGAAGCTCGGCGGCGTCCGGCGCTTCCGAAATCCAGAGCTTCGCTTGGGGCACGGCCTGGGCCGCGAGCATCTCGAGGCCGGTCACAGTCGTTGCTCCCGCCTCTCGCGCTTTACGGATGAGAGCCGTCTCTTCGGGCACGGTGACCATGTCGAAGACGATGGACTTCGCGGGAATGGAATCGACGAGAGGAGAGGCGGGTGTCGCGTTCACCAGCAGATCCCAGGACTCGGATGAAAGACGCGAGAGCGGACCCGACCGGGAGCCCACGGCGGCCGCGAGGGCCGCGGCTCGCGACTCGTTTCGCGCGAGGACCAGGACCGAAGCCTCCTTCTCGACGAGCGCGTGCGCCGCGGCTCGAGCCGCCCCGCCGGCGCCGAGGAGAACCACCCTCTTCCCGCGAAGAGGCCCGAGCTTCGAGAGCGGCTCGAGGACGCCGTCGCGGTCGGTGTTGTAGCCTTTCCACTTGCCGTCGCGGACGACGACGGTGTTCACGGCGCCGATTCGGGCGGCGAGATCGTCGAGCTCGTCGAGATGCCGGAGGATCTCTTCCTTGAACGGCAGCGTCACCGAGAGCCCGGCGACCCCGATCTCGCGCGCCGCGGAAACGAAGGCGCCGAGATCGGTCTCCTGGAAAGGAACGTAGACCGCGTTTCTCCCGAGCCGCTCGAACAGGCGATTGTGCATCACGGGGGAGAGCGTCTCGAGAGCGCGCTCGCCCACGATGCCGTAGATCTCGGTCTCCCTGCCGATACTCCGAAAGCGATAGAGGTCCAGGAGCTCGTCGAGCGGAACCTGCCCCGGCCCCGTCGCCTTCGTGGCCGCGACCGGAGCGTAGGTGAAAAAAGCGCCGAGGCGGCTCGCGAGGATGCGCCCGCTCGCTCCCGCGGGTCCGAGCGGCACGGGAACGAAAGCCTTCCCCGCTTCTCTCGCTCTTTCGCCGGCGCGGGCCAATCGAAGCGACCCTTCGAGAGACGAGACCCGGACGGCGATCTTCACCACGTCCGCCCCGAGCTCGAGGGCTCGCGCGACCTTCCGGTCGACGTCGGGCGGGAACGATTGGAAGTCGTGGTGAGAGAGAACGAGCTTGGTCCCGCTTCGGCGCGGGGGCGGGGCCGAGAGCGCATCGATCTCGAGATCCACGTACTCGAAGCCGAGGGCGATTCCGCGCTCGAGGATCGCGAGGCGCTCCTCCTCCGTTCCGGTGAAAGCCCCGCCCTCGCGGGCGGAGCGGCAAGTGAGCAGAAGCGGCTTTGCGAGCTTGCGCCCGATGTCCCGCAACCGTTCGAGATCCGGGCGATCGATCGCGTCGATGCGAAGCTCGACGATGTCGGCCCGCGCCGCAGGATGGAGAGCCGCGCGCGCGATCTCATCCTCCGTATCGGCCTGTATCGACACGACGAGCCGCGTCGCGACAGCGGGAAGTGAAGTCTCCACGAAATGCATCTTAACCGTAACCGGAGAAAACGGGAGGGAGGAGGGTCTCGCGCCCGTTAGAAGGGGCGATGACCCGAGCTATGATGGGCGTGGACCTCCGCGCAGGGCGGAGAGAGCGACAACCCGGCCTTCATGGTGGAGTTGGAGAGTAGCAAGCCTACTCTTCCGGTGTCAAGAAAGTCCCGCGATTCATTGACCCGCCGGGACCGATGAACTATCATAAGTCTTGAGATCCAAAGGAAATGCCCCGAGCCGTCTCCTTCCAGCCGGGCGATTCCGTCGAGGGAAAGAAAACATTGAACAGCCTTCCCATGATCCCGGGAGTCCTTCTGGGGCTCGCTCTCGCCTTCGGCCCGAGCGGCCTCTTCGCGCTCGAGTCCATTCCCGTCGACCAGATTCGTCCGGGGATGGTGGGTGAGGGTCGCACCGTCTTCTCCGGCGAGAAGATCGAGTCCTTCAAGGTCACGATCCTCGGCGTGCTGCGGAATTTCGGGCCCAACCAGAACATGATCCTGGCGGAGCTCGAGGGCGGCCCGCTCGCCCACACCGGCATCATCGCGGGCATGAGCGGGAGCCCGGTGTACGTGGACGGCAAGCTCATCGGCGCCGTCGCCTACGCCTTCCCCTTCGCCAAGGACCCGATCGCCGGAATCACCCCTTTCCAGGAGATGGTCGAGGCGACCGATACTCCGTCCACGAGGCGCGCCGCGACTCCGCTCGCCTTCCCTCTGACCGCGGAGACTCTCGGCGCGGCAGCGCCCGCGAGAGCGCTCCCGATTCCGGTTCAGGGACTCTCCCTCGTGGGCCTGGACCAACTCCAGCCCTATCTCGGACGGCTCCTCGCGCCCATCGCGACTCCGGTCTCGCTCCTCGGATTCCCCCCGGAATCGTTCGAGCTCATCGCTCCACTCTTCCGGCAGCTCGGGGTCGAGCCCCTCATGGCGGGAGCGCCTGCGAGTGGAGCGGCTTCGACCCAGACGAGCGACGCGAAGCCAATCCAGCCGGGGGACTCCATCGGTGTGGGCCTGGTGACCGGCGATCTGCAGATCGCGGCCTCGGGCACCGTCACCCACGTCGATACCGCGAGCGGGAGCGTCTACGCTTTCGGTCACCCGCTCTTCAACCTCGGCCCCATCGAGTACCCCATGACCCGCTCCGAGGTTCATCTGGTGCTCCCGTCACTGATGAACTCCTTCAAGATGGCCTCGAGCGGCGAGACCATCGGGACCTGGATCCAGGACCGGGCGACGGCGATCAAGGGGACGGCTGGAATCCGGCCGCGGATGATCCCGATGCAAGTGAACGTGCGCACCAGCCGCGGGCAGGAGAAGACCTACCATCTCGAGATCGTGAACGACGAGCTGTTCTCACCGGTCCTCGCTTTCGCCTCGCTGGTCTCCATCCTCCAAAGCACCGAGAGGCAGTTCGGAAGCCAGACGGTCAAAGTCTCCGCCTGGGTGGAGACCACGGACGATCGGCGCATCAACATCGAGGATGTTTTCGCCGACCAGCAGGCGGCGGTCTCGGCGTCGGCGATGGTGGCCTCGCCCCTCGCCTTTCTGCTCGCCAACGATTTCCAGGACATAGCCCTTCGCGACATTCGCGTCGAGGTGGAGGCGAGCGAACAGCCGCAGACCGCGAAGCTGGTCCGGGCGTGGCTCGAGAGCGACGAGGTCGCTCCCGGCGGCACGGTCGCGCTCAAGCTCCTCCTGCGGTCGTACCGCGGGGATGACATTCTCGAGAGCGTCGACGTCACCGTGCCTTCGCATATTCGCTCGGGCACGCTGCGGCTCATGGTGGCCGACGCCGAGACGCTTTCTTCCGTCGAGCGCCGAGAGGCGCGGCAGGCCTTCGTCCCCAAGGATCTGGATCAGCTGGTGCGCGCCATCAATTCCTTGAGGAAGAACAACCGCCTCTACGTCCGCTTGAGCCGCACGGATGTATCCGGCGCCATCGTCGCCGGGGAGTACCTGACGTCTCTGCCGCCGAGCGTCATGGGCGTCCTCGAGACCGACGACTCCTCGAGCGGCTTCATCCCTTTGGGCACCTCCACGTTCTGGGAGCACGAGATCAAGACCGACTACAGCGTCTCCGGCGCCCGGATCCTGAACCTGGAAGTGGCGACGCGCTGAGGTCTCCGCCCGTAGCCTTCGAAAGGAAATCGTCTTGACCAAGCCTCGCTTCTCTCGCCCGCTCTTCGCCCTCGCGGTCACCGGACTCGCGGTGTCCGCCTTCGCCGCCGTCCCCACGTTCTGGAGGCTCGAAAGCCAGGCCGACTTCCTGCCCGGCGAAGTGGAAGGGGTCTCGATCAGCTCCGAGGGAACGATCTCCCTCGCTCCGGCGGCACAGGTGCTCGCCGAGGTGAACGACCCCTACTTCTGGAGCCTGGCCGTCGACGGCGCGAGGATTTACCTGGGCAGCGGCAACGACGGAAAGATCTACCGAGTCGAGGCCACGGGCGAGAGCCGCGTCCTCGCCGACACCAACGAGCTCCAGGTGCACGCGCTCGCCGTGGATCGCCGCGGAATCGTCTACGCCGGCACGTCGCCTCGAGGCTCGGTCTACAAGATCGCGACCGATGGAACGAACGACGTCTTCTTCGATCCCGAGGACCGCTACATCTGGGCCCTGGAGACGGACTCACGGGGGAACCTTCTGGTCGCTACCGGCGATCGAGCGCGCGTCTACCGCGTCGACCCCGGGGGGCAGTCCGAAGTGCTCTTCGAGAGCGAGGAGACCCACATCGTCTCTCTCGCCATCGACGGCGACGACAACCTGTACGCCGGCACCGACGCGAACGGTCTGGTGCTGCGGATCGATCGCAACGGAGCGACGACAGTGCTGTTCGACACGCCGTTTCAGGAAGTGAGGGCCATCGTCCTCGATTCCCGCCGGAACCTCTACGCGGCGACGGTGAACGGCGGAGTGCGCGCCACCCAGCCGCCGGAGCCCGCACCCACCCCGACGCCGTCGGCTGCAGTCTCGACCGGAGGCGCGGGCGAGATGATCACCGTCACCGCGACGGCGAACGTAATGGCTTCCCCGCCTTCGAGCCCCGCCTCCACGATTGCTTCCGGGGCGGCGGGCGGCCTCTACCGCATCTCCCCCGACGGGGTTTCGGAGCTGATGTGGCAGTCGCGCAGCGATCCGCCGCTGTCGCTCGCGCTCACCACGGACGATCGGCTCATCCTGGGCTCGGGAACCGACGGCCGCGTCTTTCTCGTGAGCCAGGACAAGACGAGCGCCCTCTTTCTGAGCGCGGCGGCCGATCAGGTGACCGCCGTCGGCGCCGGCGGAAGCGGCGAGACCTATCTCGTCACCTCGAACCCCGCGAAGCTCTATCGGCTCAACCGCGGCCGGCGAACCGAAGGCATCTACCGCTCCCCCACCATCGACACCAAGACGGTTTCCTCCTGGGGCAAGATCCGATGGCAGGCGACGACGCCCGCGGGGACCACGATTCGGCTCCAGACCCGCTCGGGCAACTCGGCCGATCCCGACAACACCTGGAGCGACTGGTCGCAGCCCTACACCTCGTCTCTGGGGGAGCAGATCGCGAGCCCGCGCGCCCGGTTCTTGCAGTGGCGCACCACGCTGAACTCCACCGGCGAGGTCACCCCCGAGCTCTTCGACGTGACCGCGATCTACCTGCAGCAGAACCTGGCGCCGGAAGTGAGCGACATCGTGATCCTGTCTCCGGGCCAGACGTTCCAGAAGCCGATCGTCACCACCGGACAGATCGAGATCCTCGGTATGGAAGAGGTTCTTTCGGAGACGTCGCCCCGAAACGGAAGCGCCCCGGGCACCATGGGGACGAACCCGGGGGCGATGAGCCTGACGGCGATTGCGCGCCCGTTCTATCGCAAGGGGATTCAGACGGTGACCTGGAAGTCGTCCGATCCGAACGAGGACGAGATCCGGTTCGACGTCCACTACCGCGCCGAGGGCGAGGCCCTGTGGAAGGTGCTGCGCCAGGGCCTTACCCACCCGGTCATCGCCTGGGACACCGTCGCCATGCCCGACGGTCGATACACCTTGAGAATCGTCGCCAGCGACGCCGCCTCGAATCCCTCGGAGTCCGCGCGCACGGGCGAGAAGATGAGCCAGAGCTTCGAGGTCGACAATACCCCGCCCCGGGTGGCGAATCTCGCTTCGCAAGCGGTCCAGAACGGCCATCGAGTCACCTTCACCGCGGAGGACGACATCAGCGCCATCCAGAGCGTCGAGTACGCCGTGAACTCGGGGAAGTGGACGATCGTGTTCCCGACGGACGGGATCGCCGACTCGAAGCTCGAGAGCTTCGACTTCACTTTGCCGGGCTATCGGGACGGCGGGATCTATACGCTGGTGGTGAAAGTCACGGACGTGCTCGGGAACACGGTCACCGCCAGGGCGGACCTGCGTTAGATCCTGGTGTAAGAAGGGGGATAAGGAGATAAGGGGGATAGGGGCATGGGATTATCCCCTTATCTCATTGATATCCCCACATCCCCCTTTGTCTTTCTTCAGGCGGTGATGCGTGACGCCGTTGTCTGAGTCGAGAGACGTCTCGCCACCGCGGCCCTGACTTCGGTGGTGGTGAAGAAGTAGAGGAAATTCACGGGCACGGTGCGGTTTCCGAGCCTCGCGGGCTCGAACCCGGTGTCTTTCACCGCCTGCAGAGTGCGGGTGAGCATTCCTTCGTCGCCGCTTCGGTAGATCACTTCGAGCGCCCGCACCGTCCCGTGCTGGTCGATGGAGGCGAGGGTGAGCATGGTTCCTTCCTTGCCCCGTTCGACGTCGGCGAAGGGGAAGCCGTTCACCGATCCGTCCCGGAAGCGAGGCGAGCTCATCGGCGCGTGGAGCAGCACCGGCTCGGGAAGGGACATCGGGATCAAGGCGGAGG
>Ga0299906_10000707_pt1 | contig 29831 bp, 3 predicted proteins | sample RVTome_14_FD_200259 | JGI IMG/M metagenome (GOLD analysis project Ga0299906, IMG submission 200259) | Soil microbial communities from uranium-contaminated site in the Upper Colorado River Basin, Wyoming, United States - RVT145D125 (version 2) ...
CGGAGGGTATAAAGCCTGACGCAACTGCCGGTTCAGCGTCGGGAGATTCCCGCTGCCTTCCTGTCCGCGGCCGAGACCTTGACGTCGGTGCTGTCGGTGGTAGGATCAGCAGTTGAGGCCAGCACGAACGGGCCTGGGACGGACGAACGCAGGAGGGGAGAAAGAAGGAGTGTGTGGAAAGAGAGACATTCATAGGGAATTCGGATGCAGCTCAGGACGTCATCCTACTGGTGGAAGACAACCCGAGCGACGTCAGGTTGACCCGAGAGGCGCTGCTCGAGGGCAAGGCGGTGGAGCGGCTGGTCGTCGTGAGCGACGGAGAGCAGGCGATCAAATTCCTGAGGAAGAGGAACAGCCACCGCGAGGCGCCGACGCCGGTTCTGATCCTTCTCGACCTCAATCTCCCAAGGATGGACGGCAGGGAGGTCCTTGCCGAGATCAAAGGCGACGCGGAGCTTCGCCGCATTCCGGTGGTCGTCCTGACCACCTCGACGGATGACGGCGACGTCGCGAGGAGCTACGAGCTTCATGCGAACAGCTACGTGACCAAGCCGATCGAGCTCGAGAAGTTCATCGAGGCCATCCTCTCGATCCGCGATTTCTGGCTGACGACTGCCACACTGCCCTGCCGCCCTCGGGGATGAGTTGACCGCGAGGCGGCGTCGCTCGAGAGGTATCGCGGTAGGTGCGGGCGCGCCCGTGGGCGGAGAGATCGAGGGTTCCTGCGCGAGCTCTCAGCACTTCGGGATGGATCGAAGCGTTCAAGGCCTGCGGGTCGGCATCGGCGAAGTGCTGGCTCGGGAGCTGACGTGGCTGGAGGACGCGGGCGGCGAGCGCCGAGCTCGGCTCCGAGGCCGCTTCCCGGGTCGAGCTTCGAGAGGGCCGGCCTCTCGACGTGGACGTCGATGCGGTCGGCGAGCAGCCCCGAGATGCGCGAGCGGTAGCGTTCGATGAGTGGCCGCGGGCAGCGGCATTCGCGGCGGCGCCCGCCGAGGTGGCCGCAGGGGCAGCCGGACATGGCCGCGACGAAAGAGTAGCGGGCTGGAAAAGAGAGGCGCTCTCGGTCGCGGGCGACGGTGAGGTGGCCCCGCTCGGCGCCGTCCTGCCCGCGGGCCTGCGCCAGGTCCGCTGAGCTGGCGGCGTGAAAGAAGGCGGTCGAAGCGAGGGCGACCGTGAGGTCGAGGTGCTCGAGGTCGCCGTCGGGAGCGGAGGGCTCCACGGTGACGGTGATGGCTCGAGGAGGCAGGGTGAAACCGGACGCCCGGAGGGCCGAGCGGCTCGGCCTCGGAGCTCGGTCGCCGCGCGCTCGTGCGGCATGCCGAAGACCTTGAAGGCAGTGGGAGCGTTCCAGACGTCGGTCAGCTCGAGCGCGCGCGCCGGATCGTGCTCCTCTCTCTGGTCAATTTCACTGCCAGCGCGGCGAGAAGTCGGGATCGCCTGAGTCGTCGCAAGCCGTCCTGAGGCGTCGCAAAGCCGTCAAGAAGCCGTGCAAAGAGCAGTCGTGGCCGAAAGCGATTCCAGCGATTTATCGAGGACGGTGGGGGAAAAGCCTGACAAAACGTCAGGATATTTCCTTGCATTTCTTGTCCGCGGCCGGGCCTTGACGTCGATGCCGTCGATCACGTCCGAGCCTGGTGTGGGAGCTCCGCGTGGCGGCGGGCATGAGGGGTTTTCTGACCAAGCTGGCTTGCCGGGTTGATTTGGCGCGAATCAGAGGGTTGCGCTCGCAGGCGGGACTTGATAGAAGGGCACACGTCCCGCGGTTGGTAGCAGAAGAATGAGAAGCGTCATGAGCTTCGTCGCCAACCGCGGGCCATCGACGGTGCGGCGTCTACCGGCGCATCGTGGTGGGCGTCATCGCGGATTGATTTGCAGAGACGGTGTCAGAAAACTCTGACATGTCAAGCTGCACCGATTACTGAATGACTTGGCGGATACGCCGCGTATGCTCCGCGGTTCCCGTCAGGGAAAAACCTCATGTGCCTGTGCAAACGTGGACATCTACACCGAAGTAACAAGCGGCCGAGGAACCGGGCTGAAATCATGCTGCGGCTTCTCTTCATCGCTCTCGCCGGAGCTTGGAGGCCAGGCAGTCTGGCAGGTTTCCGGGCCGCTCGGCCCGGAGGACCAGGGGGGCCCGCGCGGCGGCGCGCGGGCGTGCGCCCGATTCCAGCGCGAATCTCGCCGGCCACGTGCGGGGCGGCGAGCTCGGGACCGAAGGCGTCCGATCTGGAACCAGCTCAGGTGTGCACTGGTCTATGGTGGCATGATCAGCTTGACGGATTGCCGCGCGGTGGGTATGGTACTCGCCGATAGGGCGAGGGATGAGGGGTTCGCCGGACCTTCGACGGTTCGGGCACCGGGAGGAGAGCCAAGATGCTGATTCTCACGCTGGGCAGTCCCGTGGGGCGCCTTGGGAGGGCACACCGTGACGCGAGGACGGATCAACGCATCCTCCGGGACGTGCCGGACGCCATGTCCCGAATCACCGGCCGGCGTGCTCGGCCGCGGACGGTGTGGGGCACCGTCCTCCTCGTCGCCGGCGCCCTGACGGCCCTGCCGGCGGCGGCGGCTGATCTGGGCTCGGCCCGGCTGCAGATCGCCGGCACGACGCTGGTGCTCTCCCCGGCCAGCCAGTCGGTGCCCATCGACACGCCGGCGATCGTGGAGACGACGCTCGAGGGCTACGACGTGGCTCTCGGTCAACTGCCGGCGGACCTGCGGGTGCTGGGGGACTTCACGGGTCCCGAGGTCGACGGCACGCTGGTGCTCGAGACGGTGCCTGGCGAGCCGTTTCGCATTCCCCGGCTGCGGCTGGAGGGCGAGTACGTGCTCGCCGACGTGCGCCTGGTGCAGGGCGAGGAGGTGCTGGCCTATGCCGAGCCGCGCTCGGCGAGGGTGCGGGTGAGCCAGATCGTCCTGACCCGCGTCAGCTCGCGGGCCTTGACGCTGGACGAGATCCGCGCCTACGGGCTGGCGATCGACGATGAGAGCTTCCAGGCGATGAACCTCACGTTCGCCTTCGGCACGGTGGCGGGGACGATCGAGTACGCGATGCCGGTGGTCTACGACCTCTACGGCCCCGAGGTGGACTTCACCTCCGGGGAGGCGAAGATCCGGTTTCCCGTGTACGAGGACCGCCAGCGCAACACGTTGCGGACGCGGTTCGTGCCGCCGCGGGCGGTGCCGTTCTCGGTCCGCGGGAGCCTGGGGTGCACCGGCCCGACGGCCAAGTGGGATCCGTCGCTGAACAAGTACGTCTGCGAGGTCGCGGAGGGGGGTTGCGACCTGCGCAGCGTGTGCCGTCCCTCGCTCGAGGTGGAGCGTCCGGCGGTGGGAGTGCTCCTCTTCCCGACCGACGTGAGCCTTCTGCACCAGTTCTTCTCGGTCGCCCTGGTGCTCGGGAACGGCGCCGAGGAGGGGGATGCGCTGGTGCGCGACCTCTTCGCCCAGATCCTGCTGCCGCGCGGTCTGCGCCGCGGCGAGACCGAACCGCCGACCCTGCTCGGGCAGCCGGTGCCGGTGCGCGCCGCCGGTGCCGACGGCGAGGTGGGCACCGCCGACGACCTGACGATGATCGTGGCCCAGGCGCAGGGCAACGCCGAGTGGCTCATCGAAGGTCTGCAGGAAGGCACCCACGTGGTGACGGTCAACGTCGACGGGGTGCTCGACGGTCTGCCGGGCGCGGACCCGCAGCCGGTGGGCGCCGAGGCCCAGGGTGCGGTGGTGGTGCGCGATCCGCGCCTGGCGGTCCACGTCGCCCATCCGCGGGTAGTGCGCGCGGGCATCGAGTACTCGCTCTATTACACGGTGACCAACGTCGGCACGGCGCCGGTCAACCTCATCTCGCTCAAGCTGCCGGCGCACGCGCTCTCGGGCGTGGTGATGATCGGGCCGGGCACGCGGGCGATCGAGGCGCTGGCTCCGGGCGATTCGGAGACGGTGGAGTTCCGCGTCGAATCGCAGCGCACGGGGCGCATGATCTCGAGCTCGGTGAAGACCGGTAGCTATATCTCGCCGAGCTTCGAGTGGGCGGTCCGGGTGGGCGGCGGCGAGCTCTCTCCCGACGTCTTGAACCTGCCCGACGCCGCCGAGCACCTGCCGCCGGACCTGCTGGAGCCGGCGCTCGGGCTGGTCGGGCTGGGCTACTCCCTGGCCACCGCGCCGCCGTCGCTGGGCAGCGGGCTGCCGCGCGTGGGCAGGGCCACGGTGGACGACCGCGTCTACCAGCTCTCTCAGGCCGGCCGCCACGTCGACCTCGGCGAGGAGGCGTTCGAGGTGGCGGCGATCCTGGCCACGGATTTCCTGGGCCGCGACTGGGAATGGGATGAGCTTCGGCGCGGCAGCCGCAAGGGCGGACAACTCTCGGCCGCCGTGGCGGCCCGGCTGAGCGCGGAGGCGGCGAGCCCGGTCGAGGTCTTCGAGCGCTTCGCCGCCGCCACCCACTACCTCGGGGCGCAGATGGCCCTGGCCACCGGCGCCGGCGTGACGCTGGAGGTGGCGAGCCGCACCAGCGGCAAGAGCGTGGCGGGCGGCGGCGTCGACGGCGACCGGGTCCGCGAGCTGCCCTTCGCCGAGCTGTACGAGCTCGCCGGCGGCGAGATGGTGGTGGTCTCGGCGCCCGAGGACGGCGGCTACGCGGCGCGCCTGCGCCACGCCGCCGGCGGCGTGGCGGGTCTGCGCCTGCTGGTGCCCGACGCCGGCGGCGAGCCGCGCGCCGTGCGCTGGAGCGGCGTGAGCCTGACCGGCGCGGGCGTCGCCGAAGTGCGCTTCCGGGCCTCCGACGAGGACTTCGTGCTCGAGATCGACGAGGACGGCGACGGCTTCGCCGACCGCCAGGAGGCCGGCGTGGTCGAGACGGTGACGCCGCGCGCCTTCGCCGCGCTGGCGGCGGTGCAGGTCTCGGGCGTGGACCCCTCGGCCCACGTGGTCGACGTGCTCTTCAGCGAGCCGGTGGACCTGGCCTCGCTGGTGCCGCGCGAGGCGCGGCACTTCGAGCTGCCGGGCAACGTCTCGAACGGCGGCCTGATCCAGGTCGAGGCCGACATCACGCTGGGGATCCTCGAGGGTTACGGCACGATCGAGAACCCGCTGGCGGGCCTCAGCAATCCCCGGGTCGTGCAGGTGGTCTTCGACAACCCGGTGAGCCCGCTGGTGCCCAACACGCTGACGGTGCGCGATCTGGTCGGCGAGAGCGGCCGCGTGCTGAGCGCGCAGCAGGTGCCGGTGAGGGCCACCGCCTCGACCAACGCCGTCCAGGTCGCCGGCACCGTCTACGACCCTTTCGGCCAGCCGGTGCCGGGCGCCACCGTCGCCCTCTACGAGTCCGACCTCAGCGGCGTCGGCGGCAACGCCAGGTGCCTGCGGCACGCGACCACGGCGAGGACCACCGACGCCGGCGGGCAGTTCCAGTTCGACTACGTGCGCCAGACCGAGTGCGGGAGCGTGTTCGAGGTCAGGGCTCAGGACCCGGCGACCGGCTTCCACGGCGTCGCGACGGGCAAGGTCCGTCTCCTGGGGGAGACGTTGCGCCTGGAGGTGACGATGCCGGGCCGCGGCAGCGTCCGCGGGCAGGTGCGCTACAACGACGGCACCGTGCCGCGTAACGTCCGGGTGATCGCGTCGAACCGCGAGCGGAGGAACGACCGCGGGCGCCTGGCCCACGTCGACGCGGCGAGCGGCCGCTACGACCTCGACCACGTCGTCACCGGCGTCGTCACGCTGGCGGCGGACGACCTGGAGGGCAACTTCGTCTACAAGACGATCGAGCTGCCACAGCCCGGCGCGGTGGTCGAGCAGGACCTGGTGATCCTGCGCCGCTCCGAGCTGGTCTCCACGCCCCCCGGCCAGCTCCGCGGCCGGGTCCGGGACGCCGTCGACGGCTCGCCGGTCTTTGACGCTTTCGTGGCGATCAGCTACAACGAGGACTCCTACGCTGCGGTCCAGCGCACGGAGGGCGACGGCAGCTTCGACTTCGGGCCGCTGCCGACGGGCGTGGTCAAGATCGAGGTCTTCAACGAGAAGTCGACGGTCTCCGGCGACAGCGCCGCCCAGGTGTGGGCCGAGATCTCGCCCGACCGGGTCACCGACGTCGACGTGCTCCTGCGCAACGTGGCCGGCACGGTCGAGGGCCACGTCTACCTCAAGAAATGGAACGGCCTGGTGACGCCGCTGGCCGACACCGTGGTCTGGGCCGAAGGCACGCCCTACCACGCGATGACCGACGCCGCCGGCTACTACCGGCTCGAAGGCGTGTACGAGGGGACCTGGCGAATCCGCTCCGCCTTGTTCGAGCTCGAAGGGTGGGGCGAGGAGTCGGTGGTCGCCCAGGAGGAGGTGACGATCACCTCCGCCGGCGGCGTGGTGAGCCGCGACCTCTACTTCCTCGAGCCGTTGCCGCAGGGCGGGATCATCGGCCAGGTGCTGGACTACGACGCGGTGCCGGTGGCGGGCGCCCTCGTCCATCTCGCGGGCGGCTACGGCTCGATCCGGTGGCACCACGAGGCGGTCTCCGACGCGGGCGGCTATTTCAGGATCGACGAGCTGGGCGCCGGGACCTACGGCGTGCACGCCATGAAGGGCGATGACGGCGGCATCGGCTGGGCCGAGATCCGCTATCCGGGGGACACCGCCTGGGTCTCCGTGCGCTTCCGCCAGGGGACGATCCGCGGCCGCACCATGGCCCGCACCGGCGCCGACGGTACGCCGGTGGGCGTGCTTTCGCAGATCGCCTACCGCGCCACCCACGTCCACAGCACCTGGCAGATCGTGGTCATCGACGAGAACTACACCTACGTCGAGACCGACCCCAACGGCTACTTCGAGATCCCGGCCCTGGTGGGTCCCTACGAGATCAACGTCTACAACGCGTTCCACGGCACCAGGAGGGCGTCAGGGGCGCTCGACTACGACGGACAGGTGGTGGAGCACGAGCTCATCTTCGAACCGAACGGCACGGTCAGGGGAGTGGTGGTCGACTACGACGGCGAAACGCCGGTGGCCGGCGCCCGGGTGAGCGTCAAGGGCGGCAACATCGCCGCCTATGACGTCCACACCGACGCCGACGGGCGATTCGAATTCCCGCTGCTGCCGCCGGCGCCCAACGGCTACCGCGTCGAGGCCTTCCACGACGACGGCGCGATCTTCCGCCGTGGCACGACCTTGGCCCACCTCCACAAGTTCGGCGAGGAGGTCGAGGTGGAGGTGACGCTGCTCGAGCAGGGCTCGGTCGTCGGCTGGGTCGAGGACGCCGGCGGCAACCCGGTGCCCGGCGCCGTGGTCACCCTGGTCGAATACGACTATCCGCAGCGGCGCCTGGTGCACAACGCCGACGCCGAGGGCAACTTCGCGTTCGACAACGTGTTCGTGGGCAAGGCGATCGTCACCGCCCAGGCGCCGGCGCTCGGCGGCCTGGGCGGCCGAACGGTGGTGCCGCTGACCGCGGAAGCCGAGGAAGTTGTGGCGGTGGTGACGCTCGAGTCCGTCGGCGAGGTGGTGGGCCGGGTGACCACGCCGGTCGACGGCTCCGCGGTGCCCCACGCCGAGGTGCGCGTGGTGGGGGGCGCCGACTTCGCGACCGCGGACGATGCCGGCGACTACCGCTTCCGCCTGCTGCCCCTCGGCTGGTATCGGATCAAGGCCTACGACCAGGCCACCGGCCGGCGCGGCAGCAGCGAGTGGGTCGAGATCGCCGCCAACGACCAGGTGGCGGTGGCCGACCTCGTCCTCGAGAGCCGCGGCGTCGTGGACGGGCATCTCTACGACGGCAACAGCGGATTGACGATCCCGGGAGCCATCGTGACGCTTCGGATCCTGGACCGGTTGAAGGCCTTCGCGGTGACCGACGTCGACGGTTACTACGAATTCGAAGGCATTCCGGAAGGCCAGCTCTCTCTCGAGGCCACGGATTCCACGCACCGCCGCCTGGTCCGGGAACAGGGGATCCTGGCAGAAGAGGACGAGCGGGTCACGATCGACCTCCACCTGGCGCCGACGAGCCAGGTGACGGGCCAGATCCTGAACCCCGTGGGGCTCGCGGAGGGTCTCTTCGCCGGCAGCGTGAACGTGCGTCTGCTCCAGAGGGGGGCCACCACCTCCCGGACTGAGGTGATCGACGCCACCTTCGACAACCCGTACGCCCTTCAAGGCCTGGTGGCGGGGCTGAATTTCGTGGTCGAGGCGGTGGAGAACGGCGGCCTGCGCCGCGGCGCGGCCAGGGGCCGGCTCGACCTCGCCGGCGGCGAGCTCGTGATGGACATCCGGCTGCAGGCGATCGGCTCGGTGACGATCGCGGTCGTGGACAGCTTCGGCAATCCGGTGTCCGGGGCGAGCGTGGTCCTGATCAACCGCCACGACTACGGTCAGGAGTCCTTCTCGGCGAGCACGGGCGGCGGCCATACGGTGGCCTTCGCCGACGTGCGCGAGGGCAGCCTGGTGGCGCGCGTCACCGACCCGGTGACGGGCCTGCGGGGAACGTTGAGCGGCGAGCTCACGAGCGAGGGCGAGCAGGTGACGCTCGAGGTGCAGCTCCAGGACACCGGCACGGTCCGCGGCCGGGTGGTGCTCGCCGACGGCGTGACGCCGGTCGCCTTCGCCCCCGCGGCGCTTCGCCGCGGCAACACCTGGTACTTCGACGAGACCGACGAGGACGGCAACTTCAGCTTCACCGCGGTGCCCCTCGGGAGCTTCGAGCTCTCGCTCCAGGAGCCCGACGGTCTGGGTCTGCGCGACGTCTTCGGGGCGCTGACTGCCAACGGCGAGATCATCGAGCTGGGCACCTTGGCGCTCGACGACCGCGACCCCTGGATCGTGTCGTTCGAGCCGCCGAGCGGCGCTCGCGACGTGCCGCTGGCGGCCACGGTGACGGTGACCTTCAGCGAGCCCATGGACGCCTCGCGGCAGGTCACGAGCACCTTCGTGCTGCGCCGCCGCGACGGCATCGCCATCGCCCGCGGCTACGCCTGGTCCACCGATCAGAGGGCCCTGACGATCATCCCGACCAATCCGCTGGCGAGCGGCACGACCTACGACGTCTACGTGGCGGAGGAGACCTACGACCTCGCCGGCCGCTCGCTCGACTGGCGCCAGCGCTCGAGCTTCACCACCGCCGACGTGATCCCGCCGGCGGTGATCGACACCCTGCCGCGGGGCGGCGACGTCCAGGTGCCGCTCGACACCTTCATCCTGGTGACCTTCTCCGAGCCCGTCGAGCCGGCGTCGCTCTCGGGCGGCGCGCTGCAACTGACCGACCTCACCGCCGGCCAGGGGCTGACCACCACCTTCCAATTGCGGCCGAGCGAGCGCGAGGTGATCCTCACGCCGGTGGATCCGCTGGTTGCCGACCGGGACTACCGGCTCACCGTCCAGGCCGTCCGCGACCTGGCGGGCAACGTCATGGCGGCCCCGGCGGTCGTGAGCTTCTGGACGGTCGACGAGACCCTGCCCGAGCTCACCTGGCAATCGCCCGCCGAAGGCGCCACTTTCACCTCCGGCGAGACCGTTCCGATCGTGGTCGACGCCGGCGACAACCGCGGCCTCGACCGCATCACCTTCGCGATCGGCGACTGGTCGACCACGCTCCAGGGAGCTCAACAGCCGTCCGCTACCTTCAGTTGGGAGGTCCCGGCGCCGATCGTCGCCACGTCCGGCGCCGTGACCATCACGGCGGTGCTGCGGGACCGCTTCGGCAACGAGCGGACCTCTACCCGCGACGTCGTCGTCGAGCCGCTGGCGAACGCAGGCGTGCCGGCCGTGGTCTCCGACTGCCCGCGCGACGGCGACCTGGTGGTCCCCGGCCTCGAGATCCCGATCCCGTATGCGATCGCCGACGACCAGTCGATCGAGAGCTTCTGGTTCGAGGTCGACGGCGTGCGCGTCGAAGCGGTCACGCTCTACAACCAGGCGACGGCGGCGGGCACCTACCTGTGGGCGCCGCCGGCCGGCGCGCTGCCGGGACGGAGCTTCGACGTCCGCCTCGGGGCCCGCGACTTCGCCGGCAACGTGGGCGAGCACGCGGCGAGGGTGGCGGTGCCCGCCGGGATGCTGCTGACCGGCGAGGAGGCGATCGACGCCGGCCATGCCGGCCAGTCGCTGGCCCTGGCGGCGGGCACCTTCACGTGGAGCGAGGAGGTGCCGCTCGTCGAGCTGTCGGTGCTCCACGGCGGCGAGCTGCTCGCAGTGTCGCCGGTGATGAGCCTCGACCTGACCGGCCGTCTGCACGTCCAGTGCGGCGGCCGGATCGCCGCCAACGACGTGGGCTACCCGGGCGGCGACGCCGGGGACACCACCGGCCGGGCGCCGGCCGGTCTCGTCGGCTCGGCACCCGAAAGCGCCGGCAGCCACGGGGGTCATGGCCAACAGCGCGGCGCGGGCGCGCCGGGCGAGGTGTACGACAGCGTCTACCTGCCGGCGCTGCCGGGCGGCGGCGGCTCCAAGACGGGCACCCCCGGCCCCGGCGGCGGAGTGCTGACGGTTACGGCTGCCGAGGTCGTCGTCGACGGCGCGATCGAGGCGCGGGGCAAGCGCGGGCTGGCGAGCGGCGGCGGCGGCACGATCCGCGTCCATGCCGGCGCGCTGCGCGGCACCGGCACCCTCGACGCCGGCGGCGGCGAACGCGGGAGCGTCCTGATCAGCGGCGGCTACCAGTTCCGTGCCGCCGGCGGCGGCGGCCGTATCGCCCTGTGGGTGGACGACGTGAGCGGCTTCGACCTCGCCAGGGCGACGGCCCGCGGCGGCTGGGACGGCGCGGCGCCCGGCACGGTCTTCGTCCATACCGCGGGCTCGACCTACGGCTCGCTACGGGTGGACGGCGGTGACGCCACGGCGGCTTTGCCGGTCACCGAGCTGCCCGCCCTCGGCGAGGTCACCTTCACCGCCACCGAGACCGTCGGCTCCGACCTCCTGGTCACCGGCGCGTTCCCCTTCCGCGAGCGTTGGCCGGGCACCTGGATCGAGCTGCGCGACGGCGGCGGCGCCGGCCTGGGCTCCTTCAGGGTCGCCGAGCGCGACGCCGGCGGCCGCCTGCTGGTGGCCGGGGCCGGCGGGCTGGCCGGCGCGGCGAGCGGCCGCGGCGAGTACCGCTTCGACAGCATGGCATTCGGGCCGGGCGCCAGCTTCACGGCGAGCGATCCGGTCGCCGGCGGCGCCCTGGTCCTCGCCGGCGAGGCGGTGGTCGACAACGAGATCGTCGCCACCGACGTCCTCGTCAAGAGCGGCGCCTACGTCCGCCCGGCGGGCGGCGGCGGCCTGCGGTTCGTCCTCAGCGGCGGAATGACCGTCGAGGCCGGCGCGGTCATCGAGGTCGACGGCCTCGGCTATCCCGGAGGCGACGCGTCCCATCCCGAGGGCCACGCTCCGGCGGGGCTGGCGGGCCCGTGGCCGAGCGCCGGCGGCAGTCACGGCGGCGTCGGCCACGTGATCGGCGCCGGGCCGGCGGGCGAGGTCTTCGGCAGCGTCTACCGGCCGCGCGACGGCGGCGGCGGCGGCTCCTCGGTGCGCACGAGCCCCGGCTCCGCCGGCGGCGGCGTGCTGACCATCGAGGCCGGCGGCGCCGTCGTGCTCGACGGCGAGCTGCGCTCGCGCGGCGAGAAGAAGCTCAGTCGCGCCAGCGGCGCCGGCGGCACCGTCTTCATCCGGGCGGCGTCGCTGGCCGGCAGCGGCACCATCGACGTCAGGGGCGCCGACATGGCCTCGGACCTCGTCACCGGCAGCCAGAGCTACTACGGCGCCGGCGGCGGCGGCCGCGTCGCCCTGTGGGTCGACGACCTCGCCGGCTTCGACGCCCTCTCCCAGGTCCACGCCGAGGGCACCCACGTCGAGGCCGGCGTCGGCACGCTGTACTACTTCACGGCGGAGTCCACCTACGGCACGCTGGTCGTCGACGGCGGCAGCGTCGACCCGGTGCCCCACACGCCGTTGCCCGCTCTCGGCAGCGGCGGCGTCGCCGCGGTCGAGACCGCGCTCGCCGATCTCTGGGTGAGCGGCGAGAGCGCGTTCCGGGTCCGCTGGCTGGGTGCGTGGGCCGCCCTCGCGGGCGCCGCGGGCGAGGACCTTGGCAGCTACCGCGTGCTCGAGATCGACGCCGCCGGCCGCCTGCGCCTCGCCGGCGCCGCCGCCGCGATCGGTGCCGCCGGCTATGCCGGGGAGTACCGGTTCGACGAGGTGCGGCTCGGAGAAGGGGTCGTCCTGGACGTCCAGGACCCGCTTCGCGGCGCCGACTGGATCTTCGAGCAGGACGTCGACGTGCTCGGCCCGATCGAGGCCCGCAACGTGACGGTCAGGAGCGGCGTCACGGTGAGCGCGTTGGGCGGCGCCTTGCGCCTGCACGCGACCGGGACCGTGACCGTCGAGGCCGGCGCGGTCCTGGACGTCAGCGGTCTGGGCTACGACGGTGGGACTTCGAGCGAGCTGTCCGGCGCGCCCGAAGGGGTCCTCGGTTCCCCGTATTTTACCGGCGGCAGCCACGGCGGCAACGGCCGAGCCGAGAGCGGCCGCGTCGCGGGCGAGACCTACGGCTCGGTCTCCTATCCGCGCCACGCCGGAGCCGGCGGGGGCGGGGGCTCGCAAAGGGGCGGCGCGGGCGGCGGCACCATCGAGATCGACGCCGGCGCCGTGGTCCTCGACGGCGAGCTGCGCGCTCGCGGCAGCGCCGACAAGAACGGCAGCGGCGCCGGCGGCAGCGTGCTGATCCTCGCCGGCAGCCTGAGCGGCAGCGGCGCGATCGACGCCCGCGGCGAGGGCCCGCACTGCGTCAAGGCGGGCGGCGGCGGGCGCGTCGCCGTGTGGGCCGGCGACCTGACGGGCTTCGACGTCACCGCGCGGGTCGACGTCACCGGCGGCCCCGCGAGCTGCACCGTCTTCGGCGGCGTCGGCACCATCTTCGTCCACGGCCCGTCGTCGACCTGGGGCGACCTGCGGCTGGTCCACACCGGCGGCGGCCTCGTGGATCCCACCTGGCTGCCGTCCATCGAGAGGGGCACGGTGGGCACGGCCGCGGCCGATGCGGACGACCCGGCGAACCTGTGGATCACGCCGGCCGAGCCGGAGGCCCTCTTCAGCGTCGGCGTCGTCGGCATGTGGGTGCGCGTCCAGGGCGTCGACTATCCGGTGGTGGCCGAGGGCGGCGACAGACGCAGCCTGCTGCTGGGAGGCGCCGCCGGCGTCGTGGCAGTGGGCGACGCCTACCTCGGCCTCTACAAGTTCGACACGGTGACCGTCGCGGGCGGCGCCCGCCTCGTGCTGCGCGACCACAACGAGGTCGCGACCTGGGACGTCGACGGCGCTTCCCAGGTCACGCTCCTCGACGTCTCGCCGCCGGTGTTCGGCAGCGTCACCCCGGCTTCCGGGTCCTCGTTCACGTCGGGCGAGACCGTGACCGTGACGGCCGACGTGACCGATCAGGAGACCTCGGTCACGGGGGTGGTCTTCGAGTGGGCCGGCCAGACCTACGTCGACGGCGAGGAGCTCTGGAGCTGGACGACGCGGGCGCCCGCGGTCGCGGCCGGCACCGACACGGTGCTGACGATCGAAGCGCGCGACACCGAGGACAACCTGGCCACGGCGACCCGGACCATCCGCGTCGAGCCGCTGCCGCCGGCCGGACCGCCGGCGGTGGCGATCACCTGTCCCGGTCCCGGCGCGCTCCTACCCACCGGCGCCGGCCTCGACGTGGACGTCGCGGCCAGCCACGAGAATGACGTCGAGAAAGTCGAGGTCTTCCTCGGCGCCGACCCGGCGCCGGTGGCGACGCTGCGCACCGCGCCCTTCCTCTACCGTCTCGAGGCGGCGCCGACGGCGGCCGACGGCGACGTCCTGCAACTGCGGGCGGTGGCGCGGAGCTACGCCGCGACCAGCGCCGAGGCGGCGGTGTCCGTCACGGTGGTCACCGGCAGCGTGCTGACGGCGAATACGTTCCTGGCCGCGGGCGACCTCAGCCTGGACGGCGGGACGGTCGTCGTCAGCGGCGGGACTCTGACGGTCGAGGGACCGCACAGCTTCCGCGACCTGGTGGTGCTCGCAGGCGCCACGGTGACCCACCCGGCGACTTCGGCGAGCGCCGTCCACGCCCTCGACCTGACTCTCGAGCGGCACCTCTACGTCGCCTGCGGCGCCGCGGTGGACGCCCTCGGCCGCGGATACCTCCCGGGCTACGGCTACCCGAACGAGCTCGTCGAGGGCGCGGCCGCCGGCATCGGCGCCAGCCACGGCGGCCGCGGCGGCAGGTTCGACTCCGGCAGCGCGGCGGCCGGCCGCACCTACGGCAGCCTCTTCGATCCCCGTGATCCGGGGGCCGGCGGCGGCGCAACGGGCAGCGCCGGCGGCGGCGTGATCCGCATCATCGCCGGCGGCGAGGTGACCGTTGACGGGGCGTTCAGCGTCCGCGGCGCCGGCGAGGGCATGTTCCGGGAGCACGGCGCCGGCGGCTCGATCCGTCTCGACGGCGCGGTGCTGCGCGGTCTCGGCACGATCGACGCTTCCGGAGCCGGCTCGTCGGGCTCCCGCGCGGGCGGCGGCGGCGGCCGCGTGGCTCTCTACGGCGCCACCATCGACGACGACCTCCTGGCGCGGGTCTTGGTGACCGGCGGCAACAGCGGCGTCGTCGTGGCGCGGGGCGCCGCCGGCACCCTCTTCGTCAAGCGCGACGCGCAGGCCTTCGGCGATCTCCTCATCGACAACGGCGCCATCGCGTCGCCGCAGCTCACCGAGCTGCCCTCGGTCGGCCGCGGCTTCGTCACCGCGATCGACGCCACGGGCTTCGCGGACGACGCGGCCGACTTCGTGCACAGCCTCTTCGGCGTCGAGGTGGCGTTCGGCGGCAACCTCGCCGAGCTCTGGCCGGTCACCGCCCACGACCATCACGGCCGGCGTCTCGAGCTCGACACCGCGTCGGCGGCGCTGACCGCCCAGGTGGGAGACGCCTACGAGGGCGTCTACCGTTTCGACCGCGTCGTGGTCCGCGGGGGGGCCCGGGTGCCGGCGCGGGACCAGCTCGTCCTGGGCCAGGCCGCGGACGTGGAGCCGGGCTCCGAGCTCATCGCGGGCTATTTGCCCGGCGTCGTCATCACCGAGCCCGCCGACGGCGCGACCTTCACCGCCGGTGACGCCATCAGCGTCGCCGCCACGGTCGACGACCTCTACGGCGTGACCGAGGTGCGCCTGACCTTCGACGGCCAGACCCAGGCGGGCACCGCGCCCTACGCCTGGACGATCACGGCGCCGGAGGTGGCGCAGGCCACGGACATGCCGGTCACGATCGAGGTCGACGACCTCTCGGGCCACCGCCTGAGCGCGACGCACACCGTCACGGTCCAGCCGAACCTCAACGTCACGCCGCCGGCGGTGGCGATGGCCGCCTGCCCGGCGGACCAGGACCTGGTGACGCCGGCGGCCACGGTCGACTTCGCCTTCACCGCCACCGACGACGACGGCGTCGCGAGCTACGGCCTGCTCATCGATGGCGTCGAGGTGGACGGCTGGAGCGGTCTCAGCCAGACGGCGGTGAGCGGCGTCCTGAGCTGGACCGTGCCGGCCGGCGCTTCGCCCGGCACCGTGTACCAGGTGCGCGTCGAGGCGCGCGACTTCGCCGGCTCGGTGGGCTTCGAGACGCGCCAGGTACGCGTGCCCACGGGCACGCTGCTCACCGGCGACCAGAGCCTCGACGGCGCCTACGACGCAGCGAGCCTGACGCTCGGCGACGGCGTCTTCACCGTCACCGAGCCGCTGTCTCTCGCCGGTCTGCACTTGGCCCACGGCGCCACCCTCCGCGGCGAGGCCGAAGAGGTGTTGGATCTGACCGTCAGCGGCGCCGTCACCTTGCAGTGCGACACGTCGATGGACGTGACGGGCCTGGGCTTCGCGCGCCACGAGACCTACCCGGGCGCGACGGTGCCGGGCGATGCTTCGGGCGGCAGCCATCTCGGCGTCGGCGGGCAGTTCAGCACTTCCGCGGTCGGCTCCACGTACGGCAGCGTCTACCGGCCGCAGGAGCCGGGCGGAGGCAGCGAAAGCACGAGCGTCAACTACGGCAGACCCGGCGGCGGCGTGGTGCGCATCCGCGCCGCCGGCGTGACGCTGGCCGCGGGCAGCGCCATCCGCGCCAACGGCGTCGGATACGTGAGTGGCGACTACGGTACTGTTCGTGGCGGCGCTGGCGGGTCGGTGTGGATCACGGCCACTGGCGCGATCGCCGGCGACGGCACGATCGAAGCCCTCGGCGGCGCCTCGGGTAACAACAACAGGGGCAGCGGCGGCGGCGGCGCCATCGCCGTGGAGCATGGCTCGAGCACCGGCACGGTGCTCGAGAACCTCCGCGCCTGGGGCGGCGACCACCAGGCCGAGGGCGGCGCGGGGACCGTATATCTGCTGAGCGCGATGTCGGTCTACGGCGATCTGGTCGTCGACAACGGGGCGGTGCTGGGAGGCCGGACGGTGCTGCCGGCGCTGGGCGTCGGCGTCGCCCAGGGCGGTAGCGGCGGCGCGGTGCTGGTGACCGGCCTGGGCTCGGTGCCCGCCTACTTCGTGGGCCACTGGGTGGAGATCTACGACGCCGCGACCGGCGACCTCAAGGGGGCCTGGCGCATCGGGAGCGTCGCGGGCGGCACGCTCACCTTGGAGCCGGGCGAAGGCGGACCGGCATCGGTGATCGCGGGCGACCTCTGGCAAGGCGTCTATCGGTTCGACAACCTCTCGGTCCGCGGCGACCACCGGCTGGAGTCGGAGGATCCGCTGCGGGTGGCCGGCACCCAGGAGATCGCCGGCACTGTCGAGCTGCGGGAGATCCTCGCGCACGACCTGGTGCTGCGCTCGGGCACGGTGCTCACCCATCCGCCGACCACGGATCCGACTGCGCCGGAGAGCCTGAGGATCGAGCTGACCGGCGAGCTGGCGCTCGAAACCGGCGCCACGATCGACGTGACGGGCCTGGGCTTCGCGCGCCACGAGACCTACCCGGGCGCGACGGTGCCGGGCGATGCTTCGGGCGGCAGCCATCTCGGCGTCGGCGGGCAGTTCAGCACTTCCGCGGTCGGCTCCACGTACGGCAGCGTCTACCGGCCGCAGGAGCCGGGCGGAGGCAGCGAAAGCACGAGCGTCAACTACGGCAGACCCGGCGGCGGCGTGGTGCGCATCCGCGCCGCCGGCGTGACGCTGGCCGCGGGCAGCGCCATCCGCGCCAACGGCGTCGGATACGTGAGTGGCGACTACGGTACTGTTCGTGGCGGCGCTGGCGGGTCGGTGTGGATCACGGCCACTGGCGCGATCGCCGGCGACGGCACGATCGAAGCCCTCGGCGGCGCCTCGGGTAACAACAACAGGGGCAGCGGCGGCGGCGGCGCCATCGCCGTGGAGTACGGTTCGAGCTCCGGCACGGTCCTCGAGAACCTCCGCGCCTGGGGCGGTCAGCACACGGTGGTGGGAGGCGCCGGCACCATCTGTCTCGCGGGCCCGGCGGCGGACCATGGCGATCTGATCGTCGACAACGGTGGCCTCAGCGGTCAGGGGACCAAGCTGCCCGCCCTGGGCGGGGGCGCCGCGCAGGCCGGCAGCACCGGCTCGCTCCTGGTCACCGACCGGGCCGTCGCCATCCCGCCCTACTTCGTCGGACATTGGGTCCAGGTGTCCGCCGCCGACGCGACGCCCAAGGGCACCTACCGTATCGCCTCGGTCAACGGCACTTCAGCGACCCTCGACGCCGACGCCGGAGAGACGATCGCTCTCGAGCCCGGAGATCTCTGGCAAGGCGTCTATCGGTTCGACCTGGTCACGGTCGTGGGCGGCGCCGCGCTGACGTCCGACGATCCGGTCTTCGAGAGCGGCCTGCCGCTCGAGCTGGCAGTGAGCTCCGGCCCCCTCACCCCCCAACCCCCTCTCCCGGAGGGAGAAGAGGGGGCCCGATCCCCGACGTCCTCCCCTCTCCCTCTGGGAGAGGGGCCGGGGGTGAGGGTTCGCGAGCGAAGCTCGCCAAGTTCCCTGAGGAATGAATGCCGAGGAAGGAACAGCCATGCGATTGTCAACGTCCCTCCTGATCCTCTGCTCGCTGGCGCCGGCGCCGCCAGCCCGCGCCCAGTCCGCCGAGCTCCCGGGCGGCAAGCCCATCGACGACCTCGAGCTGACCCGCGAGCTCGCGTTGGAGATCGACGGCGAGGACTTCGACGACGCCGAGATCTACCACTCGCGCTACGAGGTCGCCTACCTCGTCGTGTCGCCGGAGCTGCCCTCGCCGCTCCTCTTCAGCCCGCGCGGGCACTCGGTGCAGAGCGTCGAGGGCGAGAAGCTCGGCAAGACCGCCGGGCTCGCGGCCAAGCTCGGCGCGAGCGCCGTGGCGCGCTACCTCGGCCAGTACGAGGAGAGCGGGGGCGTGATGAGCTTCGAGCTCGACGACGGGCGCACCGTGGTCCTCGAGCCGCGGCCGCCGCTGCTCGGCCGCCAGGCGGCCGAGATGCTGGAAGAGCGCCATCCGCGCTACGGCGAGAAGGCACGCGTCTACGGCCTCGAGAAGGCCGCGGTGAGCGCCATGGCGGTCCCCGAGGGCGAGGTGCGCGCGCGCGTCTACTTCGCGTCCTGGTCGCCGATCTGCGAGCGCCTGGTGCCGAAGATCATGCGTCTCGAGCAGGAGCTGCACGGCCGCGTACGCTTCGAATACTACGGCCTGCCGAGGCCCCTCAATGACGATCCGATGGTGGCGCGCGAGCGCATCCACTCCGTGCCCACCGTCGTGGTCTACGTCGACGAGGCGGAGATCGGCCGCCTGAGCGGACGCGCCCTCGACGAGCCCGAGGCCGCCTTCTCGCGCCTCTTCAAAGACGCCCGGTAGCGATTTCATCGCAGCGACTCAAAAAGTGTAAGGCCATGCGAATCCCATCTTCTTGCTCGCGGCTGCTGATCTGTTTCCTGATCCTTCTCTCCCCTCCGGTCGTCTCGCCGGCCTCCGCCGAAGACGACACGACGCCGCCGGTGATCACGGTGACGGCCAACGGCTCGCCGCTGGCCGAGGGCAGCGTTTACGCCGGCCAGGTGACGCCGGAAATCACAGCCGACGACGACGCCTCGTCGGTGACGGTGGAGGCGACCCTGAACGGTCTGCCCTACGTGAGCGGCACGACGATCACCGAGGGCGGCCAGCACGTGCTGTCGATCACGGCGACTGACGCGGCAAGCAACGCCGTGAGCCTGCTGCGCACTTTCTGGATCGAGGAGTATCCGCCGCTCTTCGAGCGGCTCTCTCCCGCGGAGGGCACGGTGACCTCGGCGGCCGAGGTGACGCTCTGGGGCCGGGTCATCGGCGCGGCCGAGCTCACGGTGGACGGCGCGACGGTGGCGCTTCTGGGCAGCGGCGACTTCACGGCGGGACCCTACGCGCTGGCGGAGGGCGAGCGGACGTTCACGCTGGTGGCCACCAGCCCCGGCGGCCAGACGACGCAGCTCGTCCATCACCTCACCCGCGACGCCACGCCGCCTTCGATCAGCCTGACCTCGCCGGCGGAAGACGCCGTGCTCTCCACGCGCCTGGTGACGGTGACGGGCACGGCGAGCGACGCGCACCTTTCGAGCGTCGAGGTCAACGGCCGTGCGGCGAGCGTCGACGGCACGACGTTCACGGCAGTGGTGGGCCTGCCCGACGGCCGCTGGACGCTGTCGGCGCGGGCCGCGGACGCGGCGGGCAACGCCGGCGAGGCCAGCCGCCAGGTCACGGTGGACACCCGGGCGCCGGTCGTCGCGGTGACGGACCCGGCGCCGGGGACGGCGGTGCCGGAGGCGACGCTGACGATCTCGGGCACGGCCCGCGATCCCCACCTCGACCGGGTCGAGGTGGCGGGCGCCACGGCGACGCTGACCGGCGAGAGATTCTCGATCGAGGTGACGCTGGCCGAGGGCGTCAATACCTTCGTCGCCACCGCCTACGACACGTTGGGCCACCAGGGCACGGCGGGGGTAGAGGTGACGCGGGAGAGCGCAGCGCCGTCCGTCCGGATCGACTCACCGGCCGAGGGCCTGGTGACCTCGGCGTCGACGGTGGACGTCAGCGGCACGGTCACGGCGGGCGCCACGGTGACGGTCAACGGCGAGGCGGCGACGATGACGGGCGGCGCCTTCAGCGCCGCCGGGATCGAGCTCTTCGAGGGCGAGAACCGGCTGATCGCCCGCGCCACCGACGCCGACGGCGACGAAGGCGTGTACACGCGGATGGTGACGCGGGACTCGGCGGGGCCGTCATGGGTGGGGTCCGACCCGCTTGACGGCGCGGCGGGAATCGCGCCGGACACGGTCCTGGCGGTGGGTTTCGACGAGCTTCTGGCGGCGCCGGCGGCGGGCTCGTGGCGCCTGGAGACGGCGGCCGGGACGTCGATCGCGGCGAGCGCGTCGCTGGCGGAGGGCGTGCTCGAGGTGAGGCCGGACGCGGCGCTGCCGGCGTCGAGCGAGGTCCGGCTGGTGCTGACGGCGGCACTGACCGACCTGGCGGGCAACCCCCTGGTCAACCCGGGGACGCTGAGCTTCACCACCACGGACGGCGCGGCGGCCGGCCCGCCGGTGATCGACGCGGTGCCGCCGCGCTACCTGTGCGCGTTCTCGTGGACGCTGACCGGGACGGCGACGGCGAACGCGCTGGTGCGCGTCGAGGGTGGCGCCGGTGCGGCGGAGGCGCGCGCCGAGGCGGACGGCTCCTTCGTCGTCCCGGTATCGCTCCTGCCGGGCCGCCTGCACCGGCTGTCGGTGACCTCGACGGTCGCCGGCGTGGTGTCGCCGGCGACGGTGGTGGAGGTCGTGCAGGACTGCGCGCCGCCGGCGGTGACGTCGGCCGAGCGCGCGGGCGACGTCTTCACGGTGTCCTTCAGCGAGCCGGTTCAGCCGTCGACGGTGGACGGCGCGATCACCCTCAGCGACGCGAGCGGCGCCGTCGCCGGCACCGTCGTGGTGACGACGGCCGAGACGGCGACGTGGACGGCGTCCTCGGCCCTGCCCTCGGGCACCTACCTGCTCCAGGTCTCGCAGACGGTGATCGACCTGGCGGGCAACGCCCTGGCCTTCCCCTACTCGCGGGTCTTCAGCGACGCGGCCGAGGAGAGCTTCTTCTCGGGAACGGTGATCGACGAGGTCACCGGACGTCCGCTTTCGGGCGCGCGGGTGGTGGTGACGGCCACCGGCGGCGAGGCCACGGCCGAGCCGCGGCCCGAGCAGACCACGGGCGCCGACGGCCGTTTCCTGATCGCGGTGCCCGCGGGCACCCACGGCGTGACCGTCGCGCGCCCGGGCTACACGCCGGTCTTCCGCATCGTCACTACGGTCGAGGGCCTGGGCACCGAGGTCTTCGACCCGCGGCTGACGCCGGCCTCGGAAGCGCGGGCGGTGACGGCGGCGGCCGGCGGCACCGTGAGCGTCGAGGGCGCGGCGCTGGACGTCCCCGCCCAGGCTCTGGCCGCGGACGCGTCGGTGACGCTGACGGCGGTGGGCGAGCAGGGCCTGGCGGCGCTGCTCCCCTACGGCTGGACGCCGCGCGGCGCCGTGTGGCTCGACGTCGAGGAGGAGCTGACGAGCCCGGCGACGCTCTCCTTCGCCGTCGAGTCGCCCAACGGCGCGACGCTGACCCTGGCCGAGCTTGACTTCCCCACCCTGCAATGGCGCTCGGTGGACGACGTCCTGGTCGCCGGCGGCGAGGTGACGGTGCCGGTGAGCACGTTCGGCGCCTACGCCGCCGTGGAGCCGGACACCGGCGCCCTGGCGCCGCCGCCGGCGGTGGTGGGCGAGGTGCTGGGCTCCTCGCCGGCGCCGGAGGGTGGTGAGGTGACGGCGGCTGACGTGAGCTTCGAGCCGGCCATCGTGACGCCGGATCAGACGGCGGACGCGACGGCCGTGTACACGCTGGCGAGCGAGGTGGCGAGCGGCCTGCCGCTGACCATGGTGATCCGCGAGGAGCTCGAGCTGCTCGACGGCACGATCCGCCGCTTCGCGCCCTTCCGTGCCGACGTGGTGCTCTACCGGGCCCTCGACGGCACTCCCCGCAGCCGCTTCCGCCTGCGGCCGTCGACGGCGGCGCGGACGACGCCGATCCGCGGCGGCGGCCTGGAGCTGAGGGTGGTGCCCTACGGCGACGAGTCGGTGCGTGGCAACGTCCTGGGACCGGAAGGCGGCACCGTCGTCGGCGACGCCGGCGACCGCCTGGCGGTAGCGGCCGGCGCGCTCACCACGCCGACGGCGGTGACGCTGACGCGGCGCACGGTGGCGGAGCTGCCGCTTTCGGCGCCCGCGGGCGGCACGGTCGACGGCGTCGTCGAGGTCGACCTGGGCGGCGCCGAGCTGGCGGTGCCGGGCTCCCTGACGCTCAGCATGGACACACCGCCGCCGGCGGGAGAGGTCGGGCTCTTGCTGCAAGTCGTCGACATCGGCGCCGCGCCGCGCTACCGGGCGGTGGCCGAGCTGGCGCCGTCGGCGAGCGGGTGGACTACGAAGTCGATTGTCCCGGCGGACCTGCCGTGGCCCGGGGTGACGACGGGCGGCCATTACGTCTTCCTGCACCTTACGGCGCCGCACGCGTTCGTCCGCGGGACGGCGTACAGGGTCGACGGAACGCCGCTCGCCGGCGGCATCGTCGAGAGCGCCGGCGTCGACTGGATCCAGATCACCGGGGCGGACGGGCGCTACGTCCTGCCGGTGCCGGTAGGCGAGGCGACGACGATCGAGATCACGAATCCCGCGACCGGCAACGCCGTGGCGTCGACGGTGGCGGCTTCGGCAGGCAACGAGCGCATCGACCTCGATCCGCGAGTGCTGGCGATTGGTCCCGAGGTGATCAGCACCTCACCGACCGCCGGCGCCGCCGTTCCGGCGGGCACGACGCCTCAGGTCACATTTTCTGAGGCGATCAACCCCGGTTCCGTGCCGGACGGCATCGCCTTGTTCCGGGCCGGTGAGGAGCTGCCGGTCGACTTCGAAATCCAAGGAGCCCTGGTGACGGTCCTGCCGCGGTCGACCCTGATCGCGGGTACTTACGAGCTGCGGGTCGGCACCGGCATTCGTGATCTTCAGGGCTATGTGCTGGTGCACCCGGTAACGGTCACCTTCACCGTCGACGAGGTTGTCCTGCCGTCTGAAATCGACGTGACCAGGATCCGCCTGATCGAGCCCGATTCCGCGGACATGGCGCAGGTCGTCGGCGATCCCGGCGCGGTGCCCTCGGGTTATCTCGTGTGGGTCGAGAACCTCGACGCGTACGTCACCACGCCTTCGGTCGCGGCCGCGCAGAACGGCAGCTTCGATCTCTCCATCGAAGCGTCCGTTGAGCAGCGATTGGTGCTCCACGTGCTCATTCCCGGCTCCAACGAAGTCATCGTGTTGCTCGGTCCGTACATGGGCCAGGATCTGAAGAGCGCCTGGGTCGGCCCGCAAGGGGCGACCTTCAGCACCGTCGACGGCTTTACGTTGATCGCTGCCGAAGACACCTTCACCCGTTTCACCAAGGTGCGGCTCGATCCGCGGCCGACCGAGCCGCCGGCGGCGCCGAGACCGCCCGAGCTCGAGGCGATGTTCACGTTCGATCTCGACTTCGGTGGCGCCGAGGCCAGGAAACCCCTTCAGCTCCGCGTTGAAGTGCCCGCCGAGACCGAGGAGATCGTCTACCTGCTCAACCGTCAGGTCATGACCTATGCCGGTCCCGCCTGGATGATGTACGACCTGATGTGGCTCGACGGCGGCGCCCTGACGACCGAGGACGCCGACCAGGCGCTGCCGCCGTCGGCTGCCGCCCTCGCCGAGCCCGCGGTCAAGGGCGTGATCAACACGCCGCCGACGCGGCCGCCGTTCAGCTACAAGAAGTACCTTCCGGAGGCCGTGTTCCCGGGGACCTACGAGGTCGTGACCCCGATCGAAGGTCTGGTGTTCATGGCCACGCCGTTCCCTCCGGCGGCGCAGCAGACGATCTGGAACGTGACGATGGAAGGCATCGTCGCCAACATCAACCGCGCGGTCGGTCAGTTCCTCGAGCACGACGCGGTGCTGATTCCGTCGATCCTCAATCGGCAGTACGAGGTCGAAGTCCGCGAATTGGCGACCGGCTTTCTCGTCTCCTCGGGCGTCTACGATCCGCCGGCCACCGGCGACGACCTGGTGCTGCTGCCGCCGGACAACTTCGGAGACACCCAGCCGCCGTTGCCGATCGCCGGCGGGCCGGTGCGCTTCTTCCGTTTCTTCCCCAACGAGCGCCTCTCCGGCGACCTCGACGAGGGCATCCGCTGGAGCTATGACGCCACTCTCGGCGAGCTCAGGGTCGAGGGCGATCCGGCGTCGGCGCATCCGCAGGTCGAGGTCGTCTTGCTCGATTTAGACGGCGGTCAGACCCAGACCGGCGCGACCGGCGCCGACGGCTCGTTCGTCCTTCAAGCCGCGGCGTCGCTCGCGCACCGCTGGGTGCTGGCGGTCGGCGCGGTGGTGTCACCCGACGAAGTTCCGGAAATCACGTTCTCGGAAGGCCTCGACCTGACCTTCGCCGGCCTGCAAATCCTTTCCCAGGCGGGCACCGACGTGCGGTTGTTCCCGCAGCCGGTCGGGAATACGGACACCGTGCGGCTGGTACCCCTGACCCACTGGCACGCCGGCCGGTCGTACACGATCCGGCTCGGGCCCGAGGTCGCCGATGCCGCCGGCAACGCCTGGCAGCGTACCCTCGAAGTGGGATTCGAAGTCGCCGGCGGCGAAGTGCTCGACACCTACGACCTGACGGCGGTGCGCGACGTCGCCCGTCTCGGAAGCTGGCTCTTCGTCGCCGCCGACTTCGACGGCTTGATGGTCATCGACGCGGCGGATCCGAGCGACTTGCAAAACGTCGTGCCTTCCGGCGTCGGCTTCCCGTTCACCGGAGCCGATCCGGTCAGCGGCGTCGACGTCGATCCGCACGGTCTCGTCTACGTGGTCGGCGGCGGGGTGAGCAACTCGGGCCAGCTCAAGATCTTCGATCCCCTTCTTCTCGATCCCCAGGCGGTGGCCACGGCGGCGGCTCAGCAGCCGCCGGATCTCGACGGTTGGTTCGCCGCGTTCCGCGGCAGCACCCTGATCTCCGACAAGATCGGCGGCACCGGAACCCAGCTTCCCCAGGGAACGCCGAAGCGCGTCTCCGTCTTGTCGAACAACCAGGTCGACCGCTGGAACGCCGGCCAGGTCCCGCCGGACGCCGCGCTGGCGCTCAATCCGCCGCCGGAGCTCTGGTCGCTGACCGTCGGTGGCCGGGCCCCTCAGGGTCAGGAGGTCGAGCTCGAGAATCTCGACAGCGGTGATCGGCAGACGGTGCTCGCTGACGCGGCCGGCGAGCTCCAGTTCACGCTCTCCGTTCACACCGGCGATCAATTGCGACTCACGCGGCCCGGCGATCTCGTCACCGTGTGGCGCGCGGGCCAGAGGCTCTCGGGAGACCTGTGGGTGTCTCCCTGGAACGAGCCGCAGGGCTATACCCTGCAGGTCAGCGGCGAGGCCGAGCCCCGTCATCCCGTCACCCTCAAAGACCTCACCCGCGGACGCTGGTACCGGGTCGACGCCGACGCGCAGGGACACTTCGGGGTCACGCTCGAGGTCTTTCCTGGCGACGAGCTCGAGCTGCTGCGTAACGTCGACACGTTCGCCTACGTGGCCACCAGCGGCGTCGGCATCCAGGTGGTCGACGCGGGGCGGCTTTACAGCTCGAGCGATTCGATTCAGAGTCACGTGATCGGCATTTACAGCGGCGCCGGCGATCCGGCGCTGAATCTCTGCGGATTTCCGGTCAGCGACATCAGCACCGCTCTGCTCGACGTGGGGAGCCTCCTCGACACGGACAACGATTTCCCATTCACCGTCGCCGGTCTCGTCGCCTTCAAGGGCTTCGCGCTGATCAACAGCGACGTCAACAACCCCGGAGAGCTCTCGTTCATCAACCACGGCTGCGCGGAGGTCGACGGCGACGGCGCCGTCTCTGGCTTCGAGGTGGTCCAGGACTATCCCTTCGACTTCGACGGCGACGGCGCGTTCAGCGCGCAAGAGGTCGGCGACTACGTCATCGTCGCCCACCACACCGCGGGGGTGCTCGTCTATGCGATCACGGATCGCACCGTCGTCGTGCCGCTGGGGCAGGTCAAGGTGCCGGGCAACGCGGCCGCCGTCCACCTCGACCGCGTCGGGCGGCGCCTATACGTATCCGGCTACACCGCCGGCGTCTTCGTGATCGACTTCGATCTGCCGCCGTTCTTCGACGTGCTCGACGACGACGGCGACGGCGTGGACGACCGGGTGATCGAGACGATCCTGCTCGGCGGCAACACCAACGCCGGCCTGCTGCTGGTGCCCGAGCTGGGTCTCGGGTTCGCCGGCGGCCTGGGCCGGGGGCTGACCAGCATGGCCGTAGGCGAGCCGAAGCTCGTCGCGGTGCGCAACAGCGTCGACGGCCCGCGCCGGGCGATCTCGCGCCTCGCGCCCTTCGGCGTGCCGGCGGCGCCGGAAAACCGTTTCGACCCCGAGAGCTTCGAGCAGACGGGCAGCTTCCACGTGCTCGCGCAGCTTCCGGGCTTCACCGGCGACCAGGTCACGGTCGAGGTGCTCGGGCTCGGCCCGAGTGGACAGGAGATCGCCGCGGCGGGCGATCCGACGCGCGTGCCCAACCTTCCCCCGACCTCCCTTCGCGGCACCGACGCTGTGGTCCTCGAGCGTCTGGCCGTCAATCCGTGGGAGGAGGGCTACCACCTTTTCGAATCCAAGGAGATCGTCGCCCTGGCGGACCTGCGGGCGGCGCAACACTTCGAGCGTAGCGACCGGGACGAGGAACAATGCCCGCGGTGCGATCAGCCCGACTACATGCGCGGTCAGGCCCTGGAGGTCCTTTCGGGAGACTCGGCGGCGGTGCGCTTCACACCCGAAAGCCTCACCTTGCTCGAGCCCATCTATGGCGTGCAGCGCCTGGAGGAGGCCGAGCTCGAGCTCGCCAGCGTGCGCTGGGACGTCGCGCCGTCGACGCGCCAGGAACCGACGCTGAATCCCTCCCAGGGCTCGGGCGAGGTGGCGCCCGGGACGCTGCTGCACTCCGGCGAAACGTCGGCCTCCGCGGTCGACCTCTTCGTGCGCGGACGCGGCCTCGACTTCACCTTCCAGCGTTCCTACCGTAGCCAGACGATCGGCTCCGGTCCGCTCGGTCCCGGCTGGGATCACGCCTATCGGCAGCGCCTGAGGAAGCGGCCCGACGGCGACGTCGAGTGGTACGACGGCGGCGGCCGCCGGGAGGTCTTCAAGCGCGCCGCAGACGGCTCGCTCGAGCCGCCCGCGGGGCGCTTCGTCGACCTGGTCGAGACGACGACCGGATGGATCATGGTCGACGCCCGGCGCAACACCGTGCGCTTCGACGTGTACGGCCGCCTGGCGTCGATCGCCGATCCCTTCAAGACCTCGGAGAGCGCAGGCAACGAGATCGTCTTCCACTACGATCAGGCGTCGCGGCTCGAAAGCGTGGTCGACAGCCTCGACCGGGTGATGACCTTCGAGTACGACGCCCAGGGCCGTCTGATCAAGGTCGCCGACTTCGACGACCGCGAGGTGGAGTACGCCTACGACGCCGACGGACGCCTCGTCGAGGTCCGGTCGCCGAGAGTGACCGGCGCCATGGCGCCGAGCTTCACCGGCGAGCGGCTGATCACTCATTACGGTTACGAGGCGGACCTGACGGGCGACTTGGCCCAGAAGCTCGCCCATCGCGACAACCTGACCACTTTCGCCGATCCGCGCGGCACGACCTGGCTCGAGCTCACCTACGAGGACGAGGACGGCGACGGTCGCCGCGACGAGCTCAGCAGCCAGGAGTGGGGCGGCTTCAGCATCAACTTGACCTACTTCTTCGATCAGCGCCGCACCCAGGTCCTCGACCGACGCGGGAACCTGTGGACCTACGAGCACGACGAAGACGGTCACATGGTCCGGGCCGTCGACCCGCTCGGCGGGGAGAGCTCGGCGGGGTACGGCGAGGGCGGCATCATCGAGGAGCTGACCCGTCCCCTGGGCAGCAAGTCCGTCTTCGAATATCTCGAGGGACCCGACGTGCCGCCGCGCAGCCGCGGCCTGGTGGTCGCTCACCGCTTGATCCCGGACACACGGGGCACAAACTCGACCGCTCCGGGCGCCTGCACACCGGTGGAAGAAGACGAGTGTGTCCAGGGGATCCGCTGCGTTTGTGCTTACGAGGTGGTCTCCGACACCGCCTACGACCTACGCACCAATCTGCCTCTTACGCTCAGCGACCGCCGCGGCAACGAGACCAGCTTCGAGCGCGACGAAACCGGGCTGGCGAGCTCCGTCTCGCTGCCGATCGGCGCGGAGGTGCAGTTCGAATACAACGAGTACGGGCAGCCGACGCGCGAGGAAAGCCCGATCGGCACCGTCAAGACCTACACCTACTACGAGGACGGGCCGAGCCGCGGTTACCTCAAGGACGAGACGATCGGCGGCCTCACGACGAGCTACGAATACGACGCTCGGGGCAACGTCACGGCGGTCGTCGATCGGCGCGGCGTGCGTACCGAGACGGTGTGGAACGAGCTCGACTGGATGGTGCAGGTGACGCAGGCGGCGAGCGGCTCGAACGACGGCGCGCCGGCCCTCGGCTACGCCAACCGCTTCTTCTACGACGCCGTCGGCAACGTGGTCGAGGAACAATCGCCGTATGGCGAGACGGGGTCGCAGACCACGTCGACCCACACGACCTACGGCGTGCTCAGCGAGGTCCTGACGGTCGCGAAAGAGACCGAGCCCGGCGGCCCGGTCCTCACCGCGAGCAACGTCTACGACTCCAACTTCAACGTCGTCCAGTCGATCGACGGCAACGGTCACGTCGACACGTTCACCTACGACGAGCGCAACCTGAGGACGCAGGCCAGCTTCGGCGACGGCCTGGCCAGCGAGCAGTACGGCTACGACCTCGAGCACAACATGACCTCGCGCGTCGACGGCCGCGGCAACGTCCGGATCTACCGCTACGACGGCAAGAGCCGGCTCAAGGAGACGGAAGACCCGCTGGGCAACCGGACCGTAACCCGCTACGACGACTCCGACAACGCGACGGTGATCGAAAGCTGGGACGCCGAGGGCGTCCTGCTCTCGCGCGTCGTCAACGTCTACGACGAGGTCAGCCGGCTGGTCGAGGTGCGGACCTCGCTCTTCGACGATCTCGGCGGCGAGACCCTGGTAATCTCGCGCTCGGAGTACGACGCGGCGTCGAACCTGACGAAGACGATCGATCCCGAGGGACGCGAGACGCTCTTCGAGTACGACGATGCCGAGCGCCTGGCGCGGGTGATCGATCCCGCCGGCAACGTCACCCAGCACCAGCTCGACGGCAACGGCAACGCCACGCTCACCACCGTTGTAGAAAAGCTTCCGGATGGCACCACGGAGCCGGTCTCGAAGACCTTCGCTTACGACGCGTTGAATCGGCTCCTGAACGCCACCGACGCTCTCGGCAACGTCAGCCGCACGGAGTACGACGCGCGCTCGAACGTCATCCGCCAGATCGATCAGGAGGGCAACGTCACCTCGGCGACCTACGACGCGCTCGGCCGTCGTCTTACCGCCACCCAGCCCGAGGGCATCGCCCTCAACTACGCCTACGACGGCAACTCCAACTTGGTGACCCAGGCTGACGCCCTCGGTAATGCGACGCTCTACACCTACGACGCCCTCGACCGGTCGACGGCGGTGCGCTACGCGGACCTCACGCAGTGGACGACGGTCTACGATGGCAACGGCAACGCGACCCGCGTGACCGACGCCAACGGCACGGTGATCGATCAGACCTTCGACGCCGCGAACCGCCTGACGTCGCGTGCCGCCACGCCGGCTCC
>Ga0299906_10000708_pt1 | contig 29782 bp, 23 predicted proteins | sample RVTome_14_FD_200259 | JGI IMG/M metagenome (GOLD analysis project Ga0299906, IMG submission 200259) | Soil microbial communities from uranium-contaminated site in the Upper Colorado River Basin, Wyoming, United States - RVT145D125 (version 2) ...
TCTCTTCCTACGATCTGCGGGCCAAGCTCGAGGAGGCGGGCGACAGCGCGCGAAAGCTCCTCAACCTACGCCACCGGATCGCGCGGATCCGGGTGTTCGATCCAGCATGCGGCTCGGGCAACTTCCTGGTGATCGCCTACAAGGAGATGCGGACGATCGAGGACGAGATCAACACTCGGCGCGGTGAGGTCGGTCGTACGACGGAGATCCCTCTTACCAACTTCCGAGGGATCGAGCTGCGTGACTTCGCTGCCGAAATCGCCCGGCTTGCGTTGATCATCGCCGAGTTCCAGTGCGATGTCCTGTATCGGGGGCAGCAGGAGGCGCTCACCGATTTCCTCCCGCTTGACTCCGAGAACTGGATCACCTGCGGGAATGCGCTTCGGGTGAATTGGCTCGATGTCTGCCCGCCAACAGAAACAAGTGTCAAGCTGCTCGGCGACGACCTGTTCTCCGCGCCCCTGGACCAGCCAGAGATCGACTTCGAGAACGCGGGTGGAGAGACCTACATATGTGGCAATCCACCGTACCTGGGTAGTAAGTGGCAAACACCAACACATAAGGCAACCTTGGCCGCCGTTCTTCAGAATCATTCCGATCGTTGGCGCCTCCTCGACTACGTCGCAGCATGGTTTGTAAAGGCGGCGGAGTACTCAGGGCACACGCCAACCGTCGCTGCATTCGTCGCAACGAATTCCGTCTGCCAAGGTCAACAAGTTGGAGTTCTGTGGCCAATAGTGCGCCGACTCGGCAACCGCATCGTTTTCGCCCATACCTCGTTCGAATGGTCGAACTTGGCAGCCCACAACGCTGGAGTGACAGTAGTGATCGTTGGGATAACTTCAGCCGATATCCACCTCCGCAAGCTTGAAACGCTCTCCGGGGATGGTGCTGTCGAGGTGCGCCAAGTTGCCAACATCACCGGCTATTTGACACCTGGCGACGAAGTATACGTTACCCCGCGCTCCAACCCGATTGCCGGAATTCCGCCGATGGTCCGGGGCAATTCGCCTACCGATGGTGGCCACCTGATCCTAGAGCGGAACGCGGTCCAGGGGCTCATCGATGAGGACGAGCGGGTGAGCCAGTTCGTCCGCCCCTTCGTCGGCTCAAAGGAACTTGTTGGAGGCTTTCCACGATTCTGCTTCTGGGTTCCCGATGAGGCGGCAGAGATTGCGCTCACCATCGTGCCTTTGCGACAGAGAATCGAGCAGGTACGCGAGTTCCGACTGGCCAGCAAAAAGCAGGCGACTGTCCGGGCGGCCGCGTGGCCCCATCGCTTCGACGAGCGGAAGCCCCTGCCACAAACACCGGTGATCGGGGTGCCTGTCGTAAGCTCGGAGAGACGCCCGTACTTGCCAATCACTCTGCTACCGGCTGGAACGGTCGTGTCCAACAAGGCCTTTATGTTGCCTGCTCACGAGCTCTGGCCACTGGCGCTCCTGTGCTCCCGTACGATGCTTGTCTGGGTCGCCACGGTTTGCGCACGGATGCGCACTGATTTCTCGTTCACCAACACCCTTGGCTGGAACACCTACCCCTTGCCCACGCTCACCGAGCAAAACAAGGCGGACCTGACGCGCTCGGCCGAGGAGATCCTACTGGCCCGTGAGGTGCACTACCCGGCGACGATCGCCGAGCTTTATGATCCAAAAAGGATGCCGGCCAACCTCCGCGAGGCCCACGAGCGTAACGACCAGGTGCTGGAGCGGATCTACATCGGCCGCCGGTTCCGGAACGACACCGAGCGACTCGAGAAGCTGTTCGAGATGTACACCAGAATGACCGGCGGCAAACAGCGCCCCGCCCGGGGCCGGAGGGCGCGCGGATGAGCGGCACGCCAAAGGAAGTGCCCTCGACCTCGGTGAGCTACGCCGCCACCGGCGCCTCGACCGGCGTGAACGCCCTCGGGATGCGGCCGATGCAGGAGCGCGCATGGCAGCGCCGCGGCGAACAATACCTGCTGATAAAGTCGCCCCCTGCCTCCGGCAAGAGCCGGGCGCTGATGTTCATCGCGCTCGACAAGCTCCACAATCAGCGGATCCGGCAGGCGATCATCGTGGTCCCCGAGCGGTCGATCGGCGCGTCGTTCAACGACGAGTCGCTCACCGCCCACGGCTTCTTCGCCGACTGGATCGTAGCCCCGCGCTGGAATCTGTGTGACGCCTCCGGAACCGACGAGGGGAAGGTGGCCGCCGTGGGCTCCTTCCTGGCGAGCGACGACCGGGTGCTGGTCTGCACCCACGCCACCTTCCGCTTCGCCGTCGAGCGCTACGGCATCGAGGCGTTCGACGACCGGCTCATCGCCGTCGATGAGTTCCACCACGTCTCCGTGGCTGAGGACAACATCCTCGGCCGCTACCTGGGCGCGCTCATCGCCCGGGAAAGGGTCCACGTAGTGGCTATGACCGGCTCGTACTTCCGCGGCGACGCGGAAGCGGTGCTATCGCCGCGCGACGAGGCCAGGTTTGAGACCGTCACCTACACGTACTACGAGCAGCTCAACGGCTACCAGTACCTCAAGCGGCTGGACATCGGCTACTACTTCTACTCCGGCTCCTACGTCGACGATATCCTTAAGGTGCTCGACCCCGCCGAGAAGACGATCGTCCACATCCCGAACGTCAATTCGCGCGAGAGCACCCAAGACAAGCTCAAGGAAGTGGAGACGATCCTTCACGCGCTGGGCGAGTGGGAGGGGGTCGATCCGGCGACCGGCTTCCAGCTGGTGCGCGAGCCCGGCGGACGACTGCTCCGGATCGCCGACTTGGTTGACGATGAGCCCACCAGGCGGAACCGGGTGATCACCACCCTCAAGGACCCAGCCCACAAGGACGACCGCGACCATGTGGACATCATCATCGCGCTCGGGATGGCCAAGGAGGGTTTCGACTGGATCTGGTGCGAGCACGCCCTCACGGTGGGGTACCGGTCGAGTCTCACCGAGATCGTCCAGATCATCGGACGCGCCACGCGCGATGCGCCGGGCAAGACGCGCGCCCGCTTCACCAACCTGATCGCGGAGCCGGATGCCTCGGAGCAGGCGGTCACCGAGGCGGTGAACGACACCCTCAAGGCGATCGCCGCCTCGCTGCTGATGGAGCAGGTACTGGCGCCGAGGTTCGAGTTCCGGCCCAAGAACCTGTCGAACGAGCCAACGGAGGGGTTCGACTACGGCGAGGAGGGCTACGACCCGAGCAAGCGGAACGTCGGCTTCAATCCTGCCGAGGGAAAGATCCAGGTCGAGATCGCGGGACTCACCGAACCCAGGAGCGACGAGGCCAGGCGGATCATCAAGGAAGACTTGAACGAGCTGGTCGCCGCGGTGGTGCAGGACAAGGAGACGATCGAGCATGGCATCTTCGACCAGGAGATCTCTCCGCAGGAGCTCACCATCGAGCAGGTCGGCAAGATCGTCCGCGAGCGTCATCCCGATCTCGAGGAGGAGGATCAAGAGGCGATCCGGCAGCGGGTGGTCGCGGCAATGGTCTTCACCCAGGAAGCGAAAAAGGCGATGGTGAGGGAAAATCCGGATGGGAGCTACCAGGCGGAGGAGCGGCTCAACACCGCCTTCGTGGACAGCGTCCGCCGGTTCGCGATGGACGTGCGCGAGCTGGACATCGACCTGATCGATTCGATCAACCCGTTCGGGGAGGCGTACTCCATCCTCAGCAAAACGATGAACGAGGCGCGCCTCCGTGCGGTGCAGGCGATCGTGGAGGCCAAGCGGATGACGATCACGCCGGAGGAGGCCAAGGAGCTGGCCGCCCGGGCGGCGTTGTTCAAGAGGGACCGCGGGCGTCTGCCGTCGCTCACCGCAGCGGATCCCTGGGAACGGCGGATGGCGGAGGGGGCTAAGGCATTCGTGAAGTACAAGGCCGACGGGAAGTATGAAGCCTGAACACGATCTCGACGCGCTTGCGGCCGAGCTGGCCGAGTTCGCGGAACCGGTTCGAGAGGCGGCGCGTTCTCACCGCGAGGAGCGTGTGCTGGCCGGGTTCGAGGAGATCCAGCGCTGGGTCGCCGAGCACGGCCGGGCGCCGGTGCACGGCGAGGGGCGTGACATCTTCGAGCGACTGTATGCGGTCCGGCTTGACCGGATCCGCGAGCAGGGGGAGCTCCGGGCCCTCGTGGAGCCGCTGGATCACCAGGGGTTGCTTGCGGGTGCGGCCGCCCGCCACCCGGATCCCGGCAAGATGAGCGACGACGAGCTCGCGGTGGAGCTGGAGGGGATCACCGAAGTCGGCTCGGAGCTCACTACGCTCCGGCACGTCCGCAGCCGGGCGGAGATCGAGGCGGCGGCGGAAGTCGCGGATCGGAAGCCCTGCGCGGACTTCGATGCCTTCCGCGCCCTGTTCCAGGCCGTGAGGGACGAGATCCGGACCGGACTTCGGGCGACTCGGCGCTTCGGCAGGGACGCCGCGGTCAAGGTCGGCGACTTCTTCATCCTGAGCGGCCAGTTCGTCTATGTCGCCGAGATGGACGAGGGGTACCGTACGCCGAATGGCGAAATGAACGCGCGCCTCCGCGTCATCTACGACAACGGCACGGAGAGCGATCTCCTGCTGCGGTCACTTCAGCGAGCGCTCTACAAGGACGAGGCCGGCCGGCGCGTTACGGAGCCGGACGCGGGCCCACTCTTCGCCGGCCGGGCGGATGCAGATCGGTGACCAGGCGGCCCCAAGGGATCGCCCGAGTGGTGTCGTCTACGTGCTCCGCAGCAAGTCGGAACACCCGGAGATCGCCTCACGACGCGATCTGATCCACAAGATCGGCGTAACGGGCGGCGACGTGCCGAGGCGGATCGCCAACGCGCGGCTGGACCCGACCTACCTCCTAGCCGACGTGGAGGTGGTCACCACCTACACGCTCTTCAACATCGACCGCACCAGGCTGGAGCGACTGCTGCACCGGCTCTTCGCGCCCGCCCGCCTGGCGATCACGCTCACCGACCGGTTCGGCAATCCCGTATCGCCGCGCGAATGGTACTTGGTGCCGTTGTTTGTGATCGACGAGGCGATTGCGCGGATCCGGGATGGTACGATCACCGCATATGCATATGATCCCTCGAGCGCCCGGCTCGTTCTGAGGGACTCCAAGGCGTGATCCGCCCAACCTTGCATGAACTTGCCGGCAAGCCCGGTGTTCCGGGTAGCCTCGTGGCCGCTCGTCGGCCGCCCCGCAAGTCATGCCCCGACCGTTGGGCTGACACCGAGCACTCAGTACAGCATGAGCCTGAGCGCCGCGCCGCGCCGCGCCCGACCTCCCTGCCAGACCCGACGCTTCTTCAGGCGCTTGGCGCGATCCGGCGCACTCTCCCTCCGGCATCGGCGACGGGGTTCGCGAGATCGGACGCGGTCAGGGGCACGCGGCAGCCGGCTGACTTCTCGCCCACGCGCGAGCGGTCGCGCTGGAGCCAGCGGCATCCTGAAGCTGAGCGACGGCGTGCGTGATGTGATGCACGAGACACGCAGTCCGCCACTGTTCGGGATTGCCCGGACCGCGAGTGGGGTCCGTCCAGCACTGGATGCGCCGATCGCCCGCGGAAAAGGCTGCTCCGTCGTAATCCTGCCGGCCCACGAGAAGCCGGCAGTGTCCGTGAATCTGCTCGTAGCCGAGTCCCGCACGGCTGTTCGCCTGGTTGCCACGGAAAACGAGAATGGCGCCATCCGTCGTGTACCGGAGACTCACGCTTCCCGGCAGCGCTGGCGATGGCCGATAGTGCGCGCACTGGGTCGTGTAGTCGCCGAAACAGAGAAACCGGTCACCGGCTTGCGTCGCCAGGTGCTCACGCCGCCAGGTGTCCCATTCGACGCGGGCTTCCGGAGTCACTCCCGTCTGGTACTGGGTAAGGTCAAAGGGGAACACACCGGCGAGCACGACGATCGACGCGAAGGCGGCAGGGTTTGCCACAGCGCGACGGATCTGGTCGTGCGAGGCCGCCGTCGGGTTGTCTCTGAGGTCAATGATGAGGTGGCTGGTCCCGGTTATCGCGCCGAGTTGCCGAATCGCGGCCTGGGTGCGACCGGCAAGGGACGCGTTCAGCTCATTGGCGTGCAGGCGCAGGCCGACCTCTCCGCCTGTGCGCTGAACCACCGCGGGGACGGAGGCCAAGCCGGCGACGGCATCAAGATCAACTAGTGGCACCGTCCGGCCCCCGGACGGTGCGGCCGAAGCGAATGCGGCCCAGAGGTCGACGCCAGACCAGATCGCGTTCGCTCCCCCGTGACCGAAGTACACGAGGCTCCTCGTATTCGCGGGCGTTGAGGAAGCTGCCGCCTCCAACATCCGGCGTACGTACTCAGTTGGCGTTTGCGGAGCTCGCCGCTTGCGTGTGCTGGTCGGTGATCCCGGCCCTCTCCACTCCGGCACGAACTCAAGGATTGGAGCAATCCACCGGCGCACTCCGGGGCTCAGAGCCGCGAGCGCCTTCCATTCTGACGCCTTGGCGCGGAGGACCGGCACGTACATCCGCCAATCCTCCGCGGGTGGCTCGCCAAGCAGGTGGTCAATCAAAGCGCACCTCCGGAAACAAGCGGCGAACCTTGCCAGCACCCACCAATGGCCCGAGCAGCCGGAAGTTCCGCTTTTCGTGTCGAACACGCCCCGCGACCACGGCGGGATTCACACCCACTTCGTCGGCCAGCGCAACCGCCGCATCCACCGACGGCGCGAACGCCGCCGCGCTCGCCTGCCAATGGGCCGACGGGACAAGGCTCTCGCGCGCGAACGTATCCGCCTCGTTCTCGCGCGGATCAGTCGCGCCTTCGACGTCCAGGTCATCGAAGTACTCACGCGTGCCCGACGCCGCAGAACCTGTCAGATGTCGCACCACGTGTGCGCATTCGTGCAGCAGCGTGAACCAGAAGTTGTCGAGCCGGTCGTACCGGATCGTGAGTGCCACGACTGGAGTATCGTGCTCGGTGAGCAGCGCGGCGCCGTCGAGACGCGTGCGCGGGAGATGGGCCTCGACCACCATCACCACCCCACGATCGGCAAGCCACTCGCGCGCCAGGCGCGGCCCTTCGTCCAGGCGGCTCAACTGAACCAGACCGCGGATCCCTTCGGGTTCGAACGCACGCGGATCGAACCGGCGCGCCGGCGGATGTTCCTTTGCGACTTGCAGCACGCGCGCCGTCCACGCCGCGAGCGCGAAATCGTCCATTCCCTTGGCCGCGCGCACGTGTGCGGATCTCCGGTAAAGCGGCGCGACAGCCAGTTCCGTGCGCCCTTGCGCAAAGAACGGCGCGAGGGTTTCGCGGGCCCGGTCACGGGTCCACTCGCCCGCCTGTTGCGCGTTGACCCATCCACGAGCGATCATTTCGCGAATCGGAAAGCGCTCCCAAGGGACTTCGGCTGCCTGCTGGTCGTCCTCCGGCGGCGAGGCGGGGTTGATCAGCGCTTCCGCCGGTATGCCGAGTCCTTCGTGCAGAGCGCGGATCATCGCGATGCTGAGCGGCCGCTTCCGGGCGAGCACCTCGGACACGCGACTCCGTCCGCCGAGGTAGGGTTCGAGGTCGCGCGGCTTGAGTCCGATCTGGTCCATGCGGAAGAGGATCGCATCCACTGGATCGACGTCGGGCGCCGGCACTTCGCGAGCCTCGTAGTCGGCAAGGAGCACGAGGAGCACGTCCAGGCGGTCGCGGTCAGGCGACCCTCTCGGAGGATCGAGATCGAGCAGGCGATCGAGCTCGCGTCGCATTTCCTCGTAGTCCGCTCGGGTGCGGATCACGCGGATGCCGGCATGTGGGTGTTCGGGGCTGCTGTGTACCATATTAGAACGTCCACCGATCGTATTCGGCATGCGTGCCGACGCGCCGGACGATGACGGAGCCACTCTGATAGTCCACCGTGACGTGGATCCTGAACCGGTTATGCCTGATCTTGAACACCACGTCTCGCCCGCCCACCAGCGTCGCTTTCGGATAGCGGGCTTTGAGTTCGTGAGGATTCGACCAGGTCGCCGCTTGCACTTCCAATCGCCAAGCCTCCAGATCCTGCCTGGCGTCGGGGTGCCGCTCGGCGAACTCAGCCAAGAGCGGAGCCCCGATCAGGCGCATGGAGTTCACCTAGGAATTGTTCCCAAATATGGAACATAGCATGGTGGCTGTCAACGCTGGGGTGGTGCAGCCCACGGGCTACAGCTACTTTCGGGATATGTTCGGTACACGCCCGACAGACGGCCGCGCCGAAGCGCGTGCTTTCGGGCCGTATCCCGGCGCCGACACCGGCCTGGCCGATCGAGAGATCAGGCAGGCACTGGGCGGCCTGTTCCGACTTGGCGGTTTGCCTGCGTCAGCGATCATGGTGGAGGAGGTCGAATGCTGGCGGGGATACGTCCGGGCGGACTATCTCTGCGTTCGCGACGATCATCTGGCCGTGATTGAGATCAAGAGTGACCGCGACACCATGTCGCGGTTCGACGAGCAGGTGCGCGTCTACAGCGCGATCGCCGATCGCGTCACACTGGTCGTCGGGTGGAACCTCGCCGCGCGCGCTTTGCGCAGAGCGCCCTGCTGGTGGCAGGTTCTGCTCGCGGAACGCGAGGCTGACACGGGGGCGCGCTTCGTGACGCTCAGAGACGGGGGCCGCAATCCGGCCGTTGACGCCGGGTCGCTCGTCTGGATGCTTCCGATCGCCGACGTGCGCAGCCTCGCCAGTGAGGTTGGCGTTCGCGAGACGATTCAGCCGCGGCAACTGCGCGAGCGCGTAGCGCGACAAGCGTCTGACGACGCCTTGCGCGAGGCGGTCCGTGCCTGGTTGGCTCGCCTTTCGGCCCAGCGGATGGCAAGCGTTAGGATGCCAAGAGTTGATCGCATTCGATAAGCGCGGCGTGCTCGGGGCTCTAGAACGGTGAGCAGCCGCGGTCGCGGAAAGCTCAGCGCGCAGCAGCCGCACACAGTGACCCCGAGACTGTCCTGGCATGCCGAAGCCGCCGTATACCGTCCCCTGGACAGAGGATCCCTTGCGCCTGAAGAGACTCCTCGCTCACGTTGTCGGCGCATTCCTCCTTTTGGGGCCGAGTGCTCCGCCTGCCGCTGCGCAAGCGACAGAGATAGTCGTCATCGCCGGAAATCATGGTCTGCCGCTGACCACGGGCTACGGCCCGACGGAGCTCCGAGCGCTCCTGCGCAAGATCGCGCCGGACGCCGTCGGCGTTGAGAACTTCCCAGAGTGGCAGGAGGCCGGCGTACAATTCCATCCCTGGCTTCCTGAACCGGCGGTCGTCATGAGCTGGGCCGAGCGCGCGGCCGCTCAGGTCCACGGCGTCAAGAACGGGGACAACGTCCCAGGTTGGCAGAGACAGGCGCTAGACCTGCACCGGCTGCGCGACTCGACAAGCGCTGCCCACCGGGCGCAGAGGTACCGCAACGAGCTTCGGCGTCTGGCCTCCGGTCAGGCACGAATGGTCTTCGAGCACGATGAAGACATCGCATGGCTCCACAGCGCGGAAGGCGTCTCGCGCAGGGCACGAGGTCGAGAGCGCTACACCCAGGATCAGCAGAACTGGATGCGAGCCCAGGATGACACGATCGCGCTGGGCATTATCACGCTCGTCCGCACGCACCGCCCGCGCCGTCTGGCCGTCATCATGGGCTCGGATCACTATTGTCCGACGAGCACGCGACTCGCCAATCATCCGAACATCCGAGTCCTTTCGACCGAGGATTACCTTCCCCTCACGCCAGCTGAACTACGGGAGGCCTGGGACCCGTTCGACGCGGAGATGATTCTGGGCGCAAATCTCGACCACCCGGTCGCCCGGGCGGCTCCTCATACCCGCGATCACGCGCGGACGCGAGCCGAGCTCGACAGGCTGGCCGCGTACGCTCCGGATTCTGCGCCGACCCTGTATCACCTCGGGCGATGGCACATGCTCTTCGACCGGTGGCCTCAGGCGGAGTCACTGCTGGTCCGAGTGCGCAGCGGAGCACCGGGCGCCGACGCGCGCCTGCCGATCGCGTTGTTCGTGACGCGTTCGCCTCCGCTTCCGACGTACCGGACTCTGGCAACCTTCGCACTGGCAACACTGCACGACCTGAAGGGCGAGCACGATACCGCCCGCCGACTCTACGAGGAACTCTTGGCGCAGTCGCCGGCCGACCTGAAGCCGCGAACCGGTGAGACCACCGCGTTCGACATGCGCGCATACGTGGATAGCTTGATCGCCTCACCGTATGTTGGAGGTCCTCAGGAGTATGGGCGCATGCTCGATGCACGGCGCCCCCTATTCTGGCGCGACGCGCCAGAGCCGATCCCCGACCTAGCTGCTCGTCGAGGCGGATTGACGATTCCGCCGCCGGACAGCCGCTGACGCCAGTGGGATGGGCACATGTGGTGATGCGTGCTGTAGGGGGCGGCGCCTAACACCTATAAGGCCTCCACGGAAAAGCCACCCCGGAACGCCCCCCGTTCCTCATTCCGCAGTTCCAGCGTATGGCGACACGTTCACAGCTCCCGGCGCTTGAGCAGGTCCACCGCGTGGTGGCAGGCGCGCGCCGTCAGCGCCATGTAGGTCAGCGAAGGGTTCTGGTTGGCGCTCGAGGTCATCGCCGCCCCGTCGGTGACGAACAGGTTCGGGACATCCCACGCCTGGTTCCAGCCGTTGAGCACTGCAGTCCGGCGGTCCCGTCCCATCCGCGCCGTTCCCATCTCATGGTTGGTGTTGCCCGGCGTACTCGGCCCCGGGTAGGTGGGCCGGATGTTCCTGGCCCCGGTTGCCTCGAGGATCTCAGACGCCGCGACGATCATGTCGCGATGGATGGCAAGCTCGTTGTCGCTCCAACGGGCCTCGATGTGGAGGGTCGGGATTCCCCAGGCGTCGGTCAGGGTCGGGTGCAGGGTGGCACGGTTGGTCTCCCGCGGCAGCATCTCCCCGAAGCCGTTGAAGGTCATCCTCCAGGGACCGAGCTGGCTGAGTCGCTCCTTGAGCGCCACGCCGATTCCCGGGGCCCGGGTGACAGCCTGCCAGCCGGCACGGCCGGCGCCCCCCTGGAAGCCATACCCGCGGATGAAATCGGGGTGGCGGCTGGTCACGTTCCGGAAGCGCGGCACGTAGATCCCGTTCGGCCGGGAACCGATGATCCGTCGGTCTGCCCAATCGTCGAAGGTCCCCGTCGCGCCGCCCCACTTGATGTGGTCCATGATGTTGCGGCCCACCTGGCCGCTGGAGTTGGCCAGGCCGTGCGGGAACTGCGGCGACTTCGAGTTGAGCAGGATCCGGGCGCTTTCCAGCGCGGAGGCGCAGAGGAACACCACCCGGGCGTTGTAGGTCCGCTCCTGCCGGGTCCTGGCGTCGATCACGTTGACGCCGGTCACCCGATTGCGCGCGGCGTCGAACACCAGGCTGCGCACGATGCTGTGGGTCTGCAGCGTCATCCGCCCCGTGGCCTCCGCGGCCGGCAGGGTGGCGTTGATGCTGCTGAAGTAGGAGCGGGTGATGCAACCCCGCTGGCAGGGTCCGCAGTCGTGGCACGCGGCGCGCCCGTTCAGCCCCTCGGTCAGGATCGCCACCCGGCCGATGGTCATCACCCGGTCGCGGCCGAAGGTGGCCCGCATCCGCTGCTGGACGTGCTGTTCCGCGCAGTTCATCGCCATCGGCGGCAGGAACGGCCCGTCGGGAAGATGCGACAACCCTTCCGCCTGGCCACTCACCCCGATGAACCGCTCCACATGGTCGTACCAACGGGCAATGTCCTGGTACCGGATCGGCCAGTCCACCGCGATCCCGTCCCGAAGGTTGGCCTCGAAGTCGAGGTCGCTCAGGCGGTACACCTGGCGGCCCCAGATGGTGGACTTGCCGCCGAGCTGGCGGGCGCGGAACCAGTGGAAGGGCTGATCGGTGGGCGTCGAGTAGGGATGGTCTACGTCGTCGGTCCAGAAGCCGTGGCTCCACTCGTCGAACGACACCGAGTTCCTCTGCACCGGCTGGCGCGCCGCGACGGACCGGCGGTCGCCGAGCCCGCGGAACGGCACCTCCCACGCCGGCTTGTGTTCCACATAGTCCTGCTCCGGCGTGATCGGCCGGCCCGCCTCGAGCACCAGGGTCCGGAGTCCGAGTTCGGACAATTCCTTGGCCGCCCACCCGCCGGTCATGCCCGAACCGACCACGATGGCGTCGAAGGCATCCTGCTGTCGCATGGGAGCTCCCGTGACCCGTTCAGGAGGGGCGGCCGGCGGGCGCCGGCGCCAGGGGAGCACAGCCGTCGTACCGCATCGGCGGCGGCCAGACCCCGAGCGCCCGGCGCTGCCCTGGCTCCGAGGTGCAGAACCCGTAGATGGTCAGGTACTTGAGCATGCTGAACCAGTGCTGGTTGGCGACCGCGCCGCCCTGGCTGGCGCGAAGCGCGGTGACCTCGTCGTCGAGCGCGGTCAGCACCGCCACCTGGTCGGCCTCGGCGCAGGCGATGAAGTCCATTCCCCGTCGCGCGCGACAGCGGGCATCGAGCTCCGGCAAGCCAGCCAGCAGGCGATCCCGCTCGGCCGGCGTGTGCCAGTCCGCCAGCATCCGGTCCACGAACCGGCTCACCCCCGCGTCCGTGGCCCCCGGGGTGTCGGTGGCCGGGATGATCCGCTCCGCCGCCGCCACCACCGTCCGCTCCTGGTGAGGTGAGAGCACTCGGAGCGCCGCCTGTTGCCGAGAACCCTTATGGACTTCACGACCCAGTGCCAGCAGGTCGGCGGGGGCCAGGGAGTCGAGGGCCTGGAGCCCCGAGAGTGCCACCAGCCATTGGATCAACTCACGTCGCTCCATCGCACCTCTCCCGTCCAGGGTCACTCGGTCAGATGGTATAGCCGAGCCCTTCGAGGAATCGCTTCGCGGCGCGCCCCGCTTCCAATGGCGTGCGGGCGGGATCGGGCACCCGGTCGAGCTCCACCACCGCCCAGCCCTCGTAGTTGGTGACCTCGAGGGCGGCGAACACCGCCCGTACGTCCACCTTGCCACGCCCCAGTTCCACAAAGCGGAAGGTCTCCGGGCCGCGCCCGGGAATCGGGCTCTCCAGGTCCTTGATGTGCAGGAACGTCATCCGGCCGGCGTAGTCGCGCACCGCCTGGGCGGGATCGCCGCCGCCCTGCTGCCAGTGGGCAATGTCCAGTTGAAGCTGCACGTGGCGCGGGTCGGCCGCGTCGAGCACCCGGGCCACTTCGTCCGGAGCCTGACCGAGGTTGCCCATGTGGTTGTGGTAACTCAAGCGGACGCCGAGGTCGGCGGTCCAGCGACCGAGCTCAGAGAGGAGGCCCCCCATCCGGCGGTAGTCGTCGGGGGTGGGGGCGCGGCCCCGGGGCCGCTGGTCCACCACCTGGAGATAGGTGCCGCCGCCATCACGAAGAAACCGGGCGTGGTGTAGGTGGAGAGCCATGTTCTCCGCCTCGGCGGAAGGGTCCAGCCGCACGACCCCGCTGGAGAGCGCGACCAGCGACAGCTTCCGGTCGGCCAGGAGCGCCCTAAGTTCCGCAGGGCGGCTGCCCCAGGTGGCCACGGCCGAGGCGCGGAGCTGGATGCCGCGGAACCCGAGCGTGGCCACGTCGTCGATGGCCTGGGCGTCATTGCCACCCCAGGTAATGGCGGCGTAGCCGAACTGGAGCCGGGCCGGGGCACTGGGGCCCGCGGCCCAGGCGCGTGGCAGGGGCCCCACGCTCGCCAGGGCCGTGGCCGTCAGGCTGCTGGAGAGGAAGTCGCGGCGTTTCATGAGGTCCCTCAGAGGGGATCAAGGTCACCGAAGCTACCGCAGGGAGGTCTCCCCGGATAGCTGGCACCGGGTCGACGCCTGCGTGGGCCCCGATCAGGCGCGGATCTACCGGATCGTGGACGCGCTGGACGGCGAGCGTGTCGATGTGCTTCCTTGGTCACCAGTAGCGGACCGGATGATCCGCAACGCCTTGGCCCCGATGCACGTTGTTGCCGTCACGCTCGATCCGGCGCTCGGCTGCGCCGTCGTGACGGTTGGTCCTACCCCGTACGACGTTATCTCGAGCTATGGCCCCGAGCACCGCGAACTGGCGAGTCGGCTCTCTGGGTGGGAGATTAGCATCGTCGATCCGGATGCTGCCTAGAGACCCTGAAGCAGCGCGTCGGTTCGTTTCGATCGCCCAGAGCATGTGGACGTTTTGGAGGACTCACCGCACGGATGCCTCTCACGTACATTGCAGCTGACATGGCTCAGGAGCCGCGATGCGAACCGGTCGCAACTCTCAGTGGATAGTGTCAATAGCCGCTCTTCTGGTGGCCACGGACGCCGGGCGCTGTCCACCTGTCGTCGCGCAGGCGCCTCCGACCATCGTCAGGCAGATCGACCACGTCATGATCCTGACGCGAGAGCGCGACCGGCTGGTGCGACTTCTCGTCGACACGCTGCAGTTGCCGATGGTGTGGGGGCAGCCGGGCAGTGCGTTCACCGCAACGACCGGCATCGCCCTGGGCGACATCAACCTTGAGCTCGTGCCCCGGGAGGACGCCGTCGACGCGCGTCTTACCAGCCTGGCGCTGCAGCCGGTACGCCTAGCGACGGTATGCGACGAGCTTGCCGCACGCGGTCTGGTACTCCGCGAGCCCGCCATCTGCGCTCAGGAGCCGGGTCCGCGGCGTTGGACGGTGGTCGGCTTCCGCCACGCCTTCGAGGGCGCGAACTATTTTCTGATCCAGTATCTCGCTTTTGACATGGATGTTCGCCGAGCCCAGTTCGCCGCCGCGCTGCAGGATCGGCAGGGTGGGCCACTGGGCTTGAGGCGAGTCCGCGAGTTTCGGCTTGTCTACCGACCGGATCAACTGGCAGCCGCTGAACTTTCGTGGCGACGCTTGCTCGGCCCGCCGGCGCCGGCCCGGGAACATTACTTCGCGTTAGGTTCGGGCCCTGGCATCGTCCTCAGCGCGGCAGATTCGAATGCGGCCACTCTGGTCGTCGAGGTAGAGTCTCTCTCTCATGCGGCAGTCACGGCGCGCGCGCTAGGACTGCTCCACGCGGCGTTCCCCGACAGTCTTGTTCTCGATCGCAAGCGCTTCGGTGGCCTTCACCTCATCCTGGTCAATCGGTGAGAATACGGCGAAACGAGACGCGGTCTAAAACGGGCGCTGAAGCTGGCAGGCGAGAGCAGGGGCCGCCGCGGTCGGCGGTTGTATCTTGAGGGCTGAGCCGTCAGAGCGTTAGATCGCATCACCCTGTTCGAGTATTCTATTCGCAATGGACACACCTCTCCTGCAATCGTGCTGTTGTTCCGCCTTGATTGCGGCAGTCCTGGCTTGTGGCGCGACCGGTGAGGAACCTCACGGTGCGAGCTATTGGCCTGTCGATACCGTTCCGGTCCTCGACATCAGTACTGAGGACCAGGCCAGCTCCTTGGCTTTGGAGCGACTGGTTGGAGCCACGCGGCTGGAAGATGGCCGCATCCTCGTGGCCGATGCTGGTCCTCCCGCTCTGATCCTGTTCGATTCCAGCGGTATTCTCATCGGGGAACTTGGCCGTGCTGGCCGTGGGCCGGGGGAGTACCGGTCGCTCGCCTGGCTAGGACGATGCGGCCAAGCGCGCATTCTTGCGTGGGATCCCGCCCGTGGTCGGATCGTGGGGATTGATCGTTCAGGCGTCGCTCTTCCCTACGCTTCTATAGGGCGTGCTTACGTTGTCGGGTGCGGCCGTAACGGCGCCATCGCCATTGTCGGCTGGCCCCTTCCCGATCCCGCAGGCCCCAACCCGGAGAGGTCCAGCGCGGAAATACTCTTCATTGCCGACAGTGGGGCGACACCCTCGGTTGTTGGTCGATTGCCGCTATTCGACGCCGAGTGGTTCCCACCACGTCCGCTTGATCCGGCCCCCTCCATCGCGGTCACTCAGGACAGGTTGCTCGTCGGTGGCCAGGATTCAGCGACAGTAGCAGCCTTCTCGATTCAGAGCGGGCAATGGAGCAGCCTCCGACTCGGGGTTTCACGCCGCCAGGCTTCAGAAGAACACTTTAACGCTGCAGTAGACTTGTTCGTACAAGCCATGGCCCCTCGCCCGATGCGCGCAGAGGTGCGCCGGCAGGTCCTGGAGCGAGTCAAGAAGCCTGCCTTGCTGCCGCCTTATGGCTCCCTGCACGCGGATCCCGAGGGCCTTCTGTGGTACGAAGTTACCTTCCCTGGCGACTCGACTACTGAACTACGCGCTGTTGATGAGGCGGGATCCGAGATCGCGACGCTTCGGCTTCCCAGATCCCTGATCGTCCTCGAAGTTGGACCGAACTTTGTGTTGGGCTGGTACGAGGCGCTGAGTGGAGATCGACACCTCTCGCTGTACAGGTTCCACCGACGCCCCACATAAGGCGGTGCGGTCTAGCAGGCCAATGCAGCTGGCGAGCGTGCACACGATGCGTCTTCGGCGCACGCGCGCTCGCGGCTGATTTACGCTCCGTTGGACGACACTCTACAGCGCAGAATCGTATGGCGACGCTACCACCTGGACAGGCTGTTACCCTCCCGCATGGAGTCGCGGGGAACCTTGCTTGGCCACCACCGGATGGTGCGGCTCTGCACTGCGCGATTCATCCTGACGTGTTGAAGGCCGGGGATCCCAACTTGCTGACGCTGGGTACCGGCATATCGGGAGCCGATGTGGTCTGGGTCGGGACGTTGGAGACGATGCTTTCACCAGCGAACACGGCGCCACGAGATCGCCCGGGCTTCGATCGCGGGGTGCGTGTGCACCGGGAAGCAGGCCTGGAGCGTGGTGCGTCCGCGCTTGCTGACCTCGGCCGTGGGTCGTGTTGGGCTCTCTCAACGCCGGTCAACTCCCGGCAGCGCCCCTGACCGATGTGCGGGGCAATCCCAAGTGGTGGACTCCCACGATCGATGGACGCGATCTTCGCCGGTGGCGGGACACTGTCCGCGCAAGGTCGGGCCCAGGCTGTTGCGCTGACGTTCGGAAGTGGGCGCGTCGTCGTGATCGGAGATGGGTCGATCCTCTCCGGGTTCGCCTATGGCCCCGAGAATCTCAGGTTTCGACGGTGGTGGCCGAAGGATCCGGACAATCGCCAATTCACGCTGAACGTCGTGCACTGGCTCGCCGGCTTGTTGCCAGCAGAGCCCGGTCCGGAACCGCTCCGCTGAGTGGCTCCCCAACAACGCGCCTGGAGCCGGCGGCGCGGAACATCGCTGAGCGCCGCGGCTCAGCGTGAACGTGAGACGACGCATAGGAGGATTCGACATGAGCGTACCGACACTGCAAGCGCAGATTGATGCTGCGAACGCGTACGAGGCGCTATTCGTGCCTGCGCTCTTCGGGCAATGGGCCACCAGGGTCGCGGACGCTGCGGACATCACGCCTGGTCAGCGAGTGCTGGACGTCGCGTGCGGCACTGGCATTCTCGCGCGACAAGCCGCCTCGAGAACGGGATCGACTGGATATGTCGCGGGGGTGGATGCCAATCCGGGAATGCTAGCGGTTGCCAAAGGACTCGCCCCGTCGGTTGAGTGGCGGGAGGGTGCTGCTGAGTCACTGCCCTTTCCGGATCGATCCTTCGATGCGGTTGTGAGCCAGTTTGGCCTCATGTTTTTCACGGACCGCCACCGAGCACTCCGCGAGATGCTTCGTGTCTTGACTCCCGGAGGACGTTTGGTGGTTGCAGTCTGGGACTCTCTCAACAACATCCCCGCGTATGCGGCCGAGGTGGCGCTGCTGGAACGGGTTGCCGGTCGGGGACCCGCGGATGCATTGCGTGCTCCATTTGTCCTTGGAGATCGACACACTCTCGCCACGTTGTTTGAGGAAGCCGGGACGGACTTGCTCGAAGTCACAACACATCAAGGCACGGCGCAGTTCCCCAGCATTCGAGTCATGGTTGAGGCCGACCTGAGGGGGTGGCTACCGGTGATGGGAGTCATGCTCGCCGAGGAAGAAATCACCCACATCCTGCAAGAAGCTGAGCCTGCTCTCGGTTCCTACGCTGCCGCGGATGAACGGGTTACGTTCCATTTGTCGGCGCATCTCGTCACCGCAAACAAGCCTCATGTTTCGACCCGCGCCGTCTAAAACACCATTATGGAGTGGTGCGCTCTCTACAGCTACGTGTTCGACCGCGGCCCGTGCTGGGGCGCAGGCACCCCGCTCGGGCCACAGGACCCCGAACAGTCACACCGGCTGATCGCCACGGCCGGCGTGCCGGTCGGGTTGAGGAACGTGAGCTCGTCTGCGAAGCTACCCCGGGATGGAGGCTGAACATGGCGGATTCCCGGCCGGCGTTCTCACTCCAGGAGCCGGTGGGCTTTCCGATTCGGGAATTACCAGGGTACGTTGGCACCGGGCCATCGACCCCGCCATGGAGACTCCAATGACCCGCGGATTCCTGTTCCTCGCGCTCGCCCTCCCCGCCGTGTTTTCGCTTCCGCCGGAGGCGCACGCCCAGGTCAAACCTGGTCTGCACCTGGCCCGTGCGGCCGACTCCTTTGGCGGGGTGAACGGGGTGGGCGGGAGCCTCCAGCTGAGCCTGCCCGTCCTTCCGGTCGACCTGTTCCTCGCGGGGGAGTACTTCTTTCCGAACTGCGACGACTGCTCGTTCTGGGGGGGCTCCGCGGATGTCCACCTCACGCTGCCCGTCCCCATGCTCACGCCCTATGCCGCCGCCGGGCTGGTGTTGCGCAACACCGACGCATCCGACACGAGAGTGCGCACCGGGGGGCTGGGGCTCGGCGCGGGCTTGAACCTGAGCACGCTCCTGGTGGGCGCTTACGCCGAGGGGCGCTACGAGTTCATGGACGGCAGCGGCGACCAGTTGGTCTTCCGGCTCGGGCTCCGCTTCTGATGCACTTGTGCATGCCGGCGGCCCGCCGTCGCATGCTCCTCCGAGCCGCCCGCTGCTGCTGAGCGGTTAGACGGCGCGACGTAACGAGGAGGGTCTGCATGGACCAGCGTCCAATTGGCGAGCGTTCTTTTCACTGCCGTCGGTGTGTTCATCGCCGTCTCCCGCCTCCCGGAGATCTTGATCTACGCTGCTGTCTTGGCCCAATGGAATCCCGCGAACCAAGACCCCGCGACCCCCTTTTCCCAACGCCTCGTTCCGGTCACGGCCCTGGGCGGTTCGCTTGTAGTGATCCTCGTGGGCGCCGGCTTGATCCTGCTCCGTGACCGTTTGGCAGATCGCCTCTTCTCACCCGGGACCCAACCCCTCAGTGCCCGGGAGGTCCAGGCAGTCGCCTATTCGGTTTTGGGGTGCTACTTCGCGGTCCAAGGCCTTTCTGGCATCTCTCGCTTCGGGTGGTCGGGTCAGCTCGATTGGGCCGGCGCGACACAGCTTGTGCTCGGCGTTGCGCTCTTCTTCGGCGCCCGTGGGCTTTCGCGGCTTTGGTCGCTCTCGCGTTCCACTGGCACATGAGCCCCACGCCAGCGAGCAGCGCCATCTACAACGAGCGAACGGACCTGCCTGCGCGGCGCTCGCCCTTGACACCCTGGTTGGGACGATCGGAATCAGCGCGTGCGCGGACGCACGGGGCGCCGAGCCCCGTTGTGGTGTTCAACGCCGCTGCACTGGGGCCGCCCTTTCGAACTGTGGGTGACACCCTATGTGCTGGTCTGGTGCGCCAACGCTCTCCTCGACCGACACCTCGCCCGAGGAGCTCGCGCGCATCCGGACGCTGCTCGACCGCCTGGAGGAGGAGGGGTCATGGCCGCGCCCGAGGTGCTGCTCGCGCAACCCGCGGCCCAGGCGGTGGCCTGGGCGTTGCTGCATTTCCTCTGGGCAGGGGGCGCTCACCGCCGGCGCCCGCTCGGGACTCACGGGACAACGATGGTGGCCTGGACCAGGGAGGCGCCCCCGCCATCGTACGTGACGGTGATCGTATCACCGGCCCGCGCCTGCACCTGTCCGTCAAAGGGAATCGGTGGACCAGAACTGAGGACCGGGATCCACAGAACCCCGAGTCCCGGCGCGTCGCCCGGGGTTGACTGCATCTGCTCTACTGTCCCGATCGCCTGTACCGAGCCGATTCTGGATAGGTTTACGTATCGGACGCCTGGCCAGCGTTCGGCCTGTCGCATGGCATCGAAGACGTTCCCCTCTGTGACGAACACGAACGCAATGCGTCCGTTGAAATAGAGCCCGATCAAACGTCCGGAGACCGGGGCCAGACGTGGCTCGAGGTCCTCTCGCGTGGTGCCCTCTGGAACCCCGACGCCGAAGGTGTTGCACTGGTAGCGGCTTAACTTCTGGTCAAGGCACACGAAAGAGAGGAGCAGCTTCTCCTCTTCGTCGCCGGAGCTCGTTCGTAAGGTAACGACCGATCGGCCGGCGGGGACCTCGCCTGGCCCGAGGGGCCCTGGCGGATCGGTCTGGGTAAACCAGACCCGGACAGACTCAAGCCCGTGGTTCACGACGAAATCCATGCTCAGGGACGCGATGAGCGGCCGGGCTGGCGGTGAGGGCTCCGTCCCGAGGAACCCGCAGCCGAGGCCGAGGATCCCGGAAAGGACGAGTGGCCCGAGCACCGCCGCCGAGAAGCGGTGATGTAGGTTTAGCATATGATTTCCGGCCAGCACGGATTGCCGGCGTAGTTCTGAACCAGGAGCACGTTCTTCACCTGATTTCCGCCCGTCACGGTGACTCGCAAGTGGAATTCGGTCGGGTCCGACCCGCCTACCGATCGCTGGTAAGATGATGCCGTTCCGACCGTGCTGTAGCTGCTGCCGTTGGTGCTGTACTCCCAAAGATAGGTGTAGCTGCCGGTGCCCCCAGTGGGCGACGCCGACCAGGTGTAGTCCCCCGAGGTCCAGATCTGGGTCGGACCGCTGACGGAAACCCGGACCCCAAGCGCATTCATCGCATCTACCCGTCCGTACCCGTAGTACTGATTGGGGATCGACCCTCCAAGAGGAACGGCTGTGTTTTTCAGGTGGCTCCGGATGCTCGCCGCCGTCCATGTCTGATTCTGGGTCCACAGCATCGCGGCGACCGCGCTCACAACCGGGGCTGCCATCGAGGTTCCGCACCTCGTTCTAGTCACCCCACCGAAGAGGTTCAACCCGATGGCCCAGAACGGCGCAGAGATCTCGACTTCGCTCCCATATCGCGAACCACCTGTACCGCCGCCGCCGTTGGGGCAGGAGAAGCTGGACGGGGCGAGGGAGTCGTTCTCCAGGGTTCCGGACACCGCCATGACTGAGGCGTACTTCGCCGGCCAGAGCACATTGTCGTGCCCGAAGGTGCACTTGGGGGTGTTCCCCGCGGCGCCGACAAGAAGGATGCCCTCGCCTGCGGCCACTTCCACTGCCTCCGCCAACGCCTCGTCACCCTCGCAGTAGCCCAGGCTCATGTTCACGATATGACGGGAAAACCCAGCCTCGGCCGCCCAATCCAGTCCAGCCACGACCGCCGGGACGGGACAGCCTCCTGCGCTGTCGCACACCTTGATGCTGGTGAAGCCTGCGGGATAGTAGGCCGTCCCCACCCACCCGGTGTCATTGCTCCTCGCGGCCATGATCCCTGCCACATGGGTGCCATGTCCATGGTCATCGTAACAGGAGACGCCAGCGGTATCGACGTAGAGACATCCATTCCACGCATCCACATTCGCCGGACCTTCGAGGTTGGTGTTGTGGAGGTGTGTGGAGTCGATTCCGGTGTCCAGCATGGTGAGGTGCGCGGATTGGCTCGTGTAGCCGAGGGAATCCCAGACATTGTGGGCCCTGACCTTCTTCACGCCCCATGACGTGTCCTGCCCCGCGGAGACGTGGCCCGGCCTGTCGGGATTCACGTAGTTGATGAACGGCAGCCTTCTTACGACCGGCGCCAGCTCCGGAGGAAGGCTGGCCGCCACGAAGGTCATCCGCCGAAACGTCCTGGTGATCTCGACGCCCATCGCTTCCAGTTGCGCGCGGAAGTCCACGACCTGGGCCACGGACATCGCAGGCACCCAGCCGGTCTCGCGGGTCCGGGCCTCCGAGGGCGGCTTCAAGCCGATCATGACCCTTCCACCAAGCCGCGACACCGCGTCGATCAGCTGCTCATCGGTCAACTCCGGCCCGAAATCCCGTCCGACGTACTTCGCCTGGATGGGGCCCCGGAGAGCCGGCTTCGCGGGCAACCGGCCGCCCGGCCCGACCTCCTCTGTACTGGATCGGAATTGAGGGTGTGGGCTTCTTCCTGGGCTGGTGCTCTCGTCACGACAAGCCAGGAGCACCACGAAAGCGGCTAGAGCCGCTACCGCGGCCCGGGGGGGGGGGAGACATGACCTTCACCTCCTGCGACGGGGGAGTCTCCGGTGGAAGGACCACGGGGAGCCTGATTACCAGGGTTGGGAATCGCCCAGCGGTTGTCAACTACAAGCCGTGACAACACCCCCCTATCACGGATAGTAGTTTTACCGCGTAAACGCCTGGGCTGGAATGACTTCAACTCATGATTACCATCTCTTAACCTTGGTTGCTCATCACCCGATTTCAAGCAGTTCGATGTCGAAGACGAGGCGTCGCTTCACCTTCTCGGCCGCGATCAGGCGATGCCTCGGGCAAGGCGCGTCCCCCACCCCGGGCTCGCTCCAGCCACTGCCGGATCGCGGCGAGCGACGGGTGGCGCTGCAGCTCCGCGAGCGCGACGGCGGCATGCAGCGGACGGCGCCATGCGCCGCCGCTGCACCGTCCAGTTCTGCGCGGAGCACGATGGTTGAGCTCCCTGTGACCCTTCGAAGCAGGCGAAGTCCTGAGCCGGCGGCCGAGGAGGCCCGTGCGGCGCTGGATCCCTCACATCTTGATTATCAAGAGGAGAAGCCGTAGCTTGGTTCCGCGTTCCCCACCTCGCGAGGGCACTCGTGCCGGCGCCGAGCACCGAAGTGATCCAGGGCACCCTGGATCTGATGATCCTCAAGACCCTGAGCCTGCAACCCCTGCATGGGTTCGGGATCGGCCGGCGCATCGAGCAGGTCTCGCAGGGCGTGTTTAAGGTCAATCCCGGGTCGCTGCTCACGGCACTGCAACGCCTGGAACGCGCGGGCCTGGTCGATGCGGAGTGGCGCATCACGGAGAACTCCCGGCGGGCCAGGTACTACGCGCTCACGCGGAAGGGGCGCCGCCAACTGCGGACCGAGACCACGGACTGGCGGCAACGGGCCGCCGCGGTCGCCCGGCTCCTGAAGGCGGAGGGCTGAGCCGTGTCGCTCTGGCGCCGGTTGACGCGCGGGATCGCGGATCTGCGGGATCGGACGCGCCGCGACCGGGACACGGCGGACGAGGTGGCGCACTATCTCGAGCAACTGGCGCAGGAGGGGATCCAGCGAGGTCTCGCGCCGGAGCAGGCGCGGCGCGCAGCGCGGCTTGCGCTCGGCGGCGAGACCCAGGTGCGCGAGCAGGTGGGACGCTACGGCTGGGAGCGCGGCGTCGCGTCGTTCCTGGAGGATCTGCGCTACGCGTGGCGGGGGTTACGGGGCGATCCCGGGTTCAGCGTGGTGGCGATCGTCACCCTGGCCGTCGGCATCGGCGGCGCGACCGCGATCTTCAGCGCCGTACACCCGATCCTCTTCGCTTCGCTGCCCTACCCGGACGGGGACAGGGTGCGCGCCATCGTCGAGACCCATCCCGACGGCTCGCGCGGCGCGGCAACGTTCGGCATGTACCGCGGTCTGTCCGAGGGGGCCCGCTCCTTCGGCGCGCTCAGCGTCTTCAGGCCCTGGCGGCCCACGCTCACCGGCCCGGATCACCCGGAGCGGCTGGAGGGCCAGCGGGTCAGCGCGGGGTACTTCCGCGTGCTCGGCGTGCCGCCGTCCCGCGGCCGGGATTTCACGGAGGCGGACGACCGGGCCGGAAGCGCCAACGTCGCCATCGTCAGCGACGCGCTCTGGCGCGCGCGCTTCGGCGCCGATCCGGCGGTAATCGGGCGCCAGGTCACGCTGGACGACGCCGGCTTCACTGTGATCGGGGTGATGCCGGCGGGCTTCGAGAACCTGCCCGCGGCGGCCGCCGTCGTGTGGACCCCGCTCAAGTACGCCATCACCGACGGCCGGGCCTGGGGCCGTCACCTGACCCTGGTCGGGCGCCTCGGCGCGGGCATCGAGACCGACGCGGCGGTGGCGGAGCTGAACGCCGTCGGGCAGCGGGTGGTGCGCGAGCAGCGGCCGCCCACGTACGATGCGCGGGTCGCCTGGTCGGCGCCGTCGCTCCAGCAGGAGCTGACGCGCGACGTCAGGCCGGCGCTGCTGGCGGTCTTCGCGGCCGTCGGGCTGGTCCTGTCGCTGGCGTGCGTCAACGTGACGAACATGTTGCTGGCCCGCGGGGTGCGCCGCCGCGCCGAGTTCGCCTTGCGGGCCGCACTGGGCGCGGCGCGCGGCAGGCTGACCCGGCAACTGCTGACGGAAAGCCTGCTGCTCTCCGGCATCGGCGGCGGGCTGGGCGTGATAGTGGCGGCCCTGAGCGTCCGTGGGGCGGCGGCGCTGACCCCGGCCGGGCTGCCGAGGAGCGAGGCCGTCGGGGTCGATGGGTCCGTGCTGCTGTTCGCGCTCGCGATCACGACGCTCGCCGGGGTCACGTTCGGCATCGTGCCGGCGGCGCAGGCGACCGGCCGCGACCGTCTCGCCATCGATCGCGGCTCGGCGCGGATCGCCGGCGGCGGACCGCGGCGGGTGCGCGGCGCCCTCGTGGTGGTGCAGGTCGCCCTTGCCCTCGTGCTGCTGGTCGGATCCGGGCTGCTGCTGCGGAGCATGCGGCGCCTTTTCGCGGTGTCGCCCGGCTTCGTCGCGACCGACCTGATGACGATGCAGATCCAGGCCTCCCCGCTCCGCTTTGCCGAGGCCGGCGCGACCGCGCGGTTCTTCGACGAGGCGCTCGAGGCCGTCCGCCGCGTCCCCGGGGTGGCCGCCGCGGCGTTGACCAGCCAGCTCCCGCTGAGCGGAGACCGCGACGCCTACGGCGTGCATCTGGAGCGCCCTCCAGCCCAGCGGCCGGACGATGACCGCGAGATCTTCCGCTACGCGGTCAGTCCGGCGTACCCGGCCGTGATGGGCATCCCGCTCCGCGCCGGTCGCATGCTGGCGGCGGACGACCGGGGCGACGCCCCGCCGGTCGTGCTGGTCAACGAGTCGTTCGCCCGCCGCTACTTTCCCGGGGTCGATCCGATCGGGCGGCGTTTGCGGATCGGCCCGGTGGACGGGCCGCTGTACAGCGTGGTCGGCGTCGTGGGCGACGTGAAGCAGCTCTCGCTGGCCGGGGGGGTGCCGGACGCGGTCTACACCACGACCAGCCAATGGCGCTTCGAGGACAACGTAATGTCGCTCGTGGTCCGCGGGCGGACCGACGTCGCGTCCCTCGTTCCCGCGATCCGCGCGGCGGTCTGGTCGGTGGACCGCGATCAGCCCGTGGTGCGGGTCGCGGCCATGGAGGATCTGCTCGACGCCTCCGCGGCGGAGCGACGCTTCGTCCTGGTCCTCTTTCAACTCTTCGGCGCCGCCGCACTGGTCCTCACCGCGGCCGGCATCTACGGCATGATGTCGGGGAGCGTGGCCGAGCGGACCCGCGAGATCGGGCTGCGCTCGGCGGTCGGCGCCTCGCGCGCCCAGGTGGTCGGCTTCGTCCTGCGCCAGGGCGCGCGGCTGACGCTGCTCGGGATCGCGATCGGGGTTGGTGGCGCGGTGGCCGGCAGCCGGTTGCTCGAGGCGATGCTCTACGACGTCTCCCGCCTCGATCTCGCGACCTATGCCGGGGTCGCCGCGCTGCTCGCGGTGGTGTCGCTGATCGCGTGCGCGACCCCGGCGTGGCGGGCGGCGCGGATCGATCCGGCCAGGACGCTCCGCGTGTGAACCCGGGAGGCTCCCGAACCGCCGGACCCGGGATCGCCCCTCACCCAGCGTCCCACCCCCTGGGGCATGGGTCGCGCGTTCAGCGCTCGCGCGCGACGATCCGGCTGGACCAGGGGCAGTAGGTCTGGCCGACCCAACTCTGGAGGTCGTCCTCGACAAAGCTGGGGCAGCCGTCGCAGACCTCGATGGCGTTCTCGACGAACTGGACGCTGGCGGGGTCCAGGCGCCAGGACCAGGGCTGGTTGAATGCCCCGTCGCCGCTCCGCACGGTCCCCAGCACGAACTTCCCGGACTTGCCGATCAGGGCCTCGGCCTCGGCGATCCTGGTCTGGTCACCGAGGAAGATGCGGAAGGTCTCGCCGGCGGGGGCGTGGCCCGACCCCTCGCACGCCTGGACCCGGAAGACCGCCTCCGCCGGATCGCTGGGGCAGCTGCCGTTACATGCGCCGGCCCCGCCAAGGATGGTGAGGGCGATCGAACCGATGCGGGAAAGACTGCTACGCCCTGAGGTCACGTTGTTCGCTCCGGTTGCCTGACGGCTGCGGGGTCCAGCGCCATAACCTGTTGCCCGCGCTGGGATTACGCGACTGGCTCCCCCCTAGGACGCCCTGCCCGGGTGAATCTGACACAGCGGCCCCCACGGGATGGAACATGGCGGAAGCGGCGATTTTAGAGTTTGTTAATCCCGCCGTGCCATTCTCCGGGCCCCAAGCAGGTGGTCCATGCCAGCGCCCTACCAATTGTATTGCCTCGGCGCGCCGAAGCTGCTGTCTCCCGGCGGCTCGGAGCTTGGGCTCAGGACCCGGAAGCACCTCGCGCTCCTAGTGTACCTGGCGGTGGACCCGGTCTCGCTGCACCGGCGGGAGCGGCTGCTCGATCTGCTGTGGCCCACTTCCCTGGACAGCGCGCGCGGCTCGCTGGCCACCGGGCTGTCGATGATCCGGGCGCGGCTCGGCCGGGAGGCGGTCGAGACCGACCGCCACCACGTGCGGCTGGCCGCGGGGCGTCTGGTGGTCGACCTCGAACGGCTCGAGGCGGGGGACGTGGTCGGCGACGAGTTCACGCCGCCGCTCGAGGTCGACGGCTTTCTCAGCGGATTCGAGGTCCCCGATGCGCCGGAGTTCGGGATCTGGCGCGATGCGCAGCACGCCAGGCTGCTACCCGCCATCAAGGCGGGCCTGATCCGGCTCGCCGACCTGGCGCGCCGGACGGCCGATGCGCGGGCGCTTGGCCGCTATGCCGATCGCCTGCTCCGGATCGACGATCTTGCGGAGGAGGGCATTCGCGCCCGGATGGAGGCGAGCGCGCTCTCGGGGGACCGGATCAGCGCCATCCGGGTCTATGACGAGTGGGCGGCGAAGCTCGAGCGGGAGCTGGGAGCGACCCCGCCGCCGCTCCTGGAAGGCATGGCGCTCCGGCTGCGCCGCCGCGGGTGGGACCGTCCGGTCACACCGATTCCCACCGTGCGCACCGAGCAGTGGCAGAACCGCCCGTTCATCGGCCGCAAGCGCGAGTATCGGGTGCTGTACGAGACCTGGGAGCGGGTGGCCCAGGCTGAGCCGCGGCACGTGCTGTTGCAGGGCGAGAGCGGCGTGGGGAAGACCACGCTGGCGGACCGGCTCGCGACGGCGGCCGGGCTCGAGGCCGCAACGGTCTCGCGGGTGCGCTGCTTCGAGCTGGAGCGCGGGATCCCGTACGCGGCGATCGGCGGCGTGCTGGCGCCTTTGCTCGATCGCCCAGGCGCGGCCGCGACGAGTCCCGAGGCGCTGGCGGAGCTGGCGCGGGTCATTCCGGAGGTGCGGACCCGCTACGCCAATCTCCCGCCACCGATCGAGACACCGGGCGAGTCGGCCCGGATTCGTTTTGCCGAAGCGGCGCTGGAGCTGCTCAACGCGTTGATGGACGAGCACCCGGTGGTATTGACCGTGGACGACTTCCATCTGGCGGACGAGGCGAGCCTCTCGGTGTTGCATCTATTGATGCGTCGCACGGCCAACCGGCCGTTCATGGTGATGCTGGCGACGACGGAGGATTCCTCGGAGGGGAGCGCGAATGGGGCGCGGATCCGGGCGGGGGCGCAGGACCTGGGGCTGACGGTGCTCGAGGTGGAGCCGATGGGAGAGCAGGACCGTGTGCAGTTGCTGGAGGCATTGATCCAGGATCTCCAGACCAAGCCGACGCGGACGGAGCAGCGCGCGATTATGGCGGCCGCCGGTGGGTACCCGATGGCGATCGAGCTGATGCTCCGGGACTGGGAGGAGCACGGGAGTCAGTCCCTGGCGCTTTCCCTCGGGGCCATTACCCCGGATGTGACGGGCGACCTTGACCTGAAGTACAGGAGCCTGGCGGAACGAATCACCCAGTCGCTGGACCCGACAGCCCGCACCGTCCTTCAGATGGCGGCGATTCTGGATCGCCGGCTGAACGATCTGGAGATGTACCGGCTCGTCGACCTCTCGCCTGGTCAGGCTATTACCGGCCTTGCGGAGCTCTCACGCCGTCGGGCGCTCCGGGACACGGGGGGAGGGCTCGAGTTCGTCAATCCTAGTGTGCGCGCGCATAGCTACATGACCACGCCGATCTCGCTGAGACGGCTTTTGCATCACAACGTTTCAGGGATCTTGCTCGAGCGCCACAATCGCAGCGCAACTGTCCCGGGCCTGGAACTCGCCTGGCATTGCGTCCGTGGAGGGAGGTCAGAGGACGCTGGCCCGCACCTGCTTCGGGGGGCTAGGCAAGCAATCGATACCGGTGCACCACATGAGGCCGAGCTCGCACTCACCTCTGGGATGCCGTTGTTGGAGAATGTATCTCGGGAGGAGGGATTCCTCATTCTGGCTGAGGCCTTCAGGGAAATGAATCGTGATCAAGAGATAATATCCTGCCTCTCCAATGCCCCAGGGTGGTCCAGCGCTGAGAGGAAAGCTCGCGCCCTTCTGTTATCACTGGAGGTACAGCAGCACTCACTCCTTCATCATGCCGGTGACACAGCGTCCCAGGTTGTCCGTCTCATCGACCTTCTGACTCACACACAGTTCCCCAGTGTTAAGGCTGGCGCCTTGCAGCTGTGCGCAACCGCTTGTGAATGGCTAGACGATAAGGCGCATGCCAGGCGAGCCTGGGAGATCGCGGAGCAATCAGCACCTGTGTTCGACCAGCCCCAGGACGCACTCCGCTGGTGCCTTGCGCGCGCAATGCTCTCTTATCAATTGCGGCTGTTGCCCGTTTGCCGACAACTAATCACAGAGGCTGCCGAGTTGACTCGACAAAGTGGCATCAAGAGTTCCCTGGGAGTGGCGGTGTGCTCGGGGCTCGGAGTAATATGCTGCTGCACAGGTGAATACGGAGAGGCGCTGAAGCACTTCATGGCCTGCGACCGTCTTCTGACGAGTATCGCCAACGATCGTAGAATCGCCAATAACAGCGCGAATGTCGCCTTGTGCCATTGTAGGCTAGGAAGGTATGACCTTCAGTTGGAATGGTCTCGGAGGGCGATGGCGTGGAGCAAACCTGACATCGTGTATCTCAGGGGCCTTACCTACACCGCTTTTGCACAGACAATGCTCGGCCAGACCGCGGACGCACTCAGAACGACACAGCTCGCCCTGAGGCTCTACCGCCCAGAACAGTCAGCCGTCCTCTACCAATGGAACGTCCTCGCCGCTGCGGATGTCTACGACCTCTGCGGTAGGAGCCAACAGGCCTCAAGGCTCGCGATAGCAGGAACCGCGGACGCATTCAGGAATCCCCAATCGCTAGGGATTCTCGGGAAACACACGCGATGGATCGCCAAGTTGTGTACCCTTGGCTTTATCGCTCGGGCGGAGGCATTGGACAGGGTACAGGAGGCAGAACGTCGGCACGGACAATCGGACGCCCTCGACAGGGTCGAGATACTCTGTGCTCTTCGGCTGCTCGGGGCATTAGACAAGGACAAGGGTCACGAACTTGAGTCGGCACTTGCCCACCTACCTGCAGCAATTCGGACCACGTTGCAGCTACAACAATTCCTGCCAGCCTTGGGCGATACCCCAAACTCCG
>Ga0299906_10000709_pt1 | contig 29782 bp, 23 predicted proteins | sample RVTome_14_FD_200259 | JGI IMG/M metagenome (GOLD analysis project Ga0299906, IMG submission 200259) | Soil microbial communities from uranium-contaminated site in the Upper Colorado River Basin, Wyoming, United States - RVT145D125 (version 2) ...
ACCGGTGCACGGACGAGAACGGTCGTGTAAGAAGCACGAAGCAAAGATGGAAACAACCAAAGAAAAAACAAGTGCGGAGACATTATGCGCTTGATCGAGGCAAGCCTTTCATGGATAGCCAGGGGCGCAGCAAAGCGGAGCCCCTGGTTGGCGGGGCGACTATTATTCCCGCCCCGAAAGGGGCGGAGGAACGATCCTCACCACCGTGTACGTCGAGCATGCGTCCGCCCCGTCCGGGGCGGGGATCCTGGGGTTCCTCGCTCACCAGGGGTTCCGCTGCGCTCCACCCCTGGCTACATTCAGTAGCCCCTACCGGGGCAGGAGCTTGGCATGTCGATGTGGTCTTTCAAGAACCCGATACCAACTTTCCGACCGCGACCGAACATTATCTGCTCGTCGCAACAAGATTCTGCAGGTTAGTAGTATAGCGCACGTACAGGGCGGCCAGTTCCAGGCAATACTGGACTCGACGTGCACAAACCTGCGACGATTCGGAGGCGAGCGCAAGCAAAAAGTGTTGCTGCAATGCCTGGATACTGTATCCCAAGCGGACGGCGAGATCGCCGAAGACGAACGAATGGTATGCCAACGATTAAAGGCAGCCTTGGTACAGGACTCGACAATCAATTCGGCTATGAGATCACAATGAACTTTGTCAGCGGCCGTTGCACGGGTTGTTTGATCTATTGCGTCTTCTGTGCCCCGGCGATGATCGGCCGGGCCGCGCGGGTCAGTCGTTCGGCGAAACGGTCGTAGGGCACGATTTTCTGGATGTGCAGCAGCGGTTCGCGGGCCAGCTCGGGGTTGGGTGAGAAGAACCGCACGTAGGCCAGCAGCAGCCAGGCGTCGGTGTCGTCGGGGTTCTTTTCGCAGAACGCGGCCAAGACCGCGACGTGCTCGTTGAAATCCTCCTTGACGCCGTAGTCGGCCTGGAGGTTGATCGGCTGATAGAGCACCAGCGGTTTGAGGCTGACCGCCCGGCGGACGTGCTGGAGCGCTTCGTCGTAGAGCCCGACCGCGACGAGGGCTTGGCCGGCGTGGATGCGGCTGCCGGCGTCGGCGTGGTGCTTCTCGGCCGCGGCCATGAACGATCGCGCCGCCGCGCCGTACTGACCGGCCCGAAATGCCTTGACCCCCTGGGTCAGCACATCCTCGTAGGCCATCAGCGTCAGCTCTTCGCGCGCGGCCAACGCCTCGGTGCGGTAGCTCTCCAACCGGGAGCCGGCGTAGTAGGGCGACGGGCCGTACGGCTCGATATAACTTCCGCGCCCATATCCGCCCTGCCCGTATCCACCGTGATACGGTTGCGCGTATTGCCCGTAGCCGTAGGGATCGTCGACCGGGCCGGGGTTGTACGGATAGGGACCCGGGCGCTCGACGACGTTGTCCTTGCCCGTCTCGCGTCGTTGCCGTCGCCGGGCCTCGACCGCGCGACGGGCCTCGAGGGCATCCTGTCGGTAACGCTCGGTTTGCCGGGATGCATCGAACGCGGTCCCGCGGTGAAATCGGGAAAGATCACGAGACCCGTGCCGATACGGCGCGACCGGGTAGTACGGGTCGAAACCGTAGAAAGGCGGCGGGTAGGCGTAACCGGGGTCATAGGGGAGCTGCGGGATGATCCGCGACGTACCGCCCGGGTCGGGCGGCAACTGGTCCGGGTCCGCTACGGCTGCCGGGTTTGACGCCGGCGGTTGCTGTGCGTCGGCGACGGGGCGGACCGCCTTGGGCACCAGACGCAACGGCGTGAGGCGCCGCTCGCGGCCCAGGACTCGCTGGTCATCCTGACCATGGGCTCGCGTGACCCACCCGAGCGACAGTAGGATCGCCCCGACACTACAACCAAGAATCGCACGACGGCTGAGAGATGCGAAGCGCATGGCCATGTCTCCACAAGATCTGTGGGCGGTGGCGCCCGGCCGATTATACCACGAACGGGTCAATCCGGTTCACTGTTTATTATAACGTGCCGGGGCGGGAATCCTTTCTCGCTTCCTCCGAAACCGGAATGGTTTCCCGCGTCAGCGTGCCGGAACCGCGTTTTCCTGCAGATTGTTTCCCGGACGCGGCCATCTCACGGGCGAGCTGCACGCACAATCATCGGCAACCCGTCGAACATCGCGGGAAGGGATTCTCACGCCTGCGGTTTGACGCATGGGGAGGCCTTTCTGAAGATAGCTCACGGTGAACCGCCATGAGTCGGCTGCGAGAACAACTCACAGAAGCCGACGAACAGCGTGAACGGCATGGCTTGGTGTGGGATACGCTTCGTCGCATCGCCGACGCGCTCGACGATCTCGGTATCCCCTATGCCGTGGTGGGCGTCATCGCCTTGCAGCAATACGGCCTGCAACGGTCGACGCAAGACGTGGACTTGCTGGTGGGATCGTCGTCGGAATTGGATCGCATCCACGACAACCTGGTCGGCAAGGGGTACATTCGAAAATCACCTACCAGCCGACATCTCCGCGACGATGTGACGCGCGTGCGCATCGCGTTTCTCGTGAGCGGTGAGTATCCGGGCGACGGGCAGCCCAAGCCCGTGCGATTCCAGCCGCCGACGCAGGTGTCACAGCCATCCGACGACGGATTATCGTTCGTCCGGCTCGAGACCCTGATCGAGATGAAACTCGCCAGTGCGAAGTCCGCCCCGCATCGCATCAAAGATCGCGCCGATGTGCTCGAGTTGATTCACCTGCTGTCGCTGCCGGCAAGCTTCGCCGACCGACTCGACTCCTACGTTCAAGCCGACTTCCGCGACCTCGCGGCGCTGCCCCCACCATCGGCACCAGACTGACGCCGGTACGGCTGCTGGTGCGAGAATCTGCTGATGCGAGAATCCTTTCTCGCATCCTACGAAGCAGGAATCCTTTCCTGCGTCGAAGTTCCCGAACATCACTCGCCGTGCGCATCGCATCCTCGTCGAGGTATGTCCATGCCGGTAACCAGTCATAACTTCCATACTTCGCGGGGAGGGATTTCCGCATAGAGGGGTGCGAGAAAGGATTCTCGCACCAGCGTAGTGAAAGGATTCTTGCACCAGCGTAGTCTTGCACCAGCGTAGTCTTGCACCAGCGTAGTCTTGCACCAGCGTAGTCTTGTACCAGCGTACTTATCGTTTCGTGCGCTTTTTATCTTGGCCTTGGCGTTTTTTGTCGCGCTTGGGCGGACGGGTTGCCTGCTTGCGCTTGGCACTCGGGCTTTGCTTCTTTCCGTGTTTCTTTTTTGGAGTCCCTTTTTGGGGCTGCGTCGTTTCGACGAGAATGAGGTCGAGCTCGCGGGCGGCGAGGTTGATGGCCTCGAGGCGGACCCGCACCACGTCGCCGATGGTGATCCGCCGACCGGTGCGCTCGCCGACCAGGCTGCCCGCCTTGGTGTCGACGTCCCACCAGTCGTCGGGCAGGTCCTTGAGGCGCACCAGGCCGTCGATCAAGTATTTTTCGATCTGCACGAAGACGCCCGCGTTGGCGACTCCGGTCACGATGCCGGGCACGACATCGCCGATACGACCCTCCAGGTGTTGGAGGACCTTGATCTTGCGCAGCTCGCGTTCGGCCGAGGTGGCGCGCTGTTCGGTGAAGCTGCAATGCCCGCCGAGTTTCTGCAGCGCATCGAACGTCGGCACTTCGTCGCCATGCTTGGCCGCTTCGAGTTCTCCGCGGATGTGCAGGTCGAGCAGCCGGTGCACGGTCAGGTCGGGATAACGGCGAATCGGTGAGGTGAAGTGGCAATAATGCTTGCTGGCCAGGGCGAAGTGTCCGACATTGCGCGGAGCGTACTCGGCCCGTTGCATCGAACGCAACACGGCCAGGTTGACCGCGAACGACTCGGGGCGGCCCTTGACGTTTTTCAGCAACCGCTGCATGTCCTTGCGCCCGAGTCGGGCGGGCACCTCGTGACCGAGCACGCGAACGAACCGCGCGGCGTTGGTCAACGCATCGGCGTCCGGGTCGGGATGCACGCGTCGAAGGCACGGCACGCCCTGGCGATGCAACAAACGGGCGGCGGCTTCGTTCGCCTCGACCATGAACATCTCGATCAGCGTGTGCGAAAAGCTGGTGTCGGCCGGCTCGACATCGATGACCTTGCCGTCGTCATCGAACACCAATTCGACCTCGGGCAGCTCGAGCACGATCTGGCCGGTGCGGAGACGTCGCGCATGCAAGGTACGGGCGAGCGCTTCCGCTTCGCGCACGAGCGCGACGATCTTCTTGTCGTAACCGCGGTTCTTACCCGAAATGATCTGCGTCGCCTCGCCGTAGGTCAGGCGCTTGGCGGACCGAATGAGCCCGTTGGCGAAACGGGTTCCTTTGATCTTGCCCTTGTTGTCGTAACGGAGGAAGACGCTCTTGGTGAATCGCGGCTCGTTTTCCTGCAGACTGCACAGGCCGTTCGAGAGCACCTCGGGCAGCATGGGGACGACGTGCCGGGGCAGGTAGACGCTGTTGCCGCGCTCGCGAGCTTCTTCGTCGAGAGCGGAACCCGCCTTGACGAAGGAGGCCACGTCGGCGATGTGCACACCGAGCTCGATCAGCCCGTCGTCGAGTTGTCGGATCGAGAAGGCGTCATCGAAGTCGCGGGCGTCGTCGGGGTCGATGGTGATGATCGTCTCGCCGGTGAGCTCTTCGCGGCTGTCGTCGGCTTCGGGGTCGAAACGTGCGGTAACCTGTCGGGCGTCTTCGAGGGCCGCTTCGGAGAACGTGTCGGAGAATTGGTACTGGCGACAGATCGCGAGCGTGTCGACCCCGGGGTCGCCCCGCCGGCCGAGGGTCTCGACGATCACGCCTTTGGCCTCGATGCCGGGGGCGGGGTATTGGATGATCTCGGCGACGACCTGATCGCCGCGCTGAGCGTTCTTCGCTCCGACATCGCGTACGAAGATCGGCACGTGCAGCGTGTTGCCGTCGGGCAGCACGAACCAGCGGCTATCCTCATGGAGCAACTCGCCGACGAAGCGGTTTTGTCCGCGCTGGAGCACCTCGATGATCTCGCCCTTGAAGATCCGCCGGCCGTCACGTTTGCCGGCCTTGCTCACCCGAGCGATGACCCGATCCCCGGTGATCGCGTCGAGGGCGCGACCTTCGGGCACGTAGAGGTCGCCGTGGGTGCTGGGGGTGTCGGGCACGATGAACCCGAAGCCGCGCGGATTGCCGCGGAAGACGCCGACCACGCGCCCGGCTTGATCGGGGAGCATGATCGCGTTCTTGCTGCCGAGCACGACGCGACCGGTTTTGGCCAGGGCGCGGACGGCATCACGAAACGCGCCGTATTCGTGTTCGGCGATACCCATCGCCCGCGAGAGGGCCCGGGCCTTTTGCGGCTGGTATTGGGCGTCGGAGACGTGTGAGAGAATTCGTTCGGAGATCTTGTCGGGCATCAGCGCCCCCCTTGTTCTTGCCCGGCTGCGGTTGCGATCAGTTGTTCTTCGATTTCACGCGACGGAACGGGTGAACCCAATTGGCCAACGCGTTGGGGCTGCGAGATTGGACCCACAGTCGGCCGTAGCCGCTGAAGTTCAGCAGCAGTTGATCGGCGAAGAGAAACGAACGAATCTTGCGGGCCCGGGTCACCTGATAATCGAGCGTCGGCTCCCAGGCGACGGCGTACCCGTTGTCGACGGTGTACCGACCGTCCACGGTGATCTCGTGCACACTGCCATAGGCGTGGAAGAAGAGCAGGCCGGTACCGGTGACGCGGAGCACGAACACGCCTTCGTTGAAGAGTCCCTTGAGCCCGCTCCACTTCGAGTCACACGTCACGCCCGTCTCGGAGGCGAGGTACGCGCCGCGTTCGAGCAACAGCTCGCCGTTCCGCAGGGTATGCTCGACAATGTCGCCGGCGCAGCCCGGGGCCAGGGCGATCCGTCCGCGATCGCCTTCGGCGGTGTAGGTGTTCTGAAAGAAGCTTTCGCCGGCGAGCAGGCTTCGCTTGAGTCCGGAGAGCACGCCGCCGCGGGTTGACGTTTGGGTGCGAACGTTGTCGCTCATCCAGGCCATGGCTCCGGCATCGCTGACCACCGATTCACCGGCGTCGAGTTCGGTTTCGAGCAGGCTGAAACTCGGACGGCAGCTTATTTCGTACTTCATGGCATTCAATTCCGCGGAGGCAGCTTCGGACCGAGCGACTTGCCGAAGTCGGTCGGGTTATGCGACTGAACGAGGATGCGCCCCGTGCCGGTGAAGTTCAGCACCACGCCTTCGCCGGCCAGCCAGGACTGGACCCAGGAGCCGCCGGCCTTGGTCACGGTATACTCCAGACCCTCCTGGAATGCGACCAGGTGTCCGCTGTCGACGGTGACCGCCTGCTTGACGTTGAGCTCGGCGATCCGACCGAAGGCGCTGACCAGACACTGGCCGACTCCGGATACTTTCATGAAGAACATGGCCTCGCCGGTCAGCAATCCACGCAGGCCTTGAAACTGCGTGTCCAGGGCCAGACCCGGCGTCGAGCCCAGGTAGCTGCCGCCGCTGCAGACCCACCCGGTCGATTCGTCGATATCGATGACGCGGAGTTCGCCCTGATGCGTCGGGGCCAGGCCGACTTCGCCGGGGTGACCGTCGGTGACCCGGTACGTCGACATGAAGAAGTTCTCTTTCGCGAGCAGCCGTTTCAAGCCCGACAGCACGCCTCCTTTGCCGCGGCTGCGGGTGGTGACGTCGATATCGACGTTGCTCGACGCGCGAAACATGGCCCCCGATTCCGAGACGAACTGGTCGTCCGGATCGAGGTGCACCATCGCCGAGGCGAAGGCGCCGGAATCGAGGATTTCGAGCTGCATGCCTCCCTCCCTGGTTCACGCGGATAAATACGGTCTCAACCAACCCGCCAACCCGCCCAGATGGCGCGATTGCAGGTAGACCGTGCCGGCGCCGGAAAACTTCATCACCAGTCCTTCGCCGGAAAACAGCGTCTGCTTGAGTCCGCCCATGCCGGTGATCGTGTAATCGAGCGACGGCTCCCAGCCGACGACGTGCCCGGTGTCCACGGTGAAACTGCCGTCGATCCGCTTTTCGATCACGGCTCCGTAGGCATTGAAGAACAACTCGCCGCGACCGGAGCATTGGATCACGAACGCGCCCTCGCCCGAGAACAGCGATCGCAACCCGCCGAAGCGCGTGCTCAACCGGACCTCGGGCGTGCACGCCAGGAACGATCCTCGGGTGAGATAAAACGGCTCACCCTCGGTCGGGCGGCGGAGTACGGTTCCGGGAAAGCTCGGCGACAACGACACGAACGACGGACCGCTTGCGGTGTATTCCGCCAGAAACAACGACTCGCCGCCGAGCACCTTGCGGGCCAGGGCCGCCACCATGCCGCCGGTCAGACGACCCTGCACGTTCAGACCCGTGCTCATCCGACTCATTGCACCGCTTTCGCACCGGACCGTTTCGCCCGCGTCGAGGACGATGGTGAGATCGCCGTAGTCAGGATTGCCGCTGATGTCGAATTGCATGGCCGAACCTTCCCGTCAACACTGGCCGAGCCGTGTGTCGGCCCACGCGGGACAAACCGCGTTGTCCGGTGGCCATGATATAGGCGAGTACCGGTTTCACAAGCGATTTTCCCATGATCCTCGCACGCCCGCGTTTCGCTTCCCCTAAAACCCATCGCCACGGGTCAGTCGGCACCAAGCAACTCGATGAGTCGGTCTTTCATCGCTCGGACGGCCTTACCCCGGTGGCTGATGCGGTTCTTGTATTCCGGATCGAGTTCGGCCGTGGTCTTGCCGAGTTCGGGCACGAAGAAGTGCGGATCGTAGCCGAACCCGTTCGTACCGCGCGGTTCGTCGATGATGCGTCCTTCGACGGCGCCCTCGGTGACGGCGAGCACGCAATCGCCTCGGGCCGCGACGAGCACGCAGCGGAACCGGGCGGTGCGTTGTACGTTCGGAATGCTTTGAAGTTCGGCCACGAGCTTGGCGTTGTTGGCGTTGTCGTCGCGCGGCTCGCCTCCGTAACGGGCCGAGTAGACGCCCGGGGCGCCCTGTAACGCGTCGACTTCGAGTCCCGAATCGTCGGCGAGGGTCAGCTCACCGGTCAGGCCGGCGTAGTGCAGCGCTTTCTTTGTCGCGTTTTCGGCGAACGTCGCGCCGTCTTCGACCGGTTCGGTCAGCGGGGGTAAATCGTCGAGACCGATGGTCTCGATCGGCAGATCGGCGAGCATCGCGGCGATCTCACGGATCTTTCCCCGACTGGTGGTGGCCACGAGGATTCGGCTGGGCGTCATGGGGCGGCGACTCCATCATCGACGCATCGGACGATATCCGGTGCGCGGCGGTGAGGAGGATTCCGACTCCGGCCCGCGACCCGGGACTTCGATCGGCATGGTACGCGCGCGCACCTTGTTGCCGTTGATCATCTCCGTGGAGTAGCCGCCGTTGATGATCTTGTACTTGAGCAGGTCGGGATCGCTCGCGATCAGCTCTTTGAGCTTCGGGCCGGGATAGATACCGCGGGGGGTGATCAGGAAATCTTTCTTCGGCTGCCACGCGCCGACGCAGACACTGCTGCGCTGCGGTCCGTGCCAGTAGTAGGCTTCATATCCCTTCTCGCGGAGCAGGCGACAGGTTTCGACGGCGGCCTGTTTGCGTTCGTTGAAGCGGCGCTCGTTATAGAACTCGGCGACTTCGAGGGTATACGGGCCGGCGCAGTGTTTGACGTGCCACTCGGGCGGCCCGACGTCCGCGGTGGGCATGGGGACGAGCCGGGCTTCGAGGAACGGATGGACCTCGCCCACGGCGAGGGTGCGGATGCCCGCGGCCAACTCGCGCACGCTCGTGTCGAAGGTCGTCGTGCCGTTGCGTTCCTTCGGGCGGAATTGGCCGTAGTGGATACGGCTGGCGGTCTCATCGTGCGAGACCTGGATCAGCTTGGGGTCGATGCCGGTCACGTCTCCCAGAGCGGCGGCCATCTGCTCGACGATGGACCGACGGTCGGGGACCGACTCGTCTTCGCGCACCTCCATGCACAGGATCGTCCAGTTCTTACCCTGCCCGCTCGCCTGAAACATGTTCGTCATGCCGCCGCCACCGCTCGATCCGCCGGTCTGACAGCCGGACACGAACAGCATCGCGGGCAGGACGAGTCCTAACGAGGGGATCCGTGACACGTGGGACGGGATACTCCACGGGGTCATGATGTCGGTCGGGGCGCCAGTTCCGAACCCCACGCGCAAGCGCGGGACCAACGTTTGTTGTGCGCGCAGGGCATCGGCGCCTCGCTCGCGCTCGGGGTTTTGATCGGCCGCACCGTCGATGATGTCATGGACTTCCATCGGGATGGCGTGTTGGTCGGGCATGCGACACGTTTTGCGGAATCGAACTCGGTAGGCCGGCGATGTCACGCCTTCAGCGTCGTCTGCGGGCCCGGGCGGCGAGGGCTTGGGTCTGGGCCGTCAACAGTTCGCGAATACCCTTCGCGCCGAGCGTGAGCATACGGTCCAGGTCGCCACGCGTAAAGGTCGCCCCCTCACCGCTGCCCTGCACCTCGACGAACTGGTTGCTTGCGGTCATGGCGACGTTGAAATCGACCTCGGCCGACGAGTCCTCGGCGTAATCCAGATCGAGCATGACCCTGCCGTCGACCCGGCCGACACTGACCGCGGCGATCGCTTCGCGAATCGGCTCGCCGGGAATCAACCCCTTCTTTCGGCCGAAGGCGACCGCGTCGCACAGGGCGACGTAAGCGCCGGTGATCGCGGCGGTGCGCGTGCCGCCGTCGGCCTGGAGGACGTCGCAATCGAGCTGAATCGTGTTCTCGCCCAACGCGGCGAAGTCGACCACGGCGCGGACGGCGCGGCCGATCAAGCGCTGAATCTCCTGCGTCCGGCCATCAATGCGCTCGCGGTTGCGTCGCCTGCGCTCCGAGGTGCTGGCGGGCAGCATGTCGTACTCGGCCGTCACCCACCCGGTGCCCTGTCCCGCCTTCCATCGCGGCACCCCCGCCTCGAACGACGCGGTGCACAGCACGTGGGTGTCACCGGTCTTGATCAACACCGAGCCGGGGGCGTGTTTGGTGAAGCCGCGCTGGATCTCGGTCGGTCGGAGTTGATTCGCTCGTCGATTGTTCGCTCGGGGCAAGACGCTATCTCCGTTAAGTTGTACCATGAGGCGGTTTCGATATCCGAGCCCCAAGCGCGAGCGCGGGGGTTTTTACGAACCCGCTCGCTTGCGCTCGCGGCTCGGATGTGGTCAACGTCGCCATCTTTGTAAATTGCACTGTTTCTTTTGTAAATTGCACTGTTTCTAGAGTTGCTTGACGCCGTCGCGGGACAGGCTGCTGGTGTCTTTGGGGATGGATCGCCACTCGGCGGCGGGGATGCAACCGGGCTGGTCGCCGTCGCGATCATCATCGTCCAAAAAGCCGATCGAACCGACGGCGCTGTTGAGGCCGACCGCCGCCTTCTCGCCGACACGTTTCAAATCAGCGGCGGCGGTGCGGGTCGCGTCGATGTTCTCGCGGAACGCCTTCCAGCGCCGCGCGGCGAGGTTCTTGTAATGGCCCTTCTCGGCCAGGACGAAATCGGAATCGACGGCCATCACTTCGGTGTAGCGGATCGAGTAGTGCTTGACCCGTTCGGAAGCCGCGGCCGACTCGGGCTTACTCGGGTCGCCGGCGGATTTCAGCAGGGAGTTCGAGATCTCGCGGTCCTGATCGAGGACGCTGTCGGAAATTTCGTGCCAGGCGTTGAAATCCAGGGCGTCGACCTCGTCGACGAGCTTCTGGTAATCGGGCGAGACCGCCAAACCGGCGCGGGCGTTGACCCGCCAGTGGAACGTGCGCTGCAGCTTGCGGATGTACAGGTCGGTCGCGTCGTCGAACTTCAGGCAGGAGGCGCAGAAGTAGTTGTCCATCGAGTCCATCTTGCGGTAGTCGACCAGATCGCCGATCTGCGAGATGGTGTAGCTCTTCGTGCCGGGGAAGGGGAAGAAGATCGCCCAGCGCATGCGCCCCGGGCGGATGCGGGCCATCAGGTCGATGGTCTCCTCCATCATCGCCCGGTCCTCGTAAGGCAGTCCGAACATGAGAAACGCCGAGGTGTGCAGTCCGTACTCGTGACAGAGATCGAAGGCGGAGAGGATCGCCTCGTTACTCATGTGGCGTTCGAGCACCTTCTTGCGCAACGTGAACGAGCCGCTCTCGACGCCGAACTTGACGATCATACACGGGGCTTCGGACAGGGCGGCGGCGACCGGTTCGGTGAACGTCTGCACGTGGGCGTTGAGCACGAACGGGATGTCGATGCCCGCGTCGGCGTAGGCCTTGCAGAAGTCGATGCAGTATTCCTTGTTGAGCGTGAAGAGGTCGTCGTCGAAGATGATCGTCTCGATGTAGGGATGGCGCTGGCGCAGTTCCTTGATCTCGCCGAGGACGCGGTCGGTCGAGTAATGACGCAGGAACGAGCGCCGGCTGTGGCCGCCGTCGGCGAGGTAGCGGTCGGTGACCTCGTGGTTGAAGCAATAGGTGCAGCGGTAGGGACAGCCGCGACTGGTCAGGATCGACTGCCAACCGTTCTTGCGCCCGAGCATGTGCTGGAGGTCGAAGATTTCGTAGTCCTTCGGGGCGATGGCGTCGAGATCGGGGTAGGGGGCGAGTTGGTTGTGTCGATACGTCCCGTCGGGTCGGCGGATGCAGAAGTTGAGTACGTCGTCATAGCTGTCGCCGGCGGCGATGCGGTCGACCAGTTCGGGAAAGGTCTCGTCGCATTCGCCCACGCCGATGAAATCCCAGAAGCCGTCGGCCTTGACCTCCTCGGTGCACATGATGGTGTGCACGCCGCCCACGCCCAGAGGCACCTCGGGCAGCGCGGCCTTGACCGCTCTGCCCAACCGCAATGCATACTTGTATTGCTGCGTCATGCACGAGAAGCCGATCACGTCCGGCCGATGGGCGCGAACCTCGTCGACGATCTGCTCGTCGGTGGGGACGTCGTAGAGGGCTTCGTTGATGTTGATCAGGTCGGTCTCGTGCCCGCGTTGCTTGAGACAGCCGGACAGGGCGGCGATGCCGTGATTGAAACCCTCTTCGGCGTTCAGGTTGGGATAGATCAGCAGGACTCGCATGGTCGCTTGGCTTTCGTTGGCTATGGAATTAACCGGCCGCACCCCAAGTGTAGGGGAAAGGATATCGAATCCTATCGCAGCCGTCAAAGCACCCCTTGGTTATCGGAACTGAGTGTGATTGGGAACGAGCTCGCCGGCCAGGCCGTCGAAATGTACTCGGCATTGTTTTTGCTGGACAAGTTCCGCGGCCTTCGCCGTGTGCGTTCAGGCGCCCCAGGCGCCGTTTCATAGTACACCGTGAAAAACGTGCCCCGCGCACCGGAGGCGCACAATCATCAGGGACCTCGACGACCGCGCGCCCGGCACGGTAACGCGAAGTGCCGGAAGGTATTTCGACGTCCTGTGTCGCGCTCGCGGCTCGGATGCGGAAAACGGCACGAACGCGGCGACACGACTTCAAGACGGCGGCGGGTCGAACTGCCCGACCATCGACAGCTCCATCTCCACGCCTTTGAGCTTGAAGTGCGGAACCATCTGAATCTCCGACTTGAACATGCCGGGCTTGCCCGCGACCGCCTCGGCCGTCACCTGGATCTCCTTGAGCGGATACTTGGATGCCAGTTTGTCGTCCAGCGTGCCTTGCCGGCAATACTGCTTGAGCCACTTGTTGATCTCGGCGACCATCTTCTCGGCATCCATCACGCGTCCCATGTTCTCCCGCCAGATCACCTTGAGGTAGTGCGCGATCCGGCACGAGATCATCAGGTACGGCAGCGACATGCCCAACCGCGCCCGGGTCTCGTCTTCCTTGCCCTCGGCGGTGTCGGGGAACTTGCCCACCTTCTTGCACGACGGAGCGTCGAAGAAGCAGGCGTTGTCGCCGCCCTTGCGCATGATCAGCGGGATGAACCCGTGGTTGCACAGGTCGACGTCGACGTCTTCGGAGATCAGCGTCTCGGTGGGAATCTTCGTATGATACTGACCGGTCGCCTCGTATTGATGCAACGGGAGATCCCCGACGGTACCGCCGCTCTGCGGACCGACCACGTGGCTGTACCAGCCGAAGTTGGCGAAGCTGTCGGCCATGCGCGCCGCCAGCGCGAACGACGCGTTACCCCACAGATACCGATCGTGGTCCTCGGTCCGCACGTCCTCTTCGAAGCTGAAGTCCTTGACGTCCTGATCCTCGCGGGTGTAGGGCTTGCGGAGCAGGAATCGCGGCATGGCCAGGCCGATGTAGCGCGAGTCGTCGTTCTCGCGAAAGGCGTTCCACTTGGTGAACTGCGGCTGCTCGAACACCTCGTACATCTCGGCCATCTTGGGCAGGTTCTCGAAGGAGTCCTCCTTCTTGCCGAGCATCTTGGGGTCGACCCCGCCGATGAACGGACACTTGGCCACCGCCGCCACGCGGGAAATCTGCGACAGCAACTCGCACTCCGGGTTGCGCTGGTCGAACGTGTAGTTCGACACCATCATGCCGTACGGGTTCCCGCCGAACGTGTTGTACTGATCGCGATAGACCTGCTTGAACAGGCCGGACTTCTGCCAGTCCGGACTGTCCTCGAAGTCCTCGAGCAGGTCTTCCTTCGAGGCGTTGAGCACCTCGATCTTGATGTTCTGCCGGAACTCGGTGTTGTCGACCAGGTAGCGCAAGCTTCGCCAGGACGACTCGAGTTTCTGGAACTGCTTGTTATGCAGGACGGCGTTGACCTGGGCGCTGATCTGCTGATCGATCTCCGAGATGAAGTCGTCGACCACCTGCTTGTTGATCGTCACCTTGTCGAGGTTCAGCCCCGAGGCCTTCTTCACGATCCCGGCGATGCCGGTTCGGTACAGGTCCTGGTAATCATGGTCGAGATCCAGATCGTCGATGAGGGAATCGACCGCGGACGTATCGCCGACTGCGGCGCCGGCCGCGGCTTGTTGCGGTTGTTCTGCCATCGGTTTGTTCTCCGTTCGTTGCTCGAAGGAACCGCGTTTCACGACGGTTCGGTTGGTCGTAGAAACAGTCGCCCAGTCTACCCTTCTGGCAGCTTAACCAGTCGCCGGCGTGTCGTCACCGGCCGGAGCGCCGCCGCCGTCATCGGCGGGTGGTGCCGCTTCCGCCGCCGCTTCCGGCGCGGGCGCCGCCTCGCCGCTGGCGATCATGCCGACGATCTGGTCGCGAACGGCCGGATCCTTGATCGCCTCGAGCAGCTTCTTCTGCTTCTTCTTGTCGCCCATGATCGGCCGGAGCGCTTTCATCGCGTCCCGCAGTTCCAGCAGGTTCTTGACCGCCGGGACTTGCCGGGCGATCGCCTCGGGCCGAAAGTCCTTCATGTTCCCGAACCGCAGCGACACCGGCATCTCGCCCTTGCCCGCGATCCGGTCCGGCACGGACAGGTCGAGCGACAGGTTGAAGCTCTGCATCACCGCGTCGAAGTTGGACTTGTTGATATCGACGGGATTCCGGTCATAGATCGGCCGGCCGTCATCCTTCAACGTGTAGTCTCCCATGACCAGCATGCGGAATGGAAGTTCAGGTTCCGCTCCGCCCTTGAGACGGTCGGAGATGGCGATGTTGACCCGCGACTCGCGAGCTTTTGACGGTCCTTTGGCCATGTGTCGGCTCCTCCAGGTTTATCACGGTCACGGACTATTCGGCGGCCAGCGCGGCCGACGGGTCCAGTTGACACAACCACGCGAACGATTCGCGGACGCTTTGCAACGCTTCCGGCGTCGGCTCCTTCTCTCCGGCAATCAACGCCTTGCGACTGCGGTACAAGATCTGCGCCACCTCCACCGCCAGCGAGGGTTCCCACTCGTCGATATGATACCGACGGATCTCGTCCTGACACTCCTGGCTCAGCGAGGCGGCCACGGCGATCTTCTTGGCATCATAACAGAGTTGGGCGATGGAGGCTTTCCACATGAACCGATCCCGCCGCTGCGAGCATTCGGCCATGCCGCGCTGCAGTTCGGACATCGCGTCGGACAGCTTGCCCTCACCGGCCAGCTTGCGCGCCTTGTTCGACGCTTCGGAAAGCCGGCCGTTGGCCATCGCGCCGCCTCCGCCTCCGCCGCCGCTCGATGCGGGCGGGGCGACCTCCGCCTCGATCCACATCTTGGTCTCGCCGCTGCACAACGGGTTCCCGTTGCGAAAACTCAGCTCGAACAGCCCGTCGCCCAGCCGGCGAACCAGCGTGGCGGTCACCACCATGACCGCCTGTCGGGCGTTCTCGTATGGGGGACCCAAGCCGACCATCGCCGAGCACACGTAGCGCTGCAAATCCAGCCAGAGTGGATCGCTCGAACGAAAAGCACCCTCGGCGTTCTTCAGGAGGTTCTCCCACTGGCGGTTGGCGAACTGGTGTTCGAGCGTGTCGACCGTTGTTTGCTCAGGCGGATCGATTTGCGTCTTGGCGGCGTCGGAGGTCGGCAGGCCGATCTTCGACCACTTCATGAACCGGGCGACGGCGTAGGGGATTGGGTCGGTGGGGTCGGCTTTGCGAATGAACGTGGCTGCGTTCAGGATGGCTTTCCGCGCCCCGGGCACGTCCTCGACATTTCCGCCGGAGAACGCCGCCGCCGGTGCCGCGCCCGGTACGGCGCCGGGTGCCGTGGGTGTCCCCTCGGCCGCCGGAGCCGGTGCGGCGGCGACCGGTCGCTTACCCGCATGACCCTTTAACCCGGCAAGGAACTTCTTGAAGTCCGGCGGATCGTCCGGGAATTTCTCGGTGAGCAGCGTGTTCAGGGCGTTGGTCCGCTCGATACATCGATCGAGGGCGTCGAAATCGTCACCCGCCGGCTGATTTTCGCCGAACCAGCCGCCGTCGGTGAAGCGGATGGTCAGGGCTTCGATGCGTGCTTTACGCCGACGCGGACGGGGAGGGAAAAGCCCGTCCCAGAAGGTCGCGCACAGGCCGTGAATCAGACCCAGCCCCGCGGCCAGGCCGGCGTACCCGTATTGCTGGAACAACGCCACGCCGAGGATGCCGGCGATCTCGACATCCTTGGAGGTGTTGCGGATCAGGCCGAGTCCCTCTTGCTCCATTCGCCACCAGTCGATGTCGCCGCCCTCGATACGGTCGAGCTTGCTGATCTCGGCCGTGACGAAGATGTACTGCTCGTCATCGCCGGCGTCGATCCCGCACGGATCGCCCCCGGGGACCGGCGTGGCGCCCGCTTCGAGAATCGGTGTTTCGTCGAGAGATGCCATGCGAGTTCACCGGCGCCCGCCATGATGCAACGAGGCGCGTCCGGTCCCGGACGCCGACCCTTGCGGCAGCCCGACCCGAAACCAGTGCGAATTCATGAGCCCGCCCGATCGGACCGGCCAAGCGGCTCGGTCGGCAACCCTCGCCCGGGCCGCGTCGTCACCACGACAAGCCCAAGCTCCAAAACCCGACCCAGCCCGCAAACGTACATGATTACCGAGAAGCGCACTGTAAAGCATCCCGAGCGGGAGCGTCAAGCAAGCATTGACCGGTTATCGGGCGTGTGCCAGAATCGCGGCTGCGATGTCGATGACGGCGGAAAATGTGGATGTGGCCGAGGCGCAGCGTATCGTGTCCGCGGCGGTAGTACCGCTGGCCGCGGTGCGTTTGCCGTTGAGCGATGCGCTGGGGCTGACGCTGGGCGAGCCGGTGTGCACGGATCTGGATGATCCGCCGTTCGACCGGGCGTTGATGGACGGGTACGCGGTGCGGTCGGCCGACTTGGCCGCGGGATCGGCGACGCTGCGGGTGGTCGGCTCGCTGGGAGCCGGTGCGGTGGCGGACCGGACGCTGCAAGCGGGCGAGGCGCTGCGGATCAACACCGGCGCGCCGGTGCCGGCCGGCGCCGATGCGGTGGTGATGGTCGAGCGGTCGACGCTGTCCGACGACGGCGCTACGGTTCGTCTAACAGATACGCCCTCGCCGGGACAGTCGATCACGCCCCGCGCGACCCACATGTCCGCGGGCGATGAAGTGCTGTCGGCGGGGACGATGCTCGGTCCGGCACAGGTGGCGGCGGCGGCGACGGCCGGGGCGGCGCAGGTCGTCGTGTATCGTCGGCCTCGCGTCGCGGTCCTGGTCACGGGCAACGAGCTGGTCGCTATCGACACGCGGCCGGGGCCGGGGCAGATCCGCAACTCCAACGGCTACGCCATGGCGGGCCTGGTGCGCGAGGCGGGCTGCGAGTTGGTCGAGCTCGGCATCGCCGGCGACAACCCGGACCTGCTGACGCGCAAGATCGACGAAGGGTTGCGGGCCGACGTGCTGTGCATCACCGGTGGCATCTCAATGGGACAGTATGATCTGGTCCCCGACGTGCTCCGCGCGTGCGGCGTTACATTCGCCCTGCGTAAGATCGCGGTCAGGCCGGGCAAGCCGACGATCTTCGGGCGGTCCGCCGCGGGCAATTACGTGTTCGCCTTGCCGGGCAATCCGGTAAGCTGTCTGGTAGGATTCCGGCTGTTCGTCGCGCCGCTGCTGCGTGGGATTCAGGGCGGCTCGACCGCGCCGCCCGCGGTGGTGTCGGCCCGGCTGACCGAACCGATGCGGAACAACGGAGGCCGGCAGGCGTACATACCCGCATGGGTAGAGGTCTCCGGTGACGGAACGCTCGAGGCTCGACCGGTGGCTTGGCACGGATCCGGGGATCCGTTCGGCATGGCGACGGCCAATGGATTGCTCGTTCGCGACGCCGGAGCCGAACCGGCCGAACCGGGAGCGATGGTCGACGTTATACCGCTCACTCTTTTACGTTGATCAGGATCTCGCCGAGCGCGCTCGGCCGCTATATGGCACGGATGCATGACCAAACGACGCCGTCACGTTTCACCTTCACCGACACGCGGAACCGACGACCGCGGTCCGGCTACCGAACCGCTGGGGCCGCTGTTGCTGTGGCCGGTGGTGAGTTTCGGTCTGCTCACTTCGGCGTATCCAATGGGGACCGTGCATCCGGTGCCGGACTTCGCCCCGGCCGCGTACGTTTGCCTGGTGCCGTGGCTGGTGGCGGTTTGCGGTTCGTCGCGACGACGTTGGCCTTACTTCATCAGCTATTGCTTCGGTCTCGCGTTCTTCGGGGTTACTGTCCGCTGGATGTTCAGCGTAACCCCGCCCGCCTACGTGGCCCTGATTTTGTATCAGGCGGTTTATTTCCCGGCCGCGGCGTGGTTGATCCGGCACATGGTGCGACGGCGCGGCGTACGACTCACCTTCGTCGTGCCCGTGGTGTGGACCGCGGTCGAATTCTTCCGCGGCACGGGCCATCTCGGTTTTCCCTGGGTGCTGCTGGGACAGAGTCAGTACCGTTTTCTGACCGCCATCCAAGTGGCGGATCTGGGCGGCGTCTATGCGGTCAGTTTCGTCGTGGCCATGGTCAACGGGCTGGTCGCCGATCTGATCCTCGATCGCACGCGACCGGCGGCGCGCCGTCCGTCCCGCCGTGCCACGGTCGTCATTGCGGTGGTCCTTGTCGCCGCGACGATCGGCTACGGCCGGTTCCGACTCGGGCAAACTACAACCTCCGACGGGCCGATGATCGCCGTCGTGCAGGGCGATTATCTACTCAGCGTCACCGACGCCCCCAATGAGAACATGCCGTTCGTCAAACGTCGCGCCTACTTCACGGAAGCCTTGACCGCCGCGCGCGAACAACCGGACATGATCGTCCTGCCCGAGACGCCCTGGCCCATGACCCTCAACACCGAGTACCGCCATGCCAAGGATCCGACTCGAGCTCAGGAGCTTGCCCGACAGTGGGCGGTTCTGTGTCACACCTGGCTGACGCATCTGGCTGATCCCGATCCCGACACCGAGATCGTCAGGAGCGCGGACGAGGTCGACCGGCGACGGCAACAACTCAGCGGCGACGCCGCGGATTGGCTCGCCTGTACCGGCAACGATTTAAAGCTGCTGCCCGCGTGGCAGCAGCACCTCAGCACCGGTCGCCCCTGCACCGTCGTCACCGGCGGGTTCGGTCACGAACTCTTTCCCACCAACGTCTATCCCAAGGAACGGCGTTACAACGCCGCCTATGTCTACACCCCGCCGTCGGGTGACGACGCGGTCACGACGCAGCATCGCTACAACAAGATCCATCTGGTGATGTTCGGTGAGTACATTCCGTTCCGCGAGGGGCCGTTGCACAGCGTTTACCTCTGGCTCAACAGCTTGACGCCCTGGGGCGCGACCGGCCTCGAGTACTCGCTGTCCGCGGGACGGGAATTCACGACCTTCGAGATCGCCCCATCCACCGAGGACGCCGCGAAACGCACTTATCGCTTCGCCACGCCCATCTGCTATGAAGACACGATTCCCTACGTCTGCCGATCGTTCGCTCGGGCCGCGGAACGGGACGACGACAGCAAGCGGCTTGATTTTCTGGTCAACGTCAGCAATGACGGCTGGTTCGGCCATTCGGTGCAACAGCCGCAGCACCTGGCCATCAGTGTGTTTCGCGCCGTCGAGCATCGGGTGGGTATCGCCCGCGCCGTCAATACGGGGATGAGCGGGTTCATTGATCCGACCGGACGGTTGCGCGACGTGCTCTCGGTCGGCGAGCAGGGTCATCGGATTTCGTCGGTGGTCGTCGACACCCGAACCACATTGTATTCACGCTGGGGTGACTGGTTTGCGATAACCTGCCTCGCACCGGCACTGTTGATGGTCGTCGATGCGATACAACAACGCCGGCGTGATCGACCGGCAGTCACACAGGACGACGCATGAAAAGCACGATACGACAATTCGCAAGAGCGTGGACGATCGGCGTCACGGGCTGGATTCTCCTCGCGTGCGGGTGTGCGACCGAGCCCGAGCGCATCGATTCGGTCACCCTGCACCAAGACGCTTTATCGTTTTTGAAGTACGCGTCCAGCTATCCGGACAATCCGGTCGTGCGGGCGCAGGCGATCGAATCGTTGCACGAGGTCGCGCCGCGGCAAGGCGTACCCTTGTTCCGCGAAGCCCTCTCCGACGCGCACGACGGCGTGCGTTTCGCCGCGTGCATGGTCCTGGGCGAGATGCGTCACGAGGCCTCGCGCAAGCAGTTGGCCCGCGCCGCCGACGCGGAAAGTCGCAGCGTCCAGGCCGCGGCCTTGTTCGCCCTGCACCGGCTGGGCGACACGAGCCGGACCACCAAACTGGCCGAGTTGCTCCTGCACGACACGGACGAGGCGACCCGGGCCAACGCGGCCCTGGTGATCGGACAACTCGGCGAGGAGGGCACGATCAAGCTGCTCGACCGTGCCGCGCAACACGACCGCAGCCCGCTCGTGCGCATGCAGGCGCTCGAGGGCATGGTTCGGTTGGGCGACGAGTCGGCGGGCGACCGACTGACCCTGCACGCCCATGGCGGCGCGGGGCAGTGGCAGGTCACCGCCCTGCTCGCAGTGGCGCGTTCGCCGCTGTCCAACCGGATTCCGCTGCTCGAAAGCCGGCTCGAGCACGGCGAGCATCTCGAAATTCGTCTCGCCGCCGCCCGAGGACTCGGATGGAACGAGCGTGACGACGGCTATGAGCTGGCCGTCGAAGCACTGAACTACGAACCTCCTTCCGTCGTCATCCCCGCCGTATCCGAGGACGACGCGATCAACCAGATGATGCGTATTCGTACCATGGCCGCCTTCGCGCTGGGTGCGATCGGCGACGAGCGCGCCTTGCCCGCGCTCCGCGAGGCGATGGCGGCGGCCAACGACATACGCATCCGCCTCGCCGCGGCCCGGGCGATCCTCGAAATCCTGAACCACACCAACCCGCCGACCTTGATGGCCGTCGACGTACCGGAGGGGTGAGCTACGACGTGCGATGGATCGTATTTGCCATGCTGGCGGGCCTGTTCCTGGTGGGGCAGACGTCGCTCGCGCCGTGGGTCGAGATTCTGAGCGTCCGGCCGGACTGGATGTTCATTTTCGTGGTCTATCTCGCCCTCTACGCGCCCGGGCCGGACGCCATGCTCGGGGCCTGGGGGCTGGGACTGCTCGTCGACCTCTGCGCCGACCATCGCATGGGACTGTTCGCCTTGGTCTACGGCGTGTGTGGGCTCGCCCTGGTACGCCTGCGCGGTGCACTGTATCGCGGACACCCGCTTACCGACGTGCTCGTGACCCTGCTCGCGACCTTCGTCGCCCAGCTCTTGATCTTTGTCTACCGTCTCTGGTTCATTGCCCCGACGGCGGTGTGGACGTCGCTGACCGAAGCCGTACTCACCGCGCTGTACACCGCGGCATGGGCACCGTATCTTCACTGGCTACTGCGCCGCGCGAATCGGCTGATGGGCATCCGGACCCACGGCACGTGGCAGTCCGCGCGGGCCTGAAGCGAGAACGAACCGACGTGACGGCACACGCGAGGTAGCAGCACGTGTTCGACCAGCGGATCAAGAGCGTGCTTGTCATCCTGGGCTGTGCCGCGACGGTCATGGTCGTGCGATCGGCCCGGCTGCAAATCGCCGGCGGCGCGGTTTCCCGGCAAACCCTTCAGCAGACGCGTCCCGAGAAGGTCCGCATCCTCTCGCCGGTACGGGGCAAGATCACCGATCGGCACGGTACCGTGCTCGCCCGGCACGTTGCCTGCTGGGACATCTGCATTCACTACGGCGTCATCGCCGACGAAGCGGAATACCGGGATCGACTGGTCCGTAAGGAGATTCGTCGCCGGGCCATCACCGGTCGACCCACGCCCGAGCAGCAAGCCGAGGCGCGACGGACGGTTGACGCGGAAATCCGGCGAACGTGGGATGAGCTCGCCAAGCTCGATGCCGCGATGTCCGGATCGACGTCGAACCGGCTGGACGAACGTCGCGCGCGTGTGCGTCAGCGCGTCGAACGGATGAAATGGTGGCACGGGCTGCTCACCGAGCGCGAGCAAGAACTGGGTGAGGAAAATGCGTTCCATCCCGTCGTGCGCGGTCTGGACCGGCTGGCGATGTCCGAAGCCACGGCGTCGGTGGGCGGATTCGCATGGGTGGAGATTCGCAGTCGCGCCCGCCGAGCGTACGAAGACGCCGAACCGTTCGCCCACGTTCTGGGCCGGTTGGGTCGCGTCGGGGCGAAAGACATCCGCCCGGACGCCGATCCGAACTACGGCGATGAACTGGCCGCCTACCGCGACGGCGACCTGATCGGCCGGAGCGGGGCCGAGGCCTTGTTCGAGCAACGGTTGCGCGGACGACGCGGACGCATCATCGAACGCCCCGACGGCGAAGTGTCACGACTGGATCCGCAAAGCGGTCACGACGTTGCCCTTTCACTCGACGCGGGGTTGCAGCGTGCGATTTACGCACGGTTACGCGAAGCCGTCGAAGAGATCAATCGTAATAGTCCCCATCAAGGACGCTACCAACCTTGTCCGGGAGCCGCGGCGGTGCTGCTTTACATGCCGCCGCATCGGCCCGGCACGCCGCCGCGACGCGACGCGATCGCGCTGGTCAGCTATCCCGCCTATGATCCGGCCACGTACGGCGACGATTACCGGAGCCTGGTTCGCGAGACGTGGACCTTACCCTTGCTGTCGCGGGCGATCGCCCAACCTTACCCCCCGGGGTCGACGGTCAAACCGGCGGTGCTGGCCGCGGCCCTGACCGCGGGCGTTACCACACCCGGCCGGCAGATTCCCTGCACGGGTACGTTCGGCACGCAGAACCCGCGGCGGTGCTGGATCGCGTTTCAACACATGCCGCAACACCGGGACCTGCCGTCGCTCGACGCGGAAATGAGCCTCGCCCAGAGCTGCAACACCTACTATTACACGGTCGGCTCTGCACTCGGCACGGATGCGCTGTGCGCGTGGTACGGCAAGTTCGGCTTCGGTCGCGGTGTACATTCCGGCCACGTTCCGTCGGCCGGCGGCAGCGCCCTGAACCTCGCCATCGGCCAGGGCAAGGTCGACGCCACGCCGCTGCAGGTCGCGAACCTGATGGCCACAGTGGCCACCGGCGAATACGTGCCGGTTTCGTTGGCGCTCGGTGAGGACGTGAACCCACGCGTCGGGGCGTCGACACGGCTGGACGTCGCCGACGAACATTGGAGCGTTATCCGTCGCGGATTATGGCATGTGGTCAACGGCGAGCGCGGCACGGCGACCGACACGGCGCGGCTCGACTCGGAAGACTATGAACTCTACGGCAAGACCGGTACGGCACAATCCTGGGCCCGCGCCGTGGAATACGAGTTTCACTACGAGACCGCCGACGGACACCGGCGATCCGTGATCGCGACCGACGAGTACACCGCCCTGCAAAAGGTCTCGTCGGAGAACGCGTCCGGGCTCACGCCGGGCGGGGCCAGCCGGACCTATCCGCGTAAGCCGCCGCCGACCCATGCCTGGTTCGTCGGGTATCTCCAGCCGCGCGGAGGCGCGTCGAACGATACGCCGCACGTGGCGCTCGCGGTGATTCTCGAATATGCCGGGAGCGGGAGCCGACAAGCCGCACCGGTCGCCAAGTCGATCGCCGAGCTGGTCCTCAACCGTGGCCGGGCGTACCTGACCGGCCAGGCGCCTGCACACCGAGAAGGGCGGTGACGCCGCCGTGGCCGACCGACCGATCTGGAACCCGACCGAACACGGTGTATTGGTTCTGCTCCCGGTACTCGGCCTCGCCGCGGTGGGGCTGGCGAGCATCCACGCCACCGAGACCCGCACCGGTTCCCTGCTCGGCCCGAACACCACCAAGCAATGTGTTTTCCTGCTGATCGGCGCGGGCGTCATGGTCGCGACGCTGTGGGTCTCTTACCAGCGGATCGGGCGGATGGCCTACTCCCTGTTCGCGCTCACCCTGGCGTTGCTCTCCCTGCTCCTCGTCGACAAATGGTTCCTCGACTTGCCGTTGATCGAGAATCGTCAGGGCGCATGGCGGTGGATCGACTTCGGCGGGATTCAGATCCAGCCGTCGGAGTTGATGAAGGTCGTGTTCATTCTCGCGTTGGCCCGCTATTTGCAGTTCCGTCGCAACTATCGCCGTCTGAGCGGCTTGATGGGCCCGTTCGTGCTCACGCTGGTACCGATGTTCCTGATCCTGCCCGAGCCGGACCTGGGCACGGTGGTGCTCATGATGCCGGTGCTGTTGGTGATGCTGTTCGCCGCCGGTGCGCGGTACCGACACTTCATGTTGATGCTGCTCCTGGCGATCTGCGCGCTACCGTTGGTGTGGGCCGGCATGCACGGGTATCAGCGACGTCGCGTCGCGGCCGTTGTCATGCAGAGTCCGGCCGTGCGCGACAAAGTCATGGGTCTGGTCGCGAAACTGGGTCCACAGCCCGAGCTCGAGAACGAGCTGACCGGTGGTGCGTTGTCCGAGAAATCACGACGCAAGCTCGCGGCAGCGTCCATTGCGGTCTCGGCCAACGCGACCGTGCAGGTCGAAGCGCCCGGTCGACGTTGGACCCTCACCGACTCCGAACAGACGTGGACGATTCGCCGCGTCACCCGCACCATCGACGAGCAGAAAGTCAGTCATTTCCACGTCTATCAGGCGCCGTCCCGGCCCTGGACATGGCTGGGCACCCCGCAACAGGCGCGGGATTGGGAACTGACCGACGGCTATCAATTGAAGCACGCCATGGTCGCGCTCAGCAGCGGCGGTTGGTTCGGACAGCGCGACGAAACGAGCCTCGCGATCCTGCAAAGCGAGTACATTCCCCACCGGCATAACGATTTCATCTTCGCCGTCGTCGGGTATCGATGGGGCTTCGTCGGCGCGTTGTTCGTGATCGGTTGCTACGCGGTGATCGCGGTCGGCGGCGTCGAGATCGCTTCGCTGACCAACGAGCCGTTCGGCCGATTGCTCGCGGTCGGCGTCGTGACCCTGATCTCCGCCCAGGCGTTGATCAACATCGGCATCAGCCTCGGGCTCATGCCCACGACCGGCATGACCTTGCCGTTCGTCAGTTACGGCGGCAGCAGCCTGCTCGTCAACTTCATCGCCGTAGGTTTGCTGATCAACATCGCCCAGCGACGGCCGATGGTCATCGGCCACGAACCGTTCTCCTTCACGGACGACGATGAGGAATAACGGGATCGACGCGTGCTCGTCATGGTGATGCGACATACCAGCCCGAAGCGCAAGCGAGGGTGTTTCCCTGTATTGTATATTCGGAAAACAACCTCGCTTGCGCTTCGGGCTGGTCGAGGGTCGTAACCACCCCCGTCCTACGCACAGACGGAACGATCGGGCCGGTCACGACTGCCGGTCACGACTGATTGAGCTTGACCATGCGAATCTGATTGCCGGTTTCGTTGTAGGCCACTTCGCTCATGTAGGCCCGGATGAGCAGGATGCCGCGTCCGCAGGGGCGTTGAATGTTCTCGTCGGTGGTGGGGTCCGGGACATCGCACGGGTTGAATCCGCCACCCTGATCGGTGATGACGATTTCCACCCGGCAGGCGTCGACGGCATATTGAACGGTGATGGTCTTGCTCGCGTCGAAGCAATTGCCGTGCTTGATCGCGTTGGTCAACGCCTCTTCGAGGGCGAGCTTGACCGCGAAGGCATGGTCCTCGGGGAACCCGCACGCCCGAATCCGGCGCAGGATGACCCGCTCGGTCTCCTTGGCCCGCTGCAGGTCGGATGGAATGACCACGGTCTCGAACGGCGCGGCAGGATCGGCATCGGCTACGTTCATTCGGAGACTCGGGGGGACAAGCGGTTCGCCCCGCGGCCCGGCGTGCCGACAGCCCGCCGTGTCGACACCCCACCACGTCGACAGACCGCCGCGTCCACAACGCTAAAACTTCTGCATCGCCTGTTCCGACGAATCGCAAATCTCGAACAACTTGTTCAAGCGCGTGATCTTGAACACCTCGAAGATGTTGGTGTTGATTTCCGAGAGAATCAGGCGACCGTTCCCCTTGCCGATCTTGTCATTGAGGTTGATCAGCGTGCCCAGGGCCGCGCTGGACAGGTGCTCGACGTTCTGAAAATTCAGCAGGAGCTTGATCGGCGACTCGGCGTCGACGATCCGCAACAGTTCGTCCTCGATTTCCTTGATCGTGAGTTCCTCGAGGATCTTGCGATCGGCGAATTGGACGATGCTGACCCCGTTGTCCTTGGTGACGGTTATATGTTGTGTATCGGCCATCGGTTACGCACTCCGGTGTTGCCTCGAAACCACGAACGCAGTGAATCTACCGCGCGTCCGTGAGCCGCGTCAAGCAGCGTCACGCCACCCCCATCCGGGTATCGAATCGGGTGTGCGCCATGTTCCTGGCGATTTGAATGACCTCATCGTCGCAACGTAATACAAGAACTCAGAAGCGCATTATGCCCCGGCGGGGCATCGGAATGTAGCCGGGGGTGGAGCGCAGCGGAACCCCTGGTAACCGACGGGCCCAATGGATCCCCGCCCCGGACGGGGCGGAGGCGTGTTCGACGCGCACGGCGGAGCGGGGCGATCCTCTGCCCCTCCCGGGGCAGTTGGAACTATCGCACCTCCGACCAGGGGTTCGGCTGCGCTCCACCCCCGGCTATGATCCTGCGCCCCCATTCGGGGCGAAGACAACGATTACCGAAATTGTGGCGCCACCCCCATCCGGGAATGGATGGCGCCCTCGATGATCACCGGCGAAGCTTGTCGGCGATGAACCGCAACATCTCCTTCTCCAGCACACCGCGGTCGGCGGGTACGTTGGGCTGGTCGATCTCGCGCTCGCTCGCATCCAGGTGCACCGGCCGGCGGGTCTCGAACAGCGACCACCGGGCCATGGCGGACTCGAGCTCGGCGATCCGCTCGACATAAGCAGGGTCGCGGTAGCGGTTGTTCATCTCCAACGGGTCCGACTTCAGGTCCAGGAACAACGACTGCGCGTCGTCGTGGTGATAGAGCAGTTTGGCGGTGTGGGTGCGGGCCATGATCGCCCGGCTGCTCTCGGCGAAGATGATCTTTCGCCCCGGACGGGTCCCGGCGGCGATGGGGTACAGGTTCTGTCCCATCATCGTCGTAGCCGGCTTCCCGCCGGTGCGCTCGACGATCGTGGTCGTCACGTCGACCGAATTGACCAGCGCGTCGCTCGCCGTGCCCCCCAGCCGGCCGCCCGGAAACTTGACGATCAGCGGAACCTTGATTAACGGGTCGTACATGTAATTGTTCTTGAGCAGCAGATGATGAAACCCGAGATACTCGCCGTGATCGGCGGTGAAGACGATTAACGTGTTGTCGTAACGCCGCGTCTCCTTGAGCCGCTCGATGACCCGGCCGATCTGCGCGTCCATGTGCGAGATCGTCGCATAGTAGTAGGCCATCACCCGACGCAGCGCCGGCTCTGTGAGCGTTCGATTGTCGAAATAGCCGCGACGCAGCGCGATGTCGTGGGCCAAAGGCTCATCCAACCAGCCGGGCAGGATGGTCAGCTTATCCGGGTCGTACATCTTGTGCCACGGATCGGGCGGGTCGAACGGATGGTGCGGCTTGATGAACCCCATCATCAGTAATTGCGGCTTGTCCGTCCAGGCGCCCACCGCTTCGACCGCCCGGTCGCCGATCCAGGTCGTCGAGTGCAACGCTTCCGGCAAGTCGGACACTTGCGCGCCGAACGTCGACCAATAATCGGCCGAGGCATCCTTTCGGTATTCACGCTCCTGGTCGATGATGTCGATCGCGTCGACCCGGCCAAGGTCGCGCAGGTACCGATGATAGTCGTCCACGAGTCGGCCCCGCCCGTTCTGCTCGCTCAGCAACAGCCGGCTGAAACCCACATCCAGATAGGGCGGCGTGAAATGCATCTTGCCGATGGCCATCGTGTCGTAGCCGCGGCGATGCAGGTCGCGCGGGTAGGTGTCGATCGTCGGATGCAGCGTCGCTCGATTCGTGAATCCGCCGTGCTGGCGCACGTACATGCCGGACAACAGCGAGTACCGCGACGGCGTGCACACCGGCCAGGTGCAGAAGCTGTTGGTGAACCGGACCCCTTCGGCGGCGAGCGCGTCGAGGTGCGGCGTCTTCACGTCGGGGTTGCCCGCGGCCCCGTAACAGTCGTAGCGAAACTGATCGCAGTAGATGACCAGCACGTCAGGCTGCGGCGGCGCGGCGACGGCCGACGCGACCGTCATACACACACTCGACACCATGAGCCGGACACGGTTCAAGCTTCGATCAGCGCCCATCAGTGCAACTCCGTATGAGGTCGTGAAGCGTTTTACGCGGAGGGTATTGTAACCGAGCCGCGACCGTCAGGAAGTGCCGCGCAATGTTCGCAGGGGAAGCATTGCCGGTCGAGCATGGTGGCGACGGACGTGGCGGCCGGGTGATCCCACCGAGGGGTCCGTGACAGTTTGGGCGGGGCTGGGTGTGCCACTGCTGTGTCAGCAGTGCTCCTACCAAGCGTCATTGCCCTGTTATCCACTGCTGACACAGCAGTGGCACACGGAACCTTCGGTTTTTCCGGGCCGCCAAATGTGTCACGCACCCCCCCCCACCGAGCCTGCTCGGCGCCCGATCGCGACTGTGCGACCTCGAACGTGTATCATTCGACAGTTTCCGATCTTCCAGCGCGAGACGAGCCAGGCATGAAAGAACGCTACGACGTACTGATCGCCGGTGCCGGTCCCGCCGGCGCCTTCGCCGCCACGTTGCTGGCCAAGCGCGGCCGGTCCGTCGCGCTGGTCGGCGTCGACGACTTCCCGTCCACGGATCACTGCGGCGGCTGGGTCAACGGCCGGGCCGACGATTACTTCAAGACCGCCGGCGTCAAGACCCGCGGCCTGATGAGCAACGGACTCAAGTCGATCGCCTTTCATAACGCCGACTTCTCGAAAACCATGGTCTCGAAGTTCGACAAGGTCGCCGGGCATCTGGTCGACCGCACCGCGTTCGACCGGGCGCTGATCGCCGCCGCCGTCGCCGCCGGGGCGGATCATCAACATTCGACAACGGTGACCGAGATCGTCCCGCGTGAGGATTCGATTACGTTGCGCCTGGGCGACGACCGGGCGGTGCAAGGTCGTGTGCTCATCGCCGCCGACGGAAGCGGCCCGCTCGTTGCCGGACAGTTGGGCATCGCCAAACCCACCGCCGACCGCGTGGTCTGGCGAGTCCAAACCGAAGCGGAAACGAACGCCGAGACGGACACGAGCAAAGGTCTTGGTGTCGCGGTCGTGCTCGGTCCGCCGACGGGACGCGGCTTCGGCTACGTCTTCCGTAAAACCGAATCGGTGGTTGTCGGTCTCTCGTCACCGGGCGACCGCCGCAATGTGATCGACGGCTTCGGCACGTTCTGGAACGCAGCCAAACAGAACGATCTGCTTCCGCCCGGACTGAAGCGGCCGGATGACGGCGTCATCTGCCATCACACCCCCGCCGGCGGCGCCCTCGACATCGAAACCCACGTCGGCAAGCACACGGTGGTCATCGGCGACGCGGGCGGGTTTCTCTCGGCCGTCAGTAACGAAACCGTCTATCCGTCGATGTGGTCGGCCGAGATCGCCGCCGACGTGGTGCACAAGGCGCTCGACCGCCCCAACGTCCAGGACGGCCTCGCCCGGTTCGAGAACCGCTGGCGCACCACCATGGCCGACTACCTCCGCATGCCCAACACCGACGTGCAATTCCTCTGGCCGCTCGTCTTCGTCAACCAGCAAATGGCCGACAAAATGGCCGCCGCGTTCCTCACCGGCGAAAATATCTGAGCGGCTCGCCGGGGCTGGAGTGAGCGACCTGTCTCCGTCGCGGCATCACCTTCGCTCCGTGACGAGAGCAAATGAATCGGTTAACTTTGGCGGATATCTCAGGTCCTGCGTTGGATGCTGAGGCCAATCTACCACTCTTCTGCCAAGGAACTTGCCGATGGAATTCATCACGTCCTTGCTCATGGGTACGGGGAT
>Ga0299906_10000710_pt1 | contig 29773 bp, 25 predicted proteins | sample RVTome_14_FD_200259 | JGI IMG/M metagenome (GOLD analysis project Ga0299906, IMG submission 200259) | Soil microbial communities from uranium-contaminated site in the Upper Colorado River Basin, Wyoming, United States - RVT145D125 (version 2) ...
TTGCCGCGAGCCTGCTCGCCGTCGCCGCCGTGCCGGCCGGGGGCCAGTCGCCGGCCCCCGGTGCGGAGTTCGCCGTCGAGGAAGCCACGATCGCCGGGATCCAGGCGGCGATCCTCTCGGAGCGCGTCACCACGGTCGGCGTCGTCGAGCGCTACCTCCGGCGCATCCGGGCGTACAACGGCACGTGCGTCAATCAGCCAGCGGGCATCCTGGGGCCGGTGACGACCATTCCGCGCGCTGGCCAGCTCAACGCGCTGTCCACGCTCAACCTCCGTCCTGCGGCCCGGGTGGCCTGGGGCTTCGACGACCGGAAGGCGCGGAGCCTGACGGATACGGCCGACGACGATCCGGCGATGCCCGATGCGCTCGAGACCGCAGCGGCGCAGGACCGCCATCTGCGTCAGACGGGGAGGCTCATCGGGCCGCTCCACGGCGTCGTGATCGCCGTCAAAGACCAGTACGACACGGCCGACATGCGCTCGACTTCCGGCGGCGACGCCCCCTACGCCGACGACCGGCCGCCCGATGACGCGACCTTCGTCGCCCGGCTCCGCGAGGCGGGGGGGATCATCCTGGCCAAGGCCAACCTGGCCGAGTACGCGACCGACGGCGCGCGCAGCGCCTTCGGCGGGACGTTCTGCAACCCGTACGACACCGAGCGGGTGCCGGGCATGTCGAGCGCCGGCTCGGGCACCGCCGTGGCGGCGAATCTCGTGACGTGCGCCATTGCCGAGGAGACCGTCGTCTCGATTCGCTGGCCGGCCTCGGTGAACAACACGGTCGGCCTGGCGCCGACACAGGAGCTCGTGAGCCGCGACGGCATGATCGAGCCGGGGCTCAATACGCGGGTGGGCCCGATCTGCCGGACGGTCGAGGACACCGCCAAAGTGCTGGACGCCTACGCCGGCTACGACCCGAAGGACGAGCTGACCGTGTTCAGCGTCGGCCGCATGCCGGGCCGTCCGTATGCGAGCGCCGCCGCCGAGTCCGGCCGACTCGACGGCCTGCGGATCGGCGTGATCCGCGAGTACATGAACCGGTCGCTCCTCTCGCAAGCCGACGAGGAGAGCATCGCGATCGTCGAGCGTGCCGCCGACGATCTCCGGCGCCTCGGGGCGACCATCGTGGACCCGGGTCCCGAAGGGGCGCTCTTCCAGGCGTGCGTCGCACGCTACGGCCCGGAGCTGTACAACGCGACCTTCACCGCGCGCTACGCCGATCTGTTCCCTGTGGACGCGAATGGCCAGCCGGCGGGCGATCACATCGAGACGCTGGTCGAGATGCGCCTCGACCCCTCCCGCGTCCCGGACGACTTCACGTTCCGCAGCCTCGGTGCCGGCTTCGGCGCGCCTGGCGAGAGCCACTACATGATGGACCGCTACCTGCGCGAGCGCGGCGATCCGAACGTGACGAGCAACGCGGATCTCGTGAGCAAGAGCACCTTCTACGGCGACCCGAGCTTCCCGGATCGCCGCGCGATCCGGGAGCGCGCCGAAAGCGCCCGTGCGCTCGACACGCGGGCGCGGATGCAACACCGCTTCGCGGTGCAGACGATCGTGCTGCAGTGCATGCAGGAGCAGCAGCTCGACGCGCTGCTGGCCCCGACCGCCAGCGTGCCGCCGCCGAAGCTGACCGCGCCGCGCGAGCCGAACGCCAACGGACGCTCGGCCGTCGGCTGGTCCATGCTCGGGCAGCAGGGCTTTCCGGTGATCACGGTCCCGGCCGGGTTCACGACCGAGGTGTGGGATCGCGAGCGGGACCAGAGCGGTGGTCCGCCGCGGCTGGTTGGCCCCGTCGCGGCGCGACTGCCGGTCGGGCTCGACCTGGTGGGCCGTCCCTTCGACGAGCCGCTGCTGTTCCGGATCGCTGCTGCCTACGAGGCGGCGACCCGGCACCGGGAGCCGCCCGCGGACTTCGGTCCGGTGCAAGCCGAGCGATAAGTTCACTCCAGGCCCACGCGGGACAGCGCCGGGGAGATACCCGCAGGCGGGGAAGTGCGCCACGCACTGGCGGGAACAGTGCGCGGCGCTCCGGGCTATCTCGACGGCGGCACCTAACGCACTCGCCTTGTTCTTCGTGTACTTTCTGCTTCTGGTCCTGCTGAAGCGCGAGTGGATCGTTGTCACTGTTGTGCTGTCGACGATTGCCGTGGTGGAATTCCTGAGGAAGCAGGCGCATGGATCTCGCACCCGTAGACGCTCCGCATGGAGCCGCCCGCGGACGTCGATCCGGTGGGCGGTAGGCGCCGAGCGCTCACTCCACTCGAATCCCGAGCACCCGGCAGAGTCCCGCCTCGATTGGGGGCCATGCCGACCCGGGCAGCTGGCCGATTCGAGCCTTCATCTGGGACTTGTGCAACGGGCCCACGCTCTCGCACTTGACGTAACAGCGCTCTCGCAGGCCCGTCACGGCGGCAGCGTCCGGGATCTCCACCCGCAGCGGTCCGGGGCGCGTGGTGATGGGGACGACGAGGACGTCCGGGCGCAGGTCGTTGAGCGGATCGATGGAGACGATTAGCGCCGGGCGCGGCTTCGGGAACGCCTCGAGCGTGACGGTCCAGAGGTCGCCGCGTCGGATTCTCTCCACATCGCCTCCTGCATCACGCTGCGCCATGCCGCCGTCTCCGCCTCGTCGTCGTCTCGCTCGCTGGCGTTGAACGCCAACAGCTCCTCCCGGAGCTTCATGTCCCGCCATGCGTCCCGATACCGGCGCAACGCCGATTCGACCTTCTCCGAGCGCGTCGCGCCCGGCTGCTCGTCGACGAACGCCAGCAGCGCGTCGTCCAGCGTGAGTGAGACCTTCGCTTTCACGTATCCTCCAGTGAGTAATACTACATATCCTACTTCATGTCTTACTCCTGGCCCAGCCCCGGCCCGAGGACACCGCCGATAACTGCGCGTGATTGCGCGCACGTCCGCTTTCCGTCTTCGCGGCGAACAGGACCTGCGCAAGGTGAGCGAGACGCTGCAGGTGGGGTCCGTGCTCACCGGGAGCGTGCGCCGCGCCGGCAATCGCATCCGTGTCAGCGCGCAGTTGATCGACCCCTCGGACGACTCGCAACTGTGGAGCGAGCGCTACGACCGCGAGCTGCGCGACGTGTTCGACATCCAGGACGAAATCGCGGAGGCGATCGTCGCGCAACTGAAGGGAAAGCTGGGGGCATCGTCCGGCCGGCCCCTGGTGAAGCGCTACTCCGAGAACCTGGAAGCCCACAGCCTCTACCTGAAGGGGAACTTCCATCTGTACCGCCTGACGGCGGCCGAGATGGACAAGGGCCGCGCCTACCTCGAGCAGGCCGTGGCGCTCGAGCCCGGTCACGCCCGCGCGTGGCTCGCGCTGGCCGACTTCCACATCGCCGCCTGCTTCATCGGCACGGCTCCGCCCTCCGCGGGCTGGCCCCTTGCGCTCGACATCGCTCGCACGGCGGTGGCGGCCGACGGCGAGCTGGCCGAGGCCCACGCGGCCCTGGCGTTCGTGGAAGGGCACATGGAGCATCGGTGGGACGAGGCCCTTGCCAGATTCGGCACGGCACTGGCGCTGAATCCGTCCTCCGCGCGCGCGCACTTCTGGTACGGAGACACGCTCTTCTACGTCGGGCGGGCCGAGGAAAGCCTGGCCGAGCTTCGTCGCGCCGTGGAGCTCGACCCGCTCCTGGCGCTCTACGAGGAAGTCCTGTCCTACCTGTATCTGTGCACGGGCCAGCGGGCGAGGGCCGAGGAGCATGCCCGCCATGTTCTGGAGATCGATCCCGAGTACCCGTGGGCGATGGCCGTGCTCGGGGAGTGCTGCTCCCTGTCGGGCCGCCTCGCGGAGGGCGTCGAGCTGCTGGAAAGAGCCTGCGAGCGGATGGGAGGCGGGTACCTGCCGATGGGGTTCATGGCCTGGGCATACGTCCGCGCCGACCGGCGACGGGATGCCGAACGCTTCGTCTCCGGCCTGGAAGGGCAGAGGCGTGAACGATACGTTCCAGCCGGCACAATCGCGTTCGCGGCGCTGGCCCTGGGCGACGTGGAACGCGGGATGGCGTGGGCCGAGAAGGCGGTGGACGAGCACGATCCCAATCTGCCCAACCTGATGCGCTCCCCGTACTTCGACGCGTTCGACGGCCAGTCGCGCTACGACGACTTGTTCCGGCGCATGAATCTGCGCCGGTAGTTCCGCTATGATGGGCCCGCGCTCGTTCGGCAATCAGGAGGTTCGCATGCGCTCTACTCTTCGGGCGGTCGTTGTTCTCGTGTGCTCACTCGTGCTGCTCCCAGTCGCCGCGCGTGCACAGGCAAGTCCCGAGGCGCGCGCCGCCGATGCCGTCGGCTTCGACATCGAGTGGAATCACGTCGCGCTGAGCGTGCCGGACATCGCCGAATCGATCGCCTGGTACGAGGAGATGCTCGGTTTCAAGGGCACCGTGCGCGGCGGCGGCCAGCCGGGTGCGCGCCAGCAGGTCGCCGATCTCCGGCGCGGCAACATCACCATCGAGTTGTTCCAGGTGCCGGACGCATCCCCGCTGCCGGAGTCGAGGAAGAACCCGTCAGAGGACTTCCGGACGCACGGAGTGAAGCACTTCGGCTTCGAGGTGAAGAACCTGCCAGCCGTGCTCGAGGAATTGAAGGCCAAGGGCGTGAAGATGGCCTTCGAGATGCGCGACGCGCCGACGGAGAGGTTCGCGTTCATCAGCGACAATGCTGGCAACGCGATCGAGCTCATCGAGCACAAGACACCGTAGATGGAGAGAGTCCGCCTTCGCGGCTTCGCCGCTACGGCGTGACAGCCTTCGCGTGGCTTGCCGAGCCGCCAGCCCCGCCGTAGCTTCAGCGAAGGCGGGAAGCTCGCGCAAGCGAGCGAAGGCTGGTGCGGAAGGAGGGATTGTGCGGCGTTCCCTACCGCCTCGCGAGCGCCGCCTGCATTCGTGCTCGCAGCGGCTCCATGACCTCCTTGTCCCGGGTGTCGATTGCGGGCGTGGTGTCGTAGTTCTCGTAGAACACGCTGCTGCCGACCTCCGGAGGAACGCCGAGCGCCTCGCGGACGCCCGCGAACGCTGGAACGAACCCACGATCCACCAGCGGAAGGACCGTGCCGGCTATCGTGCCGGTCGGCCCGCAGACGTAGATCACCACGTGCTCCGGCGCGAATCCCCCGGGGGGCAGGCCAAGGCGCGCTTCGAGATCCCGCAGCCTGGCCGGCTCGAAGAACGATTCCACGCGCCCCCTGTCGCCCGTCCACTCCGCTGACTCCTGGGACCGGCTCACCGTGCCCCAGTACTTGAGGCCGTGGGCCGCCGACAGCCCGAGCAGCTCGTCACGGTAGCCGAGCTCGACCGGGTGGGAGGCGCCATGGAGCAGCACCCCCTTCGAGAGGTCGGCGCGCGGATTCCGATGGACCTCACTGCGGAGCATGCTGACGAACGGCGCCGACCCGGTGCCGGCCGCGACCATCACGCGGATACGCGGGTCGTCGGCGCCGACCGTGTCCTCGATCGTGAACACGCCGGCGGCCACCGCGCGCATGTACATGCGGCCGCCGTTCTCGATCCTCCACAGCAAGTGCGTCAACGGATTCGGCGACTCCGGCGTTGCGACCCGCCGGATGTAGAACTCGGTCGGGCCGCTAGCCTCCGGCGGCGAGGCGATCGACATCGAGCGGCGCACTGGGCCGAGTTCCGGCCTCACGACGTTGTTGAGGCCGAGCACGCAGTACTGCCCGGCGGAGAACCACGGCCGTCTCTTCGGGAGCTGGTCGGGCTGGATCAGAAAGATCGCCAGCGCGTCGGTCAGGTCGCGGCGCTCGACCATCGTCGCGTTGTACTGCAGGGGCTTGGCCATCTCCGGCACGCTATCATGCGCGACACCTGGCATGAACCGATCCGTGACTTCACACACGAGGTCGTCGTGGCGCGCCTTGCCGGCGGGCATCTGGGCGCTGGGATTCGGTTCGCTCTTCATGGACGTCTCGTCGGAGCTCACGGCCCGATGTGCCAGTTGAGTTGGACACCGCGTGCGCTATGACAGGCCGCTGCACCGACGGCATCGGGACCCGCTCGCGCGTGTCCCTCTCGCTCGGAGCTGGCGTTGACTTGCGCGTGCCGCAGGTGAACGGCAAGAGGTTGAGGCGGAGATGATCTTGACCTGCACAGTGTGCGAGTCAGGCACCGTGCAGGATGGCTCCCATGCGCGTCGCCGTGCCCTTCCTGGAGTCCGCCAGAACATGGCTGTAGTTTTGGTGCGGAAGAAAGGACTCGAACCTTCACTCCCTTGCGGGAACTAGCTCCTGAGGCTAGCGCGTCTGCCAATTCCGCCACTTCCGCAGGCGAGGTGTGTGTCGACGGCAGGCATCTCGGAGTATAGCACGCGCTCAGGCGGCCCTGGCCTGTGGCCAGAGCGCCGCCGCGCGCGGCAGGCCGCGGCGGGCGAGGCGCAGGGCGCGGACCATCGTCGTGAACGCACGGTCCCGCGACGGGGACCAGGGCAAGCCGTACTGTGCGCGCATGGCGGGCGGGAGCAGGCCGGCCGTGACGAGCCCGTTCGTCCACGTGGCCGGTGCCAGCGGCCAGGCACCGGCGGGGGAGAGCACGGCCTTGGCGAGCCCGCGCGCCTGGGACCCGATCGAAAGCACGCCCGACGCGTGCGTGTCCGCGATGTACTGCCGCATCGATTCCCAGGTGCGGGGTACGTCGTCCGGTCGAGCGCGCAGCGCGACGGCAACCCATGCGGCCTCGTCGCAGTAGGCGTCGCGTTCGGCGTCGGCCACCGGTGCCACGAACGTCTCGTAGGCAAGGAGTACGGACTCCACGAGTGTCGCGTGGACCCACAGGACGAGCGCCGGGTCCTCGGCCGAATACGGTGTTCCCGCCTGCCATGGCCCCACGGTCTCTGGAAGGTAGCCGTTGACGCGCCGATGAATGGCGCGGATGCCGTCGAGCGTCTGGTCGCGCTCCTGTTCGGTACCGAACGTCAGGCCGAGCATCGCGCGCACGGTGTGGCGCAGCCGGCCGGCCGCGGCGATCGGCGAGGCCCGGAAGCCGCTGTGATCGAACACGCCGGCCGCGATCAGCGGATGCGCGAGCTGCAGGAGGATCGCCCGTCCCCAGCCGAGCAGCACGATGCGCTCGGCGTTGACCCGCCACGAGATGGACGACGGTGATACAGGCCCGGGAGCCACGCGATGAGTGTACCGTGGGCGCGTGCTCTGCCCGCCTGGCGGATCGGTCGGAGAGGCCGAAGGCCGAACGACAGGCGGCCCGGAGCCTGTAGCCCGGAGCCTGTAGCCGGCGCGAAGGGCGACGCGCTTCGCGCTAGGCCGCCCCCGCCTCCAGATTCAGCCGGTGCAGCTTGTCGATGAAGGTCGTGCGGCTCAGATTGAGCAGCCGCGCGGCCTGGCGCTTGTTGCCGCCGGTCTTCTCGAGGCACCGCAGGATCAGCTCCCGCTCGAGCTGCGAGACGATCGACGTGAAGTTGACGCCCTCGTCGGGGATCGCCACCGTCGGCACCAGCATCGAGCCGGCCCGCTCGCGCACGTCGTCGGGCAGGGCCTCCGGACCGATCTCGGTCTTGGCGGCGGCCATCGCCACAGCGTGCTCCACGGCGTTCTCGAACTGGCGGATGTTGCCCGGCCAGTCGTAGGCCATCAGGGCGCGCAGCGCCTCCTGGCTGATCGTCTTCATCGGGATGCCGTTGTCGCTGCAGCTCTTCTTGACGAAGTGCTGGGCGAGCAGCGGGATGTCCTCCCGCCGCTGCCGGAGCGCCGGCAGCGTCACCGGAATGACGTTCAGGCGATAGAAGAGGTCTTCGCGGAACGTTCCCTCCTTGACCAGCGTCCGAAGGTCCGTATTGGTGGCCGCGACGACGCGGATGTCCAGCCGCATCGGTCGCGACTCGCCGACGCGCTCGATTTCGCGCTCCTGCAGCGCACGCAGCAGCTCGGCCTGGAGCGGCAGCGACATCGAGGCGACTTCGTCGATGAAGAGCGTGCCCTTGTGGGCGAGCTCGAACCGGCCGGCCCGCGAGCTGATGGCGCCGGTGAAGGCGCCCTTGACGTGGCCGAAGAGCTCGGCCTCGGCGAGCGTCTCGGGGATGGCCGCCGCGTTGAACGCCACGAAACGTTCGCTCGCGCGCTGGCTGTTGTGATGAATGGTCCTGGCGACGAGCTCCTTGCCGGTGCCGGTCTCGCCGTGGATGAGGACGGTGCTCTTCATCGGCGCCACCAGCTCGAGCGTGGTGACGAGGGCCTGCATCGTGCGGTGCCTGCCGATGATGTTGTCGAAGCGGAACGTGCCCTTGAGCTGTGCCTTCAGCTCGGCGTTCTCCTCGCGCAGCCGCTGCTGCTCGAGCCGCGCCTGCAGCACGCGCGGGAGCTGCGAGAGCTGGAACGGCTTGATCAGGAAGTCCACCGCCCCGCGCTTGATGGCCGCCACCGCCTCGGCGACGCCGCCGAATCCGGTCATCACGACCGCGCGGATCTCCGGATACCGGTCCAGCGCCTCGTCGAGTACCGTCATGCCGTCGGCGTCGGGCAGGCGCAGGTCCACGACGAGTCCGTCGTAGGTGCACGACCTGAGGCGCTCGATGGCGTCGGCGGCATCGGCGGCCTGCGCGACCGCGAACCCGTTCGATTCGAGGCTCGCGACGATCGTCTGTCGCAGGTCGAGATCATCTTCGACGACGAGGATGGACGGAAGGGCTCTTTGGCTCATGGGTCGCTGTCAGAGGTGCACCTGCCCAAATCGAGGCGCTCATTGTAGATGACGAGGTCAGAGCAAGGGAACTACTTTCCGGGTTCTTCCGCGCGCTGGGATTCGATGTGGCCACCGCCTGACGCCCCATCCGCGATCGCATGGCGCTCGGACAGGAGGCCAGCCTTGTGCGGGGGAAGTCGGAGTAGCCTGTAACCTGGAGTCCGAAGCCCCGTGATCACCCTCGACTGGCGGGACGCCGTTCCGTCGGACCTGGAGGCGCTCTACGCCCGCGAGCAGGAGTACTGGCTCTCCGAGCTCCGGTGGGATGCGTCGACGGCCTGGCGCGAGATCGAGCAGGCGCGCGTCACGTGGGGTCTGCCCGGGTATCTCGCGCTCGATGGCGCGCGTCTCGTGCGCGGCTGGGCCTACTGCCTGAACGAGGGCGAGACGATGCACCTCGGCGGGATCGTGAGCGACACACCGGAAGCCACCGGGGCACTCGTGGACGCGTGCCTCGAGTCGTCCGGGCCGACGCCTCGTCGGGCGCGCGTCTCCTGCTTCACGCCGGATCGCGCCGCCGCGCTCGAGCCCACCCTCACGGGACGCGGCTTCGGCTGCGAGCGCTATCACTATCTGCACCGTCGCCTCGCTCCGGACGGCGGCGCGTTCACGGCTGACGTCTGGCGCGACACGGACCTGCCGCTCGCCGCCCGCCTCCTGCAGGACGCCTACGGCGCCAGCGGCCGCCACTTCGCGCCTGGCGGCAGGCTCGAGGAATGGGAGAGCTACGCGCGCAGCCTGGTGGAGCGGCCGGGCTGCGGCGTGCTCGAGCCGGCCATCACGCGTGTCCTGCGTGCCGGGACCGTCATGGAGGCACTCGTCCTGGCCACACGCATCGCCCCGACCACGCTGCACCTCGCGCAGGTGGCCGTGCATCCCTCACGGCGTCGTGAGGGGCTGGCCAGGCAGCTGGTCGAGGAGGCCTGTCGCGCCGGGGCCGCTCGCGGCGCCACCGAGGCGACGCTCCTCGTGGGCGATTGCAACCAGGGCGCGCGTGCGCTGTACGCGCGCATGGGCTTCGAGGAGCGCGCGCAGTTCGTCGCGGGTGTCCTCGACGTTCCGCCGGCCTGACCTCAGCGCCGATCGCGAGGCCGATCCGCGCCGCGCATCTGCGCCGCCAGCCCCTCCACCAGGTCCGGAATCCTGAGGTCGAGCTGCAGGCCATCGGCGACGGCCATGGGCTGGATCTCGACGCGCGTCTCGAACGTCCCGGTGCGCACGCCGACCGTGGTCGGGATGATCGGCACGTATGCCGCGGCGGCCGCGGGATCGGCGACGCGCAGGCGCAGCGAGCCGGTGAAGGAGCCGTCGGCCTGGAGGCCGCCGCTCAGTGAGGCGCCCTCGATGTCGCGCCAGGCGTCGGGGCCCTCGATCGGGGCGCTGCTGACCGCCTGCCACATTCGCACCAGCTCGCCGGTCGCGTTGGTCATGGCCGCGCGCAGGGCGTCGTCCGGCGAGGTGGCGGAGAAGAGGCGCTCGAGATCGGTGGCCGGCCGGGCCGCGGCCTCCTGGTCGCCGGTCGCCGCCGGCTCCTCGGCGAGCAGGTCCACGGCCTGCCTGGCCGTGTCCAGATCGGAGGTGAGGAAGACGGCGCCTCGCCGCACGAACAGCGTGAGGTCGACATTGCGACGGGGCTGGCGCAGCCGGTAGATCGTCTCGTCCCGGTGCGTCTGCACCGACACGTCGGGATCGCGGGATCGCGACAGCGCGAAGCCCGCGATCCAGTCCGCGAGGACGATCTGGTTGCCGAGCCGCTCGGCGCTCACGCTCAGCAGGTGCAGATCCTGTTGACCGGCGTCCCGGGCCGGATGCGCCGTCCACCCCACGACGATCGGCAGCAGATCCGTGCCGTCCCCCTGCGACCACGATCCGGCGAAGCCCGGCATCCCGGGGTTCACCTCCCGCGCCAGGTCCTGCATCGCCCCCGACAGGAGCATGAGGAACCCCTCGGTCCCGGGATCCCCCTCACGGAGCGTCCACTCGGCGTAGCCGGTGGCGTCGGCGCTCAACAGCCGCTCGGGCTCGATCAGCTCTCCCGGCTGCGAGATCCAGGTGACGAACGCGACCACCGCCACCACGATCAGGACGACGAAGGCGCCGAAGACCGCCAGGATGCCGAGGAGGATCTTCTTGCCCTTGCTCGTCATGTGGGAATTCTACGGCACGAGATCGAGATCGAGGCTCAACGCCTCGCCCTCGCCCAGGGTGAAGCGGCGGGCGGCCTGGCGCACCGACGCCTGGAACACCGGGTCCCACTCGCTGCCTTCCGACAGCGCGGCGACCGCCACGGCGGAATAGCGGCCCGGCGGCAGCGCACGGACGTGGAAGGCGCCGTCCTGGTCGGGACGCGCGGTCCTCGTGTAGCGGCTCGCGACGGCCGATTCCACCGGATCTTCGGGCCACACTACCACGACGTAGTCGACGACGCGATCCCCTGGAAGGTTCCGGACCGATCCGGTCACGTCGGTGACCCGATCGGTCAGCACGACCCGGATTGGCGCCTCGCTGCTCAGCCTGCCGGCGTCGATGCCGGTCGCGGTGACATTCACGCCGTTGACGACGACCGACCCGAGCATCCACTCGGGAGGCACGCCCTCGATGTCGAAGATGACGTTGCCGAGCAGGCCCGCGATCCGGAACGTGTCGTCGGGACCGACGATCCCCCTCGCGGTGACGTCGAGGGCGCGCATGAAGGCCATGATCTCCGGCCGGCCGTCGGTGGCGCGCGCCACCACCCGCAGGGGCGTGTCGCTGCGCCCCCGCGGCGCGCGGCCGTCCCACGTCACGCGGCCGGACCCCTCTGCTCCCGGGGTGGTCCTGATGTCGAGCGCGGTGACGTCGGTGCCGCTCGCCGAGACGGGCACGTCGGCGAGCTCGGACACCTGTGTGTCTCCGCGGCGCGCGACGTAGCCCACCCGGATGAAGTGCTCGCCGGGTGGCACGTTGGGGATGCTGAACCGCCCGTCCTCGCCGACCGAGGCGGCGCCGCGGCTGGTGGCGCCGAACGACGTGCTCGTGCGTGTCGTCAGGTCCACGTCGGCGCCGACGGCCGGCTGCCCGCTCGAGTCCCGGATCGTGCCCGAGATCCGTGACAGGCGTCCACGCACCATGCGGAACTGCGCGGGGGCCTGCTCGCCGACGCCGAGCGTGACCGCCTGGGCCTCGGCGACGTTCGCGGTGCCAGGGTAGTACGTCTGCAGGGGCGCCTCGGTCGGTTCGGTCGAGACAGGTTGCCCGGGGAACGGCGGAAGCTGGCGGACACTGGCGCTGACGATGTACTCGCCGGGCATGAGGCCGAACGCGCGGAACTCGCCCAGGTCGTTCGACATCTGCCGCGGGATCGGGACACGGCTCAGCCGCCGTTCGCCGCCCGGGCCGTACTGGTACCGCTCGATGCCGATCTCGGCGCCGATGACGGGCTGGCCGCGCTGATCGAGGAGACGGCCGACGATGACGGCGCCGTGCGGCAGGGCGAAGTCGATGCCCTCGAGCGACGAGTCTCGCGTCAGCTCGATCGGCCGGCCGGGCTCGAAGGCGCGGCGCTGCCCGTGCTCGAGCGTCAGGTACCCGCCCTTGCCCGCGCTGAGCGTGAAGCGCCCGGCCGGAAGCGCGGTGATCTGGTACCGGCCCTCGCCGTCGGTCGTGACTTGGCGCCGAATCGCGCTCTCGACCGAGAGCGTGACGAGCGCGCGCCGGATCGGCGCGCCACTGTCGGCCGCCACGACGCGGCCCCGGATCGTGGCGGTGCCGGTCGTCTGCGCGCGTCCGGCCGGCGCGCCCATCGTCAGGGTCAGGCACGTCGCGATCGTCACCGCACGTCGCGCGCCGATGGCCGTCACGGCAGGAGCTCCAGGTCGAGCGTCAGGTGCTGTCCCTCGTCGAGCGTGAAGCGCTCGCCCGTGCGCCGCACGGCTTCCTGAAGCTCGGGATTCCAGTGCTCGTTCTCGTCGAGCTGCTCGACGGCCGCGGCGACGTACCGGCCGGGGGGCAGTGACTGGAGGCGGAACGTGCCGCGCTGGTCTGTCCGGGCGGTCTGCGTGAAGCGCGTGGCGCCGATTCCCGTGATGGGCTGCTGCGGCAGGATCACCGCGATGGAGTTGGCGACCGGCTGTCCTCGCGCGCTCCGGACCGAACCGGTGATCTCCGGCATGCGATCGGTCAGCACCACGCGGATGACGCGATCCCCGCCCAGGCTGTGCGCCTCGACGCCGACGTCGGTGATGTCCCGCCCCTCGACGATCACGGCCTTCAGTGCCCACGGCGCTGGCACGCCCGGCCGGACGAGCACCGTGCCGGTGATGCCGTCCATCTCGAAGGTGTCGTTCTCGTCGACGGTCCCGTTTCCGGGATTCAGGTAGGTGGACGTTCCCGCGCCAATCATGCCCATCGGGCCGGGGCTCCATTCCGCGGGCCTCGTGCGAATCTGGATCGGCCTGTCGGGCTGCGGACTGGTGCCTTCCCATTCCACGCGTCCGGCGATCCGTGCTCCGGCGCGGGCCGTGAGGCGCAGGCCGGAGATGTCCCGCCTTGCCACGGTGATGGGGAGGGCGGCGGTCTCGGTGTCGGGACCTCCGCCGCCGCCCGGTTCCCGCACGATCAGCGTGTAGGTTCCGGGTGGCACGTTGCCGACGTCGAACGCCCCGTCCGCGCCGACGGCGCCGCCGTCGATCTGCCCGGAGGAGGTGGAGGTCTGAACCCGCAGGTACACGTGAAGCCCGGACGGAGATCGGCCGCTCACCGTGACGACCGTGCCGGAGATCCGTCCCATGCGGCCCGGCACCATGGCGAAGTCGGTGGCGGTCTCACCGCCCGCACGGATCCGGACGGCCTGCGCCTCGGCGACCTCGCTCGTCCCGGGGAAGTAGGTGGGCAGGAAGCCCTCGGTCCGTTCGTCGCCGCCCGGTCCCGGCGTCAGTGGCGCGCCGAACCCGCGCATCCGCGCGCTGACGAAATAGTCGCCCGGCGCCAGGCCGTAGACGCGAAACTCGCCGAGGTCATTCGTCGAGAGGAAGAGGCTCGACTGCCCCAGGCCGAGCGAGACTGTTTCCAGATACCGTCCATCCGGGCCCCACCCGGCAGTTTCGACGCGAATCTCCGCGCCGGTGACGGGATCGCCGAACTCGTCGATGACGCGCCCCACGACGACGCCTCCCCGCGCCAGCGCGAGATCGATGTCGTCGAGGAGCTGACCGTCGGCCACCTCGAGCTGGGACCCGATGTCGAGGATCCCGGAGGAGCTCGGGTCGACGTAGCCGCCAAGGGATGCCCGCAGGAAGTACCGGCCGGCTGGCAGGTCGGCGAACTCGAACCGTCCGTCGTCGCCGCTGCTTGCCATCCGGACGGTGGTACCCGAGAGCATCACCTGCGCGCCCGCCAGCGGTGTCCCCGTATCGAGCTGTACCACTTTCCCGCTGATGCCCGCCGTGCCCACGGCCGGCGCGTCGCCTGGAAAGGGGAGCGGCGCCGCTGGCCCGGGCGTGACCGTCCCTGGCCTCGGAGGCGGAGCCTGCTGGGCAACGACGGTGAACGTCGCTGCGAGCACGAGTGCCGGAACCCGCGAGAGCCACCTCATCTGCGACCTCCCATGCGACGACGACGAGGGTAGCCGTCCCCGGGACGACTGGCAACGACAGGATGCGATCGCGCGGCAGCTCGGCCGTGCCGAGCTCGACCGTGGGGTACCATGCCTGGATGCGTGCGATCGTTCCGGTGCTCGTGGCCCTTCTGCTCGCCCCACTGCCCGGCGCCGGCGTCGATCTCGATGCCGACGGCGTCGACGACGCCCTCGAACAGGCGCTGCTCCAGCGCTTCCTGCCGGCGTTTCAGATCGGCGAGCAGGACTGCGACGTTCGGCCGGCCCGATTCCAGCCCGGTTCGGTGGCCCCGCGTCCGGTGGCGCGCGACGGCACGATCTACGGGCGGGTGTCGCCGGCGCCGCAGGCCGACGGCGATCTCGAGCTGCACTACTACCACTTGTGGCGTCTGGACTGCGGGGCGTCGGGCCACCTGCTCGATGTCGAGCACGTCTCGGCACTGGTGCGCGCGGATGGGGATGCTGCGGTGGTCGACGCCCGCCCGCCGGCTGCGGGATGGACGGCCACGCACTGGTATGCCGCCGCGCACGAGGACACGGCCTGCGACGCGAGTCACGGCGCGCGCGCCGGCTCGCTCGACGCGACGTCGCGCGGTCCCGTCGTCTGGATCTCGGAAGGAAAGCATGCCTCGTTTCTCGATCCCGGGGTGTGCGAGAAGGCGTGCGGCGCCGATCGCTGCGATCGCACGATGCCGCTGGCGGTGGCCTCTCTCGTCAATCTCGGCGAGCGTGGCGCGCCGATGAACGGCGCGGACTTCCTTGCCTCCGACGCGTGGCCGCTCGACGAGAAGCTCGGGACCGACTTCGGTCCGGAGGTGATGGCCCTGCTCGACGCCACGGCCGACGGGGACATCGTCACCGTCGCGCCGGGGTCGCCGATGCGGCATTTCGCCACGCACACGTCGCGAGGGCTCGCCGAGGGCCGTCGGGAAACGGGTAGCGCGCTCGGGGTGGGCGGCCGTGAATTCGGGGGTGCCATCCGCAAGGGCTTCGGCGCGGTCGGCGCCGCGCTGGGACTGGGTGGCGACGCCGAAACGGACGGGACGGACGAGGGAGCCGGCGACGACGCGGAGGAGTAGGGTCCTAAGAGGGGTCGCGGTGACAGCGTCGACTCGCTCGCGAGGTACCGCCCGGCGCGGAACACGGTGAGGCACATCGTGTGTCGGCGGATTGTAGTCCCGCGACCCTGGAGGCGTGTCCGGCTGCGGGTCTCGTGGCAATTCCCCGGTCCCCCATGCGACAATGCGCCATACCAACATGTCGGTCCTTCGGCCTTCCACGGCCGGACGACAGCCATCGGCGGACTCTTCAACATCTACCGGGGTACTGGGAACATGCAGCGAAACGTGACCGCATGGGCGCTCGTGGCGGCGATGGCCGTCTTCGGCCTGACGATCGTGACGGTGAAGGCCCAGGGTGGTGACGGGCAGCGCGCCGCGACGAGTGCCGCTCCGCAGCAGGGCGACGGCGCCGGGCGCGCCGGCCGGGGTGGTCGAGGCGGTCGCGGCTTCGGCGGGCGCGGCCGGGGCATGGACCCCTCCGAGATCCGCAGCGTGGCGGCCGAGACCACGGCCGCGAAGTACGTCGATCCGAACTGGCAGGCTCCGCGCACGCCGTGGGGCCACCCCGAGATCGCCGGCGAGTACTCGAGCGACGACATGCGGGGCGTGCCGACGGGCCGGCCCGAGCAGTACGGCACGCGCGAATCGCTCACCGAGGAGGAGTTCCTGCAGCGCGCCCGCGGCGACGAGGCCAACAAGTACAGCTCGGTGAACACCGAGACGTTCCTGCGGAACGAGTACGGCATCCGGACCTTCGGCTATACCTCGCTCATCGTCGACCCGCCCGACGGGCAGCAGCCACCGATGACCGCCGAGGCGCTGGCGCGCCGGCAGGCGGAGCCCGAGCGGGGCACGTTCAGCAACGTCGTGCTGGCCGACTTCGACAACTTCAGCCTCTACGACCGCTGCATCTCCCGCGGCGTGCCCGGGTCGGTCAACGCCGTGCTCTATGGCAACGGCGTCCGCTTCGTGCAGGCGCCGGACAAGATCGTGATGACCTACGAGATGGTCCACGAGTCGCGCGTCATCCACCTCGACGACACGCCGGCACCGGGGCCGGAGGTGAAGTCCTGGACGGGCTTCTCGAGAGGGCGCTGGGAAGGCGACACGCTGGTCGTGGAGACCACGCACTTCAACGAGCAGACCGCCACCAGCGAGGACCTGAAGCTGACCGAGTGGTTCACGCGCGTCGATCCCGACATGGTCGAGTACCGGTACCGCATCGACGATCCGACCGTGTACACGGCGCCCTACACCGTGCGCATGATGCTCACGACCCAGCCGAACTACTTCGTGATGGAGTACTCCTGCCACGAGGGCAACTCGGCGGTGGTGATGGGCCTGGCCGGCGAGCGAGCCTACGAGCGATCCGCGGAGGAGGCGAGGGCCAAGGGGCTGCCGATCCCCGAGCGTGCGCCGCGCAACATGGACGTCTACGCCGGCAACGCGTCCGGCCCGGTGCGCGAGATCGGCTTCGAGTAGTCCTCGCGCGCCCTGCGGCGTGATCCGTCGGCGGGCCCGGCCTCGGCCGGGCCCGCCGTCCGTACGGCGGTGTCGTCCCTTGATCTCGGCCGTGCCGCTGGCGCATGCTTCATCCGCTGAAGCGGCCGGGAACCACATGACCCGAGCAGGGGAGGCCACCATGGATGCTGGACGAAGGATGCGCTGGACAGTGGCGGCACTGGCGGTCGTTGTCGCGTTCGGGGTGCCCCTCGCCGCCGGCGCGCAAACGCCACCCGGTGCGGCGACCGGGGAGCTGTACACGCCCGCGCCAGACGCCAGGGACCTGAAGGCCGTGCTCTTCAACTGGATGTGGCACATGGGCATGCTGAAGGGCACCGACGAGCGCGACATGGTCGCGACGCTCGAGTATCAGGGGCGAGGCACGACGCAGGTGGACGGGCAGCCGTGCCGGCTGACCCGGTTCCGTGCCAGCACCAACTACCAGACCTACAGTCAGCGGATTCAGTACGCCTGCACACGTGCGGGCGGCCAGGAGGTCTCGAACATCGAGGTGGTGAGCGGGCTGTACGCGTGGGACGAGGACGTCGCAGGTGCCGGGCTCGGCCCGACGGGCGGCACGGCCACGCCGATGGCGGCCGCCGTGCAGGAGCGACTGATTCGCCTCTGGGCCAGCCCGCAGGGCGCGCCCAAGGCCGCGCTCGCCGGCACGACCGAGACGTGGTGGCTGGGGGCGAATCCTGGCACGCTGTTCGCCGACGGTCTCGACAGGGTGGGGCAGACGTCCGTGTCGTGGGACTCGGGGAGGCCGGTCGTGACGTTCCCGGTTCCGGGCGTCGCGGGCGCAGCCGCGGTGGCCACGCTGGACGAGCAGTACATGACCGAGCGGGTGGTCGTGACGCAGGGTACGACGACCACCGAGTTCGCCTATAGCGACTACAAGGACTGGAACAACCCGTTGAACCTGATCGAGGTGTTCTACGCCGGCCGGATGATCGAGCGCCGCAACGGCACGGTGGTCCGCGACCTGACGACGGAGCAGACCGAGACGGGCAACGTGTACGTGATTGCGCCCGTGCCAGCGAGCGTCCGGGCCGCGCTCCGGCCCACCGGGCAGATGCCCACCGGTGTCTTCGCCAAGCCGGACGTGTCACTCGACACGTCGTCGCCCACCCCGCGGCTGGCCAACGGCCAGCCGGACCTGACGGGCGCCTGGCAGCACACCGACTGGATCGGGAACTACATGGGCGGCGGCGGGCGCCGGTGCGGCCCGACGCAGGCGGAGCCCTGCAACCGGATGGTCAATCAGACGGAGGACTTCGAGCTCTACTCCCCGTCGCGGTTCGGCCAGTTGAACCGCCCGCAGTACAAGCCGCAGTACTGGGACCAGGTCATCGAGCTCGACATGTGGACCAACAGGTACGACCCCGTGATGACCTGTCAGCCGCTTGGCGTCCCGCGGCAGGGGCCGCCACGGCGCATCTACCAGTCGGAGAACGACATCACCTTCATCTATTTCGGGGGCGACGCCGGTGGCGGATACGGCGAGTACCGGATCATCCCGACCGACGGCCGCGCGCACGCCGAGGACGCGGAGTACGACATCACCTACCTGGGGAACACGGTGGGGCGCTGGGAAGGCGACACGCTCGTCCTCGACGCCATCGGGTTCATCGACACGACGTGGCTGGGGCGCGGTGGATTCTTCCACACGGACAGGATGCACGTGGTGGAGCGATTCAGGCGCCAGGGCACCACGATCTTCTACGACGTCACGGTGGAGGACCCCGAGGTGCTGATGGAGCCGTGGGTGCTGCCCACGCGCACGCTGCGGCTCAACCCGAGCCCCAACGGGGCCCTGATCCGGGAGCGTGGCAACTGCGAGACGGCGTTCGAGACCGAAGCGGCCGCCACGCAGATCAGGCACTAGCAGTGACGCGTCGCGTCACTGCTAAGTGTTGGCTTAGCCCCGCGGAACGCGGGGCGAGACGCCTTGAGGGGCCGGAGGAAACTTGACTCAATCTTCATGGATTCCGGCCCCTCAAGGCGTCTAGCGAAGGGTCGTTCTGGAATCGGCCTTCGATGACGGATGTGCACGATCCCGCGTCGGTGCTCGAGGCTGCCGAGAAGGCCGTCGCCAGCGGCGACCATGCCGAGGCCGAGCGGCTGCTGCGCGATCTCGCGGCAAGCCAGGAGGCGAGTCTTGGCCCGCAGCACCAGGACCTGGCGACCACGCTGAACAACCTGGCGTTCGTCTGCGAGCGGACGAACAATCTGGAGGAGGCGGAACGCAACTACCGGCGGGCGCACGCCATCGCGGTCGCCTCGCTCGGTCCCGGACATCCCTTCATCGCCACCAGCCTCCGGAATCTGACGCAGTTCTGCGCGGCGCATGGCATCCCCATCTGGAAGCCACCTGCCGATGCGGCCGCCGCCGATGACGAACCGTCGGATCCGGAACACGAGTCGCAGGCCGACGACACGCCGGCCGACGACACCGTCCCGCCCGGTGGGCAGGAAGCCTGGCGCGCGCCCCCGGGCCACAGGACCATCCCCACGGCGACGGCCGTGGCGGCCCTCGGCGTGGCGGCAATTGCCGTGGTCGCCTTCCTCGTGTGGCGAGGGACCGCAGGCACGGTCGATCCGGAGCCCGGGCTCCCCGCATCCGCCGGCAACGAGGCCCCGGCGTCCGATGTCCCTGCGGCTGTCGGCGACGAGGCTCCTGCCCCCGCCGCGAGCGCTCCGCCACCGGCGTCCGAGCCCAGGCGGGAACCGGGACAGGACGAGCGCCCGGCACCGGCATCGGCCCCGATCGAGCCGCCACCGGCGCGCGACGCGACGGTCGCGGCGGCGACGGTCACCGTGCTGCGTGCCCAGGTGTGCAGCGCCCTCGAGCGCACAGGGTCGCCGGACTGGCAGTGCACGCCGGCGAGCGGCGAGCTGGAGCCCGGAGCCTACATCTTCTACACGCGGGTGCTCACCGATGTGGCAACGACCGTGGAGCATCGCTGGTACCACGGCGACCGCGTGCACCAGGTGGTGGAGCTGGACGTGACGCCGAGTCCTGGACGGGGCTACCGGACCTTCAGCCGGACCACCGTGAGCGCCGAGCGCGCCGGCGACTGGACGGTCGAGCTGCGGGCGGCCGACGGAACGCTGCTGCAGGAAGCGCGCTTCGCGGTGCGAGGCCCCTGACGTCTCCTTGGCCGAGCTCGAGCGTCTGGTTGAAGTCGCAGTCGTAGAGCAGTCCGTCCCAGCGAGGCGATGACGTCCACCTGGAGCCCGGCGAAGCCCTCACTCCCCCCGCAGCGTGACCGCCGGGTCGGCGCTGGCGGCGCGCAGCGCGGGGACGAGCGTGGCGAGCCCGGCGGTCAGGAGGAGCAGCGCGGGCACGACCGTGAAGGTCAGCGGATCGAGGGGCTCCACCTCGAAGAGGAAGGCGGCGATCGCGCGCCCGGACACGGCGCCCCCGAGCAGGCCGATGGCTGCGCCCACGGCGATGACACGCGCCGCGCCGCCGAGCACGAGGGCGAGCACCTGGCGGGTTGTGGCTCCCAGCGCGATCCGGATGCCGAACTCCCGCGTCCGCTGCTGAACGGAGTACGCCATCACGCCGAAGACGCCCACCATGGCGAGGAGCAACCCCAACGCGGCGAACGCGCCCACCAGCACGGCGCGGAACCGCGGTCGTGCCGTCGCCTCGCGCGAGATGGCGTCGAGCGTCCGGACGCGTGTGACGGGCCGGTCCGGATCGACCCGCGCCACCGCCGCCCGGACTCCCGGCACGAGCGCTGCGGCCGGGCCCTCCTCCGGTGCCACGACGAGGGTTGCGAGCCACCAGGTGTTCTGCGCGTGTGGCACGTACACGTGTGGCTCGTCGTCGACCTGCTCGGGCCGCTCCTTGACCTGGGCGACGACGCCGACGATCTCGCGAACCACGGCCATCGGCGGCTGCGCCATGGCGTTGACGGAGAGGCGAAGACCGAGCGGCTCGCGACTCTCGAGGTAGCGGCGCACGAAGGCCTCGTTTACGAGGCAGACCTGCGGCGCCTCCGACGTATCCAGATCGGTGAAGCCGCGTCCCCGGAGGATCGGGATGCCGAGCAGATCGAAGTAGGACGGGCTCACGATCTGATAGCCGACGCCGTCACGATCGACGGGGTCACGCGTCTGGCCGTCCTCGATGTGGAACGCCTGTCCGTACCAGAGGCCGTCGAGCGGCAACGCGCTCCCCCAGGCGAGATCGCCGACGCCGGGGGACGCGGCCACCTCGAGCGCGATGTCCTGGTAGAAGCGGTTCCGTGCCTCGGGTGTCCACTGCATCGGCGCGCTGATCTGCATCGTGAGCAGCTCGCTACTGCGGGACCCGGGGTCGACGCTCTCCAGCGCGAGGAGCGTGCGCAGCAGCAGGCCGCCGCCGCACAGCAGCAGGACGGCGGCCGCGACTTCCAGGCCCGCCAGCACGTGCCGAAGACGCCAGGCGTGGCCGGTGGCTGTCCGGCCCCCCTGGGACATGGCTTGTGCCGGCGATGCGCCCGTCGCCTGCCACACCGGAGCCAGGCCGAACGCGACGGCCACTACGAGTACGCTCGCCACACAGAACGCGAGGACGCGGGCGTCGAACCCGAGCGTGACCGCGGGCGGCAGCAGACCGGCGGGTACGACGGCGGGCGCGGCCTGGAGCAGGCCCCATCCCACGACGGCACCGAGCAGACCTCCACCACCGGCCAGCACCAGACTTTCGGTCAGGAGCTGGCGCGCGATTCTGCGGCGTCCGGCGCCCAGTGAGGACCGGACGGCCAGCTCGCGTGCCCGGGCCGTGGTCCTGGCAAGCAGCAGGTTGGCCACGTTCGCGCAGCAGGTCAGCAGCACGAAGCCGGTCACGCCAAGCAGGAGCAGTGCCGTCAGGCGCAGCTCACTGCCGATGGCCCACCGGGCGAGCGGCTCGATCCCGGCGTCATGGCCGGCGTTGGTGGCTGGCGTCTCCCGCGCAATCGACGCGGCGATGGCCGAGACATCGGCCTGCGCGGCCTCGTGGGTCACGCCCGGCCGCAGGCGTCCGACGACCCGCAGGTAGTGCGCGTACCGCTGCGCGGGACCGCGTTCGGGGGACAGGCTCATCAGCCGCCACAGCGCCGGGCGGTCGGCGCCTGTGGCCGCGGCGTCGAGCCGGACGTCGGCTGGCACCACGCCGACCACCGTGAACGGCGCTCCGTCGAGCCTGATGGATCCGCCCACCACCGTCGGATCGCCGCCGAATCGCTGTCGCCAGAGGCCCTCGCTCAGGACCACGACGGTGCCGATCTGCGTGTCGTCCTCGACGAAGGTCCGTCCCGCGACAGGCTCGACGCCCACGGCGTCGAAGAAGCGCGGCGTGACCGCCTGCGCTGGAATCGCCTGTGCCATCCCGTCGGCGCCGGCGACGGCGGCGCTGCTCGTCAGGAACGCCGCCATCGCGTCGAACGTACGGTTCCGTTCCGCCCAGTCCAGGAAGTCGGCGGGATTGACCTGGCCCCGCGGCACGCCGTCCCGCCGCTCCCACACCATCACGAAGCGATCGGCCCCGGCGACGGGCAGCGGCCGCAGCAGGGTGGCGTCGGCCAGCGCGAACATCGCGCTGTTGGCGCCGATCCCGAGTGCCAGCGTCAGCACGGCGACGGCGGCGAAGCCGGGCGCGGTCCTCATCTGGCGCAGCGCGAAGGTCACGTCCTGGCGGCACTCGTCGAGCCACTGCGTGAGGCGCATGCGTCGGTCTCGCTTTCTGCCGATGTACACGCAGGTCCGCTTCAGGCGCTCGACGTCCCCGATGCGGCTGAGGACCTGGTCGCCAGCCCTCTGTGGATCCATCCCACGCTCGACGAGCTCGCGGACGCGCATCTCGACGTGGAGGTCGATCTCCTCGTCGACTTCGCGCTCGAGCGGCACGCGCCACAGCCAGGACCGCAGGGAGCGCTTCATCGGGCGAGCAGAATCTTGGAGACGCCGGCCGTGAACCGCTGCCAGATGGCGGTCTCGGCGGCAAGCTGGGCGCGGCCCGAGCGCGTCAGGCGATAGAGCTTGGCCCGCCGGCCGAGCTCGGAGGTGCCCCACTCGGCCTCGACCCAGCCCTTCTTCTCCATGCGGTACAGGGCGGGGTAGAGGGAGCCCTCCTCGACGATGACCGCCTCATCCGTGGTGCGCTCGATGAAGGTCGCGATGGCGTAGCCGTGACGGGGGCCGGCCGCCAGCGTCTTGAGAATCAAGGCGTCCAGCGTGCCGTGGAGCAGCGTCTTGGGGGACTTGGCGGGCATCGCCCCGGATAATACACAGACTATCTATGTAATGCAAGGGGACGGAGTCTCCCCTCTCCGTCCTCTCTCCCCTGGTCAGCGAAAGCGTGCGAGCGGCAGGGGAGGGGCTACTTGCCGACCATCAGTTCAGGCGCGCGGTTGTTCTCGTCGCAGATGAACTCGATGATCTCGGCGTCGAACAGCCCGTCGAGCATGATGCGGTGATGCACGCGCACGTCGAAGGGACGCGTGTAGGCCTTCGGGTCGTCGATGGTCACGTCGATCTGCACCCGGCCGTAGGCGGGCCGCTGCCAGCGCTCGATCATCCGCGCCGCGTCGGTCCGCGGGCTGCCCTCGATGTCGAGCCACCCGTCGTCCCGGAATCCGGACGTCTCGACCACCAGCGTGTCGCCTTCCCACCGGCCGACCGAGTAGCCGTACCACCACGGCTGGGGGTCGTTGTCGGGCAGCGACCGGCCGTCGGTGAAGATCTGCCGGATGCCCGCGTTCCCTTCGTACAGGATGAGGATGAGATTCGGCGTCTGAATCACCTTCCGGGGCTGCGGGTGCATGTGGAACTGCATCAGGCCCATCGGCAGGCAGTGCGCGTCGGGGTTGTCCTTGCTGTTCTCCTCGCGCCGCGCCGCCTTGAGCTCCGCGGCCCAGGGCCGCAGCGGGAGCTCTCCTGTGAAGTTCTCGAAGACATCTCCGAAGGTAGCCGGAGGTGGTGCCCCGGGCGGCGACTCCGGAAGCGGCCGGACGCGCCCGTCGTAGAACCAGGCGTTCTGCCAGACGCCGGTGAAGTCCGGCTTGCCGTCGGCCGTGCGCGGCGCGGGCGCGTCGAGGTCCGGCTCCCCGTCGGCCGTCCGCGGCACCGTTGGATCCGGGAAGGTCGGCCACTGCGCGGCAAGCGACAGGCCGGCAAGAACCACGAGGATCACCGTGAGCTGCGTCGTGCCCGGGCGTGCCGATCTCATCTGGCCGATTCTACCTCCTCGACTGCGGTCAGGAGCGCGCGTCGAGGCGGGCCACCTTCCAGTCGCGCTTGACGGTGATCTCGGACACGCCGAGGACCTCGGCGATCTCGGCTCCCTCGAGGCCGCCGAAGAAGCGCACCGCCGACCGGCGTGACGCCTGCGATGCCTGCTCTGTTCGGGACCCGGTGTGGCTGGAGCGGGAGCCGGACAACCCGTACGACACAAACGCCATCCTCATCGAGGACGACATGGGCGACGAGCTGGGGTACGTGCCGCGGGAGTACGCCGAGGACTTCGCCCCCCTGCTCGATGCCGGGGCCCGACAAGACTTCACCGTCAAGAAGTGTCTGGAGACGGCATCTGGTCGCACGATCCCCGTCGTGCGGGGCGCGTTCTACTCGGCTGATTCGACCCAAGGCCGCAGCACACGCGAGGCCACGCCTACGTCACCGGGTCAAACCGCACGGCCAGCTGCGTCCGCTCGACCGGCCGCTGGCTGCCTGGGCCGGCCGGCGCTACTCAGCCTCGCCGCCCTGACCCTCACACTGCTCGGCACACTACTGCTGCCTTGAGACTGCGCCTCAGTGCGCCAGCGCCGATGGCCCGACGCCGTGAGCAGCTCCTGTACCGGGCAATGGCGTCGTCGAACGCGTCCCGACGGTAGCCGCGGACCCGTTCGCCATCGAGCTTGAACTGGTTCCGGTAGATGCTCAGCGGCTCCAGGAGCTTGGCCAGCCCGCGAGGGGTAATCGGCTTGTCCCCCTTGCGCCAGGTCGCCCACGGCCTCGGTCGCTCGTCGTTGCCGTTCTTACCACCTGCGGCACACGGCCGCGACACTGCTACTGGCGCAGGGCGTGGATCCACGCACCATCATGGAGACGCTCGGGCACTCGCAGATCAGCCTGACGCTCAACACGTATTCGCACGTGCTGCCGGCTCTCCAGGCGGAGGCCGCCGCGAAGATCGACGCCGTCCTGAGCGGTTAGGGGGTCAGTTAGGGGGTCAGGCGCGCCCGCGCCGATCCCGAATCGCTGAAATCTGGAAGGAAAGTGGTGAGCCGCGTAGGAATCGAACCTACAACCCGCAGATTAAGAGTCGTCTCCGGCCGGTAGGAAAGCCCCGAAAACCTAAGGATTCCGATGCCTGACGCGGCAAATCGTAGCGCCAGGCGGCAGATCGACGCAACCCAGGCGCAACCACAGACGTTGGCGGGGGAGTCGGCTGGTGTGGAACCGCGCCCTGCCACGCGCGCTGACAACCATCGTCGCGCCGTTCGTAGGCGCCTTCGAGCGCGCCAGGTTCGCCAGTGGCCCTTCCGTCACGCGGGCGGCCGCCGGGTCGTCCCTTGAAGACGCTCGTGACCTCTAAGCGGAAGCCTGCCGGCTCGACCTGGACTTTACCCTCGAGGGTAAACGCGAGCGGTGCCGAGGCAACGAACAGCTCTTCACGCAGCCGCCGCACGGCCTCCTCAAGTACCTCTAAACGACCCTCTTGTTGTTCGAGCTTGCTACACTTGGTGTCTCGAAGAGGCTCCACGCCGGAACGCGATCCGGCCCCGACTTCGCCCAGGCCAGTCACTGATCGAGTTTCGAATTTGTGAACTTCAGGTAGGACATGCCACGCGGCGGGGCACGACCGAACTCAGGCCCGAAGAAGGGCAGCAGGCAGAAGGGCACTCTGGAGAAGGAGGCTGCGCGGGAGGCGTATCGCGCGGCGGTCGCCGAACACATGGAGGCCATCATCAGAGCGCAGATCGAGCAGGCGGTAGGGCTGCGCTGCATGGTGGCGCGGGACCGGAGGACCGGGAAATTCCGAGGCCGCATCCGGTCTGCGGCGCAACTCGACCGGGCGATGAAGGACGACAGCCTGGACATCGTCGAGGTCTGGATCAAGGAGCCGAACCCCCAGGCCGCAACGGACATCCTGAACCGCTACCTGGACAAGCCGAAGGAGCAGGAGGTCGCGGTCATGCACAAGGATGCCGAGCGCATCGTGCAGCGGCTCCATGCAGGGCGTGCCCGGGTGGCCGAGGCGGCCAAACACGGGATGCGGCTCGTGCCGGGCAGGCAGAGAGAGACCTGAGAGGGCCCGGCGACGCTCGTTCATTTGCCCCAGACGGTCAACACGAGGGAAGACCCCATGCACCGCGAGGTGAGCGGCCTCGCGATGTGGTCGATCAGGATCACGTCCATCAGCTTCTCGCGGCGCTCACACTTCAGGCCGAGTTGCCCCTCGATCGCGGCGGGCGCCGGGATGCCAGGTCCGCTCAGGGGAGGTCCCTCCGAGGGGCCGCCCGTGGCACGCCCGTCTCTCACGTGGGCGTGACGGGCCACCCCGTCGACGGACCGACCGTGAGCCAGCGCGTCCTCGAAGACGTCCACGAGCTGCCCCACGATGGCGCCAGCGGCCCGTCTGGCCGAGTGGTCGGACTACCTCGCCCCGGCAGCAGCGACACGCCGGCAGGTGTTGGACAGTCCAACAGGCTCCCCGCGCGGGCTGAGAGACCCACCACCGGTTCTGCCGGAGGCGAGTGTGACCTGCACGCGGAGGCGCTGCAGCTCGTCGGCCACCGGGTCGAGGTCGGTGGATTCAAGACGCTGTCGCGTCGGAGGGCTCGCGGTGCATGGGGTCTTCCCTCGATCGCCGTGCGGCGGGCGTCAGGAATATCAAAGATTTCACGGAGCGGAGCGGAACAGGTCGATCGGTGCGCGGCCGTCCACCTCCGTCACCATGGTGCTCATGACGCCGTCGAACACCCCGCCCCGGCCACTCGTGACGCGCACCCCGTGGGCGCGTAGCACAAGCGCGACGGCGGTGGCGAGCAGGGCGCGTGCCCGCTGGGGCGGCCGGCCCCGGCGCCGGGCCGGTCGCTGGCCGCGTGTGGCCGGGAGTCGGCGGAGCGCGTGCGCGGCCCGCTCGCGCGTGGCCTGGAGGTCCCCCCAGGTGGTGGTCGTCGTCGCCAGGTCCACGAGGGACATCCCCGCGTCAAGGCGCGCGCGCGTCCCGCGGTCGGTCCGGTCGATCTGGTCGATGAGGTGGCGCAACGCCGCGCGGAGCTGGTCGATCGCCCGATTGGATGCTCGCAGAGGACGGGGATCGCCTGGGGGGGACGCGTACGGATCGTGCCAGTCCCGGTACCGGTGGACGACCACGGTCAGGTCCGACAGGAGGTCCGTCGAGGGATCGCCCAGGATCAGCTGCAGTTCGTCCCTCGCGTCGTCGGACAAGGTCACCCGCGGCGTCTCGCGCATAATGAGGCCGCGGCCATGATAGCGAACGGTTGTCGCACGCGGTGCGGGGACGCCGGCGAGGCAGACGGCCCTCGTGCAGGCCACGGCGGAGACGGGGGCGATCGTTCCGTGCGCCCGGGCGGCGCAGGGCGGCGAGGCGTCACCTGGAGCTGCGGTGCAGGATCACGGGTGAGTGCCACGATTGTTATCGGTGGGCCGCTGACGGCGGTGTCGCGGTGATCGAATTCTGGATCTGGGTCTATCTGCGCTGGATTCCTGTCGACGCGCTGTCGCCGCTGGGGCTGGCGCTCCTGTGGCTCGGCCGGGGGCTCGGCGTCGTGGGCGTCCTCCGGATCGGCCTGTCCGTCCGTCGCGTGTGGCGCCAGAGGCCGGGAACGATGACGTTCACGCCGGGCGCTGACCACCGTGCCGTCACGAGCGAGCGCGCTGGTCCCGCGTGACGACCCGAAGACGACGAACGGGTGATCAGCGGCGCGGTCGGTTGTCGCACGCGCCAGTTATGGCACGTTCACGCAAATTGTACAAGTACGGAATCTTGGATCCGTGAGACCCCGCGGAGATTGCCAGGGCCAGAACCCGCTAAACGAAGACACTGTTCACCAACTCAACGTGACGTTCCGAACTGACTAGAGTCAGTTCGGCTCTGGACGCCGAATCCTGTCGACTACAAGGACTTCGACGTCCTCCTCCCGTGCTTCAAGTGCGAGTCCTGTCTGTTCACGAAGCGCAGTGAAGAACTGCGGTAGGTCCTTCGACTCAGGCCTCCGCAGCCCGTATACTTGGGGCGGCGAGTACCTGATGCTGACATCGTAGACTCCACTGAGACCAGTGCGATCGATCACAAGTCTGTCGATCCCAGTAAAGGTAGATGACCCTGAGAGCAGCTCTGCGAATCGCGACATGGACATGGCATTCGCCGTCAGACTCTGCGATCCGGATCTCATTAGGCCACAGCATTCCTCGTCCGTTAGCAGCGTCAACCCAGGCTGCGGTCGTCCAGTGTGGTACATCAAGACGTACACGGGCCGTCTGTCGTTGCTCTTGGACGTGACCAGTCCAAATCGCTCGATGAGCAGACTTTGTAACATCAACCGCAACCGGTCTGGAGTCGTCCTAGACTCGGCGTTGGCCCTGATGTCGAATCGTTCCATGCCCATCCACTCCGGACCGCCGCGAATTTGGTCATTTATGACCAAGTCAAACGCCACCTTCACAATTTCCTTGAGTGGAGCATTCACAGCAACGTAACGCGCGGCTTCGAATCGACTAGACCATCTCCATCCGGACGCATCGCTCGGCCTGACGGATGCCACTTCAAACGCCGGAAGTTCGCCCCACTCCGGCAGTGGCTCCTGCGAGCGAGGACGCGCGCTCATCATCACCAGCGACATGCTGCCAGCTACAATCGCGGCCGTCACGGGCCTAGGTCCCAAAGCCATAAGAACCGATCCCAAAACGGTCATGCCTGCTGCCACGCGATGAGGCCGCAGGCGAGATGGACGAGCGCGAGGTAGTTCTCGGCCTTGCGTTCCCACCGAATGAGCAAGCCGCGGAAGCGATTGTGCCACGCGTTGGTCCGCTCGACGACCCAGCGGCGCGGCTTCCCGCGCGCGCAGCCGGCCAGGGGCGGTTCGCCGCGGCGCCGAATGTGCGGGATGATGCCGCGCCGCCGCACCGCCGCCTCGGCATCGGCGTAGTCATACCCTTTGTCGAGACACAGGTGCGTCGGCCGGCGCGGGCCTCGGGACGCGCGCACGACGACGTGATCGAGCACCTCGCCGACCTGCCACTTGTCGTGCACGTTCGCGCCGGTGATGCACGCGGCGACGGGCACCCCCCGCCCGTCGGTCAGAATGTGCCGTTTCACGCCGCGTTTCGCGCGGTCCGTCGGGTTCGGCCCGGTGGCGCCCCCCCTTTGGGCGCCTTCACCGTGGCGCTGTCCAACGACGTCCACGTCCATTGAATACCCCGGCGCTTGTCGTAGTGCCGGACCAACTGGGCGAAGATTCGCTCGAATACCCCCGCCTGGGTCCACTCCTGAAAGCGACGGTGGCAGGTCGACCCCGACCCGAACTGGGCCGGCAACGCCTTCCACTGACAGCCGGTGCGCAGCCGGTAGATGATGGCCGCCATCACGACCCGGTCGGGGACCCGCGGGCGGCCGCCCCAGGGCCGCGCCGGGGGCACCGGCAGGATCGGGGCCACGCGTTTCCAGAGGGCGTCGGGCACATCGGCGAATTTGGCGTCCATGCCCTCGCATCAGATCACAGGCGATCCGCTCACTCAAGAGGTTTTGGGATCGGTTCTAAGCCGCCTGCGGCCCGAGCACGCACGCCCCCCGAGCCTCCCCGAACAGTTACATACAAGTAACTGTGACGTTACATTGCTGAAATGTGTGTGTCCTAGAAGTAACTCTCATATGACACACACAGC
>Ga0299906_10000711_pt1 | contig 29769 bp, 27 predicted proteins | sample RVTome_14_FD_200259 | JGI IMG/M metagenome (GOLD analysis project Ga0299906, IMG submission 200259) | Soil microbial communities from uranium-contaminated site in the Upper Colorado River Basin, Wyoming, United States - RVT145D125 (version 2) ...
CCCTGTCCGACGTCGAGCATGGTGATCACCATGCCGTGCAGCGGCGTGGGGCCGAGCGCGCGCGCCCACACGCCGCCCGTCGCGACCAGCGCCGCCGACAGCAGGATCGGGGCGACGCGACGGGGATGCCGGCCGCGCGCCAGGGCGATCGCGGCCAGCGCGAGCGTCACCGCGCCGAGCATGCCGAGCGCGCCGCCCGGGGTCGAGATCGAGGCCAGCGGCAGCGTCGCGAGCACGCGGGCGATCCAGCGCATCCACGCGAGCGCCGGCGCGGCGGCGACCGCGAACCCGGCGAAGGGCTCCCAGGCCGCGCCGGCGACGGCGGCGATCATCCCGATCACCGTCGCCGGTCCGACCGCCGGCGCCACCAGCAGGTTGGCGGCGAGGGCGATCAGCGAGAGCTGCCGGAACTGCAACGCGATCAGCGGCGCGACCGCCAGTTGCGCGCCCACGGTCACCGCGGTCACCGTGCCGAGCGGACCCGGGGGCAGCCGCGCGGCCAGCACCGGCGAGATGGCGAGGATCCCGAGCGTCGCCAGCACCGAGAGCTGGAAGCCGGCCTCGAACACCAGGAGCGGATCCACGACCATTAGCACGACCGTGGCGACGCCGAGGACGTTGAGGGCCTGCCGGCGCGCACCCACCGCGATCCCGCCGAGCACGATCAGCGCCATCACGCCGGCCCGCAGGACACTCGCCTCGAACCGCGTGATCGCCATGAACGCGACCGTCGAGCAGGCGAGCACAACGAGGGTGAGGCGGCGGCCGGCGCGCGCTGCTCGCAGGACCAAGGCGATGACCGCGAGCACCATCGCCACGTTCGCGCCGCTGACGGCGAGCAGGTGCGTCAGCCCGGTGGCCCGGAAGTCCAGATCGGTCTGCGGTTCGAGCCGGCTGGTGTCGCCGATCGTGACGCCGAGCAGCAATCCCTGGTCGGTTTCCCCGAGTCGCGCCGCCGCGCGACGTGCCGCTCGGCGACCCGCGTCGGCGACGGCAGTCAGAGGGTTCCGACTCCGCCCGAGCAGCTCGATATCGTCGGGCCCGGCGAACGCTCGCGCAGCGATCCCCCGCCGCCGCAGGCGGGTGGCGGCGCGCAGCCCGTCTGTGTCCATGTCCGGGAGCCGGACCGGGCGGAGGCGCGCATCCAGGCGCATGATCTGGCCTGCGGTCACCGGCCGGGCCGGTGGCGGCCTGATCGTCACCCACGCGCGTTCGCGCAGCCGGCGCGGATCGCCGTCGATCTCGGCGAGGCGAACGCCCAGCACGAACCGCACCGAATCACGTCCGCCGCGCCCGTCGGTCAGCGCCTCACCTTCGAGCAGCGCGTCGGCGCTCTCGCGCGCGCCCGCGGCCAGCTCAGCCTGCTCGACCGAGGCGAGGCGGAGCCCGGCCAGGGCGAAACCGACCGCAAGCCCCGCGGCGAGCAGCGCGCCCCCTCGTCGCGACCCGAGCACGACCGACAGCCCGAACCCGCCGACGAGCAGCGCGAACGTCGCCGACGGAGCGGCGGTGTCCGCGAGCACGACGCCCGCCGCGTACACGAGCGCGAGCGCGAACGTGCGCGCGGCCACGGGCGGCACGAGTCACACCGTGATCAACGGCTCGAGCGACGCGTACGTCTTCGCCCCGATGCCGGAGACCTTCTGCAGATCGGTGACCGCTCGGAACGGGCCGTGCTGCTCGCGATAATCGACGATCCGCTGCGCGAGCACCGGTCCGATCCCCGGCAGCGCCTCCAGATCGGCGGCGGTCGCCGAATTGAGGTTCACCTTGCCGCCGGTGTCACCCCCGGCCGGGCCGCCGCCGGATGCGGGCGTGGTGGCTTGGCCTCGGCGTGGGATGACGATCTGCTCGCCGTCGGCCAGCGCCCGCGCGAGGTTGACGGCCGCGCGGTCGGCCTTGCCCGTGAACCCGCCGGCTGCGCGAACGGCATCCACCACGCGCGCGCCCTCGGTGAAGTCGTACACGCCGGGGTGCTCCACGGCACCCACGATGTGGACCACGATGCTCGCGCCCGAGGCGCCGGCCGGTTCGGCGGCGGAGGACGTCGCGACGGGCTGGAGCGCCGCGGCGTCCGCGGGGCGCGCGCGCGCGTACGCGACGGTCGCCCCGGCGACAACCAGCACGCCGAGCAGCGCGAGCGCCACCACCTCGCGACGGTCGAACGCGATCAGGCCGCGCGCCCGCTCCTGGATGGCGGCGACCAGGCGGGACGGCGCGGGGCTGACGCTGGGTTCGCTGGGCTCCATGTGCCTTCCGTTGATATCTCGGGAAGGGAGGGATGGAAGGGAGCGCGACGCTATCAGGGCTCACGACCCCGGTCACGTACGGGAGGAACGGGAAGAACGGCTCGAGCGGATCAGTGGCCGTGCCCGTGATGCGGGTCCGGAGACGTGCGCGGGTGATCGGTCGTCGCCACGTGCGCGTCGGCGGCGTGCGCTTCCCAGGGATCGATGTGGACGTCCACCTGAGCGACGCCGGGCACGTGGTGGATGATCCGGTGATGCACGTCTTCGGCGATGCCGTGGGCCTGATCCAGCGTGACGTGCCCATCAGCCGCGACCGTGAGGCCGACGTACAGGGACCGTCCCGCCCACCTGGCCTGCACGCGGCCCACGCTGACCACGCCGGACGTCTCCGTGGCGGCGTGCTCGATCAACGCGATCAGCTCGGGATCGACGGCGTCGAGCAGCCGCGCGAAGACGTGCCGGCTCGCATCCAGCGCGATCCACGCGATCGCCAGCGTGATCACGGCGCCGGCGATCGGGTCGGCCTGCTCGAACCCGAACTGCACGCCGAGCAATCCACCGAAGGCGGCGACCGACGCGAGCGCGTCGGTGCGCGCGTGCTGCCCGTCGGCCACCAACGGCGGCGAGCCGATCTTCCGGCCCACCGCGATCTTGTACCGCGCGACGATCTCGTTCGAGACCGCCCCGAAGAGCGCGGCGGCCATGCCCAACCCCAAGGCCGTCACCTCGTGCTCGCCGCTCAGCTTGCGCCAGGACTCGAACCCCGCGTACGCGGCCGAGCCCCAGATCACGAGGACGACGAACACGCCGGCGAGATCCTCGAGCCGCTGGTACCCGAAGGTGTAGCGAGCGTCGGCCGCGCGGCGCGCGCCCATGAACGCCAGCGCGAGCACGACCGTCGTGATGACGTCGCCGAGGTTGTCGAGCGCGTCGGCGAGCAACCCCACCGAGCCACCGATCGCGACCACGACCAGCTGGATGATCGTCGCCGCCGCAAGCACCACCGCGGATATCCAGATCGCGCGCAGACCCTCGCGCGTTCCTTCGGGTCCGGCGACGGCGGCGACGCCGTGGGTCCTGCCCATAACGGCTAGCGTACGACTATGTTGACCAGCTTCGGAGGGACGACGACCACCTTGACGGCCTCCTTGCCCTCGATGTGCTTACGCACGTTCTCGGACGCGTCGGCCAGCTCCCTCATCCGCGCCTCGCCGATGTCGGCGGGGACCTCGATCCGGTCGCGCACCTTGCCCGAGACCTGCACGACCATCGTCACCGTCTCGGCTTTGGTCAGCGCCGGATCGTAGGCAGGCCACGACGCCTTCAGGATCGAGCCGTCGCGCCCCAGCCGGTGCCACAGCTCCTCGGTGATGAACGGGCACACGGGTGCGAGCATTCGGAGCAGGGCATCGATCGCCTCGGCCACCTCTTCATCCGGCGCACCCAGGTTCTCCCCGATCTGGTTGGACAGCGTCATCAGCTTGGCGATCGCGGTGTTGAACCGGAAGCGCTCGTGATCCTCGGTCACGCCCTGGATCGCGCGATGCGTCGCCTGCCGCAGCGCGCTCTCCCCCGACGCCTCGCCGGCGCCCATGCGGGACGCGTTCTCCACGGTGAAACGCCAGACGCGCGACAACCACCGGAACAGGCCTTGCGGCGACACGTCCGCCCAGTCGACATCGGCTTCGAAGGGTCCGGCGAACATCATGGTCGCGCGCGCGGTATCGGCTCCGTACTGCTCGATGATCGCCGACGGCGCAACCAGGTTGCCCTTCGACTTCGACATCTTGGCGCCTTCCATGATCACCTTGCCCTGGTTCAGCAGGGAGGGATAGGGCTCGTCGAAGCCGATCAGCCCTAGGTCGTGCAGCACCTTGGTGAAGAATCGAGAGTAGATCAGGTGGCCGGTGGCGTGTTCGATCCCGCCGGTGTAATGGTCGGCCGGCATCCATGCGTTCACCAGATCGGGATCCAGCGGCGCGTCGTCGGGCTGCGCGCAGTAGCGGAAGAAGTACCAGGACGAATCGATGAACGTGTCCAGCGTGTCGGTCTCGCGCTTGGCCGGACCGCCGCAGCGGGGACAGGTGGTGTTCACCCACTCGGTTTTCTTGGCCAGCGGCGACTCACCGGTCTCGGCCGGCTTGTAGTCCTCGACGTCGGGGAGGGTGACCGGCAGCTGCTCGACCGGGATGGGAACCTCCCCATCGGTGGGACAGTGCACGATCGGGATCGGACAGCCCCAGTAGCGCTGTCGAGACACGTTCCAGTCGCGCAGCCGATAACGGATGCGCCGGGTTCCGATCCCCTGCTCCTCCAGCCAGTCCACGACTCTTGTGATCCCCCCCGGCGTGGCCGTACCGTCGAGATGCGCCGAGTTCACCATCACGCCTTCGCCGTCGTAAGCCTGGGTCATCACCGCCGGATCCAGCGTCTGCCCCTCGGGCTGGATCACAACGCGTATCTCGAGGCCCTCCTGGCGAGCGAACTCGAAGTCGCGCGGATCGTGCGCGGGCACGGCCATGATCGCGCCGGTGCCGTAGCCCATCAGCACGTAGTCCGAGCACCAGATCGGGATCTGCTTGCCGGTCACGGGATTGATCGCGTGCGCACCCGTGAAGAACGACTCTTTGCGCTTGCCGACCGCCGCGCGCTCGATCTCGCTGCGCCGCCGGACCAGATCCAGGAACTCCTCGAACATGGTCTCGCGTGTCTTGCCGGCGACCAGCCGGCGCGCCAGCGGATGCTCGGGCGCCAGCACGAAGAACGTCGCGCCCCACAGCGTGTCGGGGCGCGTCGTGAACACGGTCACTTCCTCGCCGGTCTCGGCGACCCGGAACGTCACGTCGGCGCCCTCGGAGCGGCCGATCCAGTTGCGCTGGATCGTCAGGGCGTGCTCGGACCATCCCTTCAGCTGTTCCATCCCGTCGAGCAGCTTCTGCGCATAGTCAGACTCGCGGAAGAACCACGAGACGAACTCGCGCTGCGTCACCAGCGTGCCGCAGCGCTCGCAGCGCCCGCCCACGACCTGCTCGTTCGCCAGCACGGTCTTGCACGACGGACACCAATTCGTCGACGCGGCCTTGCGGTAAGCCAGCCCGGCCTCGAAGAAGCGCAGGAACAGCCATTGGGTCCAGCGGTAGTAGTCGGGATCGCAGGTGTTGAACCGCCTGGACCAGTCGAAGCTCATACCCAGGCGCTTGAACGAGGCGGCTTGCTGCTCGATGTTCGGATAGGTCCAGGCTCGCGGATGGATGCCGTTCTTGATCGCGGCGTTCTCGGCCGGCAAGCCGAACGCGTCCCAGCCGATCGGGTGCAGCACGTTGTGCCCGCGCATCCACTTGTAGCGCGCGACCACGTCGCCACCGGTGAAGGCCTCCAGATGCCCCATGTGCAGGTCGCCCGAGGGGTAAGGGAACATGTCCAGGCAGTAGAACTTCGGCTTGGTGCTGGTCCGGGGATCCTCGGCGGCGAAGAGCCCCTCGGCGACCCAGCGCTCCGCCCAGGCGGCCTCGAACGCCGCCGGGTCGTACCGCTCGGCGGCTGCTTGGTCGCGCTCGGCCGTGGCCATCGTGCGGCGTAGTCTACCGATGTCGCGCGGGATGCTCAGGCGGTTCCGGTTGCACGCGGCCGGCCCGGGGTTCCCGGCGGTCGCAGCGGCTGGGCTTGCGAGCCCCGCTTAGCGGCCATGGAGGTCGTAGTAGTGGGATCGGCAGAGGCCGCGCGCGCGGCGAGGTCGATGGCACCCCGGGGCAGTGCAGGGTCGCCGGCGCTTCGCGCGGTCCTTCCAATAAGCCAGCAGCTCCTCGCGCCACGCATCGTACTGCGCGCGCTTGTGCGAGGCAGGAAGGTGCGCGTCCATGAAGGGGACGACCACCTCGACGAGCTGGCGGAGGGACTGGACGGCGAAGGTCACCTCGTCGTCGTAGTTACTCTTTCGGCGAAAGGAACGGCTGATGCGCCCGACGCCCAGCGTTGCGGCAAAGACATCGCATAACGATGCATCGATCGACCCGAGGCCGATGGCGAATCGGAAGCGGTTCCCCGAGTGACCGAAGCAGCCTTCGGCAGCGACGAACCCGCCAAGAAAGGCGGCGAGGTCACCAGCCGGTGGCACGGTAGTAGTGCCTCCGACACAGACCCCGACCTCGGACCACGTCCCCGCAACCCTCCTGCGAACATCGTGAGGGCCCACGGGTGGATCGGACGTTGTACTGCTCGACGTAGGCGATCAACTGGTTCCGCCACCGAACGAAGGCCTCACGCTTCGCGCACGGAAGACGGAAGGAGGTATCGTTCGGCGAATGGGATCGTGCCCAACAGATGTCCCTTGATGGAGTTGACCTCGTACACGCAGGTCGGCTGCCATGCGACGCTCCTCGACGGTCTGGAGCGGATAGAACCGAACCGGATGAACCCGCGCAGGTCTTCGAGCAGCGAACGGTCGCGCTCATTCACCTCAACGGCGAAGACGAACCTCCGACGGGACTCGATGCGCGCGGTGGGCCTAGAGAGGCGCGAAACGGAGAAGCATCCTTCGCCTGCCACGAAGCCACCCAGGGTGAATCCCCGAATGCTCTTCGTGGAGCTGACGCGATTCGAACGCGCGACCCCCACGATGCCATCGTGGTGCTCTACCAACTGAGCTACAGCCCCATGCAAAAGTTCGAGGTTATCACCCCGCACGAACCTTCGTCGGCGACCTCGCTCGCAGACCACGCACATGTCGTCACCCTAGCGGAGGGGTACGACAGCCTCCCTCGCCGGGCAGCTCAATAGGGCTGCCCGGTTCGAGTCCCCTCAGCTCCACGACCGAGATCGCTCTCAGGATTGTCACGCCCCCGGAGCTCTCGTCGATGTATCGCCTACCCGGCAAGCGAAATCGTGTATGCGGCAAGCTTGTCGAGCGCCATCGCCCATCCTGCCGACCCCGGCGACTCACTCGGGATACCCACGTGCGTCAAGATCATCCGCGTACGCGCCCCGAGGTCCTCGAGCTCGACCCGGACTTCGGTCATCGCGTGAGCACTTTCGCCGTCCGATGAGGCTGGCGGGACGTTGCCGCCTTCGTCCGACATCGACTCCGTGTAAATGAGCCGGCGATTCTCTACGACCTCGAGGAATTCGCCGGCGAGCCACATCTGCATCTGCCCTGATGGAGTGTCGACCTCCATGCAGACGAGCCGAGCGCCTCCAACACGCACATCCATCTTGGCGACAGGAACGGATGCGCCGGTGGGGCCGTACCAGGCCTTGAAGTGATCCGGATCCGTCCACATGCGCCAGACGAGCTCGATCGGCGCGTCGAAGGTGCGTTCGATCACCACTGAATCCCGAACGTCGTTCGTCATGTCTTTCTCCTCCCTTTCCGTTGTGCGCCGAGCTCCTTGAGATACGCGTCCATCCTTTTGAAACTGGCTTCCCAGATGGGCCGGTACTGGTTCGCCCATGTCGAGACCTCCATCAGAGGCGCGGCGTCCAACGCACACGGTCGGTATTGCGCGCGCCGACCCTGAATCACCAATCCCGCATCCTCGAGGACTTTGATGTGCTTCGAGACGGAGGGGAGGGACAAATCGAAGGGTGCGGCGAGCTCGCCTACCGTTGCCTCACCTTTGGCGAGTTGTGCCAGCATGGCTCGTCTGGTGGCATTGGACAGAGCCGCAAAGGTCGCGCTCAGCCGGTCTTCCTCGATCGTCGCCGTCATCGCTGCTCCTCGTACTTTCCTAGTTAGCTAATTAACTGATAGGGAAAGTATCAAGGAGCCGTGGTCCCGTCAACTAAGGCGATGAGCTCGTGGACATCCCGCGCAGGCCCGTAATCGAGGTTCAGATAGTGACCCCTACACTCCACGATCTCTCGTCGTGTCCCGATCGTGTCCCGGAACTCCCGGCACTCAACTTCTTTCGCGACCTGGGGAATATGAGTGCACGCAAAGTTACGCGAACCGGGAGTTACTTCGCGTCCAGATCGTGAAGGATCGCTTCGATCTGCGACTTGAGCGCAGGCAGGTCTCTTTCGACGGTTGCCCACACTTGTTCGATATCGATCCCGAAATAATCATGGGCGAGCACATTCCTCATCGCGACCATCTCGCGCCAAGGGATCTTCGGGTACTTGATCCGTAGTCCCTCGGAGACCGCGCGAGTCGCTTCTCCCAGGATCTCGATGTGGTGCACCATCCAAGTCTGGACGAGCTTGTCAGTCTCGAAAACGTGGCGTCCCCGGCGCGCTTGATCCTGGATCCGCTCGATCGCCTCGACGATGTCGAGGAGACGCTCCCGATCATCCCTCACACTGCGATCGCTTCGGCCAGCACGCGCTCGCGGATCCGATCCCGCAGACCCTCGACGGTCACTACGTCAACTTCGCGCCCGAGGAGGTCCTCCAACTCCAGGAGCATGGCTGCTTGCTCGAAGAGTCCACGACCCGGCTCCATCTCGACAAGGAAGTCGATATCGCTCTCTCGGGTTGCGTCGCCGCGAGCGGCCGACCCGAAGATCCGGATCGAGCGCGCGCCATGTCTCCGCGCGATCCGTAGAATGGCGGTTCGCTTGCCGCGAACAACGGTGAGGGCATCGCCCAACGGCGCGGTCTCCGCGAGGAACGATTCGACGGGACGGTTCAAGACTTGCGCGATGCTCGCCAGTTCCAAGGAGCTGACTCGCCTCTGATCTGATTCGATCTTCGATACCGCGGTGCGGTCAAGGGAGATCGCCTGCGCGAGCGCAGATTGGGACAGACCTGAGGCTTGCCTAGCCTCCTTGATCCGCTTCCCCAGCGCCGGTGATCGCCCCGCGGTTGGCCGCCTCATGATGTGTGCGATATTAGCACATACCCGATCGAGGGCGGAAACCGGGAGCGTACAGGATGGGTTCGCGCACCGATCTGTTCGGACCACCACGCGATTCGCCCCTGGGATTCGCCCCTGGTAGATGCTGTTGCATGACCAAGGGACTCGAACCTAGCTGAGATGTTCACGCGCAACCTCTTCCACGCGCTTGCTGATTCGCGTGGCCAGTCCTCAGATGACTGTGTAGGTCTGGGTGCTGGTTGCCATGCGGTCACCGTTGACGGCCCCGAGCGCTATCGAGGCGTCAACACACAGAACTCGTTGCCATCGGGATCGGCCATGACCACCCAACTGACATTGCCCTGGCCGATGTCGATTCGAGTGGCGCCAAGAGAGACGAGACGGAATACCTCCGCTCGCTGATCACCGTCCTTAGGCGGAGCGATGTCGATATGGAGTCGGTTCTTTGCGCGCTTCGGTGCGTCCCGTGGCCCCCCGAACGTGATGAACTGTCCGCCGTCCCGTGAACGAATCGCAGTCTCGCCGTCTTGGTCCCACACGAGCGGCCACCCGAGGACCTCGCTCCAGAAGTAGCCGACGGCCGGGGACCCGTCGCACGTTAGCGATCCGAGGAGGCCGCGGTCGTCGACGAAGTTATTACCCGGCTCCAGGACGCAGAACTCGTTCCCTTCCGGGTCCGCCAGAACGAAGTGGTCGGAATCCGGGCCTTGACCGATGTCAATGTGACGGGCGCCGAGCTCTACCAACCGCTCTACGGTCGCACGCTGATCCTCGATCGATCTACTTGTGAGATCGAAGTGCATCCAGTTCGCCGACTGCTTCTCGTTCGGCGTGGTCACGAACCCGAGCCGGCAAAGCGTCCCATCACCGCCGGTGACGCTCGAATATCCCTGGTCTTCGCTGTATGCCCAGCCAAGCGCGGCGGCCCAGAAGCGAGCGAGCGCTACGTGGTCGTTTGCGTCGAACTCGACTGACCACAGGCGGGACGCCATCAGGCCTCGGCGGCTAGGTTCGGGCGTCGCATGGCGACGAGGATCATACCGGCGAAGATTAGCAGCGCACTAGGCATTCCTTGATCGCGTCGTTCAGGGATGCCGCAACCGAGGCGCTTTTCCACGGCGAGCGTGGGAAGACCGTCCGGCGGATCCCGCCGGATATCCGATCGGTGGCCGCGAGGAAACTGGACATGCTGAACGCCCCGCGAGAACTGGGCGACCTCCGCGCCCCGCCGGGGAACAGGTTGGAAGCCCTCAAAGGCGACTTGAAAGGCAAGCACAGCATCCGGATCAACGATCAGCGGCGGATCGTCTTCCGCTGGGAGACCGGCCATGCGCATGAAGTTTGGATCACGGATTACCACTAGGGAGATGTGATGCTGCCCAACAAGCGAGTCCCAACTCACCCCGGCGAGATCTTGAGCGAGGAGTTCCTCAAGCCACTCGGCCTGACCCAGGTGGCTCTCGCCGAGCATCTCGAGGTCCCGATCCAGCGGATCAACGAGCTGATCCGGGGAAAGCGTGGAGTGACTCCAGAGACTGCCTGGCTGCTCGCCGGCGCGCTGGGGACGACGCCAGAGTTCTGGCTGAACCTTCAGGCCAATCATGACCTCGCGAAGGCGCGTCCAAGTCGGCGGATCCGTCAGCTTTCCGCGACTGCTTGATCATGCTCGATCGTGCGACCCTCATCCTTCGCTACAAGCAGCCCCCGTTCCGAGAGGAAGGGGAGTTCGAACTCGCCGGGCGGTCTCCGACACACCTCCACCTTCACCGACGCCGGGGGCCGGCAGCGCTATCCGTCACTCTTACGTCTTCGCTTGCGCCGTCACTGCGACGTTAGTCGCTTATGGCTGCCGTCCAATCATGCCGAGCGATCCTCCGGCGCCGTCGGCGTTATCACCCATGTTCCGTCCCGCTTTTCTGCGACGTGGAGGTTCCTGCCTCGCCCGATGGCCTCGAACTTCGATGATAGGCGCGTAGGTGGATGGGACACGATGATTCTCTCGAGTCCGACTCCTCCCCCATCGACGACGGTTTGGATGATTCCGAGGATCTCGTCGACGAAGGAGGGCGTCACGGCCTCGACACCGCTGAAATCGAGTTCGATGGCGTCCCCGGATCTGTTGAGCGCGCCCTCGATCGCGGCCCCGAGCTCGCGCGCCGTCGCGCGCGCGACGAGAGCCTTCCGCGGAACGAGGTCGAAGATACGCAAGGATTGCATGCCAACCTCTAAGTGGGCAGCGATGCGTAGGCGAGCGTGCCGGGGAACATCGCCGTCCTTCGTGCTTCGCTCTGGACATCTTCGCTTAGACGAAGCGAGCCGATGCCAGAGTGGATGATGAGCTGGCGGCCTGGGACGCGCATGTCCTCCGAGACGCCGTAAAGGCCAATGCCACGAGTCTTGTCGCCGGTCCCGCTGACGCGTTCTCTCACCGCAAGCTCGATCGCCGACCAGTCGTACCTCGCCTTCTGACGCAGGGCGGGGTTGCGCTCGAGTGATGCGCGAATCGAACCGGTCAGACGCGGGTACCGAACCGGTCTCGTGTCATGAAATCGGGGTCGTTCAGCGCCCGGAATCATGACACGGACACACCGTCAGCCAGGAAGACACGGTGCGCGCACCCGTCCTTCAAGAGCACCCCCGATTCGCTCGCCGGGTCATCATCGTGGCTGCACGCTCCGCGCGCGCCGACACGCATCGCTTCCGGTAACGGGTATCGGGGCCGGACGTAGATCTACACGAGAACGATCAGGCCCGGCCACCCCCTACCGCAGCGGCAGTTTACCATCGGGTCACCCGCACCGATCCGCCCCGCGCGCGCGGGGCGGGAACCTCACCCCCGCCGAAGGGACGACGTGTCACATCGCCCCTTCGGCGATCCTTACCCGATCACACCACGCCGCTGGCATGCCAGAAGTACGCGATGTTCGAGCCCCGGATGTCCGAGGTGACCGGGCCGCGGTCCCAGAAGTAGTCGCCGGCGTTCCAGGTGTTCCCGACGCTCACCGGTCCCATCAGCGCGTAGCGCCACCGGGTGTCCCACTGCACGTCGGTGGTGGCCTGCACCCACGACTGGTAAACGGTTGCCGGCCCCGATCGGCCGGGAAGGCTCCGGACGCCGTGCAGATACTCCGCGAACCGGCTGCCCTCGTCGCTGACGTCATGGCTCACGGTCATGTAACCCATCAGCATGTGCAGCCCGTCGAAGGCCGGCCCCCATCGCTGGCTCCAGCTCATGTTGCTCGAGGTGGTCTGCAGCGGCCCGCACGCCCCGATGGTCACCCATTCCAGGTCGCGCGTGCCGTACCGAGGCCCGTCACCGAAGCCGAGGAACCGATCGTCAACGTTGGCCTCGAACACCCACCCATTGCCGTTCGCGTGCCCCGTGTAGAAGACCATGTCGACGTCATCGACGTAGACGGAGCCGCCGGAGACTTTGAAGTCCCGTTCCCAGGCGTTGTTGTTCCCCCAGCTGAACTGGACGGTCGTGCCTTGAGCTCGATGGATGTCGACGAACCCTTGCGCGTTGCCCCCGGTCCCCAGATCGGGCTGATGCGAGAAGTTGCCGACCCATTCCGTCCCGACGTCCACGCGCGCCGCGGTCCCGCCGCCCGGATCGCCGGGGGTGATTCCCCCGATCGGGTTCGAACGCAGGCTCGCGGCTTCCTCCTCCGGCAGTTCGGGCTCCTCGGACAGCGCCACCTCCGCGACCGCCGACACCGTGATCCCTCGCCCGTCGGTCACCTGCACGGTGACCTCCTCGGTGGAGGCTTCGTCCCGCGGCGCCAGCAGGTAGCTGATCTGCGAGCCTGTGGGCGCCGGATCAAGCGTCGTCGTCAGCGACGACCACGCGAAGCTGAACGGCGGTGCGCCCAGGACGTCGGCGGTCGCCTCGATCATGATCCCATCCTCGGTCGGGATCGCTTCAGCGCTCAGCTCCACCTCGGGAACACGGGTGGTCGCCGGGGTGAGCACGGCCCGCAGCGGCGTCACGGAGCCGTCCAGCTCCAGCATCTGCCCGGTGCACATGAAGTGCGGCAGATACCGCGTGATCCCGGAGGACAGCGGAGGCGCGTAGAAGACAAGCTCTGCATCGAGCAGCTCGAGGTCACCCCGATGAGGGGAGGGACCGGTCGGCTGCAAGAGCAGCCGCTCCTCGCAGACCTCTGGCGCCAGGTCGGGATGGAGCACCGGCACAGGCCCCGCGTCCATGACCCCGGCGACCGCGTACAGGAGCTGGGTGACGTTTCCGGCACCGTCGTAGGCGACCTTGATCTTCGCTCCGGGACCTACGAGCCGGAAGTCTCCGACCTCGAGTTCGTAGTTCACGGTCGTGTCCATCGGGATCGGCTCGCCGACCCAGGGAAGCAGCGCCTCGGGGATCGCCGCCAGCGGGTCCGGCAGGAGCGGGTTCACCTGGAACTCGATGGTGGAGTTCGAGACCGCTGCGGACGCTCCAAACGGAAGCAGCCCGGTCCCCGACAAGGCCGCCGTCGCGCGATCGGCGGCGTCCGCGCCGTCGAGCACCGTCATCTGCAGTAGCGAGATGACGTCGAACATGGTTCCGCCCGTGGGTTTCCCGCCCTCGTCGGCCGAGCCGAACGGGTCGATCGGCAGATCGAGCAGCTTCGGGATCCGGTGGAACCGCGCTTCGTCCAACCACCTGATCGCGCCGTCCTGGGCGACCGGGACGTTGGGCAACCCGAGCGCCACCGAGAGCGCGGCGGCTTGCTCGGCCGTCGGTCCGGGCGACGTGACTTGGAGCGTCGAGGAAACGCACGACTGCTGGTGCGGCTCGGCGACGAGCGGCCTGCAGGTGATCTTCGGCTCGGGGTGCTCACTTATCGTCGCTTGCGCGCGCTGGACCGGGTTCGCCGGGGCGACGATCACGATCGCCACGGCAAGCGCCCCAACCACGTGCGACCAGACTCTCCGTCCGTTCATCCTCGATCCCCCCTCGAGACCTTGCTCGGGCGGCCTGGCCGGAACGAACCCGGCGTTGGGGAGCACGGACGGAGCGGCGATGGAGCGGTGACCGTCCCGCGCCGACCCCTCGGGGTTCCCTCAGGACGCGCAGTCCACCAGGTCTCTGCGGGAGACCTTAAGGCGCGCGTGGACAGGTGCCTACGTCGTGCGACGTATCATTCCCCGCCCGGTGCCGTGCCCGCTGAAATCGCGTGCTAGCCTTGCCGCTTCGCCGCCGGTCGCGCCTCGACGGCACCCCGCCGGCCCGAGGGGCAGGGGGATCCGCAGATCGTAGGCCCGCGTGGGTCCCGATCCGATCCGATGGGAGATCGAGATGACAATCAGAGTGAACGGTCTGCTTGCCGGCGCACTGCTCGGCGGCATCCTGATCGGAGCCTGCGGCAGCGGGGAGGACCGCCTGACGCGGGAGGAGTTCGTCGCTCAGGCGAACGCCGTCTGCACCGCGTCCAACCAGCGGGTGGAACAGGCTGCTGCGGCGGCCTTCAGCACCCTCGCGGAGGGTCAGCAACCCAGCCGGGAAGAGATGCAGGCCTTCATCGACATCCTGACCACAGAGGTCGAGGACCAACTCAGCGATCTCAGGGCGCTGGCGCCGCCGGAGGACATGCAGGCGCAGATCGACGCGCTCCTCGCCGAAGTGCAGCGCGCGCTCGATGAGATAAAGACGAAGGAGCCGGAGCAAGTGCTGCTGTCGGGGGAGGATCCTTTCGCGGAGGCGAGCCGGCTCGCGGGAGCTGCGGGCCTGGACGCGTGCGCTGAGTAGACGGCGCGGACGCAGAACCCCGGCAGGGCTCCTCAGGCGTAGCGGCCGTATGCCTTGGCCGCGCTTGTGGTCGGCCGCCAGCCCGAGCAATCCGACGCGCTGTTGTAGCGCACGGTGATCTTGCGGTTACCGCCGCCGTTGGCGATCGGCCGCTTGCTGCTCGTGCTGCGAAGGACGCTGTCGTAGCGCGCGGAGGCGTTGTCCCAGGCTTTGTTCCCAGCGCCGGAGACCTCATAGCCGCGGATCGCCGGGTACCAGGAGCTACCGCCGCGGCGATGCGTGATCAGGTTGCGGTAGAGCTTGATGTGATGGGAGCCGTACGCGACCACCACACCTTGCCCCGCGCGCGCCATGGTGTTGTACCGGATCGTGACGTACGCCGCGCCCCGGCCGCTGTGTGGACCGGCCGCCTTGATGTTGTTCCCCTTCTCGGCGTTGAACATGATGTTTCGCTCGATCAGCCCCGGACCCGACGTGTATCCCGGATACAGGTAGATGTTGTGGTAGTTCATCCAATCGTCGCCGGTGGAGTCGTTGTCGTGGATGCAGTTACCCGTGATGCGGTAGTTGCGGGGCTGCCCCGTCGTGGTGCCGTTGACCATCAGGTTCGACACGCCGCGCGCGCCCCAGACCTCGGAGTTCATGTACCGCCACCCGACTCCGTCGGTGAACTTCACCAGCGCCTGAAGCAGTGGCTTGTTCGGATCGCGCGTGACGTTGATCCGGTTGACGTGCCAGTAATGGCCCTTCACTAACTTGAGCAGGCCCATCACGACGACGCGCTCGCCCGGGTAACCGACCAGGCGGATCGGCGCGGTGCTGGTGCCTGCCCGGACGTTCCAGCCGAGGTACTCGCGATAGGTGCCGCCCCGGACGAAAAGGGTGTCGCCGGGGGCAAGGCGTCGCATCGCAACGGCGAGACTGCGCCAGGGCGCGTCGATCGTCCCGACCGCATCGTCGTCGCCCGCCGTCGAGACGTAGAGCATCCGCCCGGCGGCGTGCGCCGGCGACACGGCAAGGACGGTCGCGAACAGCGACGCGAGCAGCAGCGAAGAGACGAAACGTGAGCGCATGGGTTCATACGTCCAGTCGGCATCCCCCCTTCCCTCCTTAACGGTGCGGCACCGCATCACTTCACGGTGTGGCACCCGCCGATTCACGGTGTGGCGCCCGCCGATTCACGGTGTGGCGCCCGCCCAACTCACGCGGCATGCTGGGCCCGGAGGTTCGGGATGACCCACGATCCGAAGAGCGGGACACACGCGACATCCCGCCCCGTCGCACACGAGAGCCGGGCGGCGAGGGCCTGATGCTGCTGCTCACGCGCGGCGAGGTCGAAGAGCTGCTCGACCCGGACGAACTGATCGACGCGGTCGGACAGGCGATGGCCGATCTGAGCGCCGGGCGCGCTTCGGCGCCCGCGCGCGTCGCCGCAACCATCGCCGAGCGAGGCGCGATCACCGCCGCGATGCCCGCCTGGGTCGCGGGACTCGACGCGTTGACCACCAAGCTGGTCAACGTGTTCCCCGGCAACGCCGGCGGGCCGTACGAGACCCACCAAGCCGTGATCGTCGCGTTCGACCCGGCCAACGGCAGACCATCGGCGCTCATGGACGGCGCCGCGATCACCGCACTGCGGACCGCGGCAGGTTCCGCCCTATCGGCACGGTTGCTCGCCCGCGCCGACGCCGGCGTGCTGGCCGTGCTGGGCACCGGCGTCCAGGCGCGCGCGCATCTGCTGATGATGCCGCGCGTGCGCCGGCTCTCCGAGGTCCGGGTCTGGGGCCGCGATCCAACCAAGGCCGCGCAGCTCGTCGCCGCCGTCGCTTCGGAACTCCCGGCCCGCGCCGTCGCCACGATCGAAGAGGCCTGCGACGGCGCCGGGATCGTCAGCGCGTCCACGCATGCCACCGAGCCGGTCGTTCGCCGCGCGCTGCTCGCACAGGGGACGCACGTCACCTCGGTCGGCTACAACGTATCGGGTCGCGAGGTGGACGCCGAGACGGTCCGCGACGCGCTGCTGGTTGTGGAATCACGCGAAACGATCGTGCTGCCGCCGCCCGCCGGAGCGAACGATATCGCCTGGCCGATCCGCGCCGGCCTTATCGACGCATCGCACATCCACGCCGAGATCGGTGAGCTCGTCGCCGGCGTGAAGGAGGGCCGGACCGCCGACGAGCAGCTCACGCTGTACAAGTCGGTCGGCAACGCCGTGCAAGACGCCGCAGCGGCGTCGCTGGTCCTCGCGGCTGCGCGCGCGCGCGGCATCGGCCGCGAGATCGACCTGGACTAGACCCGTTCCGCCGTGGTGCATCCCTCGCGAAAGCGGCGAGGCGGGCGAAGCGGCATTTTCCAGCAGATAGCGGACCGAGACAGGTTCCGCGGCCGGATGGAACGAAGACCCCAACACGGTCGAGACGTCCACTCCGGAGGAACGAGATGAAACGTGCGATAACGGCCACCGCGATCGTTCTCATCGTCGTCGCTCCGAGCCTGGTCTCGGCGAAGGTTGATACGAGCTGCTCGGGCGGAAGCGCGACGTCCGCGATCACCGGAACCGTCAAGAACGCGAAGGGTCAGCCCCTGCAGGGGATGACCGTGCAGCTCTCCCTCACCAACGACCCCGGGACGACGCCCGAGAACGCACAGACCAACGTCACCGGCTTCTACCGCATCTGCGCGGGCGGGTCCTCCGGGGCGGGGCACAACACCTACGACGTTCACGCGCGCGACACCACCGCCACACCGCTGTATGCGGCGGTGAACCAGCCGTATACGACCTATTCGAACGTTGCCGGGGACGCGAACTTCACGCCCGAGAGCGGTCTTCCGATGCGCTACATGACCAACCTGCGCATATCCCCGGCGGAGATCTCGACGGACACGACCGGCCGATGGGTGACATGGATCGTCCGTTCGAAGGCACCGGCGATCGGGACGTCGATGCGGCTGACGCTCGGCCATCGCAACGACACCACGGTGACGATGAGCTTCGACGGCGTCGAGCAGGGCGGTCCATCCGCCGGCGGCTGGAACCGCTGGACGCACACGGAGTGGTTCGCGCGCGACGCCGACGAAGCCCTGTTCTGGGCGAGCGTGCGCGGTTTCGAGGGCTCGGTCCAAACCACGCAGGTGGACCGCCAGCCGTACGTGATCGACAACAAGCCGCCGATCCTCGGTCCGGCCTCCGCGGCGGTGACCGGGTGCGGACCCGGCGTCACCGCGGGTGCGTTCTCGCCCGCGAGCCCGCCCGGGACGACAAACCCGATGCCGATCGTCCTGCACGGCGTGTGCGATCACTGGTCCAACGGCGCGCGATCCGGTCTGAACCCGTTCTCGCTGACCGGGCGGATGTGCCGCGACCCGAACCTGACCGTGTCGTGCCAGACGATCAACCCGGTCCTCAACACCTACACGATCGTGTGGTACCCGTCGGCGCCGCTGTCGCTGGGCGACTATTACTTCCAGTGGAGCATCGCCGACTACGCGGGGAACTCGACCACCAACTCGACCGGATACAAGCTCACGGTTACCGACAAGGGCGGCCAGAAGCCGCGGTTCTCGGGTGTGACCCCGGGGAACCTGGGCAGCGGCACCAGCCTCGGCATCGTGTTCGGCTCAGCGGCCACCTCGCCGAGCTCGTATCCCGCAGTGGGATTCCGAGTCACTGATGCCGACGGGAACCGCGACCTCGTACCCGGGACGTTGACCGTGCGCGTGTACTACCTGGGCGAGAACGAGGTCGCCGGCGTGCAGGCCGGTCTCGTGTACAGCTACGACCCCTTCTCGGCGCCGAACTTCTACGACCCTGTCGGCAAACGAGGCGGTGGGACGTTCAATCTCGACGGTGGGTGGTTCCAGGCCTCCGGCTATCCGCTGCAGGGCAAGCCGCCTGGTCGCTACCTGGCCACCGCCTCGGTCACCGACCACGGCGGCAACACCGCCACGGTGACCTGGCACTGGCTGCTGGCCGCAGCCCTCTGATCCGTTCGAGGCGAGGACCCCTCCCGATCCCCGAGGCGGGAACCTCCCCGCCTCCCGTGACTGGGCTCGGACATCGTTACGATTCGGGCGTGACGGTGACTTACGGCGAGCGGATGCTCGCCGGCGTGGAGGGCAAACGACGACGCGTGATGGCGAAGCGCCGCGCGCTCACGCTGCTCGTCCCGAGCCTGATCGCGTCCGGCTGGTCGACCTCGGCCCTGATCGCGACCCGCAACGAGCGCCTCGCCACCGAGGGAGCCGGCCTACTGCGCTTGATCGCCGACCCCGCGTTGCCGGTGCTGTGGACCGCGCTGTTCGTCCTGCTGCCGCTGTGGTGGGCGCTCAAGCCCGAGCCGCTGCCGGCCGGCGCCGGGCTGGCCTTCATGGCCGGCCCGGTCATGACGCCGATCTTGTTCGGGGCGGGCGGCTGGCACCCGTGGCAGATCGCGATGCTGGCCGCGGTGACGTGGCTGGTGCTCGGAGCGGCAGCGGCGCGCGCGCGCCGGTTCCCGCCCGGTCGCGCCTAGGGCCCGTCGCGCCCAGAGCCCGTCGCGCCCAGAGACGCGCTTAGAGCCGGTCGCGACCGCGATCAGTGCCGCACGCGAGATGCCTGGTCCGCGGCATCCCACTCGATGAGCGGCGCGTCCTTCCACAGCCGCTCGAGCTCGTAGTACCGGCGGTCCTCCTCCTGGAAGACGTGCACGACGACGTCGGCGAAGTCGAGCAGCAGCCAGTGCATGTCGCGCTCGCCCTCGCGACGCATCGGCTTCACCGCCTCCGCACGAAGTGCTTCCTCGATCGCCTCACCGATCGCTTTGACCTGACGGTCCGTGTTCCCCGAGCAGATCACGAAGAAGTCGGTGATCGCGATGAGATCACGAACCTGGAGCACGCGAACATCATTGGCTTGCTTGTCGGCCGCCGCGCGCGCGGCGAGCACGGCCATCGTCCGCGGAGCAGGACCTCCGGTTGCCTTCTTCGGCCTCAGGTCGTCGTCTCCTTCTCGAGCAGATCGGCGCCCAGGATCACCGTGACGTCGGCGACGGTCTGCCCTCGCGTGCCGATCTCTAACTCTCCAACCCCGAGCAGCGCTCGGATCCGCTCACCCATCGCGATCGCCTGCGCGTCGTCGCTGTATACAACGATACGCGTCGATCGGTGATCGAACGAACCGGCGTTCCCGCTCAACACGATACGGAATCCTGCGGGGATCAGCACGGCCGCCGCGCGCTCACCCACCTCCGGCATCCCGTTGCCGTTCCGCAGCTCGACCCGGGAGCCCACCCCGGCGCCCGGCGCGGGACGTGACCCGGCGAATGATCTCGCGATCACACGCTCGAGGGCGCCCTCATCGACCTGGAAGACCTCTTCGTCCCCGCCGGAGACGACCGGTCTGGGTGGCATGACCTCGTACTGCTGCGAGGAGGCGGCGGAGAACATGCGGAGCAGATCCGCGAGACCTCCCGCGCCCTCGAGGCCGGCCACGGAATCCCCGAGTCCTTCCACGGCGCGGGCCAGCTGATCCGGACCGACGGCCGCGAAGACGCCCTCCCATACCTTCTGCGCGCGGGGGAACCGATCCAGGTCGCTGGCCTCCGCCGGCTCATAGGTCAGATACGTGATGGCTGCGGCGCCGTCGAAGTGCTGCTCGCCCAACGGGAACACGAGCTGCCGGCGTCCCTCGGGATCGTCTTCGTACAGCCGCTCATCGACGGCGACGTCGATCCCGCCGATCGCGTCGACGAGCGAGCCCAGGCTCACGTCGTCGACACCGACCGTGCGATCGACCACGATGCCGAGCAGGTTCTCCACGGCGAGCTCGACCAGGCTCAGCCGTCCGAAGCTCATCGCCTTGCCGACCTCGACCGAGCCCTGGCCGGGGACCTCGGTGATCGTCTCGGTCGGGATGAACATCACGGCCGGATCGCGGCCGTCGCGATCGATCCCGAACAGCGTCAGCCCGTCGGCTTGCTGGGACGGATCCTCGAGCAGCGTCGTCACCATCAGCGTCGTGAACTGCTCTCCGTCCGCGGGGTCGCCGATCACCTGCTCGGGCGCGGCTGGGGCATCCGAGGTCACGAGCCGCTGGACGCCGACGCCCAATCCGGCGCTGACCGCCAGCAGCACGATCAGGGTCAGGGACCGCTTACGCAGCCGGCGCACGCGGCCGCGCTTAGCGCGTGTCCCCGGGTCGCGTTCGAGCACCGTCGTCATCGCTCCTCCTTGTACAAGCGCCGCTTCTCTATGTAGGCGGCCACACCCTCCGGCACGAGGTACCGGATGGGCCGCCCCTCTTGCACGCGTCGCCGGACGTCGGTCGACGAGATCGCGAGCGCGGGGATCTCCATCACCGCGACACGATCTTCGAGTCCCTCGGGTAGTTCCTTCTCGAGACGTTCCAGGTCGTAACCGGGGCGCGTCGCCGCGATGAAGCGCGCCTCCCGAAGGATCGCCGCCGGGTCCTTCCAAGACAGGATCTGCAACACCGCATCCGCGCCGGTGATGAAGAACAGCTCGGGGTCCGGGCGCTGCTCGCGCAGCGCGCGCAGCGTGTCGATCGTGTACGTCTGGCCCTCGCGATCAAGCTCGATGCGCGAGACGGTGAACGCGGGATGTGGCGAGGTCGCGATCACGGTCATCAGGTAGCGATCCTCGGCCGGCGCGACGTCGACATCAGCCTTCTGCCACGGATGCCCGGCGGGAACGAACACAACCTCGTCGAGCTCGAACGCCTGGCGCGCCTCGTCGGCGGCCACCATGTGACCGGTGTGGATGGGGTTGAAGGTGCCGCCCATGACGCCGAGGCGGCGCGCGCGGGAAGGCTCGCTCATCTCCCGGCGAGTCTAGCAGCGAGGGCCCCCGCGGACGGGGACCCTCGTGGTCGTGAACGGGCAGCTCAGCTGAACGTCGCCGTCCCGTTCATGTTCGGATGGACGTCGCACTGGAAGTAGTATTCACCGGCCGGCGTCGCCGGGATCTGGTAGCCCCTGGAGTCGGCGCCGTTGAACTCCTCGCCCTTGAAAAGCTCCTCCGCAGTGGAGTCGTCGACATAGATCGCAACGTTGTGCAGGATGTTCGTGTCGAGGTTCTCGAACGTCAGAGTGATCGGGGAGTCCGCGACGAACAGCATCTCGCTCCGGTTGAACGCGATCTTCTGCGCCTGGATGGTCAGCTCGGCCGCGGGTCCCTCCTGAGGTTCCGGCGAAGGGTCGAACTCCGGGCCGCCACCGCCACCATCTTCACCCCCGTGCCCGGCGTCCTCCGTCTCGGGGGCAGCGGAGAAGCCGGTGTCCTTGGCCTCACCGCAGGCGACGGTGATCATCGCCATCGCCAGCACCAGCGACAGCAGCGTGAAGATGCGACGCATGTCTTCTCCTTCGTGTCTTCCGCGTCTTCGATGAGCTTCCGGGCAGAAGCCGAGGGCATTCCTAGCAACACCGTTGGGGGGGTGCAAATCGCGCGTCGCACGAACGCGCGTGCGCTCGTGCACGAACGCCTGGTGCTACCCTCGCCGCATGACCGACGGCCCCCGCGCGGGCGGTTCGCCACTGGAAGAATCGGCCGAGATGATGCGGCTGATCCTCACCGGCGCCGCCGATCCGGACGCGCTGAGCCGGCAGACCGTCTGGGACTTCGATCACCACTTCACGCCCGGCCTGGTGCGCTACCGCAAGTCGGTCACAGAAGCCGGCGACTTCGCGGCGTTGGAATGGACCGGCGAAGGCTCCATCGTCCGGGACCTCCGAGGTCGGGAGTGGATCGACTGCCTCGGCGGGTACGGCATCTACGATCTGGGCATCCGCCACCCCGAGGTGATCGCCGCGGTGCGCGCGCAGCTCGATCGGAACCCGATGCCGACACAGGAGCTGCTCGATCCGTTGAAAGGGATGCTGTGCCGTCTGCTGGCACGCATCGCGCCGGGTGATCTGCCCAACGCTTTCATCTGCAACTCGGGCACCGAGTCGATCGAGGGTGCGATGAAGATCGCGCGCGTCGCGACGGGTCGACCGGGCTTCGTCTGTGCGGAAGGCGCCTTCCACGGCAAGACCTTGGGTGCGCTGTCGCTGATGGGCAAGCCGGCCTTCCGCGAGGCGGTCGAACCGCTGCTCGGGCCGGTATGGCGCGTGCCCTACGGCGACGCGGATGCCGCCGCGCGCGTCCTGGCCGAGCACGGCGATCAGATCGCCGCCGTCGTGATGGAGCCTGTCCAGGGCGAAGCCGGCGCCGTGGTTCCACCCGACGGATTCTGGCCCGGGCTTCGCGAGGCGTGCGATGAGGCCGGCGCGCTGCTCGTAGCGGACGAGGTTCAGACCGGGCTCGGCCGCACCGGACGGATGTGGGCGGTGCAGCATTGGGACGTCGAGCCCGACATCGTCTGCGTCGCCAAGAGCCTCGGCGGCGGTGTGATGCCGGTCGGCGCGATCATCGGCCGCGAGCGAGTGTGGAAAGCGTTGGAGGCCAACCCGTTCCTGCACACCTCGACGTTCGGCGGCAACCCTCTCGCGTGCGCGGCGGCGATCACCGCGATCCACGTGACGCTGCGCGACCGGCTGTGGGAGCTGGCCGACCGGCGCGGGCAGCGCTTCCGTACCGGGCTCGAGGCGCTGGCGGTGCGCTACCCGGGCACGATCACCGAGGTGCGAGGCCTCGGGCTGTTGCTCGGCGTCGTGTTCCCGTCCGACGAGATGGGCTACCAGGCCGCGGCCGGCCTCTTCCGCCGCGGCGTGCTGGTCGCCGGCACGCAGGTCTCGGCGACGACGATCCGCATCGAGCCCGCGCTGACGATCTCCGAGCATCTGATCGACGAAGTGCTGCGGCGGGTGGACGAGACGCTCGCAGAACTCGCGGTTTGAGTCATCAGGAGGCCGCGCGCCGTCGCGGCTCGCGCGAGAAGCGGTCCCGCACACGCTCGGCGTCCACCAGCGCCGCGATCGCGTCGAGCACCTCGTCGGTGAAGCGGTGATAGGCCGTCGCCTCGTCCTCGCCCGGCCGGAGCTCGAAGAACATCGGCGCGCCGAACCGGACCTCGCACGCGGTCGGACGCGCGAGACGGCGTCCCTTCGTGTGGGCACGCCTGGTCCCGACGATGCCGGTCGGGATCACCGGCGCCCCGGTGTGCGCGGCGACGCGCGCCGCGCCTGTGTAACCCCTGTAGACGCGGCCGTCGGGGCTACGCGTCCCCTCGGGGAAGATGCCGAACAGGTCGCCCTTCGCGATCACCTCGGCCGCCTTCTCTACCCACGAGTGCTCGGGCATCTCGCGGTTCACCGGGATCACCCCGGCGCCCTTGAAGAACCAAGCGACACGCTTGGTCACCACCAACTCGATCTTCGCGAGCCACGAGACCTGCCGCCAGAAACTCATGCAGACCAGCACGGGATCGATCGCGGCGACGTGATTGCACGCCAAGATCGCGCCGCGGCCGCGCGGTACGTTGTCGCGGCCGTGCGCGCGCACCCACCAATACATCTTGATCAGCGGGCCGAACGTGAACCAGAAGATCCGGTAGACCATATGGGCGCACAGGATACCCGGACGCGCGCGGCGCGGTAGGAACGGCCCCGTCCAGCGCCGAGGGTAGACTGGCGGCGGTGGACGTCCTGGTGATCGTCGGCGGCGCCGCGCCACCCGAGCGGTTGGTGTCGCGCGCGCATCACGTCGTCCACGTCGAAAGCGCGAGCATCCCACCCGCGGTCGTCGCCGATCTCCGGTCGCGCATCCCGCGCGAGGTCGCCGTCACCGGACCCATCGCGCGCGCGGCCGACGCGGCGCTGACGCTGCATCGCGACGGCTTCCCCGTCAGCCTGCACACCGACGAGGCGCCCGCAGATCCGGCGGCGTTGTCATCGGCGGGCATCGCGATCCGGCGGCTGACCGACCCGGGTCCGCCGATGGATATCGCGGACTCGCTGCTCGATCTGATCGGCGACACGCCGCTCGTGCGGCTGGATCGGATCGGGCGCGATCTACCCTGCCAGCTGCTCGGAAAGCTCGAGCTGTTGAACCCGGGCGGCAGCGTCAAAGACCGCATCGGTATCGCGATGATCGAGGCGGCCGAGCGCGACGGCCTGCTCAAGCCGGGTGGGACGATCGTCGAACCGACCTCGGGCAACACCGGCGTCGGGCTCGCGATCGCTGCGGCACGCAAACGTTACCGCTGCGTGTTCGTGATGCCGGACAAGATCTCGGCCGAGAAGATCAACTTGTTGCGCGCGTACGGCGCCGAGGTCGTGGTCTGCGCGACCACGCTTCCGCCCGAGCATCCCGACTCGTATTACAGCGTCGCGAACCGGTTGACCGCCGAGATCCCCGATGCGTTCCAGCCGAACCAGTACCACAACGCGGCCAACCCCGAGGCACACGTGCGCACGACCGGTCCCGAGATCTGGCGGCAGACCGCCGGGCGTATCACGCACCTCGTCGCGAGCATCGGTACCGGAGGCACGATCTCGGGCATCGGCCGCTATCTCAAGGAGCAGAACCCCGCGGTCAAGGTCATCGGCGCGGACCCCGAGGGCTCGGTGTACTCGGGCGGCACCGGCCGACCATACCTGGTCGAGGGGATCGGCGAGGACTTCTGGCCGGACACCTACGACGGGGCCGTGGTCGATGAGGTCGTGATGGTCTCGGACCGCGACTCTTTCCTAACCGCTCGCCGTATCACGCGAGACGAAGGGATCCTGGTCGGCGGGTCGACCGGCACCGCGGTCTGGGCCGCGCTGAAGGTGGGACGCGGCCTCAGCGAAGACGACGTGATGGTCGTGGTCATCCCGGACTCGGGGCGCGGCTACATCTCGAAGTTGTATAACGACGACTGGATGGCGGATTACGGCTTCCTGCGCGCGAGCGGCCGGACCGTCGGCGACGTGTTGGAACGCAAGGGCGGGGCGATCCCGGAGCTGGTGCACATCCACCCGGACGAGCCCGTGCGCCAGGCCATCACCTTGATGCGAGAGTTCAACATCTCCCAGCTGCCGGTCGTGCGCGCCGAACCACCGCTCGCCTTCGCGGAGGTCGCCGGATCGGTGCGGGAGCGGGCGCTGATGGAGAAGGTGTTCGATGACGCAGCCGTGGTCGAGAAGGCCGTCGGCGAGGTGATGGATCCGCCGCTGCCGACCGTCGGCATCGGCGAGCCCGTCGACGTTGCGGTGGAGCGTCTCGAGCAAGGGCCCGCGGTCGTGGTCGTCGACGCCGGCCACCCCGTGGGCATCGTCACGCGATCCGACGTCCTGGAATTCCTATCGCAGAGGCGGACCTGATGGAGTTCGAGACCAGAGCGATCCACGTCGGGCAGGAACCGGACCCGGCGACCGGCGCGATCGTCACGCCGATCTACCAGACCTCCACGTATGTGCAGGAAGCCGTCGCCCAGCACAAGGGATACGAGTACTCGCGCACAGGCAACCCGACCCGCACCGCGTTGGAGCGCTGCCTCGCGTCGCTCGAGGAGGCCGAGCACGGCCTTGCCTTCGCCAGCGGCATGGCCGCAGAGGACGCTGTGCTTCGGCTGCTCTCCCCCGGCGATCACGTTCTGATCCCCAACGATGCGTACGGCGGAACCTACCGCCTGGTGTCGAAGGTCTTCGAGCCGGCCGGATACGGCTACACGCCGGTCGATCTCACCGACGTCGAGGCGATCATGGACGCCTGGCGCGACGAGACGCGCATGATCTGGATCGAGACACCCACGAATCCTCTGTTGACGATCGTCGACATCGCGTCGGTGTGCGCGCTCGCAAGCGATCGCGGCGCGCTGGTGGTGGTCGACAACACTTTCGCGACTCCGTACCTGCAGCAACCGCTGGGACTCGGCGCCGACATCGTCGTACACTCGACCACCAAGTACCTCGGCGGGCATTCCGACGTGGTCGGCGGGTTCGTCGCGTTGAACGACGGCGCGCGCGCGGAGCGCCTGCGCTTCCTACAGAACGCCGTCGGGGCCGTCCCCTCTCCGTTCGACAGCTGGCTGGTGCTCCGGGGGATCAAGACCCTCGGCGTGCGCATGGACAGGCACTGCCAGAATGCGCGCGAGCTCGTGGTCATGCTGCGCGAGCATCCCGCCGTCGAGGAGGTCCTCTATCCCGGCCTGCCGGCTCACCCCGGTCACGAGATCGCGCGCGAGCAGATGCGCGACTTCGGTGGCATGGTCAGCTTCGTCTGCGCCGGCGGGGAAGACGCCGCCTTGGACATGGTGGCCAAGACGAAGGTGTTCTCGTTGGCCGAGTCATTGGGCGCGGTCGAATCCCTGATCGAGCATCCCGGCAGGATGACGCACGCGTCGGCGGCTGGGTCGCCGTTGGAAGTCGATCCGGCGCTCGTGCGGCTCAGCGTGGGCATCGAGGCGGCCGGCGACCTGATCGAGGATCTCCGGCAGGCGCTCGACGCCGTGCGATAGATCCACTATCCGGCCGGCCCCGGTCAAAGGATTGCGGAGTTTTGGCTCGAATGTCCCTTCCCAGGTGGGGGGCGACCCGTCCCCCGAGGGATCCGTGGAGGGAACCCGATGCAACGACGCTGGATCAGCGCGGCCGTAGTGGCGGCTCTGCTCGCCATCCCCGGCCTGGCCGCGGCTCAACCGGCCAACGACAACTTCGCCGACGCCGAACCGGTGAGTGTGCCGTTCGTCGACGCCCGCGAGACCTTCGACGCGACCACCGAGGAAGGTGAGCCGCTGCCGTGCGCCATGGGGGCGACGGTGTGGTATAGCTTCGAGGCTCCGGCCGACGCGACGGTGAGCGCAGACACGATGGGCAGCGACTTCGACACCGCGCTCGCCGCCTACACGGGGGCAGACCTCGGATCGCTCGAGGAGCTGGCGTGCAACGACGACAATTTCGACCTGACATCCTTCATGTCGTTCGACGTGATAGCCGGGGAGACGTACCACATCCAAGCCGGCGGCTTCGGGGGTAGCACCGGCCACCTCACGCTGAGCGTCTACTCCCCCGGCGCGATCGAGGGGACCGTCACCGACGAATCCTCGGCCCCCCTCGGCGGGATCTGCGTGGCGGCCTACACCGAGGTCACCGAGTGGGAGGACACCTACCTCGACTGGGTGGACGGCGCGCAGACGGACGAGGACGGCATCTACAGGCTGTCGGCGGTCCAGGGCGAAGTGCTTGTCGAGTTCAGCGACTGCGAGAACCAGGTCTACGTCACCGAGTGGTACGACGATGCTCCGAGCAGCGACGCGGGGACCCCACTGCTCGTGCCGATCGGAGAAACCTTGAGCGGCGTGGACGCGTCGCTGATCGTGGGCGGATCGATCTCGGGCACCTTGACCGACCTGGACGGCGACCCGATCGAGGACATCTGCGTAGAGGCCGTCGGCAGCGACGAGGTCGTCCACCAGAGCGCGTGGACCGGTCCCGGCGGGACGTATCGCGTCGGCGGGCTCCCCTCCGGCGACTACGCCGTGTCGTTCAACGACTGCGGCTCCCCGATCTTCCATCCGCGGCCGGTTCCGGCCGAGGAGGAAGCGGAGGCCACGCTCACGTACACCGGGAACGACTACGAGACCGAGTGGTACGACGGCAAGAGCAGCTTCGAGACTGCCGACCTGATCCCCGTCGAGCTGGCCGTCGACGTCACCGGGATCGACGCGGATCTCGCGCTCCGTCCGCGGCCCGACGTCGCGATCACAGACCTGAAGGTCGCGAACGTGCCGTTGCAGACCGATGCGGCCGACCTGCCGGGACCCGGGTGGTCTCGTGAGATCTCGCTGACCGTCGACAACTTGGGGGAGGTCCGGGCCAACCGCGCTCGCGTCCTGGTCCTGGCGTGCACCCCGAGCGACGGCAATTGCCGGATCCTGCTGAACACTCGGATCGGCCTGAACCCGGGTGCGTCGTTCTCGCACACGTTGAGGTGGAACGGTCTCGGCCAGGTAGGCGATGTGCGGATCATCGCGAACATCTCCCACTTCGACGATCCGAACCGCTCGAACAACCGCCGGGCGCAGAACCACTACGTGCTGGTCGGGGGGACGGGCTTCGGCGTCACGTTGTGAGCACGCTGTCGAACCTGATGGGCCCGGGATCGAACGTCGCTACACCACGCGCGAGATGAAGTCCTCGAGCTGGCGCAGGTTGCGCACCTCGAGCATCCCATCGGCGTTGACGGCGTAGTCGCCGGCGATCGAGTCGCCGGTGTCCCAGTACATCGCCGGCTCGGGATTCAGCCAGTACACCCGCTTGGCCTTCTTGCGCATCTCTTTGACCACCCAGGCGGCCGCGTCGCGATAGTTGTTGCGCGCGTCCCCGAGGATCAGCACGCTGGTCCGAGGGCCGAGTTCGGACCCGTGCTCACGCCAGAAGACCTCTAACGAGTTGCCATAGTCCGAGTGCCCGTCAAGCCAGACGACATCAGCCTCGGCGTTGATCCGGTCCACCGCGTTCAGGAAATCATCCTCGGCGTCGAACAGATGGGTGATCTCGTCCAGGGTGTCAACGAACACGAACGAGCGCACGCGCGAGAACTGCGAATGGAACGCGTGCACGAACATCAACGTGAACCGCGCGAACGCCGACACCGACCCCGAGATGTCGCAGAGGATGAACAGCTCGGGCTTATGGACGCTGCGGTGCCTGTAACGAGTGTCGAAGGGCACTCCCCCGGTGGACAGCGACGCGCGCACGGTCTTGCGAACGTCCAGCCGTCCGCGACGCGCGTGCTTGCGCTTCATCACGAGCCGCGTCGCCAGCCGCCGCGCGAGCGGCCCGATCGAACGCCGCAGCTGCATGATCTCGTCGCGGGTCGCGCGTACGAACTCGAGGTCCTCGGGGAGCGCGCGCACCGCGTGCTTGGCGACCTGCTCGGCGCCCTTGTACTCGGCGAGGCGGCGGCGCACCTCTCCCTGAACGTCCTCGCGGAAGCGGCGGAGGCGCTGCTCGAACTCCTCGCGCCACATCCGCTCCTCCAGAGGCGTCAGGCCGGGATCGATGTCTTGCATCATCCGCTGCAGCAGCGAATCCAGATCG
>Ga0299906_10000712_pt1 | contig 29768 bp, 24 predicted proteins | sample RVTome_14_FD_200259 | JGI IMG/M metagenome (GOLD analysis project Ga0299906, IMG submission 200259) | Soil microbial communities from uranium-contaminated site in the Upper Colorado River Basin, Wyoming, United States - RVT145D125 (version 2) ...
CGATCTCGTAGGCGAGCCCCTCGATCTCGACCGTCCGACCGACCGCGTCCCCGTCCGCGCCCAGCCGCTCCGTCCAGAAGCCGTGACTCACCATGGCGATCTGGGGACCTCCGTGCACGGCCTCCTCGGCCCGGATGTCACGGCCGAGGTGCGGGCGGAGCCCGAACACCTCCAGCAGTCCTCCGGTGACGCGGGCGCTCTCGACGAGCTCGGCCTCGCCCACGCCGGTCAGCGTCACGTCGCCTACCGACCAGCCCACGAGGCTCTCGAGCGCTCTCGTGGCAAGCACGTCGTCGAGGTCCGGCCTGGACATGACGTCCTTGTCGTCGGGCTCACCCTCGCTGGCCCGCCAAACCGTGACCAGATCGTCGGACGCCGGGTACGGCAGCGGCGTGAATAGCACGCCGTTCACTACGCTGAAGATGGCGGTGTTGGCGCCCACACCGAGTGCGATCGTGAGCACCGCCACGGCGGTGAAGCCCGGGCGGCGGAGCAGGGTGCGGACGGCGTAGCGCACGTCCTGGCGGATGTGGTCCATCAGCGAGGCCTCGTGGCGCGGGGAGGGCGGGCCGTGGGGATCGGGCGCGGGCGAGAGGCGCTCGCCCACGCCCGTGCGGATCAGGTTGAGGGCCGTGCGGATGGTGAAGCGCGCGGCCGGGAGGCGGCCACGCGAGCGCGCATCGCGCCAGCCGTCCTCGAACGCGGCGGCCATCTCCTCGCCGAGCCGGGCCACGAACGACGGGGGATAGGCCCGCAGGGCGGCCGCAACGAGCGTGCGCTCGAGCGCGGAGGGCGCCTCGGGCGCGCCACCGGGCGGCGTGGGGACGGGCATCACGGCCGGCCCCCGTCCGGCAGGAGCGTCCGCGCCCGGTCGACCACGCGGCGCAGCCGCTCCGTCTCGGCGCGCAGGACGCGCAGCCCCAGGGGCGTGATGCCGTAGTACTTGCGCGGCCGCCCCCGATGCGTCTCCGGAACCGTGTCGGGCGCCTCGGCCTCGTGCACGAGCCCGGTGCCCTGGAGGCGCGCCAGGACCCGGTACAGCGAGCCGATCTCGGGCGCGAGGGCGCCCCCCGACTCCCCCTCCACCGCCTTCATGATGGCGTACCCGTACAGATCCTTCCCGGCCAGCACCATCAGCACGTGCAGGTCGAGCGGGCTAAGAGGCAGCAGATGCCGCGGCGCGTCGGACGGAGTCATGGCCAGCCATCGCTAGGGTCATTTACATGCTTGGTACATGTATTCGGGCCAGTGGCGGCGCGCAAGTCGCTCCGGCGCCGAGGGCAGCGACTCAGAACCTCGACAGCGCCACCCGGAACCCGATGAACGGCCTCCGCACACCCGGGTCCGCACCGCCGCGCACCGCCGCGCGCACCTGCCTGGGGTCGTCACCGAACGAGCCGCCGCGCATGACCCAGAGCGCGTCGGACTCGAGGTCGTCCCCGTCGTCGGTGGGGTCGTACGGGTACGGTTGGTAGGGGCTCCGCGTCCACTCCCACACGTTGCCGCTCATGTCGGCGAGACCGTATGGGCACTCGGCGCAGACGAAGCCGCCCACCGGCGTGGTGCCGGTCGATGCGTAGTTCGCCCGGTCGCGCCGCGGCTCGTCTCCCCAAGGATAGATCCGCCCGTCCGTGCCCCGCGCCGCCTTCTCCCACTCCACCTCGCTCGGGAGGCTGATCCGCCAACCTTCGCGGAGCAGCCGCCTCAGCTCCGGGGGCGTCTCGGCCCAGTCCCGGAGCGTGCGCTCGAGCCAGCGCGCGTAGGCGAGCGCGTCTGGCCAGGAGACGTGCGTGACCGGGTGGTCGAGCGGTCCGTCCAGAGCGCGCTCGTCGGCTACCGGGTATCCGGTCGCCTGGACGAACGACCGGTACTGCGCGACGGTCACCTCGTAGCGCCCGATGAACAACGTCGGGACTTCCACGGTCTCCTGCCCACTGCCGGTCGGCCAGCGCTCGATGTCGTAGGCGAGCGGATCAACCGCCACGTCGCTGCCCATCAGGAACGGCCCGCCCGGCACCTCCACGAAGCCGAGCAGATCCTCGTCCGGCAGGAACCAGGCGTCGAGCCGGACCGGAAAATCGGTGGCTCTCGGGTCCGCCGTCGGGACGCCCACGCCGCTCGGGGCCTGTCGTGAGCCAGAGGCCTCGCCGTCGGAGCAGGCCGTTACCGCCAGCGCGAGGGCGGCCCCACCCAGCATGCGGCGCGGCGAGCTCACGACGCGCTCGCGATCCTCTCGCACGCGAACGTCCACTCGTGCTCGCACGCGCGCGCGTACAGCTCCCGTTCCGGCATCTCCATCAGGTTCCGGCCCGCCTCGCGCAGGAGCAACCTGAGGTCGAGCGCGCGCGGGTCGCTCCGGCTGAAGGTGCGCGGGTCCAGCAGGTTGAGGCACGCCGCCTGGAAGCGCAGCTCGCACGCCCGCGAGAAGTAGCCCAGCGCGAGCGTGGAGTCCGGCGCGGCGATGGCGCCCCGGGTGTAGTGGCCGCCCAGCTCGTTGCAGGCCCACGCCGAATTGTCTCCGCAGTACGTCGCCTCGATCTGGAGCAGCCGCTCACACGCCCCGCGGCGATCCTCCGCGCAGGCCCGCTCCCAGAACGGGAGGCTGTCGCCCGGGTGCCGCCCGTCGGTCTTGCCCATGGCGGCCATCGCCGCGAAGAATCCGACCCAGGCGCCCATGTGCGCGAGGTTCGTGCGCGCGGGTGTCCAGCGCGCCCGCCCGCCCTCGAGGCGGCGTGCCGACGCCAGCGCGCCCGCCAGCCTGTCGATCCCGCGCACGCTCAGGTTCAGGAGCGGCACGCACAGCAGCTTGTCATAGAAGGTCGGAGCCCCGAGGGCGCCGAGAAGCGCGTAGAGGCCGAAGACGCCGACGCCGTAGAGCGCACCGAAGAGGGCCTTTCCGAGCGGCGCCCTCGGCGAGGTGGACGGGTCGGTCACCAGCAGGTGGAGCCCGAGGAAAACCGCGGCCGGAATCTCGGAGTCGACGAAGTACGGCACGCCCGTGACGGCCATGTAGAGCGCGCTCAGGCCGAACAGCACCGCGGCCGCCGATCCGGCGACGAGCGTGATCGAGAAGAAGTACATCGCGATCAGGCCCGTCAGGAACAGGTAGGAGTAGATCCGCGGAGCCAGCGTCAGGGTCGACGCGATCTCGGGGCCGCGGGTGAGGTCGGTGGTCCCGGTGGCCACGAGCACGAGCGCGAACACGCCCAGCGACAGCGCGGACGGGTTGAACACGTGCGTGCGCCTGCCGTCGCGCTGCCATCGGATGAGCTCCTTGCCGAGGAAGCCGGCGGCGATCATCAGGAACTGCAGGTAGAACCAGTCGTCCCGGAACCACAGGAAGAGGTTGATGCTGAAGATGATCGGGAACGGCCCGAAGCCGAGCACGTAGCTCTCGCGACGCGACCAGGCGAGCAGCATGTCGAAGGCGTAGGCGAAGGCGAGCTGCGCCACGATGAGACCGGCCATGTCGTAGACCGGCCGCCAGTACCAGCCCCAGTAGGCGAACACCGCGAGCTGCACGAGCGCCTGCACGTAGTGCTGCGGCCGCAGCACGATCCGGACGCGGCGGCCGAGCGAAGCGCGCTTCAGGCGAAGGAAGAGCGCGGCCTGCCAGACCAGCAGCAGCCCCGTCGCGCCGAGGAATGACCACGCCAGGCGCGGGTTGGCCTGCACGCGCGGCAACACCGCGAGCCCGACGAGCCCGAGCGTGAGGGCGAGAGGCAGGTAGAAGACCTTTCGCGGCGCGGCCTCGCCGGGGGGCGACGTCCCGGAGCGCCGCGCCCGGCGCCCGGGAGCGCCGCTCGAACGCACGACGCCCCCACCGCCAGGGCGGCCGGCTTCCTGAGCGACCTTTTCGGGGCGCCCCTTGCGGGCGCGCCTGCTTGGCCCCGATGACATGAGCGTTGGTGGCTTGCGCGTGGATGATCGCAGGTGCGGAAGCGCGTTCGAGGGGCTTCCCGCGGAGCCGAGAAGCTAGGGCCGGCCGGACGTGGGAAGCCAGGGCGAGCCGGGCCCCGAGTCGCACGCGACCGGTGGGCAAGCGGCACGAGCCGGCTCCGTCGCCTGCCCACTGGCACCTCGATCGGCCCCACCCCATGTTGACCTCCGCCAGCACGGCGGCGGCCGCCGCCGCCGGCGTTACCCCCGGCTCCGGAGGCTCCCGTCATGACCCGGCCAGCGCTTCTCCTCGCGGCGGCGACGCTCTTCGCCTCATGCACCCCATCGGAGGCGGGCCGCCCGACCTTCGAGGTGGTCGAGGCGACGATTCCGGCGATGCAGCAGGCCATGGAGGAGGGTCGCATCACCTCCCGCCAGCTCGTCGAGGCGCATTTGCTGCGCATCGCGATGTACGAGGAACGGGTCAACGCCGTGATCGCGGTGAACACGCAGGCACTCGCCCGGGCGGACTCGCTCGACCGGGAGCGCGCCGAGGGCCGGGTGCGCGGGCCGCTGCACGGCATTCCCGTGGCGCTCAAGGACAACGTTCACACGACCGACGTGCCGACCACCGGCGGGGCGCTGGCGTTCGCGGGCTACGTGCCTCCCTACGAGGCCACGCTGACGACGAACCTCCGAGAGGCGGGCGCCGTGATCCTGGCCAAGACGGTCATGACCGAGCTCGCCAACTACGTGGCGAACGGGATGCCCGGCAACTACAGCGCGGTCGGCGGCTACGGCATGAACCCCTACGATCCGCGTCCCGATCCGCGTGAGGAATCGTTCGACGGACGTCCGGTGATGGGCACGGGCGGCTCTAGCTCGGGGATCGGCACCGCCGCAAGCTTCTGGGCCGCCAGCGTCGGCACGGAGACATCGGGGTCGATCCTGTCGCCGTCCAACTCCAACATGCTGGTCGGCATCAAGCCCACCATCGGCCGCATCAGCCGCTGGGGCGTGATCCCCATCACGGGCGACCAGGACACGGCGGGCCCAATGGCCAGGACGGTCACCGACGCGGCGGTCATGCTCGGCGCGCTCGAGGGCGCATCGCCCGACCCGAACGACCCGGCGACGGCGCGCTGCGAGCCACCGCCCGACGGCGACTACACCGCGTTCCTGCGGGCCGAGGCGCTGCAGGGCGCGCGCATCGGCATACCGCGCGCGTCGTACTACGACTCGGTTCGCGTGCCGGGGTCGGACGGCTTCCGCGGCGGCCTCTCCGACGCCCGCAGGGCGGCCATGGACGAGGCCATCGACATCCTGCGCCAGCAGGGAGCCACCGTCGTCGATCCGGCCGATGTCCCGAGCGTGGTGGACCCCGACGCGGAGAACAACCTGCTGGCCGCCGGCGGCTCGATCGTCCTCGACTACGGAATGAAGCGCGACTTCAACACGTGGCTAGCGTCGCTCGGGGAAAGCGCGCCCGTCCGTACGCTGACCGAGCTGCGCGAGTGGAACCTGGCGCACCAGCGCGCGGGAGCCATCAAGTACGGTCAGGCCCGGCTCGACGAGTCCGACGCTCTCGACCTGGACGACGACCGCGCGCGCTACGAGGCGGATCGGGCCAGGGATCTGAGACTCACCGCGGAGCACGGTGTCGACGAGGTCATGGAGGCGCTCGACCTGGACGCGCTGCTCTTCCCGGGCTCGGGCGGAGCGGGCCTGCTGGCCAGGCCGGGCTATCCCACCGTGATCGTTCCGTTCGCGCTGCTGCCGAACGAGCCGAACGACCCGTTCCCCGCGGGCTTCGACCCGTTGCCGGCGCCGTACGGCGTGAGCTTCGCCGGGGGTGCGTGCAGCGAGCCGCGTCTGATCGAGTTGGCCTACGCGTTCGAGCAGGCGACCCGGCGCCGCGTTCCGCCGCCGGGCGCGTCCTGAGCCCGTACGTGCCCCTCACATCTGAGTGCGTCTATCCTGCGGATCGCTTCGGGTGGGGCCGCGGTCCCACCTCCCGGTCCGCAGGATCGGCGTGCCACCCAGCGAAACCGGCGTTTCGGCGGTCGTAGTAGAACGTGGACGATGGACCTCCGTGCGACCGCGCATGCTCGCGGCGGCTCGCTCGCGCAAGTGATCCTAGTTCTGGGAGGGACGATGGTATCTCGGCGTGATTGGTTGCGAATCACGGCCGGAGCCGGCGCCGCGATGGCGCTGAAGGGCTGCGTAGCGGGCGACGACGGCACACCGGCCGCCGGAAATGCCGCGGGCGGCGGGTCGGGCCTCGACGCGGCGTCCCCCCGGACGGGGGGCCTTATCGCGCGCGCGGTACCCTCCAGCGGTGAGCAGCTCTCCGTGATCGGCTTGGGGGGCGCCAATACCTTCTCGGAGGCCGCCGGTGACGAGGAGTTCGAGACCGTCGGTGCCGTCCTCCGGGCGCTGGTCGACGGCGGCGGCAGCGTGTTCGACACGGCCGCCGGGTACGGAGCCTCCGAGGCGGTCTCCGGCAGGGTGGCCAACGAGCTCGGCATCACTGACCGGATCTTCTGGGCCACCAAGATGAACGTGGCGGGACGGGGCGGCGGCTCGGCCGATCCGGCCGACGCGCGCGCGCAGATCGAGCGTTCCTTCGGGCGGCTGCGGATTCCGGTGATCGACCTGATCCAGGTGCACAACATGGGCGATCCCGACACCCAGATCGGCATCATCGAGGAGTTCAAGGCGGCCGGACGGATCCGCTACAGCGGGATCACGACCACGAGCGAGAGCCAGTATCCGGCGCTCGCCAACGTCATGCGCGAGTACCCCATCGACTTCATCGGCATCGACTACGCCGTCGACAACCGCGTCGCCGAGGAGACCATTCTGCCGCTCGCCCGGGAGCGCGGCATCGGCGTGCTCGTGTACCTGCCGTTCGGGCGCAGCCGCATGTGGCAGCGGATCGGAGACCGTCCCGTACCCGAGTGGGCCGCCGAGTTCGACGCGACCACATGGGCGCAGTTCATGCTCAAGTTCGTGGTCGCACACCCCGCGGTGACCGTCGCCACGCCCGGCACGAGCAACCCGGGACACATGACGGAGAACCTCGGCGGCGGCATGGGAAGGCTCCCCACCGAGGAGCATCTCCGGCGCATGATCGAGCTCGTGGAGGCGCTGCCGGAAGCCTGAGGGCCCGCGGCGCCCCCGCACCGTCACGCGACAGCTACGGATCTGACCGCCGCGGACTCACTGACCGCCGCGGACCCACAAACCGCAACGGCCTCATCCGACCGCAACGGCCTCACCCGAGCGCAACGGCCTCCTCCGCCAGGTCCCTCTGCTTCTCGGCGGCCAGGGCCTCACCGCGCCTTCCGATCCGCAAGCCGACCACGGTCCAGGCAACGGCCGCGGGCGCGGCGACCAGGGAGATCGCGGCGATGGACAGGCCGATCCACGCCAGGCCGGCGTAGATCCAGCCGCTCACGAGGTCGCCGCCGCGGTACACGGCCGCGTCGATGAACGCCTTCGACTTGTACTTCTCCTCGCGCGACACCACGGTGAACAGCACCTCGCGCGCGGGCTTGGCCAGGCCGTAGCGTCCGGCCCTGTACAGCACCTGGACCACCACGAGCACGCCGAGCGTCGGGAAGAAGCCCAGCGTGATGAAGCCCGCCGTGACGGCGACCGGCACCAGCGCGAGCGTCACACCCACACCGAGCCAGCGAATGATGCGCGCCGTCAGGTACACCTCCAGGAGGAGCGTCAGCGCGTTGACGGTGAGGTCGATCTTCGCCAGGAGCGCCGTGCGCTCGCCGCGATCGGGGATCGCCTCGTAGACGAGCTCTGCCTGCTGGAAGTACAGGACCGTGGAAGCGAACGTCATCAGCGCGATGAAGCCGGCGATGCCCAGCAGGTACGGTGAGGCGAAGACCGCCCGCATGCCGCTCAGAGCGTTGCCGGGCAGGGGGCGTTCCGCCTCGCCGGGCGCGCGCACGAGTCCCGTGCCGAAGCTCCGGTGCAGCGCGGTGGCGAACCACGACGCGATCTCGAGCGGAACGCAGGAGATCAGCAGGAGGCTGAACACCGGGAGCTGTACGGCGAGCAGGGCGGTCACCGACGACCCCACCATGGCACCGACGGACGCTCCGACGGCAATGAAGCCGAAGAGGCGCTTGCCCTGATCGCTGTCGAAGCAGTCGGCCACGAGCCCCCAGAAGACCGTCACCACGAACAGCGCGAACACGCTCGACCACACGTAGAAGGCCCTGTCGATCCACAGTCGCGCGTCGAGGGGCAGCAGCACGATGGCTGCCCAGAATCCGACGAGGCAGGCGATGAAGAAGCGGTTGGCGAGCGGGATGAACACGCCGCGCGGATAGCGGGAAGTCACCCACGAGTAGGCGGGCACCGCCACCAGCATCACCAGGAAGACGACTGTCCACAGGACCTGGATGTTGCCGCGATCCACGGTCGAGATCTCGTCGCGCACAGCACGCAGGATGTAGTACGCGAACATGATGAAGAAGCCGTAGGCGGCGGCCCACAGCATCCCCCTGAACTCGTCGTCGTCGCGGAAGTCGACGACCCTGGCTAGCAACGGCTTCAGCACACACGACCTCCGGGGGGTGACACGCCGGGTTCCGCGAACAGGACACCACCGAGGTGGAGTTCTGTTGATGGCCGCCGCGTCACGGGCACGCGCCGGTCAGCCTCCTTCCGTGCCGCCGCTCGCCTCGCCCAGGGCGGCATCGATGGCATCGCGCAGCTCGCTGGGATCGAAAGGCTTCTCGAGCGTCCTGAACGCGCCCAGCGCCGCCGCCGAGTCCAGGAGCAACCCCCTGTCGAACAGGCCGCCCCCCGACATGGCGATCACGGGAACGGCGGGCGCGGTCTCCTGGAGGGCGATCACCATCTCGATTCCGTCCATGTCGGGCATGTTGATGTCCGTCACGACCACGTCCGCCGGCGCCTCGCCGAGGGCCGCGATCGCCTCGAGCCCGTTCTTCGCGACCCGCACCTCATGCCCGCAGCGACGCAGGTACGAAGCGAGCGTCCGGTGAACGACCGGCTCGTCGTCGACCAAGAGTATGCGTGCCATGATCGTTGGGGGGGCCGAGCCGCCGACCCATACGCTCCTCGAACCTGCCGCGGGAAACGGCGGGACCGCGTCCGCGGCCAGCCACTGCCCGATGGATGGGACCTCCAGCAGAAGCCCCCGCGGCGATGCCCCAAGCTACGGGCCGCCGACGAGGGGTGCCAGGACCGGCGGTAGGCGACCACAGCCTCCATCCGGCGCGGCTCGCCCCGCAAAACACGCGTCCGTCAGAGCGAGCGAACAGGGGAGTCCGGCGTCTCGTCATCCTCATTGCCTCGCGTGTCGTGCGCGGCGGAGATTGCACTGCGCACCGCTCGCACTCCCCCCGGAAAGGCCGCCTCCCCATGCCCGCAACCATAGGATCGCCCGGAGCCCCGCACGGCCTGCGCGCGATCTGTGTCCTGCTCCACCTGTTCGCGTTCGCCGCGCCCCCGGTCGGCGCCCAGACGGGAGGTGGCCTCCCCGGCGCCGCTGGCCGGAGCGCGGGGCAGCCGGTTCGGGTCCGCTCCGTGCTGCTGGGCGCCGCGATGGGGGCCGCGCATGCGGCCATAGGGATCGACCCGCGCGGACCCTCTCCCATGGCCGACGAGCCGTTGATGCTCCTCGGGATCGCGACCGGCGCCGGATTCGGCGCGCTGGCCGACGCGCTCCCGGGCGAGCTGGTGCTCTCCCTCGGCTGGGGTGCCGTCCGCGTCGGGGACCTTCGTGACGACCTCGCCTCGAGGGGAGAACGGCGCCGAGCGATGGGTGCCCGTGCGCTGGAGACCCGCCTGTCGCTGCTCGGCGGGCTCGACGGCCGGTGGGCGTTCGGTCCCGTGGTGGGCATCGTGAGCCACGGCTTCGAGCAGGTGGAGCAGGAGACGCGCTGCGGCGGGTTCTTCGGGTGCATCACCGGCGATTTCCTGACGTCGCACTCGTACCTCCAGGTCCTGAACGTGGGCGGGGTGGGCAGGCTGCGTACGGGCGGTCCGGCGGGCACCTTCTACGCGACGCTCGGCGGCGGAATCGGGGCCGTGCGTCTCGAGTCGGAGATCGGGGAAGGCTCCGGGGCGAGCCCGTTCTTGGAGGCCGGCGCCGGGCTGACGAGGTCCCGCGGCCTCGTGCGGGCGCTCGAGGCCGGGCTGCGCCTCCAGAGGGCCGATCCGGGTCCGGCCGCAGTGGACTTGAGCGGGGCGTTCCTGCGGCTCGTCCTGACATACGGGCCGCCGGGCTAGCGCACGCGGCGCCCTCGAACGAGCCCGGCCCGTTGCGGAGCCCCTGCGGGCACATCGGCGCGCGCCGAGTGTCTCCTCCACCATGGGTGTCTCCGTCACGATCCTGGTCGCGACCGAGAGCAAGGTGCTCGTGGTCGATTCCGAGACGGCTTCGGTCCGTGAGGGCCGGGGGCTGGACGGACACGCGCCGACGTTCGTGGCCGCGGATCCCCTGACGGCCGGCCGCGCCTGGTGCGCGACCCGAAGAGGTGGGGTTCTGCGCAGCGACGACGCAGGGGAGTCCTGGACCGCCTCCGGGCTTGCGGGCGAGCACGTGATGACCGTGGTCGCGAGCCCGGCGACGCACGATCTCGTATGGGCGGGCACCGAGCCGAGCGCGCTCTGGCGCTCGGACGACGGTGGCGCCGATTGGCGTCGCGCTCCCGGCCTCTCGGACCTCCGCTCCTCGCGGGAGTGGTCGTTCCCGCCGAAGCCCGAGACCCACCACGTGCGCTGGATCGCGTGCCACCCGGCGGACGCCGGCCGCCTCTGGCTGGCCATCGAGGCCGGCGCGCTCGTGACCACGCCGGACGGCGGCCGCACCTGGAGGGACCGCGTGCCGGGAGGGCCATACGACACCCACGAGCTGGCGATCCACCCGGACAGACCGGCCGGCCTTCGGGTCGCCGCCGGCGACGGCTACTACGAGAGCGCGGACGCCGGCGCGAGCTGGTCGTCACCCGCGCAGGGGCTCGACGTGGGATACCTGCGGAGCGTCGCGATCGACCCTGGGGACGCGGAGGTCGTGGTGGTTTCCGCCTCGTCGCACGCGCACAAGGCCTACATGGCGGGCCGCTCGGACGGCCGCCTCTACCGCCGCGCGGGCGCGGGCACGTGGGAGCGCGTCCTGGACGGTTGGCCGCGGGAGCCCTCGACGATCGCGCCGCTCCTCGTCGCGGGGTCGGGGCCCGGCCGGCTCTGGGCGGCCGACGAGCGCGGCGTGCACAGCTCGGCCGACGGCGGCCGGAGCTGGGAGCGCGTCGCGGCCTTCGAGCCTACGCCCACCTACCTGCGCGGGCTCGCGCCGCTGGGCCGCTAACGCACCGGCAGCCGGAGCGCCACCAAACGCCCCGGGTCCCCCACCTGGACGACGATGTGCTGACGTCCCTGGTGCAGGTACGTCATCATTCCGTATTGGCCGGGCGCCGGAAGCTCCACGGACCCCACCCGCTTGCCGGTCCGCTTGTCGTACGCGTCCAGCACGGCCGGCCCGTCCGAGCCGCGCGTGGCCACCAGCAGCTCTCCCGCGACCATCTGGATGGAGGTGTCGCCGCTGCCGGCCTCCGACAGGTCCATGCCCTGGAGGGCCGCGTGGCTCCGGACGACCTCCGGCGCCTCACCGATGGGAATCCACCAGATCCGCTCGCCGGTGTTCATGTCGTACGCCGAGAGCCGACTGTAGGGCGGCTTCCAGGCCGGGAGCTGCTGCACGCGCCGTAACCCCGCGCCCGCGCCCGAGACCCACTGCGCGATGGTCTTGCCGGTCGTCATGGGGTCGTCCGGCACGTCCGCGAGCGCGCCGGGCATCACCTCGCCGCCGCTGCAGCTCCGAGAGGAGGAGGCGTACAGGATGCCCGTGGTCGGATCGAGCGAGGCCGGGTGCGTGATGTTGAGCCCGCCGTAGCACCGGATGTTGGCGATGACGCCGGCGTCGTGACCCTCGTGGAGCCGCGGCACGAACGGTCCGCCGACCCTGTACTGCTCGAGCAGCGCGAGCGCCTCGGCCCGCAGAGCGGGTGTGAAGTCGATGACGTCCTCCTCCGGCAGGCCGAGCGGCTCGAGCGGCTCGGGCCGGGTGGGGAAGGGTTGCGTGGGAGCGGTCCAGTTGCCCGGCACCTCCGTCTGAGGCACGGGCCGCTCCTCGATGGGCCAGATCGGCTCGCCGGTCTCCCGATCGAAGGCGTAGATCATCCCGGTCTTGGACGTCTGGATCACGGCCGGGACCTCCCGACCGCCCACGCGGAGGTTCGCGATGATCGGCACGTTCGGCAGGTCGTAGTTCCACTGATCGTTGTGCACGGTCTGGAAGTGCCAGACCCGCTCGCCGGTCAGCGCGTCGAGCGCGATCACGCTGGTGCCGAACAGGTTGTGACCAGGCCGGAACCCGCCGAAGTAGTCGACGGTGGGGGGGTTGGTCGGGATGTAGACGATGCCGCGCTCGTTGTCCGCCGACATGGGCGCCCACGAGGAGACGTCGCCGGTCCACCGCCACGCGTCGTTCTCCCAGGTGTCGTGCCCGAGCTCGCCTGGCCTCGGAATGACGTGGAACTTCCACTTGAAGTCGCCGGTCGCCGCGTCGTACGCCAGGATGTCGCCCGGCACGTTCTCGACGCGCGTCTGGTTGTAGCCCTGCTCGGCGGAGTTGCCGACCACGACCACGCCGTTCACCACGATCGGGGGCGACGAGGTCGTGATGTAGCCCAGATCGCGCGGGATGCCGTAGTCGGGATCGTAGGGCTCTTCGTGCACCTCCCACGGTTCCCAGCCGTCGAGCAGGTCCGGTAGCAGGTCGATGACGCCCGACTCGGGAAAGCCCCCGAGCGGCACCGGCTCGCCCCAGCCCTCGATCGGCCGGCCCGTCTTGGCGTCGAGGGCGTGCAGGAAGAACGCCGGAGACGTGTAGTAGATCACGCCCCTTCCGTCGATCTCGCCATAGGCGACGCCCTTGCCGTAGTTTTGACGCATGGATCGCTCCCACCGCTTGGTGTGTGGCTCGCGGTAGGTCCACAGGGTCTCGCCTGTCGCCGGATCGATCGCCGCCACGGTGCGGCGGTAGCCGGCCACCGTGTAGAGGATTCCGTCGATGTAGGTGGGCGTCGCCTTCATGTACGGGTCGAGCTCGGGACCGAAGTTGTCGCCGTGCCACACCCAAGCGACCTCCAGGCCGGCGAAGTTCGACGCGCCGATCTGATCGAGCGGCGAGTAGCGTGTGCCCCATGCGTCCGCGCTCTGGAAGCGCCACTCCCCGTCGGGATTGCCGCGGTCCTGAGCTTGCGAGGGCGCGACCGACACCAGGCCGAGCGCGAGCACCACCGCCCACGAAGGGCCCCGATGTCCACCGTGCGATGCGTTCATGGCTTCCTCCGCGAAGAGGGCTGCGCGACGGCCGATGCCGGTCCGCGCGCCCGAGCGGCTCGGTTCCGCGCGCAGGGCCGATGCTCCCGTCCGGAGCATGGTACCGCGCCGTCCCGCGCACAGCCAGTGCGGTGTCGTGCGTCGTAACGAGGCACGGTCGCGTGGCGTATGGTGGGCGATCACCCGGCCGGACGGGCGCGAGCTACGGGTTCGGTAGGGCTGACTTGACGGTCGTGGCCACGGCGCTTCTTATAGGCCCCGCCTGCCCCGACGCGGGGGCCCCTCGCGGGTCCTCCCCGCATGCTCGTCGCGGGGGGGCGGCCGGTTGCGCACCGCTCACGTTTCGCGAACCCTCCTCGAACCCCGGACGTGCGTGCCATGAGACCTAGATTCCGGTTCCCGCTCGCGTTGCTTCTGGCCGCGGCCGTCGCGGCCCTGGTCGTCCCGGCGGGCGCCCTCGATGCCCAGTCGATGGCCGCCGGATCGACCGCGCTGCAGGAGGCGCAGGCTCAGGCGCCGGACGCACCGTCGGCACAGCCGCGGGTGCAGGAGCAGGCCCAGACCGCCGTGCCGACGGGATGGCAGGCGACCGCCGACGCGGCCATGGGGCGAGTGAACGGTTGGATCTCGTCGGTCTTCATGTTCGACCTGATGTGGTGGGACCCGGACCTCACGCTGCCTCTCGTGGTCGTGTGGCTGGTCGTGGCGGCGATCTTCCTCACGGTGCGGATGGGCTTCATCAACGTGCGGGCGTTCAGGCACGCCATCTCGGTCACCCGGGGCCGGTACACGAACCCGGACGAGCCGGGCGAGGTGTCGCACTTCCAGGCGCTGAGCACTGCGCTGTCGGCGACGGTGGGCCTCGGCAACATCGCGGGCGTGGCGATTGCGGTCAGCGTCGGAGGGCCGGGCGCCACGTTCTGGATGATCGTGGCGGGCCTGCTGGGCATGTCGACCAAGTTCGCCGAGTGCACGCTCGGCCAGGCGTACCGCCACGTCGGTCCCCGGGGCGCCGTGCTCGGTGGCCCCATGCAGTACCTGTCGCGGGGGCTCGCGGAGAGGGGCGTCCCGGGCCTCGGTAGGACGCTGGCCGTCATCTTCGTCTTCCTGTGCATCGGCGGTTCGCTGGCGGGGGGCAACAGCTTCCAGGTCAACCAGTCGCTCAACGCGCTCCAGGAGACCGTCCCGTGGCTCACTGACTACAACTGGGTCTACGGCCTGCTCATGACGTTCCTGGTCGGCATCGTGATCATCGGCGGCATCCGCCGGATCGCGCAGGTGGCCGACAAGATCGTCCCGTTCATGGCGGTGGTGTATGTGGCCGCGGCGCTGATCGTGATCCTGACCAACCTGCCGCAGGTGCCCGCCGCGCTCGCGCAGATCGTCCGCCAGGCGTTCAGCCCCGACGCCGCCTACGGCGGGTTCATCGGGGTGCTCGTGACCGGCTTCCAGCGCGCGGCGTTCTCCAACGAGGCGGGCGCGGGATCGGCCCCCATCGCCCACTCGGCGGCGCGGACGGACTACCCGATCCGGGAAGGAATCGTCGCCCTGCTCGAGCCGTTCATCGACACGGTGGTGATCTGCACCATGACCGCGCTCGTGATCGTCTTCAGCGGCGCGTACGACAATCCGGCGTACGCCGACCTCATCACAGGCAATCAGGGCGCCGCGCTCACCTCGCGAGCGTTCGGCGAGCACCTGGCTTTCTTCCCCTACATTCTCTCGGTCGCGGTCTTCCTGTTCGCCTACTCGACCATGATCTCGTGGTCGTACTACGGCGAACGGTCCGCGGTCTGGCTGTTCGGCGAGCGCGCCTCGCTGCCCTACAAGATCCTGTTCCTGGCCTTCGTGTTCCTCGGCTCGATCCTGACGGCCACGAACGTGCTCGCCTTCGGCGACCTGATGATCCTCGGCATGGCGTTCCCGAATCTGCTGGGCGTCTACATCCTGCACGGGAAGGTCAAGCGCATGCTGGACGACTACTGGGCCGACTACAAGGCCGGCAAGTATCAGGTCTACGAGACTCGAGCCGCCACACTGCCGAGCGCGGCCCCCTAGGAGCCGTGCGCGGCATAGGCGCTCGCAGGCGTAGGCCGTGGTGGGTCAGGCCGGTGCGAGCTCCGAGGTGCAGTTGGGGCACCGGGTCGCCGCGAGCGGGATGTTCATCGCGCATCGTGGGCAAGGCTTCTCCGTCGGCGCCGGCGGGGGGACCGGTTGCTCGCGCTTCAGGCGGTTGATCGCCTTGACGAGCAGGAACACCGCGAAGCCGACGATCAGAAAGCTGATCGTGGCGTTGATGAACAGTCCCACGTTGAGGGTGACGGCGCCGGCCTCCTGGGCCGCCGCGAGCGTCTCGTAGGGACCCGGGACCGCGCCCTGCTTCAGGGGGATGAAGAGGTCGGCGAAGTCGACGCCGCCCAGCAGCAGTCCGATGGGCGGCATGAGCACGTCGTCGACCAGGCTCCGCACGACGGTGCCGAAAGCCCCGCCGATGATGATGCCCACCGCCATGTCGACCACGTTCCCCTTGACCGCGAACTCCCGAAACTCCTTGACGATTCCCATGGTCGCACTCCGTGATGAGCTATTCGAACAGAACCGCCTACGTCAGCCTCGCAAAACGGATGTCCCGGTTACGCTCGCCCCCGTTCACCAGGAGCGGTCACCGTCCCCGAAGCGTCCGTGACGAACTCCACGGACGGCATGAACCGAACCGAGCCCCGGAAGTCATTTCTCCAGAGCGGGGCCAGCGCGACCCGGCCGTGGCGATAGTGCCGCATGACGAGCGTCCCGTCCTCGACAGCGACGGTGTAGCGGGCGGCCCCGTTGGCCGCCCGACCTCTCGCCGGCTGCGTTCCAGTCCTTGGAGGCTCCTAGGGCACGGGCAGGCTCAACGCAACGCCCCACGCCGGATCGTCGCCAGAGCCGGGCGCGGCCCGCACGGTGACCCATTCGTCGGACAGCGCGTTGGCCAGCAGCCCGCCCACGGTGGCGCCCACGAACCCCAGGAAGGCCGTGCCTCGCCACTGGTCGCTCGCCCTCTGCACCTCCGGGGGCGTGTTCGCCGAGCTGCAGGTCTCCAGCCCGTTCGTCTCCACGCAGGTGCTCAGCCTTCCGAACCCGAGGACGGGCCCGATCGCGTATCCCGCGCCGGCCCCGACCACGCCGCCGATGACGGCTCCGATGAGGAGCGCCCTCGTCCTGCCCGCGTCCGTGACCGCTCGCTCGACAGTGACCGCGGTCATGTCCACGGTCTGCTGCTCCATGGGAGCAGGGCTGCAGATCGCCGCCTCGCCGTGATAGATGCCGGCGGTGCACGTGGGCTCACCCTGGCCGAACACGGTGAGGTCCGGGACGTCCACGGCGACCACGCGGCCCACGAAGTCGCCGTTGATCCGTACGGTCTCTCCGACCTCGAGTCCATCGGGGGATTGGGCACGGGCCGACGTGGCTGCCAGCCACCAGCACGACGCGACGGCCGCCATGCTCACGTACGACCGGTACCGCATAGCGCTGGTTCCTCGAGGTGGAAGGGCCGCCGCCGGAGCTCCGAGCCACAACATAGCGTCCGGCCGCACTGGTTGGCACGCGCGGATGAAGCTGGTGTCGAGGTCCTCAGCGGACTGTCCGTCTCTGACGGCGGAACCGAACAGCACGACCAGGTCGAGCCCTTCGGGACGAGCCACGTGCCGCGCGACATCCCGAAGGCCCCTCAGGGACGCGCCGGCTGCTCCTCCTCGAGCGCCTGCCCTCCCGGTGACCGCTCCTCCGGCGGCTGCTCCTCACCGATCGCGTCGGCACCGGTCCGCTGGAACACCTCGCGGGCGACCCGGGCCAGCTCGTCGCTTCGGACCGTGACGACCATGGCGTCGACACGCTCGACGTCATCGGGGTCCAGGAGCGTCCGCATCCTCCATCGACCCATGCCCAGCAGTCCTCCCAGCGGCACCGCGGCCGCCGCGATGCCGAAGACGAGGCGCGTCGCCCAACGGACCGGGTCGGACGTGAGGATCTCGCGGCCGGGGGGAAGCACGTCGACGACCATCAGCAGGAACGCCAGCGCACCCACGGCCGCGCCCACAGCAGCACCCAGCAGCAGACCACGCACGACGCCGGGCTCCGCCCGCACGGGCACCTCCTGCAGCGGCCGACCGGAGGCGTCCCGGAGCGAGACCCCAACGGCGTCCGCCGGCACGCTCGTGCCGAGCAGCTCGCGCACGGCGCGGGTGAGCCCGGCCTGGTCGCGGTAGATGCCTGTCGTGGTCTTCATGCTTCTCCTCTGCGCTGCGTCCCGTCGTCGGCGTCTCGTACCGGTCCCAGGAATCAGGAACCGTGCCAGGTACCGTGGCGGTCCGCGCCGCTCTGCGCCCCGGTGGAGCGGCAAGCCCGCGATGCGCTGCTCGAGGCGCCGGCGGGCGGAGGCGGCCTGCCGGTCCGGAGCCGACGTGCGCGCCGCGCCGCGGATTGCGGCTCGGAGCCCACCCGCGCATCGTACCCGGCCCGCGCGGCCGCCGCCGCGGCTTTCGCGCGTCCTGGGCACGCGCAATCCCCGGAGGGACGTCATGAGAACCATGCTACGAGCGGCCGCCCCGGCGCTGATCTCGGCATCCCTGCTACGAGCGGCCGCCCCGGCGCTGATCTCGGCATCCCTGCTCGCGCTGGCGGTCACCGCTCCACCCGCCGTTCTTGCGCAGAGCGAGGCCGAGCTGGAGGCGATGGCATCGTGGGTCGCGCTCGACGTCGCCACCGGATACGAGACCAGGTTCGCCCCCCGCCTCGCCGAACGGATGCCGGGGTGGAGCGCCGACCGGTGGGGCAACCTCGTGACCCGCGTCGGCTCCGGCTCGCCGCGTCGCATCGTGGCGTGCGCGCTCGACGGGCCGGCCTACGCGGCCAGCCAGATCACCGAGGACGGCTACCTCCGCGTGCACCGCATCGGGCGCGGACCTGTTCACCCCCTCTGGGACCAGGCGTTCGAGGCGCAGCAGGTGCGGGTGCTTACGCGGGACGGTCCCGTGCCGGGCGTGGTCGCCCGCTCCAATGGGCACTTCGCCGCGCAGCACCGGGACGAGACCGCCGTGGTGGGCGCGGACGACCTGTGGATCGACGTGGGGGCCGCCTCCGCCGCGGACGTGGAGGCGCTCGGCATCCGGCTGCTCGATCCCATCGTGCGACACCTGCCTCCTTGGTTCCTGGCGGGCGAGGTGGCGGGACCCTCGGCCGGCCGTCGCGTCGGGTGCGCCGCCGTCGCGACGCTGGCCGCGCGCGCCCGGGAGGGGGCGGCTCCGGCCGGCGAGACGCTGTTCGTGCTATCGGCGCAGGAGGGCTTCGGCTGGGTCGGCCTGTCCTCGCTGATCGCGCGCGGCGGCTCGTTCGCGCAGGTGGTGGTGCTGGCGCCCGGCGAGGAGCGGGGTGGGGTCGAGGAGCGTCCGGCCGAATCGTTCGGACGCTTCGGTGAGATCATGGCGCGGGCGGGCGTGACGTCGGTCACCTGGATCGTCCCGGCGGTGCGCTCGGCCGGCTCCCACACGGAGCGCATCTCGGTCGAGGAGGCACGCTCGATCCTGGACGAGGGCGCCCGGGCGGCCGGCATGGGCGGCCCCGCGGCGCGCACGTGGGTGGAGGCGCCCGTCCGGCAGGCGTTCCGCGCCGACCTCGCCGACGCCTCCCTCGAGCCCGTTGGAGCGCTCCTGACGGAGCTCGTGGAGCGTCACGGCGTACCCGGACACGAGTGGTCGGTCCGACGGCACGTCCTGGAGTCGCTGCCCGCGTGGGCCAGGGAGCGCGCGGTGGTCGACGACATCGGGAACATCATGGTCGAGGCCGGTCCCGAGCGGGACACGACCGTCCTCATGGCCCACATGGACGAGGTCGGCTACGTGGTGGAGTCGATCGCGCCGGACGGCATCGTGACGCTCGACCGCCAGGGCGGGGCGGTGTCCACCGCGTGGGAGGGGCAAACCGCGCTGCTGCACTTCGACCCACCCGGAGCGCCGAGCACGCGCACCGGTGACGGCACCGACACCGATCCCCGCTGGAAGGCCGAGTCGCTGTCCGCAAGCGCGCCACCACCCATGCGCGGCGTGTTCCTCTCGCGGGACGAGGCGGACGAAAAGGCCGCCCCAGCGGAGCGCGCGTGGTTCGGCCTCGAAGCGGGCGAGCTGGCCGAGCGCGGCGTCCGGCCGGGCGCGATGGTCACGAGCCACAAGGAGGGCCTGCGGCTGGGGCGGCACCGGTTCGTCGGCAGAGGCCTCGACGATCGGGCGGGCACGACGGCGCTGATCCTGGCGGTGAGCGCGCTGGACCCGGACGACCTGCCGGGCAAGGCGATCTTCACGTGGTCCGTACACGAGGAGGGCGGCCTGAACGGCGCGGCGGCCATGGCGCGCCGCTTCGGCGCCACGACCCGCAGGATCTATTCGGTGGACACGTTCGTGTCCTCGGACTCGCCGCTCGAGTCTCCCCACTTCGCGTACGCGCCGCTCGGGAGCGGCCCCGTGCTCCGCGCGATCGAGAACTCGGGCGTATCGCCGGACGGGGAGCGCGAACGGGTGATGGCCGCCGCGGAACGGGCGGGCATCCCGCTGCAGATCGGCCTCACGCAGGGCTCGACCGACGGGACGCGGTTCACGTTGTGGGGCGCGCCCAACCAGGGCCTGTCATGGCCCGGCCGCTACAGCCACTCCCCGGGCGAGGTCCTGGACCTGAGGGACCTCGCCCGGCTCGCGGAGCTGATCGTGGAGGTCGCGCGAGCCGGAGAGGGCTGAGCGTACGTCGCGCGGGCTCTCTCTACCCGGTCTTGGCCCGTTCCTTCGCCACGCTCTTGGCCGCGCCCGACGACGCCGCGCCCGACGACGCCGCGCCGGCAGGTATGGCGGCCTCGCTGTCGCCGCTGGACGACTGGTCCGGCCCGGTGGCGCCTGTCTGGCCCCCGCCGGAAGCCTTGGTGGCCGTCCCTGAGGAGGTGGACCTGCCGGTGGCGGCTGCGTCCTTGGCGAGATCGGCAGCCGCTTGGTCGCCCATGCGGATGTTGCCGTTGACCTGTCCGCCTTCCTTGAGCGCCAGCCGCCGGGCACGGACGTCGCCCTCGACCGCCGCGGTCTCCTCGAGCACGAGGCGCGTGCGCGCCAGGATGCCCTGGCGGACCTTGCCGTGGATGACCGCCTCGTCGGCGAACACACCGCCGCTGACGGTTCCGCCGAGCCTCACCTCGACGCGGTCGGCGCGCACGGCCCCCTCCACGCGCCCGTCGATGATGATGGCCTGGGTCCGTCCGTTACCCTCGCGCGCGGTGATGTCCCCCTCCACGGAGCCCGACGCCGCCACCTCGAGGCCGCCGGCGCTCACGTTTCCGGTGACCCTGCCCTCGATTCGGAGCCTGCCGTCCGTCTCGCAGTCCCCCACGATGCGCATGTCCTTCGAGATGACGGACGTGTCGCTGGCGGCCGTGGGCCTCGGACGCTGCTCTGGTCGTGCCATCTCCTGCTCCTTGCCTGATCGTCCAAGCACCATCTCGAGCCTCCACTTCGTGGGATGAGTCCGCGTGGATCATGGGTGGCCCATGTCCACAGCAGGATTCATACCGAACGCTCAGAGCGGGCTTCACGCAAGGGAATTCGGCGCCGCGCCCCGCAGAGCGGGCTTCCGCTCGATCGCCGGTAGGCGCCGCCCGCTTCCGAGCCCTAACCCACCAGGCTGGAGGCGGCGGCCACGACGATTGCCGAGGCCGCGGCCATCTCCCGGTAGTAGATCAGGAAGCGCGCGGTCTCGAAGGCGTCGTAATCCGCCAGGTTCTGCGCCCAGCGATACGCTATCGGTTGGAACCACATCTCGACGGAGACGCGGAACGGCCCGGCGCGCGGATTCACCTCTACGGAGTAGCGGACCCTGTCGCTGCCGGCGGTGAAGTCCGCGTCGGTCGAGGCCCCGCCCACAACGCCCACGCGCGGGTCTTCGAGCTGGTCGTAGCCGCGGGGCAGCAGCCGGTTGTCCTTGGCCCAGCGCTCGGCCGACATCAGCCCGGTGGTGGGGCGCCCCTCGCCATCGAGCATCACGCCCTCGTACACCTGTACCTGATCGGGCCGGGTGATCTCATCGTAGTGCGGCTCGTAGCGCGCGCCGTCCTCGTCGTGGTCGCTGCCGACCACGCTTCCGTCCGGTGAGAAGGCGCCGGACTCGAAGACGGTCCGCCCGTCGCCGTCCCTCACGGTGAAGTGGAGCCAGGCGCGGCGGGACGGATAGGCGGTCGGGAACTTGTGACCCGCCCTGTTCACCACGTCGACTTCCACCTCGAGCCTGCCGTCACGCGCCGCCGCGCTCGCGACGTCGAGCTCCGCGGTGGCGCCGCGGAGGTGCTCCTCGGTGCGCGTGGCCGCGAGCTCCAACTCCTGGGGCAGGGCACTCACGCCCAGCTCGTCCCGGTAGCGGTTGAGCATACGCAGCATGAAGAAGTTGCCGCCCCGAAATACGTGTCGGGACACGTTGGGACGGTCACGCCCGAGCACGCCAGTGACGGGAACGTCCTCGGTCACCTCGGGCATGTGACAGTCCTGGCACGTCGTGCCCTCGGCGTAGAAGGAGCTGGCGCGCCACTCGAGGTAGGGCACTTGCTCGGGGAACCCCGGGCCGCGGCGGCCGCCCTCGCCGACGGCGTGCGTGAACAGCGTATGGCACGTCGCGCACAGCTCCGACGACTGCGTGTGGGTGCCCTCCGTGGGCCGGAACCCGGTCGCCGACCGCATGATGCCGACGCCGCCGGGGTCGGGCTCGAACGGGCCGAAGAGAGGGCGGCCGTCCGGCGGCGCTTCGAGCGCAATGCGGAACCCGCCCACGAAGCTCGCCTCCGTGCCGAGGCCGTCCGGCGAGATCTGGTGGCATACAGCGCAGGACACGCCGTCCGCGGCCAGGAGCGCCTCCCGATCCGTGTTGGCCCCGACCGGAAGGTTGTCGAACACCGAAGCGCTCCGGCCCTCCGCCTGCGAGACCGCGTTGGCCATGGGCATGTGGCAACGGCTGCACTCCGCTTGGATGTCCCCGCTCGCCTCCGGGTGGTCCATGACCTCCCGCCGGACCGCCGCCTGCCAATACGGATCGCGCGCGCTGTTCGCCATGATCGAGGCGCGCCAGTCGAACCCGATCGAAACGTCGAGCCCCTCCGAGGTGGCGACCCCCTGGTGGCAGGCGAGGCACCGGTCGGCGGTCCTGAACATGTCCTCCGGGGCGGGGGTGTGCAGGTCCGGGCCGCCGGCGGGGCGGGGGTCGGCTTGCGGCGCGTCCCTGCGTGCGCGGAGGAGCTCGGCCTCCGGCGCGCGTCCGCTCTGCGGCCCCGCTGCGATGAGCGCGGCCCCGAGAAGGGCGCCCGCCGCGAGCGTCCCGCACCGCGTCGGCATCACCATCCCTCGAAGAACCCTCCGTCGAACCAGTCGAGCAGTAGGTACGCTACCAGACGGACGGACCGCCCATCGGTTGCCGTCGCCGGTACGAGCACGCCGACGTTGCCCAGAACGTGCTGGCGCGTGTTCAGCGAGACCTGGACCTGGGGCACGAGGTCGAGGACCGTGCTCGCGCCGCCGGCCAGGTCGAGCGTGGCCGCCAGCTCGAGCATGGGGGTCCAGCTACGTCCCCACGGCCCCTGCGAGAACCCCCGGCCGACGACCAGCCGAGCGATCGCCTCATCGTCCGCCCCGTCGTAGAGAGGTACCTCGACGCCCGCCTGCGCCTGTACGAAAGAATCCTCGGCGATGACCTGGCCGAACGAGGCGAAGGCCTCGAGCGCGGCTCCCTCGGATCCCAGGCCCTTGCTCTCGTCTCCGGTGGGGAGCACGACCTCGCCCAGGAGCGACAGGATGGTGCCGGATGCGGCGCTGTGGAACGCCGCGTGCTTCACGCCCAGGGCCACGTCTCCGAGACCGCTCGCCCACCGGCTCTCGCCTGGGCCGCCACCCGGGTCCGGAAGCGAGCGCCAGCCGAACGGGACGGCCACCTCGAACTGGCTTCGCGGGCCGAAGCGCTGCTCGTAGACGAACGCGCTGCCGACCGAGCCGGGGCCCTCGACGTCGACCTCCGCCTCCACGACCCACTCGTCCTCGGGGTACGCCTTCTCCGTGACGATCGCGCGCGGGAGGTTCAGCTCGCCGCGCGGCCAATCGGGATCGGTGCACAGGGTGCGGATGTGCGCCATGACTCTGCCGAGCTGCTCGAGGGTCAGCGCGCCACGAAAGGCCGGCATCATCTCGCTGAAGCCGCGCACGGGCCCGCCCTCGTGCGCGACGGCGACCCAGTCGGCGTCCGGCTCGCGCGCGGCGAAGTCGCAGTCCGTGAAGTCGGGGATCTCCTCCTCGAAGCCGAGCAGCGACCGCTCGAGCCCCCGCCCGTCAGGACCGTGACAGTTGGCGCATGCGGCCTGGTAGAGGTCCGCGTCGGTTAGCTGGTCCAGGTTCGCGGGCACTTGCGCGGTGAGCGCGCCGGAGGACACCGCGAGCGCGGCGGACGTCGCGAGCCCCGCGAACGGGCGGGCCGGGGGCCGGGTGGCCTTCATCGGGTGCCTCGGTGTCGACAGGCGCTTCGTCCGTGGTGCTTCGCGGCCGGCGGATGCACCGGCGTCAGCGGATGCCTTCCACGACCCTGAACGCGCTGGACCGTCCGCTGCGGGTGATGAGGAAGACCAGGGATGCCTCACCGATGAAGTCCGGAAAAGCGAAGAGGCTCGCGCCACCGCTGTCGGCCACGCGGGTCGTGCCGCGCGTACCCCGATCGTAGAGGAAGACTCCGGTCGCGCCGTCCGCCGCTCCGCCTTGGCCCGGGCGTACGCTGCGCGGGGCGCGGGGCGCGACGGCGAAGGCCAACATGTCGCCCGTCGCATGCCACGCAACCTTGCTCGTGTGGGTACCGAGGTCGAGCACCTCGTCGCATTGTCCCGCGGGGCGTATGCGAAAGACCTTCGTCGTCCCTGTGCGCTCGTCCCGCGCCGCCAGCTCGCGGCCGTCCTGCGACATGATCGGGGTCGAGAGCGACATGCCCCCGCACGGGACGACCGTCTCGCCCAGCGGCCGGACGAGGGCCCGTCCGCTTCCGATGGCGTGCCGGACCTCGTAGTCGCGATAGACGATGCCCTCGAACCAGCTCGTGAGCACGCGGTAGTCCGTACGCGCCGCCTCTCGCTCCAGGATGCCCACCGACGGGTACTGATCTCGCATCAGGCCGTCGGTGAAGAACGGCTGGACGCGCTCGCCGCGCCCGGTCCGAGCGGCTGCGAAGACCTCGTCGGCGTCGTAGAACCGCAGCCCGCCCCCGCCGGTGGGCCCCGGCGTGACGAAGTAGCGACCGTCGGGCGTCGGAACGAAGTCGATGTAGCCGGGCGCCACGCGGCTCCGGCCGTCCTCGAGGTCGAGGACGTAGACCCGTCCGCCCGACTCGTACGCCAACGCGTTGCCGCCGGGAACCCAGCGGAAGTACGCGCCCGGCGTTCCGACGGCGTCGTAGTCGACGAGGCGTGTGCCCTCTCGGGCGGTGGTCGGCCCCGCCGGAGCGGCCACGAGCCGGTCGGGCGCCCGCACCGATCCAGGAGTCGCCCTCTCCGCCCCCTCCGCGCCCAACCGTCGCGCGATCATCCGCTCATACGCACGCGCGCTCTTGTAGCCCAGGATGGCGGGTCCGCGCGGCTCGCCCCCGCCGTACACCACCAACGCGGGCGCATGGGCCAGGGCGCCCGCGTCCAGCATCTGGTCCGCCAGCGGGATCGGCCGGTGGTCGGTCCCGCTGGTCGCACCGCCCCGAGTAGAGGCGTTCGGTCCGTGTAGCCCGCCCGGTCGATCCCGCCGGCCCGACGACGGGTGGGCGTACGCATCCAGCTCCTCCGAGCGCACCAGCACGAGCCGCGCGCCGAGCGTCTCGGTGGCGAGCTCGACGTGGGTAATGGCGGCACGCGAGAGCGGCATTCGGGGTGACCACGCGTACACGACCGCGGAGCAGCCGGCGCCACATCGGCCCATCTCGGCTTGGGCCCCCACGAGGCTCGAGACGCCGATCGAAGCCGCCTCCGCCGGGGAGGGGGCGGCGGTGTCGCTTCGCGTTGCGTGCGTGGCGGCGGCCGCCGCCAGTCCGAGCAGCGCCGCCGCGGCCGACACGTGCGTGGCGCTCGCGCGCCCTGAGCCTACACCCATCTCGTCCAGCTCCCGAGCCGATCCGATCCGAATCGTCCGTGTCCTACGGTTCCAACCGAACACTACACCGCGGGCCGCTTCAGGGACACCGCATCGAGGGCGGATCAGCGCGCGCGTACCGCGCGGGCAGTTGAGTTGTTTCCTCGACGGGCCTGCCTGGCCGGCTTCACCACACCGCTCTCGGATAGTTCGCCCGCATCGTCTCGTCCTTCGTGACCAGTCGAGCGTCATGGAGTGCAGCCTGCGCCACGATCAGCCGATCGAACGGGTCCCGCGTCCAGGTGAGCTGCTCCGCCTCGTGAGCGACGCTGACGAACGACGCGGGGCAGAGCGTCAACCCGAGCGTTGCGGTCAACGCATCGACCACGACCGCCGCCGGCTCGCCCACCCGGCCGATCTCGTACAGGTACTGCAGCTCCAACCGCACCATGGGCGACGCTCGAATGTCGTCGGACCCGTCCATCAGCTCCGTCGCACGAGGGGACAGATCCGCCGCACCCGATGCGTAGAGCCATGCGGCGACATGCGTGTCGAGGTAGATCATGGACGCCATTCCTCCGACCAGTCCATGTGGACCAGCGACTCCGGGTCCGACCGAAGGTAGTCGGGATGCGGCGTGATGTTGGCCAGCCGCCCCCCGGTCTCGGACGGCACGATCCTGAGCCGCCGTCCCTTACGCTCCACCTCCACCGGGAGACCGGTCTCGAGCACTCGATCGAGCACTTTGTAGAGATTCGCGCGGAGACGCGCGACGGAGTATGGCTTGGTCATGGTCCTCCTACCTGTACCGTACGGATAAGCTATATGTACGGTACCTCTACCTCAAGCGGCGCCATCCTTGGGCATCGTTGCAATACGTCGTGCGGCGGAGCTAACGTGGATCATGCTACCCGATGCCCGGCTCCACTCATCGTTCCTTCCACCGGCGCTCCTGCTGGCCGCGGCTGCGGCGCACGCGCAGGCACCGCCGGCGCCCCTCGTCCTCATCGGCGCCGACATCGGTGAGGCCTGCTACGACGAGGCGCCAGCGGAGCTGTCGGGCCCCCGGTCATGGGTGGGGCTCTACCTCGGGGTGGATGGCTCGCGGCTGGCGGCCGCCACGGTCCGATTCGTGCCGGAGGCGGACGGCGCCTTCACCGTGTTCACGCTCACCGCCGATCCGCCTGGCCCGCACCTCCTCTTCTCTGGCGTGGAAGCGGTGTCGCCGGGTCCCGCAGAGACCGTGGTGGCCTGGCCTGTGGGCTTGACCGAGACCGGCGCATCGATCGATTTGCCGCTCGGCCGGAACGAGTATCGCGTGCACCTGGAGTCGAGCGATCCCTATCTCTGCGACGCGGCTGTCTGGCTGGAGCTGGGGGGACGCGCGCAACGGCTGTACGGGCCCGAGGAGGCGACGTCCTCGTGCGACGAGCCGCACTTCGACGTCTCCTGGGCCGGCGACCTCGATCGAGACGGAAGACTCGACCTGGTGGTGAGCTTCAGCTCGAAGTACAGCCATCATCCGCGGCTGCTCCTGCTTTCGTCCGCGGCCGGTCCCGATCAGCTCGTCGGCCCCGCGGCGCTGTTCGAGCGCTTCGCGGGGTAGGGGACGGACCCGCAGGAGCGGGTCGCGCTCACGGCAGGGCAGGTCCCGCAGGACGACGGCCGAAACGACGGCGAGCATGCTCCTCACGTCACGCCTCCGCCTCCCACCATCCTGCCTCGTCACCCACGCCTCCTCCCACGTTTGCGGCTACGGCGCGCCGCTCGCCAGCCCCAGCGCCGCCAGCCCTCCGCCCGCCTTCCATGCGTCGTAGCGCATGCGGAGCGTCTCCACTGGGTTCGGGCTCTCGTTCGGCCGGGTGTTCTCGTCGTCCACGTCGATGAACAGCGAGTACTCGCCGTCCGAGTGCCCCTGGCCCACCGGATCCTCAGGCTTGGCCGCCGCGATGTAGGCGACGTGGGCAGTTCTGTGCCGGCACCCGGCCTCCGTCTCTGGAACGGGATCGGTGCGGCACGAGCACCGGCTGTCCCCACCGGCATCGTCGGCTGCTTCCATCGCGGCCATCACCCTGTCGAGCACCGTGCCGTCGTTGGCCAGGAACGCGCTCACCGCGTCGACCACGACCGCATCGGACTCGAGGATGTTGCCCTGGACGGCGAAGTAGATCCCCTCACCTCGCACCTCGCTCTGCGCGGCGAGCGCGGCGTATCCGTTGTTCACGCCGGAGAACCCGGCCATGCGGCCCCGGAGATCCACCATGCCGAACTGCCGGCTCTGGAAGCTCTCGTCCTCCGAAAGCATGCGGAGGATGTCATCGGGATCGGTGCCCGCGCGCATCTGCTCGTAGATGAGCGTTTGGTTCGCGCGCGTTCTGTCCACGCCGGCCTGCGCCGCCGCCACGCCGATGCCGGGCACGATGACGGCCTGGATGCTCTTGAGGCCGCCGCGGGTGCGGAGCCCCTCGGCCGTAACGCACGTGGCCGACGCGATCACCACGATACCGGTGTTCGTGTCGACCGCGATGATCGACCACGTGGCGGCGAGCGGACCTGGAAGCGCCGCGAGCAGCGTCGCGGCGACGATGAGCGAGCGTGATGTCCTTCGGTTCGAGCGGCGCATTGGTCGGTTCCTGATGCTCGGGGCCAGGGCTCGGCCTGCACGGAGCGCAGGCGGTGGACACTCGTCGGCCGCCCGGAGGGCGACCGCGCGCCCAATATGCGTTACCAGGGGCGGCCGACGACAGGCGGTGAGGCGCCTAACCCCCGATGGCCGTTTGACTCGTGCGCGGCAGGGCAGGGACCATCGTGGCGCCCGCCTCCCACGCGCGCACCTGGAACAGACGAGAGCGCGTCGCGGTTCGGTCCGCGATCTCGTCCGTCACGGTCACCGTGAGGCGGTAGCGTCCCTCCGGAAGGGCCGACTCCACCCGGCGCAGCTCCGCCACGTACCCGGCGGCGCCGGGCGCCGACTCGCCCGCGAAGAACGTACGCACCGGGCGCTCGCGCTCGCCTCGCGGCGCGCCCGCCTCGTCCACCGCCTCGACCGCGACCTCGGTCACGTACGGGTTGCCGGCGGGCAGGTTGTAGATCTCGTAGTAGACGTCGAAGGCGCTCTCGGGGAACTGGCTGGTGGGCAGGAGCGCGAGCACCACATCCCCACGCGTCCAGCCGGACGTGGCGCCGGGCAGTCCCAGGGCGACGTCGCTGAGCATCAGCTCGCGGCCCCTGTAATCGGGGATGGCAAACGGGGAGCGGTAGAGCTGGCCAACGCCCGGTCGGGTGGCGTCGGTCATGACGACCCGTTGGAGCGTGGTGGCGGAGGGCGGGGCCTGGACCTCGACGTGCGTGTGCAGCAGATGGTCTCCATCCAGCGGCCACGGCCGGCTCACGTACACGGAGTCGTCGCTGCGGGACACCGAGCGGCGCGCGGTGTCGGCCAGGACGAACGTCACGTCGAAGCGATACCGGGCCTGTGAAAAGCCCCCCTCCCTCTGTAGCCTCCCGGCCGGCACGGCGAAGGACGCGACGACCGTGGTGAGGCCGCCGTCCCCGCGGAAGGTGTAGAGGTCGTAGAAGAACGGGAGGGGCCGCGCAGCCGTCTCGGGACTTACGTCGGACTGCGATCCCGCGCGTGTCTCAGGGCCTGCGGCCGACTCCGATCCCAGGCGCGTCTCGGGGCCCGCGCCCGTCTCGGATCCCACGCCCGAATCCCGTGCTCCGGCCCGCCGGTCCGGGCTCCGAGCCGCGGACATGGCCATGAGGACGCAGAGGAAAAGGACGACACCTCGAAGCATGGTCACGCCTTCGGCGCGAGGAGGCCTGTGCCAATCTCGCCGTACACGGGTTCGGTTGGCTCGTTCCCGCGTGGCGTTGTTCCCGTAGGTGTCCGCACGGTGAGGAGGAGCCGAGCGAGGGCGACCGCCCAGGCGCCGGTGAGGTGGGGCGCTGCACCTGCGCGCTCACGTCCCCCCGTTGGCTCGCAGGTCCTCGAGGCAGTTCGGATCCAGGGTCGGCTGGGTATCGAATAGATTGGCAACGAAGTCGGTGGTGTTCACGGCGTAGTACATCAGGCAGCCATCGACGTCGCAGTGATGCCCGTTCTCCTCGTCCTGATGCTCGACCTGCATGTCGGAGCCGTTGGCGACGAGCCCCATGAGGTGGCCGAGCTCGTGGCTCGCCACCGTGGCCTCGACCTTCGCCCGCGAAGGCTGCGTGAGCTCGCCGGTGTGTTGTCGGATCTTCCCACCGAAGATGGCGGTGGACGTGTTGTTGTAAGCGATTCCCAGCACGTAGAGGTTGTCCTCGTACTCCCCGTTCAAGAAGAGCATGTACAGGCCGAGCGTCGTG
>Ga0299906_10000713_pt1 | contig 29753 bp, 24 predicted proteins | sample RVTome_14_FD_200259 | JGI IMG/M metagenome (GOLD analysis project Ga0299906, IMG submission 200259) | Soil microbial communities from uranium-contaminated site in the Upper Colorado River Basin, Wyoming, United States - RVT145D125 (version 2) ...
GACATCGCCGGTCCCGACGGCGTGAGCACCGCCACCTACGCGGATCGACCCTTCTTCTACGGCACCTCCGCCGCGACGCCGCACGTGGCCGGCGCCGCCGCGCTGTTGCTCTCCCGCAACCCGGGCCTCAGCGCCCAGGCCCTCCGCGCGGCCCTGGAACAGGCCACCGCCAGCCAGGGCCTCTCCCGAAACAACGACGTGGGCGTGGGCGTGCTCGACCTGAACCTGGCGCGCTGAAGGGCGACAGCGCGCCTCCGGATTCGAGGATCCGGTGCCCGAGGGGACCTGGCTCGACAGCCGAAGGTGCCACACTCCGCCGGTGATACGCTATGAAGGTGGCTCTCCCGGCCCTACCGGATGTCCACGAGAAGCTCCGCCGTATCAGCGTCGACGAATTCCACCGAATGATCGAGGCGGGCATTCTTCGTGAGGACGAGGCGGTTCAGCTCATCGACGGCCTCCTCGTCGCGATGTCTCCCCAGGATAGACCGCACGCCTACGTCATCCAGGAGCTGAACCGGCTGCTCGTTCGATCGCTCGGCGACGAGTACAAGGTCCTGACGCAGCTTCCCCTCACCCTGGGCGACGAGAGCGAGCCCGAGCCGGACCTGGCCGTCGTCCGGACCGAAGATGCCTCGTCAGCGGAGCACCACCCCAGGACGGCACTTCTGGTGGTCGAGGTGGCGGGCGACTCGCTGCGGTTCGATCGCCGGGCCAAGGCCTCCCTATACGCGCGGGCCGGGATCCCGGAGTACTGGATCGTCAACCTCGGCGATTCCGCGGTCGAGGCTTACCGTGACCCGGACGTCACCTCGGGGACCTATCGGGAGACGTCCACGTTTCGCGCCGGCGAGACGCTCACCGCCTCCGCAGTGAAGGGTCTTCGCATCGACGTCGCCGTCTTCTTCCCGTAGCGAGGCGTCGGCCAGGGCTTTCGAGTCCGAGTCGGCCGTCCCGGTATATGCTCGCGGCTGCGGACCGGCGCCTGGCAGGTGCCTGGCGCGCGAGGCGAATCCTCGATGAAGATCGCACGAGTGATGCCGCGAGCCGTCGCCGAGCCCGGGGGGCGCACGTACCTCGTCGTCCGCGTCGACACCGACGCGGGGGTGACCGGTTACGCCGAGACCGAGGTCCGGCCCGCGCCCCAGGTCGCCGTCGATCGGCTGAGGCGAGAGCTGGAGCCGCTGGTCGGGATGGACCCGGCCCGCGCGATACGCGTCGACGAAAGCCTGCGGCGCGCGGAAGCCTCGCTCGGCTCGAGGGCGCTCGCGAACGTGGCCTGTCTCGACATCCTGGGGAAGGCGACCGGAGCGTCCGTCTACGAGATCCTCGGCGGCCCGACCCGCACCAAGGTCCGGGCCATGGCCGCGCTCTCCGAGGGATCCGAGGCGGAGCTGCGGGAGAGCGTTCTGGCGGCCAGGAGCGAGGGGTACCGAGCCTTCTCCGTCCCGTTGACGATGCCCGCCGGCATGGAGCGCGGGCGCAGCTTCTACACGGGGGTACGCTCGACCCTGGACCGCCTGCGGAACGCCGCGGGAGAGGAGTGCGACTTCGTGCTCGACTGCGGCGGCCGACCCTCTCCGGGCGAGGCCCTGTCGATCGCTGACCGCATGGAGGGCTTCCACCTGCTCTGGATGGACGAGCCCTGCGGCGAGCTGAGCGCGGCCGCCCAGGCGTCCATCTCGAAGGGCTCGGTCGTGCCCGTCGGCTACGGGCGCAGCTTCGCGGAGAACGCGCGCTTCCAGGATCTCCTCCGCGAGGATGGCATCGACGTGCTGCGCCCCGCCCTCGCGATGCACGGGCTCACGCCGGTCCGCAAGGCGGCGGCCATCGCCGAGACCTGCTACGTGGCGGTCGCCCCCTTCCACCGGGGGGGGCCGATCGGGACCGCGGCCGGGATCCAGGTGTGCGCCGCGCTGCCGAACTCCTTCATCCAGGAGACGCCCTTCTCGATCGACCCCGCCGACCGGCGGGCCCGCGCCGCGATCAGCGGCTGGGAAGAGAAGCCCGTCGACGGGTTCTTCTCGCTGTCGGGCATTCCGGGCCTCGGCCTGGACGTCGACGAGAGCGCGCTCGACGCCTTTACGGTCGCTCGTTAGACGGAGGGACACCCGCATGAAACGACGCGACCTCCTCAAGACCTCGCTTCTCGGGGCCGCCGCCGCCCCTGCCTTCGCCGCGGCCGGCCGCCCGCTGTTCCAGCCGGGATGCGAGGACTGCTACGTCGACGAGATCGCCCTGGCGATGCCGTCGGCACCGCGGTTGAAGGTGACGGGGGTGAAGACCTTCGGAGTCACCAGCGACGTCCTGCCCCGGGACCGGCCCCACGTCTTCGTGAAGATCGAGACCGACGCGGGAGTCGTGGGCTGGGGCGAGGCGACCCTGGAGGGGAAGGCCGCCGCGGCCATGCAGGCGGTCCACGACCTGTCCTACGCCGTCGTGGGCCAGGACCCGATGCAGGTGGAGCACCACTGGCAGTCGATGTACATCCACGCCTTCTACCGCTCCGGCCCGGTGCTGGCCTCGGCGATCTCGGGCATCGACCAGGCGCTGTGGGACATCCGCGGCAAGGTGCTGGGACGGCCCGTCTACGAGCTGCTGGGCGGCTCCCTCGACGACCGCGGCGTGCGCGGCTACTACCACCTCCGGCCGGTGCTGCCCCGGGAGGCTCCGTATCGCGAGCAGGTCGCCGCGATCCGCGAGCGCGCCGAGAGGTACGGCGTCACGGCGTTCAAGACCGGGATCCCGGGCTACTACGAGTGGATCGACACGCACGCGCGCATCGCGGAGGCGGTCGAGCGGTTGCACGTCCTGCGCGAGGTCATGGGCGACGAGATCGACATCGGCATCGACTTCCACGCCAAGACCAGCCCCGCCGTCGCGGTGCAGATCTGCCGGGAGGTCGAGTCGCTCAACCTCATGTTCGTCGAGGAGCCGTGCCCGCCGGAGAACGTCAAGGCCATGAAACGCATCTCCGACCGCACCACCGTGCCGATCGCGACCGGCGAGCGGCTGATCACCCACTACGGCTGCCGCGAGGTGATCGAGGGCAAGGTGGTCGACATCATCCAGGTCGACGTGAACCACGTGGGCGGCATCAGCGCCCTGTGGAAGGTGGGCGCCATGGCCGAGGCCTCGGGGATCCTGATGGCGCCCCACGCCTGCGAGGGCCCGGTGGGTGCGGTGGCCTCGACTCACGTCGACGCCGCGATGCCGAACTTCCTGGTCCAGGAGATCTGCAGCGGCGTCGAGCCCGACGGGAAGGACGCGCTCTGGGAGGAGCTGCTGGGCTACCCCGCCATGCGCATGGTCGACGGCTACTACCCGTTGCCCGACAGGCCCGGGCTGGGCATCGACGTGGACGAAGCGGCGCTCGCCAGGTACCCCTTCGGCGGGACGAAGCCCTTCGTGCTGCTGCCGGTGCACGAAGACGGCTCCATCGCCTCTCCATGAGGATCCGGACGTGCGCCGGTTGCGGGGCTCCCGGCACCGCCGACGACGCCGCAGCCGAGGTGCGCTACCGCTTCGTGTCTCCGGGGCGCGTGACCGAGTACCGGAAGCAGGCCGATCTGCGCGACCAGGTGGACCTGACCTTCAGCCGGGCCGCCCGCAAGCTGCCGTCCAAGCCCTTCTACAAGGGCTACCTGATCCACCTGGAGCGCGAAGGCTGGGTGTGGTACCTCTCGACGCTCTCGGGCGACGACTCGATACCGCGCCGGAGGGCGCGCGACGCGCGCTTCTACCCGTACCGCTGACCGCGCCCACCTGAAGCGACTCAGCCCCTCGGCTGGGCGGAGTCTCCCCGGGCGCCCCGCTCCGCGTTGGCCCGGATCGCGTCGCGGATGTAGCCGCTCAGCCCCGGCCGCTCCTTCCCGTCGTAGTGGGCGGTGAAGCGGGGGTCCGAGACGTACATCTCCCCCAGGCCGACGTGGATCTCGAGGGTGCAGCGGTAGAACCAGCGGCTGATGTGCTGCCGGTGACGCTCGGCGACCTGCATGGCCCGGTGGTCGGCGGCCGTCACGCCCGCGTCGAAGGCCGCGGCGAACGCCTCGACGATCTCGGCGCTCTCGGCCTTGATCCGCGTCCAGTCGTCCTTCGAGTAGCGCCGCGTGCGCTCGCGGCTCTCCTCGAACTCGGCCGAGCCGCCCCAGCGTTCCCGGGCCTCCTCCTCGTACTCCGACGGCTCGAATCCGTCGAACATCTGCTCCCAGCTCATGCTCTCACCACGGTCGAGGGCCTCGATGGTTCGGTCGACCAGCGCCACCAGCGCGCGCGCCTGCTCGGCCCTCGCAGCGAGCAGCTCGCGGTGGTTGACGAGGGCGCGACGGCGGTCGAAGGTCGGGTCCGCCAGGACCCGCTCGATCTCGTCAAGCGGGAAGCCCAGCTCGCGGTAGAACAGGATCTGCTGCAGTCGCTCGAGGTCGGCACTCGTGTAGAGCCGGTAGCCCGCCTCGGTGCGGGACGACGGCTCGAGGAGGCCGATCTCGTCGTAGTGGTGCAGTGCCCTCACGCTCACCCGAGCGATCCGCGCGACCTCTCCGACCGTGTGCGCCATGACCTCCTCAATATCGGGCCTCACGCCGCGTGAGGGTCAAGAGAATTCTCCGGTATCGGGACACCTCCGCGGACTCAGCCGGCCGAAGGCGCGCGCCCCGCCTTCAGGCGCCGGAACAACCAGGCCTTGGCTGTCGCCCACTCCCGGGCGGCGGTGGCCCGGGAGACGCCCAGGGCCCGGGCCGCCTCCTCGATGCCGAGCCCGCCGAAGAAGCGCAGCTCCACGAGGCGCACCTGGCGGTCGTCGAGGGCCGCCAGCTCCTCGAGGGCCGCGTCCAGGTCCAGCAGGTCCGGCTCGATCGAGTCCGCCGCCGCGTGGGCCTCGGACAGCGTCACCCGCCGCCCGCCCCCGCGCTTGGCCGCCCCCCGGGCCCGGGCGTGGTCCACCAGGACGCGGCGCATCAGGCTCGACGCGACGCCGAAGAACTGCTGCCGGTTCCGCCACCCGGCGTTCTGGTCGCACAGCCGCAGGTAGGTCTCGTGGACGAGGTCCGTGGGCCTCAGGGTGTGGCCGGGCCGCTCGCGACGCAGCTGTGCTCCCGCCCGCCGGCGCAGCTCGGCGTACACCAGGGGGATCAGCCGGTCGCGGGCGTCCTCGTCGCCGCCGTGCCAGGCCTGGAGCAGGCGGGTCAGCGCACCGGGGGTCAGGCCCGGGGCGCCGGGCCGGGGCGGCTCGCGGCTCACCGCGCGCCCGCCCGGGGCGGCGCCACCCCGGGAACGCCGTCGGCCAGCATCAGGTCGTAGAGCTGCTCCCGGAACGAGACCGTGAGGAAGGCGCCGTCGGGAGAGATCCCCAGCGACTCCGCGTCCAGGCCCGGCTCGAAGCCGGCCACGCGCCGCCGGCTGCCGCTGGTGTCGGCGCCCGAAACGAAGTCCTGGACGTAGACGCCGTAGCTGCCGTCGCGCTCGCCCGCGACGTACGCGAGGGCCCGGCCGTCGGGGAGCCACCGGCAGCGGCCCTGGTCGATGGTGCCACCCGGGCTCCAGGGCGGCAGCGGGATCTCGAAGCGAGCCGGCGAGCCGTCGGACAGTCGCGCCACGCGCAGGGCCGCGCGCCCGGTGCCCACGTCGGCTACGAAGGCGACGTGGCGCCCGTCCGGGGAGACCTCGGGCTCGATCAGGTTGCCGGCGACGACCAGCGCGGCGTCGCTCCCGTCGGGGCGGATCCGCATGATCCCCCGGGAGCGCGGGTTGGCCGACGCGTAGACGATCCAGGCGCCGTCCGGCGTGGCCACGGGGTTCTCGGCGTCGACGCCGTCGCGTGTGACCTGCCGCATTCCGGTTCCGTCCGGCTCGGCGAGCCACACCTCGAAGCTGCCGCCCCGGTTCGAGCTCCAAAGCAGCCGCCCGTCCGGCGTGAACCCGGGGTCCGAGTCGTGGGCCGGGTCGTCGGTGAGCCGCCGGACTGCGCCCGACCGACGCGACACGGCCCAGAGGTCGAGGTTGCCCGCGCGGTTCGAGCTGAAGGCGACCCACTCCCCGTCGCGAGCGTAGATCGGCTGACGATCGGTCCCGTTGCCGCGGGTCAGCCAGCGGTCCTCCGCCCCCGCCGGCGAGCCCAACGGGATCTCCCGGAGGTTCTGCCGCAGCCAGCGCGTCGCGAGCACGAGCCGGCCGCGCCCGAGGACGTCCACCCGGAGCAGGTTGATGGGGCTCGACAGCAGCGGTCGCACCGCGCCCGAGCTCAGGTCCAGCAGCACGACCCGCGAGCTGGTACCGCTCTGCTGGCCCACCACCGACTCGGGCTGGGTGCAGACCACCCGGTCCGGCCCGACCCACGCGGCGCCTCCCGGCCAGACGCCCGCCTCGCTCGGGGGCGGCACGAGGCGCAGCCCGCCGGTCCGCGCGTCGAGCAGGGCCAGGACGGTGGGCGCGCCGAGCTGGAGCGGGCTCTCCGTCGCCAGCAGCGTCCGGCCGTCGGGAGACCAGCGCGGGTGCACGAAGGCGCCGCCCTCGAAGCTCCCCCCGTCCAAGCGGGCCAGCTCCCGCACGTTGCTCCCGTCGGCGTCGGCCGTGGAGACGACGGAGCTGATGCCCGCGTCCTCGGCCGCCTGCCGGACGAAGGCGATGCGTCCGTCGGGGGAGTAGTCCCCGTACAGCGCGTCGTGGACCACCTTGCTGGGCTCGCCGCCGAGCGAGGGCACGCGGTAGAGCGACACGCGGCCGTCCTCGTTGCGGGCGAACAGCACCGTGGCCCCGTCGGGGGAGAAGCGCGGGTGGTCGTCGTCGCCGTCGGTCAGCGGCACCTCGCTTCCGGTGGAGAGCTGCTTGAGCCAGATGCGCGGGCGGCCGTCGCGGCTGGAGCTGAAGGCGATGGTCCGGCCGTCCGGGGACGCCGCCGGTGAGGAGTCGCGGCCGGAGTAGGTGAGGTACCGCACGACCGGCACGGCGGCCGGCTCGCGGCCCGCCAACCAGCCCGCGACGGCACCCGCCGCGGCGAGCGCCGCCCCCACCAGGGCCAGCCCGAGGGGAAGGGCGACGCGCCGGGCGTGCCCGCGCACGGCGGGGAGCGTCAGCTCCGAGAGCCGCGCGGCCGCCAGCTCCAGGTCCCGGGCCAGGTCGCGGGTGGAGCTGTAGCGCTCGTCCGGGTCCTTGGCGAGGCAGCGCTCCACCACCCACGCCACCGGCCGCGGCACGCGCGGGCTCGCCTCGGCGAGCGGCGGAGGCTCGTCCTCCAGCACCGCGGCCATCGTCTGCGGGGCGGTGGGGCGCCGGAACGGCGGCCGCCCCGCGAGCAGCTCGTACAGGACGCAGCCCAGGGAGAACTGGTCCGAGCGCGCGTCGACCGCCTCGCCCCGTACCTGCTCCGGCGACATGTAGCCCACGGTGCCCAGCACGAGGCCCGGAATCGTCGCCGGGCCCTCCCCCGGAAGGGCGAGCTTGGCGATCCCGAAGTCCAGGATCTTGACCGTCCCCTCCGAGCACAGGAACAGGTTCGCCGGCTTGAGGTCGCGGTGGACGATCCCCCGCTCGTGAGCCGCGGCCAGTCCCCGGGCGACCTGCGCCCCCCACTCCAGCGCCTTGCGGACCCCCACCGGGCCCTGGGCTGCGCGCTCGCCCAGGGTGCTCCCTTCGAGCAGCTCCGTCACGATGAAGGGCACGCCCTCGTGCCAGCCCGTGTCGTACACGGCCACGATGTTCGGGTGGCTCAGTGCCGACGCTGCGCGCGCCTCCTGCTCGAAGCGCTGGCGGCGTCCCGGGTCACCCGCGAGGTCGAGCGGCAGGACCTTGATCGCGACCTGCCGGTCGAGGCGGGCGTCGCGGCCCCGGTAGACGTCCCCCATGCCGCCGCTCCCGAGACTTCCGGTGATCTCGTAGGGCCCGAGCCGGGTGCCGGCCGCGAGTGCCCAGGGGGGGCCCGCCGGCTCGTCGAGGAAGCTGCCGGCCTCGGCGTGGGCCTGCAGGAGCGCCTCGACCTCCGTTCGCAGCGCGCCGTCGTCGCAGGCGCCGTCCAGGAAGGCTCGCCGGGCGCCCGGCTCGTGCTCGAGGGCCGCCTGAAACAGCTCCTTGGCGCGTTGCCAGTCGCTCGCTTCGGACACGCCTGATGTCCTCGCCCGGGCTGGCGGGAGTCCCGCCGCCCGCAGGGCTTCAGGGTAGCACTCGGCGCCCCGCTCCCGGCCGAGATCCGGGCTCCTCGACGGGCTGCTTAGGGGCTGGAGGTGAGCGCGAGGGCGAAGCGGCGCCGGAAGGCGTCCGTCGCGCGCAGCTCCACCCCCGGGCCCCGCGGCAACAGGAAGCACGCCGCGATGCCGCGCGTCTCCGCCCACGCAAGGCCGTCCTCCACTCCCATGACGTAGAGCGCCGTGGAGAGCACGTCCGCGACGAGTCCCCGCTCGTGCCACACGGCCACGGAGAGGTCCCGGGCGACGGTGCGGCCGTCCCGGGGATCCACCACGTGGCCGATGCGCGCGCCGTCTGCCGCGAGGTCGCGCTCGGATCCCCCGCTGCTGGCCAGGGAGCCCTCGTCGAGCCGGAGCTGGAGCGCGGCCCGGTCGCGGAAGCTCGGGTGGGCCAGCGCTACCGGCCACGGCTCGCCCCGGGACGCCCCGGCGGCGACCTGTCCACCGAGGTCGACGAGCCAGGGATCCGCGGCGGGTGCGGGCTCGGCCGCGTACAGGCGGTCGATGGCCTCTCCCTTCCCGAACGCTCCCGCGTCCAGGGCCACGTCGCGCCCGCGACCGACCCGGCACGGCGCGCGTCCCACGGTCAGGTGTCGCAGGCCGGAGTCGCGCAGGGCGGCCGCCAGCTCACCGGGGGACGGGCGGCGGCCTCCGGAACGCACGCCCCACGCCTCCAGCAGGCGACCCACCCCGGGGTCGAAGGCGCCCCCCGTCTCCTCGCGCCAGCCTTGCAGCTCCTCGAGCAGGTCGCACAGCGGGTCGGCCGCCGAGCGCGGCTCCCCGACGGGCTGGGCGTTGAGCCGGCTCAGCAGGCTGTCCTCCCGCCAGGTGCTCAGCTCCGCCTCGGCCCGCTCCAGCTCCCGCAGCATGCGCTCCAGCTGCGCGAGCCCGCGAGCCCGGGCGGGGCTCCGCACGGCGAGGGTCGCCCGGGTGCCCATCAGGAGGACCCGGCGCTCGAGGTGCGGGGCCGCGGCGCTCGGCGCGCTCAGGCCCGCGAGCGACAGGGCCGCGACCGCCGCTCTGGCCAGGCGCCCCGGCCGCGGCTTCACGCCGCCGCAGCGGGGCGGGAGGACCGGGCGGCGGCCGTGTCGTCCGCCATGCCGCGGGGCAGCCGCCAGCCGGCCACCAGGTGAGCGGCGTACCCGAAGACGAACAGGACGCTGGAGGCCACGTGGACCCAGACCAACGTCCGCACCAGGCCGGGCGACGACGCGACCTGGAGCAGGTAGCCGCTGAGCGCCATCACGCCGAAGCAGAGCAGGGACGTCCAGCCGCTGCGCCGCGCGGGCGGGCGCGGCGACGCGAGCTTCTTCAGGACGTGGGCGCGGAACACCATCCCAAACAGCATCACCAGCAGCGGCGAGGCCACGATGTGGACGGCCAGCAGGCCCGGCTGCCAGGGATGGTTGACCACTGCGAATGGGTCGTCGCTTCGCAGCAGGTACCGGGCCCAGAAGTAGGCGGCGCCGCTGATCGCCACCGCAGCGCCCAGGAGGTTGAAGCACCAGCGCTCCCAGCGGCTCACGGTGCGCCCCCCGTGGTGAGCACCCCGTCGATGGCGAGCACCCGCCGGACGGCCTCCGTGGTCGCGAGGGCCGTCAGGGTGGCGCCCGCGATGGGCCGGATCCCGCGCTGCAGCCCCAGCTCGTCGTCGAGCAGGCGCTCGCCGTACTGGTCGAGCCAGGCCTCGGGTGCGCGGTACTCGGGAGGCTCGAGGAACGCGGTCACGTCGACGCGCAGGAGCCTCCCCTCGGCGTCCAGTGAGACCAGCAGGCTCTCCACCTTCGTGCGCACGACGTGGGTGTCGACGTAGGCCCGGCCCACCACCACCCCGTCGCGCCGGGCCACGTAGCGGGCCACGAGCGCGCTGGGGAGCTCGCAGCGCGACAGCTCCGCCGCTTCCCGTACCTGGCCGTCGGTCAGGAACACGCGCTGGGCCTCCAGCTCGGCTCCAGGGTAGTTCGCGGCGAGGGCCTCCTCGCGAGTGATCAGGCCGTTCGCGGCGAGCGGCGACACGGGCAGCGCCAGGAGCGCCGCCAGCGCCGCCGTCGTGGAGGAGCGGGGGACCACGTCCTAGAACGCGTAGCCCAGATTCACGTTGAGCTGGTTGCGCCCCGTCCCCGCGTCGTTCGAGACGAGCTGATAGTCCAGCTTGAGGACGACGCTCGGCAGCGGCTTCACCTCGACGCCGAGGGTGTTGAGGGTGCGCTTCGTCGACCTGCTGCGCACGAAGCCGGCCGGCATCGTCTTCTGGGTGTCCACCTTCTCGTAGCGGTAGTACGGGAGCAGCGACACCTTCGTGCCCGCGACCCGGGACAGCACGTTGTAGCCGACCTGAAGGTAGAAGCCCTCCATGGTCTCGGCCACCCCGCTGGATCCGCTCAGCTCCAGGGCCGCGTTCAGGTCCGCCGCGTCGTCGATCGAGGCTCGGGCGTACAGCCCCCGCAGGTCGAAGCCCCGGATCTGGGCCTGCCCGTGGAGGTCGAAGATCGTCGTGCCGACCTGGAGGTCGCGCCCGTCCAGCGCCACCTCGCCCTGCCCGGATCCCCCGGTGTAGAGGCTGGCCCCGAAGAAGACGCCCGGTGTCGGCGTCACGTCCAGGCGGGCGCTGAAGGCGAGGTCGTCCGCCAGCGCCGCCGAGCCCTTCTGGCGCCCGCCCCGGACCCCGCCGGCGCCGAAAGCGCTGCCGCGCAGGCCGTTGACCACGTAGGCGCGGTACGCGAGCCGGCCCTTCGAGCCGTGGACGCCGAAGCCGTTCTCGCGCCAGGTGGACGGGATGATCGCCTGCTCGGTCTCCGGGCGCTTCGCCCCGATGAAGACGTTGGGCTCGTGGAACTCGTTGACCAGCCCCATCGGGAGCAGCACCATCCCCCCCCGGAGCGCCAGGGCGTCGTTGACGAGGAAGTCGACGTACGCGAACTCGACGAAGATCTCGTCGGCGTGCTCCACCTCGATCTCGGAGTTGAACAGGAAGCGATCGCTGAACCGATAGCCCGCGTACAGGATGGCGCGCAGGAAGTCGGCCCGCGCGCCGCCGCCGGTCGCGGCACCGCTCTCGTCCTCGCTGGCGAAGTTCTCGTAGAGCATCTCGCCGTAGCCCGCGATCGAGACGCCACGCTTCTGCCGGTAGAGCGCGGCGGCCGACGGCGCGAGGCCGAGAGCGCGGGCCTCCGCCTCGCCCAGCTCCACGCGGCCCGTCTCGCCGCTGCGGAGCTGCTCGAGCTCGGCGGCCAGCACCTCGATGCGGCGCTCCAACTCCTCCAGGTCGATCTGCTCGGCCTCCTCGGCGCCCACCGCCGCGACCGCCTCCGCTTCGCCCGGCGGCGCTCCCTCGACCCGGCCGGCAGCGCCGGCGCCGACCACGAAGGCGACGACGAGCGCCGCCGGGAGGCGCCCCGGGATGATCTTGAAATTCGAATTCGTTTTCATCACGATGAAGTTTCGGGGCAGACCGCCTCTCCTGTCAAGAGCCTCACCCCGGTACGAGCGGCCTCTCCGCTCCCCCCTTCAGGCGAAGCCCGCGGCCAGCTCCCGACCGGCTCAATGACCCCCAACTCACTCACACACAATGACTAACGATCCAGGAGTCGAGCGGTCCGGGCGCGCGCGACGAATCGGCATAAGCTGTGCCTGGGATGCCACTCGAGGAGTACAAGAAGAAGCGCGACTTCACCCGCACCCCCGAGCCGCCGGGGGAGGCCCGGCCCGGCGGAGGAAGCTCCTACTGCATACAGAAGCACGCTGCCTCGCGGCTTCACTACGACTTCCGGCTGGAGCACGACGGCGTCCTGCTGAGCTGGGCGGTTCCCAAGGGCCCGTCCTTCGACCCGCGGGACAAGCGCTTCGCCGTCCACGTCGAGGACCACCCGGTGGAGTACGGAGCCTTCGAGGGCGTCATCCCGGAGGGCGAGTACGGGGCCGGCGCCGTGGTGCTGTGGGACCGCGGGACGTGGACGCCGCTGGCCGACCCCGGCCTCTCCCTGAAGCGGGGCGAGCTGAAGTTCCTGCTCCACGGCGAGAAGCTCCAGGGCAAGTGGGCCCTCATCAAGATCAAGAGCGAGGAGAAGGCGTGGCTGCTGATCAAGGAGAAGGACGAGCACGCCCGGACCGCGGCCGATCCTCCCGTGGTGGTCACGCGGCCGGAGAGCGTCGTGACCGGGCGCGGCCTCGCCGAGGTGGCCGCCGAGCGCGACCGGCTCTGGCACTCCAAGGTGGTGCGCCCGGACGGCGTGGTCGACCCCGGGGGGCCGGCCGAGGGGGACGGCGGCGCGCCGCTGCGTCTCGCGAAGCTCCCGGGGGCCGTGCGCGGTACCCTGCCGCGGACGCAGCCCCTGGCCCTGGCCATGGTGGTGGAGGCGCCGCCGGCCGGAGACGAGTGGCTCCACGAGATCAAGCACGACGGCTACCGCATCGTGGCGCGGGTCGACGAGGGCGAGGTCCAGCTCGTCTCCCGCAACGGCAAGGACTGGACGAAGGAGTTCCCGCAGGTCGCCCGGGCCGTGGGCCGGCTCCCAGTGGGGACGGCGCTCCTCGACGGGGAGGTGGCCGCCGTGCTCGCGAACGGGGCCACGAGCTTCCAGGCGCTCCAGCGCCGCGCCGAGGGCGCCGTGCCGCTGGTCTACTTCGTCTTCGACCTGCTCCACCTCGACGGCTGGGACCTGCGGCCGGTGGGGCTCGAGGAGCGGAAGCGGGTGCTGCGGCGGCTGCTCGAGGCGGCTCCGGAGGCGCTGCGTTTCAGCGACCACGTGCGCGGGCAGGGGCCGGAGCTCTTCGCGAAGGCCCGGGACGCCGGGCTCGAGGGCGTGATCAGCAAGCGGGCGGACGCCCCGTACCGCGCGGGGCGGGGCGGAGACTGGCGCAAGGCCAAGTGCCGGCTGAGCCAGGAGGTTGTGATCGGCGGCTGGAGGTGGACCTCGGACGGCCGCGGCGCGGTCGGCGCGCTGCTCGTGGGCTTCCACGACGGGGGCCAGCTCGTGTACGCGGGCAAGGTCGGCTCGGGCCTCAACGACCGCATCCTCGGCGACCTGCAGCGCCGCCTCGAGGCGCGGCGGCGGGAGACGCCTCCGTTCGCCGAGGTCCCCCCCGAGCTGCGCAGGGACTCCCAGTGGGTGGAGCCGGACCTCGTGGCCCAGGTGGAGCTCACGCAGTGGACGGACCAGGGACGCATGCGGCAGCCGGTCTTCGTCGGCCTGCGCGACGACCGGGAGGCGCGACACGTGGTGCGTGAGAAGCCGGGGACCGTCGAGGGCGGCGGCGCCGACACGGTCTCGGCGGGCCGCCCGTGGGAAGCGCTGCGCGGGCACGCCGCGCGCGGCATCGATCCCGGCACCGGCGAGGAGGTGGTCGACCTGCTGGGCGTGCGCCTCACCCACCCGGACCGCGTCTACTACCCCGACCTCGGCTTCACGAAGCTGGACCTGGCCCTCTACTACGTGTCCATCGCCGACGCGGTGCTCCCCCACCTCGAGGGCCGGCCGCTCACGCTGGTGCGCTGCCCCGAGGGGATCGACGGCGAGACCTTCTACCAGAAGCACCCTGCCTCCTGGACGCTGCCCCAGCTCAGGAGCTTCGCGGTCCCGGGGAAGAGCGAGCGGTTCCTCTACCTGGACTCGGTGCCGGGGCTCGTGGCGCTGGCCCAGGCCGGGATCCTGGAGATCCATCCCTGGAACTCCCGGGTGGCGCACCTGGAGCAGCCGGACCAGGTGATCCTCGACCTCGACCCGGACGAGGCACTCCCCTTCTCGCGGGTCGCCGCCGCGGCCCGCAGGGTGCGCGCGTTCCTGAGCGAGTGCGGGCTGGACAGCTTCGTGAAGACCACCGGCGGCAAGGGGCTGCACGTCTGCGTACCCCTCGTCCCCGAGCGCGGCTGGGAAGAGCTGGAGGACTTCACCCGCGGCGTGGCGCAGCGCCTCGAGCGCGAAGAGCCCGAGACCTTCACCGCGAACATGGCCAAAGCCCAGCGCCGGGGCAAGGTCTACGTGGACTACCTGCGCAACACGCGGGGCGCGAACGCGGTGGGCGCCTACTCCACGCGGGCCCGGGCCGGGGCGCCGGTCTCGGTGCCGGTGGAATGGGGGGAGCTCGACCGCCTGTCGGGGCCCACCGACTTCGGCGTGGCCGAGGTGCCGCTGCGGGTGCTGGGCTTTCGCGAGGGACGCCCGGCCGACCCCTGGGCGGGATACCTGGGGCTGAAGCAGCGGGTGCCGGATGCCCTGCTGCGGACGTCCGCCGGCTGACGCCCGGTACCGTTCCCGGCGTGCAGGGACTCGGCTTCCCGGCGGCCTCCCGAGGATTCCGGCGCTTGCGGCCCACGCTACAATCGGCGCGGCGGCAGGCCTGCACCGGGGACGCTCCGGCCCGTGCCCGGGACGAGCGACGTGGGGAGGCGCTGAACCGAGTTGACGTCGCATCTCAAGACCACCGTCGTCGGCAGCTACCCGGTCCCCTCCTGGCTCGTGGGAAACACCTCGCGCCTGGTCCTGCGCGACGCGGTGATGGCCGTCCTGAAGACCCAGGAGCTGGCTGGGCTCGACCTGGTGACCGACGGCGAGCTGGTGCGCTTCAACCCCAGCCACCCCGAGACGAACGGGATGGTCGACTACTTCGCGGCCCGGCTCGGCGGGATCCGCAAGCAGTTCACCCTGGCGGACCTCGACCGCTTCAAGGCCGACCGCGTGTCGGGCTACCGGCTCCTGACCGCCGGCATGGTGGTGGACCGCGTCGACGACGGCACCCTCAGCCTTCCGGCCGACTTCGAGTTCGTCAGGGGCCTGACCCGGTGCCCCTTGAAGTTCACCTGCACCGGACCCCACATGCTCGCCAGGGTCCTGACCAACCGCTACTACAAGGACCTGGCCGAGCTGGCCATGGACGTGGCCCGGGTGCTGCGCCGGCAGCTCGAGCTGATCGAGGTGGACACCATCCAGCTCGACGAGGCCTGCATCGTGGGCTCCCCGGAGGACGCGAGCTGGGCGGCCGACGCCATCAACCACGTGCTGGACGGCATCCTGAACGAGAAGGCCGTCCACATCTGCTTCGGGAACTACGGCGGCCAGCCGATGCTGAGGGGCTTCTGGCGTCATCTGATCCCGTTTCTCAACTCGCTGCGCACGGACCACCTGGTCCTCGAGTTCGCGCGGCGGGGCTACGACGAGCTGAGCGTCTTCGAGGATCTCGATCCGAAGATCGGCCTCGGCATCGGCGTGGTCGACATCAAGGACAACGAGGTGGAGACGGCCGACCTGATCGCTTCCCGCATAGAGCACATCGTCGGGATCGTGGGTCCCGATCGGCTGAAGTACATCCACCCCGACTGCGGGTTCTGGATGCTCCAGCGCAGTGTCGTCGATCGGAAGATCCGTGCCCTCGTGGAGGGCAGGGACTACTTCGAGGGCCGTACGTAGCAGACCGAAGCCGGGAGCCATGGAAGACGAGGCCAGGGCGGAGAGAGCGGCGGTTCGGTCGACGGTGTTCGGCCACATGGCCGGCATCGTCCTGGCGCCCACGGTCAAGGCGCTGTGGGACCGGGGCGTGCTCCAGCAGCTGCGCGACTCCCGGGGCTGGCTGCGGCTCCGCGAGATCGTCGAGCACAACTCAGCCAACGCCGGCTACCTGCGGGTGGCGCTCCGCCTGCTGTCGAGCTGTGGCTGGCTGGAGCAGCGCATCGAGGACGACGGGAGCTCCGTCAGCTACAGGCTGACCGGCGAGGGCGAGCTGGCCGTGCGCCTCGCGCCGCCCCTCTACGGCGAGGTCGTCCCGTTCATCCCCCAGGCGATGTTCCTGGAGGACTACCTCTCCGGGGACACGGAGGGCGGAGCGCCGCCCCTGCTCTGCGCCCTCGTCGAACGCGCGAGGCACGGGTGGGGCATCGGGCCCTCGGAGGATCCCCGGGAGGCGAGCCTGGGCCGCCTGCTGCGCCGGCATCTCGACGGGATGCTCGTCGGCCCCGCGATGGTGGCGCTGGCCCGCAACGGCGTCCTGAGGCGACTCGAGGCGGCGAGCGTGGCGCCGGACGGGATCGGGGCGGACACCGCGGGCCTCGGCTGCATCTTCGAGCTCCTCGAGGCCATCGGGTGGGCGCAGCGCGCCGCCCGCGGCGTCGAGCTGACCGCTCCGGGGCGCGACGCGGCCCGGATCGCGAGCGCCTACGGCGTCACCGTCTCGTACCTGCCGCTGTTCAACGTCCTGCCCGCGCTCCTCTTCGGCAACGCGCGACTGCCCCGCGCCGACGAGAGCGGCATCGAGCTGCTGGTGAATCGGGCCATGAACGTGTGGGGGAGCGGCGGCGCCCACGGCACCTACTTCAGGAAGGTGGACGAGATCATCGTTGAGATCTTCGACCGGCCCCTCGAGCGCCAGCCTCAGGGGATCTGCGACATGGGCTGCGGCGACGGAGCCCTGCTCGAGCACCTCTACGAAGTGGTCAGGCGGCGGACGGCCCGGGGCCGGAGCCTCGATTCCCACCCTCTGGTGCTCGTGGGAGCGGACTTCAACAAGGTCGCGCGCCGCGTGGCGAAGCAGCGGCTTCGCAGATCGGGCATCCCGAGCTTTCACATCATCCCGGGGGACATCAACCGCCCGGCGCGGCTCGCGGGCGACCTCGAGCAGCTGGACCTGGACGTCCACGACCTGCTCCACGTCCGCTCCTTTCTCGATCACAACCGGCCCTACTCCCCCCCCGTGGGCTACACCCCGGGGACCCGCAGCTCCCGGTCGAGCGGCGCCTTCGCCCGACTCGGCGACGAGATCCCGCCCGACGCCCTCGAGGAGAACCTGGCCCGCCACCTGCGCCGCTGGGCGCCCTACGTGAGGCGATACGGCCTGCTCGTGCTCGAGCTGCACACGCTCGCCCCGGAGCTGGTCGCGGCCAATCTGGATCGCACCCCTGCCGTGGCCTACGACGGCACCCACGGTTTCTCCGACCAGTACCTCGTCGAGCTGCCGATCTTTCTCGACTGCGCCCGGGAGGCCGGGCTGCGGGCGGACGAGCGCTACCAGTGCAGGTTTCCCCCTTCGGAGCTGGCCACGGTGAGCCTCAGCTTCTTCGAGGCCCTGGAAGCCGGCTCGGCGTGAGGCTCCCACGAATCCCCTGAGGCGCGCCAGGGGCGCCACCGATGCCATGAAGAAGAGCAGGAGTCCCCGCAAGGACGGCGAGTACATCAACTCCCTGGCGCGCGGCCTGTCGGTCCTGCGCGCGTTCACCCGCCGGCGCCCCGAGCTGACCTTGAGCGAGGTCGCGACCGCGACGCGCCTGAGCCCCGCGGTGGCGAGGAGGTGCCTGAACACCCTCTTCCACCTCGGCTACGTCGGCAAGCAGGGCAGGCTGTTCCTGCTGCGTCCCGAGGTGATGGCCTTCGCCTCGGCCTACCTCGAGTCGATGAACCTCGAGGAGATTGCGCGCCCGTTCCTGCAGGTGGTGCGAGACAGGACCGGCGACAGCTCGTCCCTGACCGTGCTGGCCCACCACGACATCCTGTACCTGATGCACGTGTCGACGAACCGGCGCATCCGCCTCGCCGCCGGCGTGGGCACCCGATTCCCCGCCTACGCGACCTCCATGGGCCGGGTGCTGCTGGCACACCAGAGCAAGGAGATCAGGGAGCACTACCTCCACACGGCCGAGCTCAAGCCCCTGACGGACAAGACGGTCACGTCGATCACCCGCCTGCGAGCCATCCTGAACAAGGCCCGCAGGGACGGCTACGCCTCGGTTCAGGACGAGCTCGACTACGGGATCGTGTCGGTGGCCGTCCCCGTGCTCAATGACACGGGAGAGGTCATCGCCGCCATCAACTGCTCCACGTCGACGACGAGGATCCACCAGCGCGACATGATCGAGTCGCGACTGCCCGTCCTCCGGGAGGCGGCCAAGAGCATCGAGCTGGAGGTGCGGCGCTACCCGGTGCTCTCCCACTCGGTGACGCCGTGAGGCGCCCGTCGATCAGGGCCGGTAGCTGACCGCACTCCTCGCCGCCTCCCACATGTCGTGGGCCGCGGGGTTGCTCATCTCCTCGAACACGTGACCGACCAGGCCCGCGCAGCGGGCCGTCAGGACGATGCCGCGCATGAGCCCCGACGGGATCCCCGCCTCGCCCAGCACGGCCGCGATCGCCGCGCTGACGTTGGTCACGAGCGGCTTGCCCAGCTCCTCGGCGAGGCTGGACTCGAGCAGTCGCATGGCGCCGACGTGGTGGCCCGCGGCGCCCGCGGACCGCGCGACCTCGAGCAGCGCCTCGACCCGGGGATCGCGGGCGTGGTGGATCGGATGCCCGAATCCCGGCACGGGTCGGCGGCTGCTCCGGTACTCCCGAACCGCTTCCCTGGCCAGCGACGCCCGCTCGCTCTCGGGGGCGGCGACGATCCGCTCGAGCAGCTCCCCGCATTCGGCCGCCGTCCCGGCGTAGCGGTCCCCGACTCCGAGCAGGCCCGCCGCGACCGCTCCCTGGAACGACTCCGGCGCCCCGTGGCACGTCAGCCGCGCCGCCACCGCGGAGGGTACGAGACCGTGCTCCATGATCGTGACGAGCACCGCGTCCACGATGCGCACCCGCATCTGGCTCGGGCGCTCGCCGAGGGACTGCAGCAGCAGCATCTCCGTGAAGCTGCAGCGGCCCACGAGATCGCCGACGAGATCCTCGCCGCGGATCGAGATGCGGTCTGCGTCGAAGCCACAGATCGCCGTGACTGCTCGGGGTCGCTCGTCCTTGGTCATCTCTGGGCCCTCGCTGGCTCGCGGGACGCCCGGAGTCCCCGCGCGTCCGCAACCGCCTGATTTTAGGGGCGATGCGCGACGATGCGCGGGGACCCTCGAGGCCGCTCCCGACTCTTCGGATATCGAAGTTGCGTTCGGTATCCGAAATACCATAGCATTCACGAAACCCAGGTCATACGAACGCTCGGGAGGCCCCATGAGGCTTGTGATTCGCACCCTCCTCACGATCGTCTCGGTAGCCCTCGCCGCTCCCGCACTCCAGGCCCAGCCCTCCCAGGCGGAGGACCCCCAGGCGGAGGACGCTCAGACTCCCGCCGGGGAGAGCGACGCGCCGATCTCCATCGTCGAGGAGATCGTCGTCCTGGCGCGGAAGCGGGCCGAAGGGCTGCACGAGAGCCCGGTCTCGGTCCGGGCCTTCACCGAGACGGAGATCGAGTCGGCGGGCATCGAGACGCCCCACGACTTCATCGGCCTGACCCCGAACGTGACGCTGGTGCAGACGCAGAACGCGGGGAACTCGTTCATCAACATCCGCGGCGTGTCCCAGGCCAGGAACAGCGAGATGTCCGCGGCGGTGCTCGTCGACGGCGTCCTGATGACCAACCCGGCGCAGTTCAACCAGCAGCTCATCGACATCGAGCAGATCGAGGTGCTGCGCGGCCCTCAGGGAGCGCTCTACGGCCGCAATGCCATCGGTGGCGCGATCACCGTGACGACGAAGCAGCCGGGCGACGAGCTGGAGGGCCGCGTCGAGCTGGGGGCGGACTCCGGGCCGGGGTTCACCGGGCGCGGCACGGCCAGCGGGCCGCTCTCGGACACGCTGAGGTTCCGGGCCTCGGCCTCCTACGTGGACACCGAGGGATTCATCGAGAACCCGCTTCTCGGAGAGGACGCCGATCCCTACAAGGACTTCTCGGGAAGGGTCAAGCTGCTCTGGCTTCCGTCCCACACCTTCTCGGCCGACCTGCGGGCCAGCGTCTCCAGGATGGAGACCCAGGCGCTGTACTTCAACATCGCCGCCGAGGCCGACGACACCAGCCTGCCGGTGCGGGTCAACAACCCGGGGACCAACGAGCGCGACCTCCTCGACTTCAGCCTCAAGCTCGACGTCGTCGGTGAGTGGGGCACCCTGACCTCGATCACCGCCTACGACGACCTCGAGGAGCTGCTCACCGGTGACCAGTTCAGCTTTCTGCCCCGGGAGGAGTCCTTCCTCAACGTGGACACCTCGGGCTTCGGGGACTTCATCCGCTTTCTGACCGGCGACCAGGTCGTGGACCTGAGCCAGACCCAGTTCCTGGACACCGACGCCTGGAGCCAGGAGATCCGCTTCCTCTCGCCCGCCGAGAACGAATTCCGCTGGATCCTCGGGGGCTACGCCATCGCGACCGACCGCTACATCTCCACCGGGAACCAGATCGACCGCGGCAACGGCGTCTTCCCCGTGCGGCGTGAGCCGAGGCCGTCGGTCTTCGTCAATCCCGCCGACCCCAGCCCCCAGCTGGGCCTCCTGGTCGACGGCCAGGACAACTTCGCATGGGCGGTCTTAGGAGAGCTGGCCCTCGACCTCAGCGACGAGGTGGAAGCGTCGCTGTCGCTGCGCTACGACGAGGACAAGCGCGAGAACACGACGCTCACCGAGCCCTTGTACGATCCCACCGGGCTGGGACTGGAGACGGGCCAGGTCCGCGAGGAGACGTGGAGCGACCTGCAGCCGAAGCTCACCCTGCGCTACCGGCCCCACGCCGACCTCTCCGTCTACGGCGCCTACAGCCGCGGCTTCCGCAGCGGAGGGTTCAACCAGTCGGGTGTTGGAGGCGCAGTCCCCGAGCCGGGCGTCGACGACCTTTTCGACGAGCAGGTCGCAGACACCTTCGAGGTGGGGCTCAAGTCCGTGCTCGCCGAAGGCCGCGCCTCGCTTTCCCTCTCCGCCTACTACACGAACTTCGAGGGCGCCTACTTCTTCTTCTTCGACCCGGCGACCAGCACCCAGAACCTGGGGAACATCGACGAGACGAGGTACCTCGGCTTCGAGCTGGAGGGGCGCGCCCGGCTGAGCGACTCCTTCAGCGTCTACGCCGGCGCCGGGTACACCGACAGCGAGATCCTGGAGGCGGCCGACCCGGCGGACGTCGGAAACCAGGCGCCCCTCGTCTCCGAGTACACCCTCAACATGGGCGCGCTGCTCCGCCAGCCGGTCGGCGGGCGCGCCCTCGCGGTCGTGCGGGTCGACTACCAGCTGATCGGAGACACCTGGTGGGAACCGGGGAACATCTCCAAGCGCAGCCCGGTCAATCTCGTCGACGTGAGAGCCGGGGTGGAGGTCGAGGACGACTGGTCCCTCATGCTGTGGGCGAAGAACGCCTTCGACGAGGAGTACAACGCCGAGTTCTCTCCCGGTCCCGCCCCCGGTGCGCACTTTCTCTTCAAAGCCCCGCCGCGCCGACTGGGTGTGAGCCTGGTCAAGGAGTTCTGACCGGGCCCGGGCCGGGGCTGTCAAGGGAGGGCCATGATGAGCGAGACCCCGAAGGTAGTCGGTCGACTGCACCACAACGCGCACGTGACGACGGACATGGCGTCTGTACGCAGGTTCTACGAGGAGATCGTCGGCTTTCCCCTCGTGGCGACCTGGTGCGAGAAGACGCACCTCTTCGGGAAGGAGCGGGTCTACATGCACTGCTTCTTCGAGGTCGGCAACGGCGAGTGCCTGGCGTTCTTCCAGTTCGCGGACGCGGAGGACCACGCGGAGTTCGGGCCGGAGCTGGCCCTGTCTCCCTTCCGCCACCTCGCCATGAAGGTCGACCGGAAGTCGCAGGACGGCATCCGCGCCCGCCTGGCGAAGGCGGGCTACGAGGAGCCCGACACCTACTTCCTCGACCACGGCTACTGCCAGTCCCTGTACGTCATGGACCCGGCGAAGCTGCTCGTCGAGTTCACCGTGGACCACGAGGACGTGGACGAGATCAACGCCGACCAGCTCGCCAGGGCTCACGCGGAGCTGGACCGCTGGCTCGGCGGCGATCACTCGCCGAACAACGAGGCCTACCACCGCTAGCGGGACGTCGCGCGGACGCATCGAGCGCGACGCCCCCGGGCGCTCGGGGTCTCGGTGCGCAACCGTGACGAACGGCCATCGATGATCTACGACGAGAAGGTGGAGACCCGGCCTGTCGAGGAGCAGTACCGGATCGACCGCGCCACCTACAGGGCCCAGATCGAGTACCTCTTCGCCGCCTCGAGCTTCTACCGCAGGAAGCTCCAGGGCGCGGGCTTCGCGAGCGCCGCTGAGGTGGGCGAGCTGGACTCGATCCCCCGGCTCCCTTTCACGGAGAAGGACGAGCTGCGCGAGACGCAGGCCATGCATCCTCCCTTCGGGGAGCACCTCGCCTGTCCTCCCGAGCAGCTTCGCAGGGTCTTCAGCACCAGCGGGACCACCGGGGTCCCCTGCTTCCTCGGGCTCACCACGAACGACATCGAGATGTACGCGACCAACGTCGCGCGCGGCTACACGGCCGCCGGCTTCTCAGCGGGCCAGCGAATCGCCGTGGGATTCAACGCGGGACCTTTCGTCGCCGGGGCCGTCTACTACGGCTTCGACAAGATCGGCTGCTCCGTGATACCGGTGGGCACGGGCAACACGGAGCGGCTCGTCACCGCCATCGAGAAGCTCGGCGCCACGGGAGTCAGCTGCACGCCCTCCTACGGGCTCTACCTGATCGATTGGTGCCAGCAGCGCGGGATCGAGACCCGCTCCCTGGGCCTCCGCAACATGATCACGGCCGGCGAGCCGGGAGGCGGCGACCCCATGATTCGGGGGCAGCTGGAGGAGGCCTTCGGCTGCGCGGTCCGGGAGTCCATGGGCATCGGTGACGTCTCCCTTTCCACGTGGGCGGAGGACGCCGACGGGAACGGGATGCACTTCATGGCCCGCGGCTACGTCCACGTGGAGCTGATCGATCCGAAGACCGCCGTACCGATCCCATGGGAGGACGGGGCCCAGGGCGAGCTGGTCTACACGGCGCTCCGGCGCGAGGCGATGCCGCTCCTCCGCTTCCGGAGCCGCGACCACGTCGTGGTCAACGCCTGGCCGAACCCCACGGGCCGCACCGGTCCCCGGATCCGCTGCGTCGGGCGCACGGACGAGATGCTGATCGTGCGCGGCGTGAACCTGTTCCCCACCGCCGTGCGCAGCATCCTCAAGGAGTTCGCGCCGGAGGTCTCCGGATTGCTCCAGATCCGCCCCACGGCGGCGAGCGTCGTCCAGGCCCCGCCGCTGCCCGTGGTCGTGGAGCTGGGCAAGGACGCCCGGGGCTCCAGCGAGGACCTGAAGCGCCGCATGACCGAGGAGATCCGGTCGCGGCTGCTCGTGTCCACCGAGATCAGCTTCGTACCCTACGGGACGCTGCCGCGAGAGACCTACAAGACCCGGTTGATCGACTACTCCTTCGTCGCAAAGGCCCAATGAACCATTCCAGCGACTCCGCGACCGACCTCCCGCTGCTCCCCTGCACCCTCGTCGGGAGCTATCCCCAGCCCGACTGGCTCATCGACCGCGAAAGCCTGTCCAAGCGCTTTCCGCCCCGGACGCGCGCCAGGGAGCTGTGGCGCGTCGCTCCCGATCTCCTCGCGAGAGCCCAGGACGACGCCACGCGCCTCGCGATACTCGACCAGGAGCGCGCCGGGCTCGACATCGTCACCGACGGCGAGATCCGCCGCGAGAGCTACTCCAACCACTTCGCCACCTCCCTCGGCGGCGTCGACCTCGACAACCCCGGAGAGGCCCTGGATCGGAGCGGCGAGAAGGTCTACGTTCCGAGGATCGTCGGGCCGATCCGCCGCCGTTCCTCCGCCGGCGAGGAGGACGTCCGGTTCCTCCGGGCCCACACCGACCGCCCCATCAAGTTCACCGTACCCGGCCCCTTCACGATGGCCCAGCAGGCGCAGAACGACCACTACGCCTCCGACCGGGAGGCCGCCCTCGACTACGCCGCCGCGGTCAACGAGGAGATCCGCGCGCTCTTCGCCGCGGGGGCCGACGTGGTGCAGCTCGACGAGCCCTACATGCAGGCGCGGCCCCAGAAGGCCAGCGAGTACGGCATCGAGGTCCTGAACCGGGCCCTCGAGGGCGTCACCGGAAAGACCTGCGTCCACATCTGCTTCGGCTACGCCGCCCTGATCCACCAGCGGCCCGAGGGGTACTCGTTCCTCCCGGAGCTGGCCGGCTCCTCCTGCGCCCAGGTCTCCATCGAGACCGCCCAGTCCAATCTCGACTGCTCGGTTCTCCGGTCCCTGGAGACGAAGCAGGTGCTCCTCGGCGTGCTGGACCTCTCCACCGAGGAGGTGGAGAGCCCGGAGACGATCAAGGGTCGCGTGCGCCGGGCCCTCGAGTTCGTCGACCCGGAGCGGGTGCTGCTGGCGCCGGACTGCGGCATGAAGTACCTCTCGAGGAGCGCGGCCTTCGGGAAGCTGCAGGCGATGACTAGGGCCGCCCAGGAGCTGCGCCGGGAGCTGGCGTGAGCGGCGGACCGGATCGCATCCTGACCACCCACACCGGCAGCCTGCCCAGGCCCGAGGACCTGGTCCAGATGATCTGGGCCATGGCCGACGGCGTTCCCGTGGACCAGGGGGCCCTGGCCCGGCGCGTCGCCACGGCGGTGAAGGAGACGGTGCGCAAGCAGCTCTCCGCGGGTCTCGCCATCGTCAACGACGGCGAGATGTCGAAGCCCAGTTACGCCACCTACGTCAAGGACCGCCTGGAGGGGTTCGGTGGGAAGTCGGTCGAGAGCTACTACTTCGCCGACCTCGCCGACTACCCGAAGAGCGCCGAGCTCGTCGCGGCGAACCCCGGGCGCCGCAAGCGCCACGCTCCGGCGTGCAACGGGCCGATCTCCGTGAAGGACGCGAAGGCCGCCGAGCTGGACATGGTGAACCTCCGGGAAGCCGTGGCCGGCGAGAAGGTGGACGGCCTCTTCTCGAGCGCCGCCTCACCCGGAGTCGTGTCGCTCTTCTTCGCGAACGAGCACTACCCCAGCGACGAGGACTACGTGTTCGCCATCGCCGAGGCGATGCGCCACGAGTACGAGGCCATCGCCGCGGCCGGAGCCACCGTCCAGGTCGACTGCCCGGACCTGGCCATGGGCCGCCACACCAGCTACGCCGAGCTGGATCGCGCCGCCTTCCGCGAGCGCGTCGAGATGAACATCGCGGCCCTGAACCACGCCGTCAGGAACATCCCCGCCGACCAGCTTCGCATGCACGTGTGCTGGGGCAACTACCCGGGCCCCCACCACCGGGACGTGCCGCTGTCCGAGATCGTCGACCTGATCTGGACCGCGAAGCCACGGGCCGTGCTCTTCGAGGCCGCGAACCCCCGGCACGCCCACGAGTGGACGCTGTTCGAGAGCGCGAAGGTGCCCGAGGACAAGATCCTCTGCCCCGGAGTCGTCGAGTGCCAGTCCAACTACATCGAGCACCCGGAGCTGGTGGCTCAGCGCATCGAGCGGTACGCGAGGCTCGTGGGCCGGGAGCGCGTGATGGCCGGCGTGGACTGCGGCTTCAGCATCCACGCCGGCATGAAGGGCATCGACCCCGACGTCGTCTGGGCCAAGCTCGAGTCCCTGGCTCGCGGCGCCGAGATCGCGACGCGCCGGCTCTGGGCCTAGCAGCATCGCTCCCCGGGGGAGGGCGCGACCGCTATCTCTAGCGCGCTCCCACCGACACGGTGCGGTTGCGGCCCTGGCGCTTGGCGCGATACAGCGCGGCGTCGGCGGCCTCCAGCAGGCTCTTCGCAGAGGAGTGGTTGCGATGGACGAGAGTCGCGACACCGGCGGAGACCGTCACCGCGATCCGACGGCGCTCGTAGCGGACCACCTCGGACTCGACCCGCTGGCGGATCCGCTCGGCCACCAGCAGCGCGGGCTCTTGCGGCGACTCGACGAGCAGCAGCACGAACTCGTCGCCGCCGAAGCGGGCCAGCACGTCCTCGGCTCGCATGGTCGGCTGCACCAGCGCCGCGATCGCCTTCAGCACCTGGTCGCCCGCCAGGTGCCCGCAGCCGTCGTTCACCTGCTTGAAGTGGTCGACGTCCAGCATCAGCACCGACAGCGGACGGCCCCTGCGCGACGCGTGGGCGAAGGCGGCGTCCAGGCTGTCCAGGAAGTACTGCTTGTTGTGGATGCCCAGCAGGGCGTCGCGGGTCGCCGACTCGTACAGCCGGCGCTGCATGCTCTCCTCCAGCTCGTCCTGGTAGGAGAACTTCAGCACGGTGTTGGAACCGAGCTGGACCCGGTCTCCGTCGCGCAGCACGCGGCGCCCCAGGCGCTCGCCGTTGACGAACAGCCCGTTCGTCGAGTCGAGGTCCTCGATCACGAAGCCGAGGCTCGAGGAGTGGACCTGCGCATGGCGCCGGCTCACGGAGGGATCGAGTATGGGGATCGAGACCTCGTCTGAGCGGCCCAGGCTGTTGACGCCGTCAGCCAGCTCGTAGGTCCTTCCCGTCTCCCGGCCCTGCATCACCACGAGGCACGCCCGGAGCCCCGCCGGGGACGGCGAGACCAGCTCGTCGAGCTTGTGGCTGAGGGTCCGGGCCCGCCGCAGGTCGGCCTCCGACTCGACCTCCGCCAGGGCGGCGACCTCGCCGAGGGGCACCACCTGGGTGTCCGCGCTACGCTCGTTCATTCACCCCTCTCCGCGGGCAGTCCCCGCCCTCCGTCGACGTCCGATCCCCCAGGGCGTTGGGTCGACCGAAGAAGTAGCCCTGGGCGTGAGTGAAGCCGAGGCTGGCGCACGCGTCGGCCTCGGCCTGAGTCTCGACCCCCTCGGCCACGCAGCGGACGCGCAGGTCGCGGGCCGCTTCCAGGAAGGAGCCGAGCAGGCGCCGCTTCGAGGCGGGAGCCGCGTCGATGCCGCGCACGAAGCGGATGTTGAACTTGAGGTAGTCGGGGGGGACCTCCGCCAGCTCGAGCAGCCGCGCCTGGCCGGCGCCGAAGTCGTCGTAGACCAGCCCGACGCCGATCTCGAGCAGGCTGGCCCTCAGTCCGGTGAGGGTCTGGGTGTCGGCGAGGGCGCTCTCGTGTATCTCGAGCAGCAGCTCCACGTGCGGCGCCCGCTCTCTCAGCACGGCCAGCGACTCGATCAGGCCCGGCTCCCGGAGCTCGCTCGGGTGAGTGTTCAGGAAAAGCATCCGCAGCTCGGGGTGCCCCGCGACCCGCTCGACGGCCACCTGCCTGCAAAGACGGCTCAGCGCCGCCTCCTTCCCCGTGCTCACCGCGAGCCAGAACAGCTCCTCGGGCTGCTCGGGCAGGTCGGGATGGCGTCCCCGGGCGAGAGCCTCGTACATGCCGGTCGCGCCGCCCTGCAGGGAGACGATGGGCTGGAACACGGCCTCGATGGCTTCCTCACGGAGGAGCGCGTGGATGTGCGCCCGCCCCGTCGCGAAGCGTCGGGGGAGCACCAGCGTGCTCAGACCGGGCTCCGGGGCGTGCGCGCGACCGAGCCGGCACTCGAAGTCCGCGAAGTGCAGCACGGCGCCCTCGCTGAGCACCGCGTCCTCGATCCGCTCGAAGTCGACGAAGGTACCGTTCGTGCTCCCCAGGTCCCTGAGATGCAGCTCTCCCTGGGAGACGTAGAGCTCGGCGTGCAGCTTGGATACGGCGTGGGAGGGGACCATCAGCTCGGCACCCGGATCGCGGCCGACCCGGAACGGCAGCGGGCGGACGGCGATGCGGCGCCGCGCGGCGGCGACGGGCTCCGTCTCCAGGTACCAGGCGGCCGCCGGCCGCGTCGCGAGCGCACCGTGGCGCCTCGCGAACGGGGCCCGTCGCGTGCCGACGCTCTCGTCCTGCTCCATGCGCCCTCCGACGTCGTCGATTGCATGTGGCGTGCCAGGCTGGGCGTGCGCTGGATCACAAACCAACTCCCGGAGGACGCCGATTCGGGCCGGTTGGGCGCACGAGGCGTACGGGCGGGGCCGGCTCTGACCGAGACGCGGCCCCTTTTCGGCCATCCCCGAGCGGGCCGCCGGGGGAGGCCGTCACGAGGGGCGAAGCGGCGGCCGAGGCCCTCCCTCAGCGCCCGAAGCCGACTCCGACGCGGGCGCCGAACGAGTAGTTGTCGCCGTCCCCGCTCCCCTCGACCCGGAGCATCAGGTCGGTGCCTGGGACGCGCACGTCGACTCCCAGGATGGCCTCGAGGAGGCTCTGCTCGTAGTCGTTGCGCGCGGACTGGGACTGCTCCGCCGGCAGGCCGGTGGCCCGGAGCAGCAGGTCCACGTCCAGGTCTCCCCGGAAGCGGGCGCCCCGCACGCCGGCCCACGGCGCCACCGCGTCGAAGGCTCGCCCGATCGTCACGCGGAACGAGTCCGAGATCGCGCGGTACCGCACCCGGTCCTCGACCGCTTCGATCCCGTCCGGCACGAAGCTCTGGAGACCGGGGTTCCGGGTCACGTCGATCTCGCCGGTCCTGGCGTGCTCGTACGCGAGGGTGCCGAACCAACGGCAGCTTCCGCACGGGAAGAGCACGCCCTGCACGCCGGCAGTCAGCCGCACCCCGTCGCCCCGGAACGTCGCCTGCGTCCCGTCGGCGAGGTTCTGCGACCGGAACTCCACGTCGGCCCGGCTCACGCCGACGCTCAACGACGGGTAGAAGCGCCACCCGCCCGCCGCCCGCGGTGGTCCGGCCGAGCCCGGGGAGCGGAGCCCATCCCCTGGTCCGCGTGTCGCGAAGGTCCCCGGGGTCGGGGCGAGCGACTTCAGGCTGCGCCCGAGGCTGGGCAGCTGGAACGTGAAGCGCAGCCCGTAGCTCCCTGTGATCTGGTGCCGCTTCATCTCGTTGGCATTGGCGTCGGCGATCTCTCCCTGGCTCAGGCTTCCGGTCTGGCTCTGGCCCGGCACCACGGTCCCGCCCACGCGCGTGACGACCTCGGAGCTCTGCGAGCCGATCCGGGGATCGACGCGCTCGGCGGAGTACGTCCCGGTCACCACGATGGGCACGGACCAGCCCGAGGTGTCGCCGGACTCGAATCCGTCCGGGTAGACGAACTGGTCCGCGCCGGGAGCCGACGTCGGGGACGCCACGGTCGGCAACGCCACCGGCCCGTCCCGGCGCAGCTCGACCTTGCGCCGGAAGACCACCGTTCCCGCGTGAACGACCACGACTTCGACCTCGTCGCCCGGATCGGCGGGGACGTCGACGGACGCGGCTCCATCGGGTCCGGTAGTTGCGGACTGGTCGCCGATCCGGATCGTGGCCCCCGGCAACGGCTCGCCGGACGCGTCGGTGGCTTCGAACGAGACCACCACCGCCCAGGCGTCGGCGGCCGCGAACAGGATGGCGGCGGAGGCGATCGCAACGGCCAGCTTTCTTCGCATGCTCTGGTCCTTTCTCTCGAACGTCAGGTCTTTCCCGAACGTCCCGGACGCGGGCGCCCCCGCCCACCGCGTCAACCCAGCGTCAGCTCGAACCGGGCCTCGCGCCGCGCCCCGTTCGCGTGCTCCACCACGAGGCGCAGGATCCAGCGCAGGCTCCCCTGCAGACGAGCGGCGGGGATCTCCGCCACCACGCCGCGATCCACCGGCCGCGCCAGCACCTCGGAGGCCCGCTCCCACGTCTCCGGGTCCTCGCCGCGCGCGATCTCGACCCAGGCGCGCCCGAAACGGTCGGCCCGCGCGCGCCCCGAGACCTGCACCACGGCCTCGCCGCCGGCTTGTCGGACCGTCACGCCCGTCAGCCGAGCGAGCACGAAGAAGTCGGGATCGGCCGCGAGCGCCGCGCGCGCGTCCAGCCGGCCGTAGCCGGTGTACTGGTCCCAGCCCGGCGTGCCGATGTCCCGGGCCGAGTGAAGCAGCATCCGCATCACCTGCGCGTCGTTC
>Ga0299906_10000714_pt1 | contig 29750 bp, 26 predicted proteins | sample RVTome_14_FD_200259 | JGI IMG/M metagenome (GOLD analysis project Ga0299906, IMG submission 200259) | Soil microbial communities from uranium-contaminated site in the Upper Colorado River Basin, Wyoming, United States - RVT145D125 (version 2) ...
TCCGCTGGGCCTTCGAGAGCTCGATCCTTCGAATCGCAGGCATAAGCCTCCTCCTTGGGAAGTCTATGCCGGCAGTCTACACCCTCAGCGCCTCATTAGCAACTCATTTGAGGGACTGTACACTAGCTAGCTACGCGCTTAACAGCCACGAAAGCCGCGCTCGTCGAGCACGCGGCCGGTCACGATCGTCCGCGACCCGAGGGCCTCGCCGCCAGCCCCCGCGTTGGTGGTCAGGTCGGCGTCGTCCTCGTTGATCTCCGCCCAGGCCGGCCCGGGGCCGGTGGCCTCGGAGAGGGTGCGCACGATCGCGACGAGGTCCTTGTTAGGCGACCGCTTGATCGTCGAGCGGTAGTTGCTGTAGAGGAAGGGGGGACGGTCGCTGACCTTCGCCGCGTCAGCCATCGCCGCCCTCGCCGAAGACCCGCTTCGCGCGCTTGAACGCGGAGTTGGCCGCCGGGACGCCGGCGTAGACCGCGACGTGGAAGAGCGCCTCGGCCACGTCCTCGGGGCTGGTGCCGGTGTTCTTCGCCGCCTCGAGGTGCAGCTCGAGCTCTTCGTGGCCGAGCGCGGCGAGGATCGCGATCGTCAGCAGGCTCTTGGTGCGCCGGTCGAGCCGCGGGCGCGACCACACGCCACCCCAGGCGGTCTCGGTGATCTCCAGACGCGCGGTTTGCCGAAAGTTCGGGCGAATTCCGTGATCATCGTCACGAAACTCGTCCCAATTTCTGGCGTCCGCTCACCTTTATGGTACGATCTTTGGCCATGGAGCGGGTCTCTCCAGAGTGGTGAACCGTCCCGGCAGGTCTCGTTCCCGGTCGGCAAGGTAAGCTTCATGGACCTTCATCCCATGAGCTTCCGGGAGTTTCTGAGCGCGATGGGGAGACCGCGATACGCGAGCCTGCTTGATGAGACGAGCCTCGAGCCCTTGCCGGACGCCATCCACACTGAATTGGTCGACCTGTTACGAAAGTACTATTTCACCGGTGGCATGCCGGAAGCGGTTCGGCACTTCGCCGAGACCAGCGACGTGGCGGCGACGCGCGAGATCCACAGGGAGATCCTCGACGCGTACGTGCTGGATTTCGCCAAGCACGCTCCGGGCCCGGAGATTCCCAAGCTCGGCCTCATCTGGGACTCGATCCCCCGGCTGCTCGCCAAGGAGAACAAGAAGTTCGTCTTCGCCGCGGTTCAGAAGGGAGCTCGGGCCCGGGAATACGAGAACGCGCTCAGGTGGCTCCACGATGCGGGGCTGGTGCACCTCTGCCATGCGGTGTCGACGGGCCGCGGCCCGCTTTCGTACTACGCGGATCGAAGCTGCTTCAAGGTCTTCGGTCTCGACGTGGGGCTCCTCGGCGCGATGACGGGAGTGCCCTCGGAATTCGTCGTCCAGGGTGAGCGATTGTTCACCGAGTATCGCGGAGCCCTGGCGGAGAGCTACGTCGCGCAGCAGCTCGTCGCCGCGGGGCATCAGGATCTCTACTACTGGCGAAGCCCGGGCGGAAAGGCCGAGCTCGACTTCCTGTGCGAAATCGGCCCGACGATCGTCCCGGTCGAGGTCAAGGCCGGGTTGAGCCTGAGGAGCAAGAGCCTGAAGTCGTACGACGAGCAGCACGCGCCACCGGTCCTCGTGCGAGCGAACCTCCTCAATCTCAAGCGAGACGGGAAGATCTGCAACGTCCCGCTGTACGCCGTTTCCTGGCTGTCCAGACGTCCAGCGGCCATCTGCGTCTGGGATCTTGACACGGCGTCCAGCGAGGGGGGAAAATGGACACGGTAATTCCAGATTGGGCCACGAAATGGACATCCTGCGCCGGTTCTTCCCCCTCCCTGAGCAGAGCTTCTTCCTCTTCGGTCCCCGTGGAACCGGCAAGACGACGTGGCTGCGGCACCTCTTCCCCGATGCGCTGATGATCGACCTGCTCCAGCCGGCGGTCTACCGCTCGCTCGACTCCCGCCCCGAGCGTCTGAAGGAGCTCATCGGGGCATCGCGGTCGAAGGTCGTGGTGATCGACGAGGTGCAGCGCGTGCCCGAGCTCCTGAGCGTCGTCCACTCGCTGATCGAGGAGCACCGGGGGCTGCTCTTCGTGTTGACGGGATCGAGCGCCCGCAAGCTGCGCCGCGGCGGGGTGGACCTGCTCGCGGGCCGGGCTCTCAACCGCACGCTGCACCCTTTCATGGCGGCGGAGCTGCCCTCCTTCGAGCTCGAGAGGGCGCTGACCCAGGGGATGCTCCCCCTGGTCTGGGCGGCGCCGCGGCCGGCGGAGGTCCTCGACTCGTACGCCTCGCTCTATCTCGACCAGGAGATCCGGCTCGAGGGCTGGGCCCGCGACGCCGGGAGCTTCGCGCGTTTTCTCGAGGCGGTGAGCTTCTCCCACGGCACGGTGCTGAACGCCACCGAGGTGGCGCGGGACTGCGAGGTGGAGCGCCGCACGGTGACGCGGTACCTGGAGGTGCTGGAAGACCTCTTGCTGTCGTTCCGGGTGCCGGTCTTCACCCGCCGCGCTCGGCGCCGGACCGCGAGCCATCCCAAGCTCTACCTCTTCGACGCGGGGGTCTACCGGGCGCTGCGGCCGCGGGGCCCCCTGGACCGCGACGGGGAGATCGAAGGAGCGGCGTTCGAAGGGCTCGTGGCGCAACACTTGCGGGCCTGGATCGCCTATTCGGGAAGCGATTGCAAGCTCTATTACTGGCGCACGCGCAAGGGCGTCGAGGTGGATTTCGTGGTCTACGGCGGCGGCGGCTTCTGGGCCGTCGAGGTCAAGAACACGGTCCGCGTCCGGCCCCAGGACTTGCGGTCGCTGCGGGCCTTTCGCGAGGACTATCCGGAGTCCGAGGCCTTGCTCGTCTATCGCGGCGCGGAGCGGCTGCGGATCGACGGGATCTGGTGCCTGCCGGGTGAGGAATTCCTCCGTGAGTTGCGTCCTGAACGGGGGCTGGTGTCGGAAGCAGGCGAGGACACGGCGTAGCAGCAGCCCCAGGGCAACCGCGAGACGCCGATTGCTCGAGCGTATTCTGTGATCGTGCCCCTACGTTGCGGGGATCGCCGACTATGAGCCTGGACGCGGCTCTTCGGAGCGTTTTCGCCAGGTCCCCCACCGGTCGTCCATCTCCAGCCTCAATCGGCGGTACAGCTCCTTGCTCGTCGTGACCCCGATCTCCTCCCAGGTCCGGCCCTGCCGATTCTTCAACTTGAAAGTCGGGCTCCCGTGAAGGAAATACTGAGCGTAGGCGTCACGGTAGGCGGGTTCGAGCGTCTCCTTGATTTTAGCTTCCCTTGCCATCTCGGCCGCGTCCATCGGCCGGAAGAACGACCACCCGTTTTCTTCGTCCGTGGCGTCCGACGACGGGTCGCCTCTCGCTATCGTCTCCAGCAGCGACCTGGCGCAATACGCGTATTCCCTGTTTTCACGGTTGTGGACGACCGCGACCAGGTCCAGCGGGATCTTCTCGCCTTCGGGATCGTCGCGGCTGCAAGCCTCGCGAAATCGCTGATCCAGCTCGGGGAGAGAAATCCCGAGCTCGTCGAGGACGATCTCGGCATAGACGACGGTCTCGGGAGAGGGGTAGCTGACGTAGTCGAGGTTCCACCGGCTCTTGCGAGGAGCAACCGGGTAGGCCACCGGTGCCGGAGCGTCGATACGAAGAGCCCCGTCCTCGATGGCCCTGGAGACCGTCTCGAGCGGACCGGCGCCGCCGTAGAGCTCACGGCAACGCCAGAGTGCTCGCGAAGTCACGCGGTCGTAGCGTACGCCGGCGGAATAGGCGTGATAGTGCTCATTGGAGTCGGTCTCACCGAGCAGGACGGCCAGGTTGGCGACGTCGAGCGGCAAGCAGATCGCCAGGCCCTGGTCAAGGAGGTCCTTCGCCGTGACGCCGAGCGCCCTGCCCAGGGTCGGCGCCAGATCCTGGCGTGCCCATGCTATCTCGTGGTCCATGAGCTCGTCCGGCAGGGGATACATACCTGTGATCAGGTCCCCGAGGTGTCGCAGGTCGAGCTCCGCGGCGGCGGCGAGGCCCTCGAGGCTGATCGGCCGTTGACGCCAGTGGTACCAGAGGCCGGCGACGAGCTCGCGGTCGCCGCACTCACCCGGAAACCAGACCCAGATGCCGTCCCTGTCGAGATCCCGCAGAAGGCCTCTGAGGCAATCCGACCGAGAGACGAAGCGTTGGGTGACGTAGCCTCGAAAGGTGGCCATGGGGCGCGCCATCGCCATCGCTTCGTTCAGCCGGGCCGCGAGAGCGTCCGCGAAGTCGTCGCGGACCATGAGCTCCGGCGCAATCTTCAGCTCGGAAAGCTGGACATAGCCGTCAAGGGTGAGGCGAACGCCCTCGGCGCGTCCTGCTACCGCGACCGCCCGCGTCTCCTCCTCGATCTTGCGCGCCCACTCCCGCTCCCTCTCCCGCACCGCGGGGTCGATGGGAGGGAGCCATTCGACGAAAGGACTGGGCCGCTGGTCGCCGGATTCAGGCATCGGTGGGAATGATAGCACACCGAAGTCCCCTCTTTCCGGGTTCCGGGGGTTAAAACCCCGGCTACCGGCTGTCGCCCTTCGGGCTCAAGACAGCGGCAGGCGGGGTGGCAAGGTCAAGCGCAAGACCTGTCCCGGAAGCGATCGACGAAGGGCGCCGTCCTCGGTCCTTCCCGCGGAGTACACTTGGCCTTGCGCTCGAAGCTGGGCCGTCGGACGAACGCGACGATGGCCGCGCAGCAGGACGTGGGGCGGATCCCCGTAGGTCAGGCTGCGCCTGACGATTCTCCCTTCGGGACGAGGAGTGGCGGCAACAGGCCACCTGTGCGCGCCGTCATGGTAGAGTGCGGGGGAAGGAGGCCGGAGACGATGCCGGACGACCAAGACGTCTTCCACAGCGACCCGGAGATTCTCGGACGCCGGTGTTCTGCGAAATACGCGTTCGCTCCGACTCGGACGCGGAGTGCCTCATGAGCACCGTCTTCATCGGTGGCTCACGTCGCGTTGGACGTCTGAACAGCATCATTCGCGCCAAGTTGGACAGCATCGTCGAGCGCGGCCTCCACGTCGTCGTCGGGGATGCCAACGGGAGCGACAGAGCCGTCCAGAGCTTCTTCGCGGAGAAGCGTTACCGAGAGGTCGTCGTATATTGCATGGAGAACGCCTGTAGAAACAACGTCGGTGGATGGCCGGTGCGAGCCATTGGAGCGGCGGGGAAACGTGGATTCGAGTACTACGCGCTGAAGGACGCCGAGATGGCTCGCGATGCCGACTACGGCCTCATGATCTGGGACGGAAAGAGCAAAGGTACCCTGCTCAACGTCCACAGACTGGTCGAGTCCAGGAAACCGGTCGTCGTCTACTTCTCGCCGCGTCGGGAGTGCAGGACGATCAAGACGCGGGACGATCTGAGGGTCCTGGTCAGCCAGTGCTCCCAGTCGGAGCGTCGACGCCTTTCAAGTTTGCTGGATCTGGGGCCAGACCAGGCGACCCTCTTTCCCGCGATGGGGCTTGCGCTGCCCAAGCAGTAGGTGTGACTTTCAATTCATGGGTTCTCCTTCACTTTGTGTGGAACCTTCGGCTGGTCGCGGCCAGCATTGGGCTATGGAAACTGCCGCGGCTGCCGGCGGATGTGGAAGGCCCGCGGAAAGCGCGGACGGCCTTCGGCCGGTCGCGTCCGCACTTTCCGCCGCCCTCCCACAACCGCCTTGGAAAACCGCCCGCCTGCGGCGGGTCGCGGCCGGTTTCCCACAGCCGCTTGGAAAACCGCCCGCCTGCGGCGGGTCGCGGTCGGTTTCCCACAGTTCCCACAGCCCCGATGACGACGAGCTCGGTGAAGGGCGCGCAGCGCCCCGCTGGGAGCGCAGGCATCCTGCCTGCTCCGGGACGCGCAGCGTCCCCTCCGTCCCTTCGGGACGAAGAGCCGGCGAGACGCCGGCGCTCCCAGCGCCCGTCCCTGCTGGCTCGCCACCTGGAATCCGTCCACACAAAGTGAAGGAGAGTCAATTCATGGAAGGAGATACGGACGACGATGACCGTAATCGAGATAGAAGGCATACTGAAGGACATCGTGAGCGACCTCCGGGGTTGTGGTTGGGGTGGCCATGGCTCTGGCCTTCCATCCCGAGGTGGAGGCCCGTCAGGTGCAACCAACTGAGCTTCCCGATAGCGATCCGAAGGCGCGCGAAGGCGGCGGCCAAAAGTCCCAAGTCCTGGTTGTCGCAGGAGGCGGACGACGTTCCCGGCCCCCGGGACCTCGGTCAGGACGATCACCTCCGCAGGCCCGGGCGGGAAGTCTCCGGGAAGACCCACGGAGAGCTGGTGATCCTCGGGGATCGTCACGTTGAGTCGGTGAGCGCGCATGGATTCCTCCTCGCGGCGATCCTATCGCACCGCCTGGTTGAGGGCGTTGTCGATGGGGACCACGTCCGGCGTGCAGAGGTCCGAGCCCCGGCTACGGACGAGACGAAACTAGGTCGAGGACGTCCTGCACCCGGCCGAGGGAAGCCGCCGTCTCGTCCTCCACGCTCATGCCGAATCGCTCTTCCATCGCCGCGACGAGCTCGACCCGGGTCAGCGAGTCGACGCCAAGCTCCGAAAGACGGTCCTCCGCCCGCAGCAGGTCGGGCCGCGCTCGTGTCAAACGGGCGAGCGTATCGATCACCCAGGTCTCCTGCTCGGACCGCCGAGGCTCGACGCTCGCCGACGCCGGAGCCGCCGGCGTCGCCGCGGGCGACGACTTCCCGGAAAGCACCGCATCCCGCAGCAGCCCGCGCTTGACCTTGAGCGTCGTCGTCTTCGGCAGCTCGCCCTTCCAGATCTCGACGTGCGAGATCTGCTGGTAGCTCGGAACCTCGGCGGAACGCGCCGCGATCGCGGCGCGGATCTCCTCCACGTCGCTCTCCGTGGCCTCGGGCACCGGCACGACGACGGCGCTCACCCGCTCGCCTCCCGGGTTCCCGGGCAGGCCGAGGACGACCAGCTCCTGCACGTGCGGCAGGCCGCGGTAGCGGCGCTCCACTTCCTCGGGATAGACGTTCTTGCCCGCGTCGGTGACGATGACGTCCTTGGTGCGGCCCGAGACGTAGAGGTAGCCGCCCTCGTCGAAGCGGCCGACGTCGCCGGTGTTGAGCCAGCCGTCGTCCATCGCTTCCTTCGTCGCCTCCGGGTTCTCGTAGTAACCCGCCATCACGTTGGCGCCGCGCACCCAGATCTCCCCCGTTCCGGGCGGCTCGCCGTCGACCGCGCGCAGGTCGACCTCGACGCCCGGCAGCGGCTTGCCCGCCGAGCCGAAGCGGATCTCGCGCCAGGGGTTCACCGTCAGCACCGGGCTGGTCTCGGTCATGCCGTAGCCCTCGGCGACCTTGAAGCCCATCAGGTAGAAGCTGCGCCCGAGGCTCGGCTCGAGCGCCGAGCCGCCGGTGGCGATGCGGCGCAGCGAGCCGCCGAAGCGGCGGTGGACCTTGCCGAACAGACGGTGGCCGTAACGTCCGCCGGTGAGCTGGGAGAGCGCGAAGAGGACCCGGAAGAGGACGCCCAGGAAAGGACCGCCCGCGGCGACGCTCCGGAAGATCCCGCCGTGCAGGAGCTCGAGCAGCCGCGGCACGGCGACCAGCACCGTGGGACGCGTGACGGACATCATCCAGCTTATTTCCGCGGGCTTGATCTCGGCGACGTAGCTGATCGTGCTGCCGCCGGCCATCGGCACCCACAGGCCCACCATCTGCTCGAAGACGTGGTGGATCGGCAGCACCGAGAGCATCCGCTCGCGCGAAAGCCGCATCAACGGCACCAGGTCGCGGACGTTCGCCAGGTAGTTGGCGTGGGTGAGCGGCACGGCCTTCGGCGAGACGGTGGTGCCGCTGGTGAAGATGATGCTCGCGAGGTCGTCCGCGGTGCCAACCGCGTCGACGTCCTCGGCGCCGGGCAGGAGGCCGACGTCGGGCTCGGGCACGAACGGCGCCGCGAGCTCGACCACCGGGCAGTCCGCGCCGTCGAGCTTCGCGGCCAGCCGCGGCGCCGCGCAGATCAGCTTCGCCTTCACCAGCCGGGCCGCCTCCCCGATCTCCGCCGCGGGCCATTGCGGATCGAGGGGGACGATGACCGCTCCCAGCCGATAAACGGCCAGGGTCGTGAGCACCCACTCCGGGCTGCCGCTCGCCCACAGCACGACGCGGTCGCCGCGCCCGACGCCGTAACGCGTCGCCAGGCGCCAGGCGACGTTGGCCGTCGTCGCGAGGGCCTGGCCGTAGGTGTAGCGCAGCCATCGTCCCTCCCGGCAGGTCTGGAAGGCGACGGCGTCCGGGTCGGTCCGGGCCGCCGTGGCGAACAGCTCGAAGAGCGTCGGCGCCTCGACCGCGGGGAGCTCGACGGGCGCGGGCGCCTGTGGCGGCGGCTCGCCGCTCTCGGCCCGCAGCGCGTAGCGGACGAGGCCGGGGACGTGGACGCGCGAGACGTAGGAACGCCAGTCGAGGCCTCCGACGTCGAACGGGAACGCCGTCTGCTCCGCCGCCGACAGCCGGCTCCACAGCTCACGCGTCGCCGCGTCCTCGTACTCCGCGCCGTGGCTGAGGTAGGGACCGTAGACGTCGAGCAAGCGGCCGAAGTGGTCGAGCGTCCGCCCTTCCGCGCCTTGCGCCCGCGCCCGCCGCGCCCGGAGCTGACGGCGGTAGCGCTCGGGCTCGACGAAGCGCGCCTCGCAGACAGGGATCGGCTCGCCCCGCTCGTCGCGCAGCGGCGTCGCCGCGAAGCCTTCGCGGGCATGGGCGAGCAGCTCGCCGAGGGTGATCGGATTGCGGCCCGAGCCCACCTGGTAGACGCGGACGCCTTCGCCGCCGCGCTCGAGGTCCGCGAGCGCCGCGATCATCGCGTTGACGACGAAGTCGACGGGGACGATGTCGAGCGGCGCGTCGGCGGCGCCGGGAAGCTCGCGCAGGCGTCCGCGGCCGTAGGCGACGAGGAGGGGATCGGCGACGCGGACGTCCTCGATCCATCCCGGCCGCGGCTCGGCCGCCGCGCTCTCGACGATCGCGGGCCGAACGACCGCCACCGGCACGCCGCCCCGGTGACGCTCGAGGAGCTGCTCGCCGAGGGCCTTGGACAGGGTGTAGACGTCGTTGAAGCCGTGGCGCGCGAGCTCCGCGCCCTCCGTCACCAGCCGCCGCTCGGCGTCCGGCGCGTCGCGCAGGCGACGGCAGGCGTCGTCGAGCTCGGTCAGCAACGCGTCCGGCTCGTCCGCGAGCTCGGCGACACGCTCGGGCACCACGCCCTCGCGCCGGCCGCTGACGAAGCAGGTCGAGACGTGGAGGAGCGGCACGTTGCCGGCGTCGCGGGCGAGCGCGAGGGTGCGCAGAGCGCCGCGAGCGTTGAGCTCGAGGGCCCGGTCGAGGCGCTCGTCGAAGGTGACGGTGGCGGCGCAGGCGACGACCCGATCGACGCCGCCGGCGAGCGCGGCGTAGCGCTCGTCGCCCGCGCCGAAGCGGTCCTGCGCCAGGTCTCCGGACACGGCCTCGACCTTGCTCGTCGCCCAGGCCTCCCAGTCGTCCAGGCGGAGCGCGCGCAGGCGGGCCATGACCGGCGAGCCGAGCACCTCGTTGCGCATACGGTCTGCCGCGCTCTCGCCGGGCCGCGGCCGCACGAGCAGGAGCAGCTTGCCGACCTCCGGCACCGACCACAGGAGCTTCTCGACCAGGACCTTGCCGATGAAGCCGGTGGCCCCGGTGATGAAGAGGCGCTCGCCGTCGAGCGAGCCGCCGACGTCGAGCGGGCGCGAGTCCACGCTGGTGTTCATGGCGCTCCTCCTTGGTGGGCAGGCGTCTTACCCATCCAACGCGACCTTCGCTACGAAACCCTCACCTGGTCCGAAACCTCGACAGGTGAGGACTAGCTAGCTAGCTAGACTATCCTCGCTCGTTACATCCGGGGGAATCGACCATGAGCACGCAAGAGCCGACGCCGCTCGACCGCTTCGCCGTCGCCTGGGTGGACCGCGTGGCGGCGCGTCCGTGGCTGGTCATCGCCGCCGTCGTCGTGGCGGTGGCGGCGGCCGCCTCGGGCCTGCCGAAGCTCGCGTTCTCCAACAGCTTCCGGGCCTACTTCGGACCCGAGAACCCGGAGCTGCTGGCCTTCGACGAGCTCCAGGCCACCTACGCCAGGAGCGACAACGTCCTCTTCGTGGTGCAGCCGCGAGAGGGCGACGTCTTTAGCCCGCGGGTCCTCGAGGCCGTCGAAGTCCTGACCGAGGAGGCCTGGCAGCTCCCATACGCGTCGCGCGTCGATTCGATCACCAACTTCCAGCACTCGTGGGCGGACGGCGACCAGCTCACGGTCGCCGACCTGGTGCGCGGCGGCGCCGACCTCGGCCCCGAGGAGCTCGCGGAGAAGCGCGAGATCGCGCTCGCCGAGCCGCTCCTGCGCGGCCTCCTGCTCTCGCCCGACGCCGGCACCACAGGCGTCAACGTCGTCTTCCAGTACCCGGAGGAGAGCCTGGCCGAGGTGCCGGCCTCGGTCGAAGGAGCGCGGGCGCTCGCCCGGCGGATCGAGGCCGACTACCCGGGGACCCGAATCGTCCTTTCCGGGGTGTCGATGCTCAACCACGCCTTCAGCGAGTCGGGAGAGCGGGACGCCGCCACGCTCATGCCGCTGATGTTCGGCGTGCTGGCCCTCTTCATGGTGATCACGCTGCGGAGCGTCTGGGGCTCCCTCGCGACTTTCGCGGTCGTCGGCGTCTCGGCGACGGCGGCGCTCGGGCTGGCCGGGCACCTGGGCATCCGGCTCAGCCCGGTGGCGGTGACCGCGCCGACCCTGATCATGACCCTGGCCATAGCCGACAGCATCCACGTGCTGGTGTCGATGCTCGCCGCCATGCGCGAGGGCGCCGACAAGACGGCGGCCCTGCGCGAGAGCGTGCGCATCAACTTCGTACCGGTGACGGTCACCAGCGTCACGACCATGGTCGGCTTCCTGGCGCTCAACTTCTCGGACACGCCGCCGTTCCACGACCTCGGCAACGTTACCGCGATGGGGATCGCGGCCGCCTTCGTCTTCTCGCTGACCCTGCTGCCGGCGCTGGTGACCGTGCTGCCGGTGCGCACGCGCCCGCGCGCCGGCGACGCGGGCGGCTTCGCGGAGCGGCTCGACCGCTTCGGCGCCTGGATCGTCCGCCGGCGCCGCCCGGTGCTGGCGGCGACGGCGGCGGCGGTCGTCCTCGGGATCGCCTTGCTGCCGCGCCTGGACCTCAACGACCAGTGGGTCCACTACTTCGACGAGCGGGTCGAGTTCCGCCGCGCCGCCGACTTCACCGACGAGCACCTCACCGGGCTCTACCTGGTCGAGTACTCGGTGCCGGCCGGCGAGCCGGAAGGGATCAGCGATCCCGAGTACCTCGCGGTGCTGGAGGCGTTCACCGCCTGGCTGCGCGCGCAGCCGGAAGTGCGGCACGTCACCAGCTTCTCCGACGTCATCAAGCGCCTCAACAAGAACCTGCACGCCGACGACCCGGCGTTCTACCAGGTGCCGGCCGAGCGCGAGCTGGCGGCGCAGTACCTGCTGCTCTACGAGCTGTCGCTGCCGTTCGGCCTCGACCTCAATGACCGCAACGCCGTGGACAAGTCCGCCACCCGGGTGACGACGATCGTGGACGGCGACGTGACGACGCGCGAGACCCGCGCGCTCCTCGACCGCTCGACGGCCTGGCTCGCGGAGCACGCGCCGCCGCGGATGGCGACGGTCCCCTCCGGCCTCGGGGTGATGTTCGCCTACATCTCCGAGCGCAACATCGAGAGCATGCTCATGGGCAACGTGCTCGCCGTGCTGCTGATCGCCGGCATCCTGATGCTGGCGCTGCGCAGCGTGGGATTCGGCCTGCTCAGCCTGATCCCAAACACCGTGCCGATCCTGCTGACGTTCGCGGTGTGGGCCGTGGCCGCGGGCCAGGTGGGCATGGCCGCGGCGATGGTGTCGGCGTCCTCGCTCGGCATCATCGTCGACGACACCGTGCACTTCCTGACCAAGTACCTGCGGGCGCGGCGCGAGCGCGGCCTCGACCCTCCCGCGGCCGTCCGCTACGCCTTCCGCACCGTCGGCAGCGCCATCGTCGCGACGACGGTGATCCTCACCGCCGGCTTCCTGGTGCTGGCCCTGTCCACCTTCCGGATCAACTTCGAGCTGGGGCTGCTGACCGCCATCGCCATCGTCCTGGCGCTCCTGGCGGATTTCTTCCTCCTCCCCGCGCTGCTGCTCCTCGCGCCCGGCAAGGAACGAAAGGAGATCGCGAGCCATGACGCCGTGCCTGCTTGAGATTGTCACCGCCCAGGAAGAAATCCCCCCTGACCCCCCTTTCATTAAAGGGGGGAACCAGAGAAGATCTGACCTTTGCCCCCCTTTAGTGAAAGGGGGGCGCCCGGCCAAGGGGGTGGGGGGATTTGTCCTCGCCGTCGCCTTGGCGTCGGCGCTCCTCGCCGAGACCCCCGAGGAAAAAGGTTTCGCGATCGCCGCCCGCTCGGACCGCAGCGACCGCGGCTTCGGCGACAGCGCCGTCACCCTGGAGATGGTGCTGCGCAACAAGGCCGGCCGGGAGGCGCGACGGACGCTGACGATCCGCACCCTCGAGGTCCCGGACGAGTCGCGTGGCGACCTCTCGCTCGTCGTCTTCGACAGCCCGCCCGACATCGCGGGCACCGGACTCCTTTCGCACGCCAAGATCCTCGAGCCCGACGACCAGTGGCTCTACCTGCCGGCCTTGAAGCGGGTCAAGCGTATCTCGTCGGTCAACAAGTCGGGCCCCTTCGTCGGCAGCGAGCTCGCCTTCGAGGACTTCACCGCCCTCGAGCTCGAGAAGTTCGATTACAAATACGTGGGAGAGGAGCCCTGCGGGGAGCTCGTCTGCGACGTCGTCGAACGGATTCCGCGTTATGAGCACTCGGGCTACAGCCGCCAGAAGGCCTGGGTGGACCAGGACGTCTACCAGGCGCGCAAGGTCGAGTTCTTCGACCGCAAAGGCGACCTCCTGAAGACGCTCACGCTTTCCGATTACCGGCGGTACGACGGAGGCTGGTGGCGGGCGCACGAGCTCTCGATGGTCAATCACGTGACCGGCAAGAGCACCGACCTGCTCTACTCGGACTACGCGTTCGGCCTCGGGCTCACCGAGGACGACCTGAGCACGGGAGCGCTCGAACGGTTGCGATGAGGGCGCGCGTCCGTCAGTTCTTACCCCCACAGCCCAGGGTGCGTCTTCGTACCCTGGGTATTGTGGGCGCCCGTTTTCTCCTCGTCCTCATGGCCTCGACGGCGGGCGCCGACGGCGGGGCGTGGACGGCCGCGGGATCGGTCGCCCTGGAGCTGCGGTGGTTTGCGGACGACCCCGCCTTCCCCGGTCAGCTCACGGGCACGCAGCCCTCGGCGACCCTCGCGCCGGAGCTGCGCTGGCGCAGCGCCGAGCGCCGTCACCAGGTCGACCTCGCGGCCTTCGGCCGCTGGGACGACGGCGACGACGAGCGCAGCCACGTCGACCTGCGTGAAGGGTCCTACCGCTACGTCGGTGATTCCTTCGAGGTCCTGGCCGGCGTCAGCCGGGTCTTCTGGGGGGTGACCGAGTCGCGCCATCTCGTCGACGTCGTCAACCAGACCGACGCGGTGGAAGACGTCGACGAGGAGGACAAGCTCGGCCAGCCGATGCTGCGACTCGCCTTCCAGCGCGACTGGGGCCGGCTCGAGCTCTACTCGCTGCTCGGTTTCCGCGAACGGACCTTCCCCGGACCCGAGGGCCGGCTGCGTCCGCCCCTGCCGGTCGACGGGGGCGCGCTCTACGAGAGCGGCGCCGGGGACGGGCGGGTCGACTGGGCGGTGCGGTGGAGCCGCGCCGCCGGGGCGTGGGACCTGGGGGCGTACGTCTTCCACGGCACCGGCCGCGAGCCGCGGCTCCTGCCGTCCGCCGACGGCCGCCGTCTGGTGCCGTTCTATCGGGTCACCAGCCAGGGGGGCGTGGACGTCCAATACACCCGCGGCGCCTGGCTGTGGAAGCTCGAGGCGTTGGCGCGGGAGGGGCAGGGCGCGTCGTTCGGCGCCGCCGTGGCCGGCTTCGAGCGCACCTTCTACCAGCTCGGCGGCTCGAGCGCCGACCTCGGGGTGCTCGCCGAGGTGCTGTGGGACGGCCGCGACCCGACGGCGCCGGCGACGATCTACGACGACGACACCTTCGTCGGCCTGCGTCTGGCGCTCAACGACGTCCAGGACACCGAGCTGCTGGCCGGCGCGGTGGTCGACCACGACGACGGGTCGGTCGCCGCTCTGGTCGAAGCGTCGCGGCGCTTCGGCGGCCGGACCGTCCTGAAGCTGGATGTCCGTCTCTTCGCCGGCGCCGATCCGGCGGCCGACCTCGCGGCCGTCGACCGCGACTCGTTCGTCAGCCTGCGGGCGTCCTGGCATTGGTGATCCTACCGAAACGGGTAGAGGGTAGGGCCGCCCCGCGGGACGGCCCGTGGCCCCGCTTGCCGGCGTTGGAAAACCGTCCCGACAGAGGTGGCGAGGCGCCGCGGCGGGCGCGACGATGGGCCAATCGCTCAAAGGAGGCTGGGCTCATGCCTCGATCCCCGGACCCGTTGGGCGCGCAGAGGGCCGGTGTGCTACCAGGACTGCCCCAACGTGGGCTGGAACGAGGGCACCAACTGGCCGATCGGCTGCGGCCACCCCTGCATCGGCTGCGCCGAGCCCGACTTCTGGGACAAGATGACGCCCTTCTACCGCCATCTTTCAGGAGTGCCGGGCTTCGGCCTGCACTCGCAGGTCGACCGGGTGGGCCTGTGGGCCACCGCCGGCGTGGCGGCCGCCTTCGCCGCCCACGGCTTCGTGCAGCTCGGCAAGCGCTGGATCAGCGCGGGCAAGGCCGAAGGCCATAAGGGCGCGGCCGAAGAGACCGGAGGAGAGAGCTCATGACCCACGTCGTCGTCGATCCCGTGACCCGCATCGAAGGCCACCTGCGCATCGAGGCCGAGGTCGACGCCGGCCGGGTGCAGGACGCCTGGTCGTCGTCGACCATGTTCCGCGGCATCGAGATCATCCTCAAGGGCCGCGACCCGCGCGACGCCTGGGCCTTCACCCAGCGCATCTGCGGCGACTGCTGCGCAACGTGATCATGGCGTCGCAGATGGTGCAGGACCACGTCGTCCACTTCTACCACCTGCACGCCCTCGACTGGGTCGACGTCGTCTCGGCCCTGGACGCGACCCCAGGCAGACGTCGGCGCTCGCCGAGAGCATCTCGGACTGGCCCTTGTCGAGCACCAAGCACTTCCGCGGCGTGACAACGGGCCCGAGCCGCCCTACGAACGGCTCCACACCGACCAGAAGTACAGTTGGCTCAAGGCGCCGCGCTACGACGACCCGCCGATGGAGGTCGGTCCCCTGGCGCGGACGCTGATCGCCTACGCCGCGGGCCGCCAGCGGGTGCGCGAGCTGGTCGACGGAGCGCTGGCGCACCTCGGCGTGGGGGCGCAGGCCCTCTTCTCCACCCTCGGCCGGGTGGCGGCCCGCGGCCTCGAGACCCAGCTCCTGGTCGAAAGGCTCCAGGGCTGGGTCGACGAGCTGGCCGCCAACGTCGGCGCCGGCGACCTGCGCATCTGCGACAACTCGAAGTGGGATCCGGACACCTGGCCCGCCGAGGCTACGCCGGCTTCCACGAGGCGCCGCGCGGCGCCCTCGGCCACTGGGTCCACGTCAGGAACGGCGAGATCGCCAACTACCAGTGCGTGGTCCCCAGCACCTGGAACGCCGGGCCGCGCGACGCCGCCGGCAACCGGGGGCCCTACGAGGAGGCGCTGCTGGGCACGCCGGTCGCGGATCCCGAGCAGCCGATCGAGATCTTGCGCACGGTCCACTCCTTCGACCCCTGCATGGCCTGCGGCGTCCACGTGGTCGACGCCGCCGGCAGAGAGGTGCTCCGGGTGAGGGCGTCATGACCAGCATCTCGCCGCCCGCCGTCCAGAACCGGATCCCGCTGGTCAACGTCTACGTGTGGGAGTGGCCGGTACGCATCACCCACTGGCTCACCGCGATCTCGATCTGGGTGCTGTCGGTGACCGGCATCTACATGGCCTTTCCCACGCTCTTCACCCACGGCTCGGCGACCGAGCTCTTCGTGATGGGCTACACCAAGCTCATCCACTACTACGCGGCGATCGTCTTCACCCTGTCGGTGCTGGCGCGGATCGCGTGGATGTTCATGGGCAACCGTTTCTCCCGCTGGGACTGCTTCATCCCGGTGTCGAAGACGCGTCTCAAAGGCTTCGGGCCGACGCTGCGCTATTACCTCTTCCAGCTCCGGCTGCCGCCGGGATTCGTCGGCCACAATCCGCTCGCGGGCTTGACCTATACGTTCCTCTACCTCGCCTTCCTGGTGCAGATCGCCACTGGCCTCGCGATCTACGCGGCGAGCGCCGCCTACGACTCGCCGGTCAAGCTCTTCGCCGGCCTGCTCCCGCTCCTCGGCGGCCTGCAGACCGCCCGCTGGATCCACCACGTGATCATGTGGATGATCTGGGCCTTCTTCGTCCACCACGTCTACAGCGCCATCCTGATGTCCCAGGTCGAGCCGACCGCGACCGTGGAATCGATCTTCTCGGGCCACAAGTTCGTGCCCAAAGAGGACGTCGTGACGCCGGGCCGGCGCTTCTATGCGGAGTGCCGACATGGGAAGAATCCCGCCTGACTCGACTCCGCGGAAGAAATCCCCCCCAGCCCCCCTTTCATCAAAGGGGGGAGCTCGGACGCAGGGAAACCAGGAGGGCTTCTCATCCTCGGCCTGGGCAACCTCCTCTGCGGCGACGACGGGCTGGGCGTCGCCGCGGTGGAGCGGCTGGCCCGCGACTACGAGCTGCCGGACGGCGTCGCCGCGGTCGATGGCGGCACCCTGGGTCTGGCGCTGCTCGCCGAGGTCAGCGGCGCCGATGACCTCATCCTGGTCGACGCGGTGCGCACCGGCGAGCCGGCGGGCACCCAGGTGCGCCTCGACGGCGACGCGGTGGCGCCGGCGGTGCGCGAGCGTCTCTCGCCGACCTGCTCGACTCCCTGCGTCTGCTCGACGCCTATCCCCGCCGCCTGACGCTCATGGGCCTGGTGCCGGCGACCCTCGAGCTCGCGCTCGGGCTCTCGCCGGCGGTCGAGCGGAGCCTTCCCGAGCTGGTGGCGCGCGTGGCCGACGAGGCGCGTCGCCTGGGCTACCCGCTCGCCCCGCGCAACGGCCATGCGTACGTTCCTCGCGGCGACCGCCGGGCTGCTCGCGCTCTGGGGCTGCCGTAGCCCCGACGCCGGCCTGCCCCCCGCGTACCGCGCCCTGGCGGTGCCCGAGCGGGTCGTCGAACGCGCCCCGGACGCGGCCCGCCGCGGACGCGAGCTCTATCTCGCGAGCTGCGCCCTCTGCCACGGTGAAGACGCCGACGGCCGCGGCGTGCGCCGCAGCTCGCTGTCGACGCGCCCCGTCGACTTCACCCAGCGGAGCTGGTGCCGCGCCACCACGCCGCGGCAGGTGTACCACGCCGTCCGCGAGGGCGTCGACGGCACGGCGATGCCGGCGTGGAAGGCCCTCGACGAGGACCAGTGCTGGGATCTCGTGGCGTACTTGTTGACGGTCTGCGAAGGGGACGTGGCGACGCGCCAAGAGATGAGCAGACCCGAGAAGGCGGCCCCCGATGGCTGGCCGCCGTGAAGCTCGCTCTCGGCTGTTGCGCCTCTCGTCTACTGCAGCGACGACAAGGTCAGAACCCCGATGACGTCGGTTCCGTTGCCCAGTATCGCGTTGTTCCCGAAGGTGTCGCACGTCCCACCGACGACGACGTTCACGCCGACCGAGTTGTTGAAGATCTGGCAGCTCGAGATGCGGACCGTGGTGGCGATGTCGAGGACCGAGACCCCGGTGCCGTTCCTCGACAGGACGCAGCCCGTAGCGTTGACGACCGCGGAGTTCTGGGCGACGATGGCCAGGTTCGTCGTCTGGGAGATGACCGAGTTGCTGATCGTCGCGATTCCTGACTTCAAGACGTTGAGGCCGATCGCCGACCGGGTGATGGAGACGTTGTGGAGCACCGCGCTGGGGGCAACGGCGCCGACGCCGTTGTCGATTCTCACGGCCACGTTGTTGATGTTCATGAAGCTGGAATCGACCACGACCAGCTCTCCCGGGGTCGTCGTGGAGGTGTGCACGACGTCGATGCCATGGTTGGTGAAGCCATAGATCGTGCAGTTCTCGACGCGCAGGGTCCTGCCGGCGAGGTAGCGGATGCCGTTGATCCCGGTGCCCGCGCCGTTGATCGACAGGTTGCGCAGGATGACCTTGTCGTTGACGCCCGCGTTGACGATGACCCCGTTGGTCCCGGCGGCCAGGATGCCGGCCAGCGTCCCGTCGCCGTTGATGGTGATCGACTTGGTGATCGTCACCGCGCCGAACCCGCCCGGATCGAGCACCGAGATCTCGCCGCCCGCGGCGGTCTTCGAGATCGCCCCGGCGAAGGTCTTGCACGGCGCGGTGCGGCTGCAGGGATTCGCGTCGTCGCCCACGCCTGAGACCCACGTCCGCGTGGCCTGCGCCTGCGCGGTCGCGCTGAACATCCAACCCATGACTGATACACCGAGCACTGTAGCCATCCATCGTGTCTTCGTCATACATGTCTCCTTGAGGATTTCGGACGGTTCGCGCAGCAAGGAGGACCCCCGCAGGGGGTTGACCTTGCTCCGGCCGCACGGAGCGCCGGCGAGTCAGGAGTCTCAGCTACATCGGAATGAGGAGGCGCGCCTCGGGCCCGCCTGAGGGAGAGAGGGGACTGGTGCCGAGAGGAGGCCCGGGGAAGCGCCATGACTGGCGGAGGCTGGTGACCGCACACCGCGCTGTGTGGCCCGAACAGAGTCGAGATCTCTGCCGCACATGTCGGTGAGTCTACTCCAAACCAGGGGGCCGCCGCAAGGGCAACCCTGTCACAACCCCGTCACCCTCTGTCGGCGCCGCCCTGCCGCGCCGCCGGGAGCATTCTGTCCCTGCGTCTACGACACTCGCTGCGCCGCCAGCATCGCCTCGGCGTCGGCGGGTCCCCAGCGGCCTGGCGAACCAGTAGCCCTGGGCCTGCGGACAACGGACCTCGCGGAGCTGACGCGCCTGCTCGGCGGTCTCGACGCCCTCGGCGATGACGTTCATCTTCAGGTGGTCGCAGAGGCTGATGATGGTGCTCACGATCGGGCTCACGCCGGCGCGCGAGCGCGGCGAGCTGATGAACGAGCGGTCGATCTTCACCGTGTCGTAGGGGAAGCGCTGCAGGTAGCTCAGCGACGAGTAGCCGGTGCCGAAGTCGTCGATGTGGAGCTGCACGCCGAGGGCGCGCAGGCGCGAAAGCGTCTGCAGGACGGTCTCGGCGTGATCGAGGACGACGTTCTCGGTGAGCTCCAGGCGCAGGCTCGCGGGGTCGAGCCCGGCGGCGGTCGCCGCTGGCGTGGCCGAGGCTGTCGTTGACGTTGCGGAAGCGGTCGAGGCCGAGGACGATGATCGCGACCTCGCTCCCGTCCTCGCGCTGGCGGTGCTTCAGCGCGACGGCGAGGCGGTCGAGGAAGAGGGTGCGGTTGGGCAGGCCGGTCAGGGCGTCGTGCAGGGCGTCGTGGAGGCGGCGCTCCTCGCGCTCGCGCAAGGTCCGGCCCACGGTCTCGAAGCCCGCGGCGCCGAAGAGCACGGCGTCGAAGCCGCCCGCGGCCAGACGCTCGAGGCCGTCGTCGAGGCGGGCGGCACGGGTGACCTCGAAGCGCGCGTCGAGCGTCCGCAGCAGACGCTCGGCGGCGGCGGCGTCGTCCTCGATCAGCAGAATCGTGAGCGGCTGCGCGGACATCGTTCCTCCTGGGCTGGCGTCGCCCTCCTTCCCCGGAGCCGTGGCTCAGTGCTCACTTGAACGAATCTGGCGTAAGACCGCATGAGCGACGGGGATTAGAGCACCTGGCGCTCGCCAAGGCAAGGACGACGTCGACGCCACGATCACTCCGCGGGCAGGGGCACGCGCTCGCCGCGCTCGAGGGCTCGGGTGAAGGCGGCGAGGAAGCCCTCGTCGAGCTCGTGCCAGGCGTCGCCGGCCTGGCGTTTGAGGGCGCTCAGGGTGTCGACGGCGAGGCGATAGTTGCCCTCTTCGTAGGCCATCCAGGCGATCAGACGCTGGAGAGTGAGGGGCTCGTCGATGCGGCGGTCGAGCTTCAAGGCGCGGTCGAGGAAGGGGCGCGCCTGGTAGGGGTAGCCGCGGCGCAGCAGGATGTACGCCAGGCGCAGCGACGCCAGGCCCTCGAGGGTGGCGTCGCCGGCGGCCACGGCGAGCTCGCGCACGTCGTGGAAGGCGTCCTCGGCGGCGGCGAGGTCGCCGCCGCGGAGCACGGCCTCGGCGACGTTGCGCGTCAACAGCAGGCTCCGCGCCGTCTCGCCGCGCTGAGCGTAGAAGCTCGCCGCGCGCTGCCACATGGCGATCGCGGCGGCGGCGTCGCCGCGGCGCGAGGCGATCTCGCCGAGGCTCGCCAGCACCTGCATCTCGGTGTGCACGTCGCCCAGCTCCTGGGCCAGGTCGCGGGCCTCGGCGAGGTCCCGCTCGGCGGCGTCCAGGTCCCCGGCGCGCAGCGCCAGGGCGCCGAGCTGGGCCAGGGTGTCCACCCGCCCGAGACGGTCGCCGAGCTCCTGCTGCAAGGTGCCGGCCTCGCGGTAGAGCTCGGCGGCGCGCGCCTCGTCGCCGCCGCCGAGGGCGAAGCGTGCCAGGTCGCGGAGCACCGCCAGACGGGCGGCGCGGTCGCCGGCGAGCGCCGGCAGCGAGGGCACTTGGGTGGCCAGCGTCACCGCCTCGCCGGTCTTTCCGAGCAGCGCCGTGGTCACCGCCAGGGCGTGGAGGGTGCGCCCCTCCCACACCCGCTCGGCACGGTTCTGGGCCTCCTCGAGCACCGCCAGGAAGAGCTGCCGGCTCTCCTCGAGGCGTCCGGCACGGCGGGCCTGCTCGGCTTGGGCGAGACGCGCCGCGAGGAACCCCGGCTCGATCTCGAGGACGATCTCGAAAAAGCGGCTCGCGGCCTCCGGGTCCGCGGTCGCCGCAGCGGCCCGGCCCATGCCGTAGAGTCGGTTGAGGAAGGGGCTCGAGGAGTAGACGCGGCGCATCGCCACCGGCGCGGCGCGCGCCGCCAAGGCGCCGGCGAGCTGGCTGGTGAGACGCTCGGCGATCCGCACCGGCTCGGTGCCGCGGAGCTCGCCCTCGCCGATCGTGGCGCCGGCGCGGTCGACCACGGCGAAGCGCAGGGAGTAGAGCTCGGCGTCGCCGGCGCCGCGGCGAGTGCTGCGCCGTGCCTCGACGTCGAGCACCAGCTCCCCGCCCAGCGCCAGGGCGAGCTCGCGCACCCGCGGGCGGGCGGCGGCGGCGTCGGAGTCGAGACCGCGCGCCGCCAGCGCCGCCGGCAGCCGCGCGGGCTCGACGACCTCGACGCCGGGGGTGCGCCGCAGCGTCTCGGCGATCATCTCCATGAGCCCCAGACGCACCCAGTCGTGCTCGGGCTCGCCAGTGGCGTTGACCACCGGCAGCACCGCCACGCGGCCCGCGGCGTCGAGGTCGATCGCCGCCGTGGGCACGGCGAGGCGGTAGGAGAAGAGGGCGGCCGCCAGCACCAGCACGAAAGCGCCGAAGAGCAGCCAGGGTCCGAAGCGGGCGAGAAGGCGTTGCCGGGGCGTTGCGGCCGGGTCCATGCGAAGACTGTATCGTGCAGGAGACGGTCTCGCGGCCTCGTCTGATAGGCTGAAGGGGCACGGGCGGCGGACCGTCCCCCGCCGGCTCACGCGGCATATGAACGCGCGCACATGAACGCGGCAGGCACAACGGCACCCCGCACGGCGGCCGCCCTGATCATCGGCAACGAGCTGCTGACCGGCAAGGTGCGCGACGAGAACGTGGCCGTGCTGGCGAAGACTCTCTTCGACCTCGGCATCTCGTTCGAGCGGGTGGTGATCTGTCCCGACGTGGTCGACGTGATCGTCGCGGACCTCGACGCGCTGCGCCGGCGCTACGACTACGTGTTCACCAGCGGCGGCGTGGGGCCGACCCACGACGACGTGACGATGCAGGCGGTGGCGTGCGCCTTCGGGCAATCGCTGGCCCCTTGCTCGGAGATCGAGGCGCTGCTGCACGAGTTCTTCGGCAGCCGCCTGACGCCGGGCTACCTGCGGATGGCGAAGCTGCCGGCGGGGGCGACCCTGGTCCGCGGCTCGCGCGGCCGCTGGCCGCTCGTGCGCATGGAGAACGTCTTCATCCTCCCCGGTCTGCCGGAGGTCTTCGCCCGCAAGCTCGACGTGCTCGGCGAGCACCTCGCCGGCGGCACGCCGTTCGTGACCCGCGCCGTACGCACCGCGAGCGACGAGGGCGAGATCGCGCCGCTCCTCGACCGGCTGGTGCGCGAGCACCCCGCGGTGGCGATCGGCAGCTATCCGCGCTGGGGCGACGGAGCGGTGCGGGTGGCGGTGACCTTCGACGGCCGTGACCCGGACGCCGTCGACCGCGCCGTCGCGGCCTTCCGCGTGGCCCTGCCGGCGGACCAGATCGTCGAGTCGGAGGGATGAGGGCCATGGCGACCTCCGAGCTGCCCGAGATCCTGCCCATCTTCCCGCTCACCGGGGTCGTGCTCCTGCCCGGCGGCCGGCTGCCGCTGCACGTGTTCGAGCTGCGCTACCGCAACCTGGTGGAAGACGCCATGGCCGTCGACGACCCCTACATCGGCATCATTCAGCCACTGGAGCCGACCGGCGAGGTCCTGGCCGAGGAGTTGCCGGACCCGGCGGCTGACGGGCCGCCGCTCTACGACGTCGGCTGCGCCGGGGTGATCGAGCGCTGCGACACGCTGCCCGACGGCCGCCACCTCATCCTCCTGCAGGGCCAGCGGCGCTTCCGCATCCGCCGCGAGCTGCCGCCGCGCCGCGGCTACCGCCGCGTCGAGGCCGACTACGGCGACTTCGCCGTCGACGACCGTGTGGAGGAGGCGCAGGTGCCGGCCGAGCGGCTGATGCAGGCGCTCGCCGCGTTCGGCCAGGGCCACCGCATCCAGTTCGAGCTCGAAAAGCTCAGCCAGCTCCCGGGCCTGGCGCTGCTCAACAGCGTCGCCATGGTGCTGCCGTTTCCGCCGGAGGAGAAGCAGGCGCTGCTCGAAGCGCCGGACGTCAGCGAGCGCTACGAGACCCTCCTGACCCTGATGAACATGGGCATCGAGCTGCGCCAGGACGGTCCGAGCGCCGCCGGCCTGAACTGAACCGTCCCGCCAGCCCTATGCTCTCCCACCGGATCGCCGCGCTCGCCGCGCCCTTGGCGCTCGCCGCCGCCTGCCGGGCGCCGGCGCCCACCGCCGACGCTCCGCCCGGCGCCGACCGGGCGTCCGCGCGGCAGCCGCGCGCCGAGCTGGCGGCGGCGCTCGCCGCCGACCTCGAGGCCGTGCGCCATCCCTCCGACGGCGGCGGCCGCGCCTGGCTCGAGGCGGCGAGCCCGGCGGTCGTGAGCTCGCCGGGAAGGTGGACGATCCGCTACCAGGCGGGGCCCCTGGGAATCGACGCCGGCGGCAGCGTCTTCCTCCAGGTGTCGCCGTTCTGGGGCTGGTCGACGCCGCAGACCGTGCGCCCCGAAGCTCTCGGCTACACCGAGGTGACGACCGCCGCCGCGGGCCTCGAGCTCGAGGCGCAAACGCTCGACGAGCAGCTCCTCGGCATCCGCGTCGGCCCCCGCCGCATGGAAGCGGGCGAAGAGCTGCGGATCGTCTACGGCGCCGGCCCCGGCGCCCGCGCCGACCGTTTCGCCGAGGGCGACTCGCGCTTCTGGATCGCCGTCGACGGCGACGGCGACGGCGTGCGCAAGCTGCTCGCCGATTCGCCCGGCGTGGCGGTGGCGCCCGGGCCGGCGGCGCGTCTCGCGCTCACCCTGCCGTCGGCGGCGCGGCCCGGCGAGCCGGTGCGCGTGACCGTCGCGGTGCTCGACGCCAGGGGCAACGCCGGCGTCCTCTTCGCCGGTGAGGTCCGCTTCGCCGGCACCGTCGACGACGAGCCCCTGGCCCCCGCGGCTCTTCCCGCGGCGCTGCGCCTCGCCCCGGCCGACGCCGGTCGCAAGACCATCGCCTGGACGCCGCCGGGCGAGGGCGTGGTGCGTCTGGCAGCGAGCGTCGACGACCTCACGGTCGAGAGCAATCCGCTCCAGGTCGCCGCCGCCGCCGGCCGCATCCTGTGGGGGGACCTGCAGAACCACTCCTCTTTCTCGGACGGCAGCGCGACGCCCGAGGAGCACTTCCTCTACGCCCGCGACGTGGCGGCGCTCGACCTCTACGCCCTGACCGACCACGACCACTGGGGCATGCTCTTCCTCGACCAGCAGCCCGCGATGTGGCGGCACGTCCGTGAGCTGACCCGGCGCTTCCACGAGCCCGGACGGTTCGTGACGCTGCTGGGCTTCGAATGGACGAATTGGGTCTACGGCCACCGCCACGTCCTCTACTTCGAGGACGACGAGGGCGAGGACAGGGTCGGGATCGTCAGCTCGGTCGACCCCGCGACCGACGAGCCGCGGGAGCTGTGGGCGGCGCTCGCCGGCCGCAAGGCTCTGACCATCGCCCACCACACCGCGGGCGGGCCGATCGCCACCGACTGGACGATCGCGCCCGATCCGCGCTTCGAGCCGGTGACCGAGATCGTCTCGGTGCACGGCTCGAGCGAGGCCGCCGACTCGCCCGGGCTGATCCACCAGCCGGTGCCCGGCAACTTCGTGCGCGACGCCCTGGCGCGCGGCTACCGGCTCGGCTTCCTGGGCTCGAGCGACGGCCACGACGGTCATCCCGGCCTCGCCCACCTGGCCTCGCCCAGCGGCGGCCTGGCGGCGATCCTCGCCGAGGAGGCAACGCGCGGCGCGGTGTACGAAGCGCTCATGGCCCGTCACGTCTACGCCACGAACGGGCCGCGCATCGTGCTGCGCGCCAGCTTCGGTGGCCACCGCATCGGCGCCGAAGTCGAGCTCGGCGGCGGCGGCGGGCCGATCCCCGGCATTCCCGCCGACACCCTGGTCGTCCAGGCGATCGCGCCTGGCGAGATCGAGCGCCTCGACGTCGTGCGCAGCGGGCAGGTCGAAGGCTTCCTCTGCGAAGGCCGGCGGCGCTGTTCCCTGTCGGTCGCCTTGACGGAGCTGCGCGCCGGGGAGTACGTGTACGTCCGCCTCGTCCAGACCGACGGCGGCGCGGCCTGGACGAGCCCGTTCTACTTCGTCGACTGAGCGAAAGCGCGGTTTCCCGGTGACGGATTTCACTGACAACGCCGCGCCCAACCGCCACAATCCCTGACGTCCCGGCGCGAGGGACCCGCCTCGCCTCCGAGCCCCGTCCATCCTGGAGGACTCTAATGCGTCGTCTCGTGTCGATCTCTTCGACGGTCTTCGCCGCCGCTTTCTTCGCCGCCGCCGCGTACGGCCAGGGATTCCCCAATGTGCCGCAGACGCCCGGCGCCATCCTCAGCGGGCTCAACGCGCCGCAGCAGGGACGCACGGCGATCATCGCCTACCACAACGGCCTGCTCTTCACCGTGCCCGAGCTGCCGGCCAGCGAGCCCGGCTCCGACTTCCAGGTGCGCACCTGGGACCTCTCCGACCCCACCGATCCCGTCGAGCTCGCGACCTGGGGCGTCTCGCCCATGCCGATCAACGCCCACGGCTATTTCAAGAGCGGCGACTACCTCGTGCTCGGCCCCAACTGGCCGCCGGGGTCCCCCTGGTCGTTTCGCGCCGGAGCTTTCGGCGCCGTGACGCGCGCCGAATTCCCGAGCCACTGGGGCGCCGGCGTGCGCGGCAACCTCTTCCAGCCGTGGTTCGTGGGCGACACCTACTGGAGCTACGGCGAGATCGGCGGCGACGCCGTGATCGAACTCCGCGGCCAGGAGCTGGCGCGCTGGGATCACTTGGGGCTGACCGGCGTCATCGGCCATCCCTTCCTCCTCGGCGACCTGCTGATCTTCGCCTCCGACCAGAGCCGCACCGGCGTGGCCACCTACGACGTCTCCGACCCGACGAGCCCGGTGCTCCTCGACGTGCTCACCGCCGGCGGCCCCGGCGGCTACTGGCCCGAGCTGTGGGGGGGCGAGGGCAAGCTCTACGTGGTCTTCCCCTACCGCACCGGCGGCAACGGCATCCGCGTGGTGGACGCCACCGACCCGGCCGACCTGCGACTGATCGCCGACACGCCGCTGCCCGGCGACGAGGCCATGTACGTGCAGTTCCAGGACGAGCACGCCTTCACCGGCAGCCACAAGGTCGACATGCGCACCTTCCAGTCCGTGCTCTTCCTCGACGGCGCCAATACCGTGCGCCCGGGCGACGGCGGCGTCGGCGTCAACACCAGCCAGTTCCTGCTGCCGCTGGGCAACCTGCTGGTGACCGGCGGCATCGGCTCGCGCCAGGGCATGGCGATCTGGGCCCACCAGGCGGCGCCTGACACCCGCGGACCGTCCGTGGGCTACCACCTGCCGCGGGCCGGCCGGACGAGCTACCCGGCCGGAGCGCCGATCAGCCTGCTCATCCACGAGACGCTCGAGACCTCGACCATCGTCAATGGCGCGACGTTCGTCGTGCGTCCCCTCGGCGGCTCGCCGGTCGCCGGCAGCCTGATCTTCTCCTTCGACGACGTCCTCACCTTCACGCCTGACCAGCCGCTGGCGCCGGGCACGACCTACGAGGTCGTGCTCCCCGCCGGCGGCATCCGCGACGCCGCGGGCAACGGCATGGTGGGCTATTCCTTCACCTTCTCCACGGGCTCGAGCGTGGGCGGCAACGCGCCGCCGAGCGTCGACGCGCTGACCGCCTCCGCCTATCCCGCCGCGATCGGCCAGACGGTGACGCTCGAGGCCGCCGCGTCCGATCCCGACGGCGACGCCCTCCAGTACCGCTTCGACTTCGGCGACGGCTCGCCCAAGACGGCGTGGTCGACGACGTCATCGGCGGCGCACGCCTACGGCGCCCACGGCCATTACCAGGCGAGCGTCCAGGCGCGGGACCCGAGCGCCTCCCTCGCCACCCGGACCCTGACGCTGACGGTGTGGACGCCCCCCGCCGGCCCGCGGCCGACCCACAGCGCGCCGATCGTCTGCGACGGCGCGGCGCGGCGGGTCTGGACCGTCAACCCGGACAACGACACGGTTGCCGCCGTCCACGCCGACACCCTGAGCAAGGAGCTCGAGGTCGACGTGTGCGCCGATCCGCGCTCGCTGGCCCTGTCGGCGGCTGGCGAGGTCTGGGTGGCCTGCCATGACGACGACCGGATCCACGTGCTCGACGGCGCGACCGGCGCCTTCCTGGCCGAGATCGCGACCGGCTACGGCAGCGCGCCGTTCGGCGTCGCGTTGGCGCCGGGCGGGTCGACCGCCTTCGTCACGCTCCAGGGCGCCGGCGAGCTGCGCCGGTATAACGCCTCGACCCGCCAGCAGACCGGCAGCCTGGCCCTCGGCCCGACGCCGCGCGCCGTCGCGGTCTCGGGCGACGGCTCGCGCGTGCTGGTCACGCGCCTGCTCTCGCCCCGCCACCACGCGGAGGTCTGGGAGGTGAACGCGGGAAGCCTGACGCCGGCGCGCACGATCCGCCTGCCGAAATTCGGCGGCGACGCCCACCGCGACGGCACCGCCTCGGGGAAGGGCACGGCCAACTACCTGACGTCGCTGGCGATCTCGCCTGACGGCGCCAGCGCCTGGGTGACGGCGTCCAAGGTCAACGACGAGCGCGGCCTGCTCTTCGCCGAGGACCTCGACCAGGACAACACCGTGCGCTCGATCCTGGCGCGTCTCGACCTCGCCTCCGGCACGCTGGCCGGCGCCGTCGACCTCGACAACAGCGACTCGCCGTCGGCGGTGGCCTTCTCGCCGCTCGGCGACCACCTCTTCGTGACCCTCCAGGGCAACGCCGAGGTGGTAGCCCTCGACGCCCTGCGCGCCGACGCGTCGAGCGGCCTCGGCAGCCTCGTCACCCGGCTCGGCGGCGGCCTGGCGCCGCAGGGCGTGTGCGTCGACCCGGCGACCGGCCGCACCTTCGTCCAGGCGTTCATGGACCGCGCCGTCACCGTGCTGGACACCGACGCCCTCTTCCGCGTGGGCGACAAGACGGTGGGCTCGGCCCAGGTCTCGACGGTGGCCGCCGAGGCGCTCGCCGCCGGCGTGCTCGCCGGCAAGCGCGTCTTCTACCACGCGGGCGATCCGCGGATGAGCGCCGAGGGCTACCTGAGCTGCGCCACCTGCCACCTCGACGGCGGCCATGACGGCCGGGTATGGGACTTCACCGGCCGCGGCGAGGGCCTGCGCAACACCACGACCCTGCGCGGACGCGCGGGCACCGGCCACGGCAACGTCCACTGGAGCGCCAACTTCGACGAGATCCAGGACTTCGAGAACGACGTCCGCGGCGCCTTCGGCGGCAGCGGCCTGATGAGCGACGCCGACTTCGCCGCCACCGCCGACCCTCTCGGCCTCCCCAAGGCGGGGCTCAGCGAGGACCTCGACGCGCTCGCCGCCTACGTGGCGTCGTTGGGCCGGGAGTCGCTGCCGCGCAGCCCCTGGCGCGGCGCCGGAGGCGCCCTGACGCCATCGGCCGTGGCCGGCCGCGCCGTCTTCCATTCCCTCGGCTGCGCGAGCTGCCACGTCGGCGACGCCTTCACCGACAGCACCCTGGGCAGCGCCACCCTCCACGACGTGGGGACGCTGCGCACCAGCTCGGGCAACCGTCTCGGCGGTCCGCTCGCCGGCGTCGACACGCCGACGCTGCTCGGCGTGTGGGCGACGCCCCCGTACTTCCACGACGGCTCCGCCGCCACGCTCGAGGACGTCTTCGGGATCACCGGCGGCACCATCGTCCAGGCCGAGAGCGGCGCTGCGTCCGGCGGCGCCGCCGTGGTCACCCAATACGTCGACTTGAACTACGACGACACGGTCCACAACCAGGCGCTGGTCTCGTTCGACGCGAGCGGGGCGCGTCTGACGCTGGCGGGCGTCGACGGCGGATCCGGCGGCGTCGGGGCGCTCGAGATCCGCTACAGCGCCGGCTACGCCGCGATGCAGCTCGAGATCCGGGTCAACGGCGCGTCGCGGGTGATCGACCTCGTCCCGACCGCCAACGACCCGCAGTGGCGCCACACCTACTGGAATCCCTATCGCCTCGAGAACGTCAATCTGAGCGCCGGAGCGACCAACACGATCGAGCTGACCGCCCTCCACCCGTTCCCGAACCTCAGCGTCGACGACGTGCTGGTGTCGACGGCGGACGAGCTCGCCGCGGCGTCGCCGCACCGCCGGGTCCTGGCGCTCCCGGCCGGCGACCAGGCGGCGCTGCTCGCCTATCTGCGCCAGCTCGACTCGCGGCCGGAGGCGGGCGTGAGCCCGGCGATCTTCGCCGACGGCTTCGAGTCGGGGACGACGTCGGCGTGGTCGGCGGCCGTTCCATGAGGAGTGCGTGGTGGTGGGAGCCGGGGGCACGCCCCAGGCGACCGCCGAGGACGTCCGTCCGGCGCTCGAGGCCTTCGAGGCGACGCTGGCCAGGATCGAGGCCCAGCAGCGCCGCGTCGAGGAGACGCAGCGCGTCAAGGACGAGGCCGTGGGCGCGGCTGCGTCTGGTGACGGTGAACGGCGCCAAGGTCCTCAATGGTCTCTACTACCTGGCCGGTATAGAACTTAGCTCGCTGCGCTCGCGAACGGTGATATCCTTGCTCTGCGCAACAAGCGGAGCTCCGTGTAGGGCAGGCTCCGCCTGCCGGA
>Ga0299906_10000715_pt1 | contig 29738 bp, 19 predicted proteins | sample RVTome_14_FD_200259 | JGI IMG/M metagenome (GOLD analysis project Ga0299906, IMG submission 200259) | Soil microbial communities from uranium-contaminated site in the Upper Colorado River Basin, Wyoming, United States - RVT145D125 (version 2) ...
TATCATCGCCTCAGCCCTCCTTGGTGGTTAAGGTTTCACCTATCAGGTGAGTAGTATACTCACCCGAAACCCTAATACCTAGAGGGCTTTTTCATTTTCTTGAAGCTTCTATCTCTGTTTTAGGGTTAGCCATTGAATCCTCTCCCACCTTAAGTGGTCGGCACAAACAATCAATTTTAAATTCCCTATCCCCACCACAAACAAATTAACCAAATATTTATAAAAACCTAAAGAGTAAACCAAACTGTACCACTACCCAATAGAGCCCACTAACAAACATAAGATTTTATTTTTTAGAGTAAAGAATTTCATATCCTGAAAAATAAAAAATCACAAAAAATTATAATAAAACCAAAAGTTAAGGGTTTCTTTGTTTAAATCCTCTTTTTAAAAAACTTTTTTAGTGAAACAGATAATCCCTATTGGCATATTTTATTTCAAAATCCTTTTCTTCAATCAAACACCTAAACCTTATCGGCACATTTCTTGAAAGTAAAACCTTAGGTAGTTTTTGGTATAAATATTTTCTCTGTAACTTTCACTAATAGTTGATGGGAATATAAAAAGGGAGAGGACTCAGGGAAATAAAGATGACCCAAAGCCCTTATCGGAGCTGGGAAATTTCTTTTTAAATGAAGGCAGGTAAATGGGTAGGGTAAAAATCTTGAAGGTTTTAAAAAGGCCGGACTAGAACAAGGGAAAAATATCCATCTTCAGCCTCAAAATGCTGATCGATCTGAAATCCTGTTCCCTCCAGCAAGTTTTCCAAAGACTCGGGGGTAAATTTTCGGCTAATTTCAGTCAGAATGGTTTCTCCCTTTTTAAATTGGACCTTCATTCCTAAATCTCGAATATATACCTCATGATCTTCGTTGCATTTTAAATGCATTTCGATCCGGGATTTTTTAGAATTAAACCAAGCATGGTGTTCAAATCGTTTCAAAACAAAGTTTGCATGAAACTCCCGGTTAATGACCTCAAGCATGTTTAAGTTAAAAGCTGCGGTGTAACCTCTTTTATCGTTATAAGCTGCATTTAAAACCCCTTCATCTTTGACCCGGTCTGCTCCCAATAATAACCAATCATTCTCATTCATGTTCAAGCGGACATCCCGGAGAAAACGTTTAGCAAGATCCTTTTCAAAGTTTCCAATGGTCCCACCCAAAAACACAAATAAACGAGATCCTTCTGAGGAAGGCAATTGTTTAAAACCTTTGCAAAAATCTCCCACAAGCGCTCCAACATCAACCCAATCGTATTTTTCTAATAGCCATTTTCCGGCACCCAAAACCATTTCCTCGCACACATCCAAGGGAAGATATAAAGAATGGCACTCCTTGCGCTCGCAGGCATCTAATAGAAAAGTGGTTTTCTTGGAGGACCCGCTACCCAATTCAAGAATACTCCCGGGCCGGACACGATCAATAATCGCATCGGACTCTTTTTCCAATAAAGCCCGTTCCACATCGGTGGGATAATATTCAGGGGTATTGCAAATTTCTTCAAATAACCAGGAACCTTTTTCATCATAAAAATATTTCGGGGATAGGTATTTCGGGTAACCGGTCAACCCTTCTCTAAGGTCCTCGGAAAAACTGGGAACCTCACGGACCCCTTCTAATTGATATACCTGAATTCGGCCGTCTTTCTGGTTGATCACATCAGATCGCGTCACCTTCATAAAAACTCCCCTTTCTATTTTTTATGGTAGCACAGGATTAGACATTCGCCCTTATTTCTAAATTTAAAAAACTGGTTTCTTCTTTTAAAAAGAATCGGCCTTTAACAGCATTTCCTGGAAAAAATGGGCCGTGGCCCAGAACTTTTTTTTCAAAACTCATTCAATTTAAAACAAAAAATCCCTCCAGGATCCATTTATTTCTAAAAAACCGAACCTGAAATAATGGACTTAGGGGTTTAAGAGAACCGAAGCGGGTTTGGCCCCCCAGTTCCTAAAAACCCTCAGAACCTCTTTCAACATAAAAATCGCTAAAAAGGTTAAAAAAAGGGTTGTACTGGCCAGGACCCAATCGGGACTCCATTCTTGGGTGGATGGATTAATTTTTCCCAGAGCTTTATAAATTTGGTACCCAAATGCAGTGATGGTCGTTACCATCATGAAAAGAGCTGGAATCATTGTATAACGAACCGGTTTTCCCAAGGAAAGAAGCCAGCTGGATACCACCAGCAGACCCAGCCCTGCGATGAGCTGATTGGAAGCCCCAAAGACAGGCCAAATTCTCTGCCATTGACCGGTCATGGCCACCACAATAGCGACCAATACTACCAAAGCGGTTGCAGAAAATCGATCTTGAATTCCCGTTAAATCCTGAAGGACATAGCGGCTGATCCGTGTAGCGGTATCCAAGGTAGTTAAAATAAAGGTATTCAAGGTCATGATCGCGAAAATGGCACCATACCCCCCAAGTAAGGGAAGGACCAGATTGCCATAGCCTTCGCCAAAAGCCCCTATGGGGCCTGCCCCTCCAGGACGGAGCATGGCCTGATGTTGAGCAGCGCTTAAACCCGCTCCGACACAGACCACCACCAAAGCGCCTACTAATCCTTCGGTTAACATTCCCCCATAACCGATTCGGCAGGCGTGTGCTTCAGAGTCCAATTGTTTACAGGTGGTTCCTGAGGAAACAAGTGCATGAAAACCCGAAATGGCCCCACACGCAATGGTGACAAAAAGCATGGGCCATAAAGGGCCTGCACCTTCCCATTCTTTTGGCCAAAGGGAAGTCACCATGTTGGCCTGCATCGGAGGATGGGTTACAAAAATTCCTAACAAACCTACCCCAATAGCAAATAAGAGGATGAAAGAAGCAAGATAATCGCGGGGTTGAAGCAAAAGTTGAACCGGTAGGCATGCGGCAATAAAGCAGTAAATCATTAAAAGAACAATCCAGATTTGCTGACTCGAAAACCATAGCAAATCGGGAAGGATTACTGGAAAACGATTCCCGATGAGTATCAACCCGATCAAAGCCCCTAACCCGAGAAAAGTTGTCCAAACCATCGAAAACCCTTTTTGATACATCATCCATCCCATAAGGATGGCAACGGGAATAATCCCAAGAGAAGGGATCACCACCTCCGGTTTGGCGGTTAGGGTTTTTGCTGCAAAAATGGCAAAAGCCGCCAAAACCAGAATTAAGGCCAATAGGATAAACAAACTAAAAAAGAGCCTCGCTTTTTTACTGATGGCTGATCCCGATATTTCGGATATGGATTTTCCCCCATGCCGCACACTGGTAATCAGCGTGGAAAAATCTGATACTGCGCCCATAAGAACCGTCCCGGCAATAATCCAGATAATGGAAGGTCCCCATCCCCAATAGGCCACCGCAAGGGCTGGCCCAACAATGGGCCCCGCACCGCATATAGATGAAAAATGATGTCCAAAAAGGACTACCCAGTGTTTGGCACTGACAAAATCTATTCCATCTCTTTTTTCATTGGCAGGGGTGGGGCGGGAGGGATCGATTCCAAAAATTTTGGAGAGAAAAACCCCATAAAATCGATATCCAAAAGCGAAAAGAATAATAACACTTACGATTAAAACGGCAGAATTCAAAGATAATTTCCTATCTTAACCCAAAACCTCTTTTAGAGTAATTAAAAAATCGATTGATTGAAAGAATAGCCTCCCGGGAAAGCCAGAGTCAAGCCATTCCCTTAGCCCTTCCTTTATATTTAAGGTTTTACCTAAATTTTAACCGATGACAATTCGGGATTGGGGATACCGGTAAAGGGAATGTCCCGGGTTTTTCATGGCGAATAAACCGATCATCAGAGGCCCAAAACGGCCAAGAAGCATGGACACAATAATGATCATTTTACCGAAGTCCGTTAAAGCCGCAGAAAGACTATGCCCCAGGCCATCCCCAAGGGATAACCCAACGATCCCCATGGCCGAAGTCACCTCAAACATGATGGCCAAAAAAGGGTGGTCTTCTGTATAAGCCAACATTAGGGTAAACAACACAATCATGGTAAATGCGAGAAATGAAAGGCAAAAAGCCTTAATCACCAAATCGCTTGATAAACGCCGCTGAAACAGTTCAACATCGTTCCGCCTTTTTAAGACCGACCAAACGGTCAAGCAGACAATGGCAAAGGTAGTGGTCTTAATCCCACCTGACATGCTTCCGGGGGACCCTCCAATGGCCATTAATAAAATTAGAAAATATAAGGTGGCATCGCTCATTTGTCCAATATCAATGGTGGTAAACCCCGCGGTTCGTGAAACCGACTGGAAGTAAGACGCTCCAAGGCGCTCACCATAACCCATGGTTTGAAAGGTTTCAGAATTTTCCCATTCCAAAGCAGCAATCCCCAAGGTTCCCAGGGTAAGGATGATGGCTGTCATGACCAAAACAACTTTGGTGTGAGATTGAAAACGAAGTTGTTTCCCTTTTACATTATCAATCACATCCCGCAAGACCATAAACCCGAGACTTCCTAAAATAATCAACGTGGTCACCACCAGATTGATGCCCACATCGGATTGAAAGGGAATCAGGCTTGTGGAAAATAAAGAAAAACCCGCATTATTAAAGGCAGACACAGAATGAAAAAGGCCGTAATACACGGCCTGACCAAAAGCCATGTCCTGGGAAAAACGAAACGTTAAGTAAAGCATCCCTAACCCCTCAAGGCCAAAGGTAAGGAATGCAACCCATTTGACAAAACGGATTCCCCCCTCCAAATCAATGCTGCTAAAGGTTTCAGCCAACATCATCCGATCTCGGAGACCCAAGCGGCGCCCGAGTACAACCAATATCAGCGTTGCCATCAGGGCATAACCCAAACCTCCAATTTGCACCAAAAGCAGAACAACCATTTGTCCAAACATAGTAAAATCATGGGGGGTATCCATTACAATAAGGCCTGTAACACACACGGCGGAGGTTGCGGTAAAAAAAGCATCCAAGAAGCCCATATGAACATCAGGTGGGGTAGAGATAGGAAGCATCAGCAACCCAGCCCCTAATAAAATCAGAAACAAACCGGCAATGGCAACAATTTGTCCGGGAAGGAGGCGAACTGCTTGTACACGGTGGAAAAACGATCGACGGGAGGTTTCTGCTTGATTTAAGGTGTTCATAGAAGAGAGGACGAAATCAACCAGAGGCAAAGCCTCGAATCCATAAAGTTGCCGATTTTAAATCCATTTAGACCTTGAATGGAACCACGATTCCGTTTCATTCTTTTTAAAAAGGAAAAAGACTCTCTTTTACCTAGGGGACGGGAAATTTTAGAGGAAATAAAACCTTTTTGGGCAGGGCCCCTGGGCCAAACCATAAAAAAAAACAGAAATGATTTACTCCTTGGTTTCATAGGCTCTTTCTCTGACACAGACCAAAAACAAAAACTTATTTTCCCTTAAAAAATAAGGAGTTTACCAATCAAAAAAAAATAATATCAAATCTATTGGGCAAAAGAATAACCTCCTTAACCCCTCCTGTCAATAAAAACGTTCCCTTGAGTCTCTCAACCCACTAAAAGGAAAAACAGTTCCCTAAAGGGCAATTCCAATTCCATCCCTCATTCATTTTTAAAATGAAAAAAGAAGCTCAGTCAAATAATTTTTAATTAAAACAAATAGTTAAACAAATAAGCCATTGGAGATTTAACGTATTAATAAGGAATACTTTTTGCACGGTTAAAGACAGGGCACGCAAAGCGGTTTCCCAGCGCGCGCACAAACCCCACGGCCTTTAAACAAAACATTCTCAGGAATGAAAATCAATTCTAAGAATTCTTCCATTCAAAAAAGTAAATTCTACTGGGTAACCTACCTTCTTACTTTTTTCCTATTGTCATGTGGTAGTGGAAGCGATGTTCAAATAATTTTTCTCCCCCCGGAGGTATTAACGGATGGTAATAGTGATTTTGATCAAAGAAAACCCACCAGTGATGAAACCAATGTTGCATTAAACACCGATATTATTGTTAAATTTACCCAGGAATTAGACCCTTCCACCCTAACCTCCTCCACCTTTTATTTGAGCAGTCCTTCAGGGGTGGTTTCTGGAACAATCACTTACCTTTTTGTGTCAAATGTAGAATCAACCGCTACCTTTAAACCGGCCCAAACCCTAGAACCGAATACGAAGTATACCGTTTATGTAACCACCGGAATTCATTCCATTCATGGTGTTCCCCTCCAAGCAATCTTGCCCTGGAGTTTTACCACCGGTGCGATCCCAGATAATGAAGCGCCCCAATTCTCCGGTCTTTCCGAAAAACCCAAAGTAAAGAATGCAGCCACGGTCACACTGACCTGGATGCCTGCAACGGATAATTACGATCAACCAGACCAAATCACCTATGAGGTATGTTTTGTGCCCCGCCTCACCCAATTTTGTGAAGACATTATTGATGGTAATGACTTAGCTACCTTGAGGCTTTTTGGGGGAGATAAAGTAGATGCGGTCAAGGGAAATTATGTCATCACCAATCAAGGAAAAATTACCTTTGATTTAACCGGTTTGTTCTCTGGGATTGAATATTATTTTTTAGTGCGGGCTCGGGATAGGGCCGGTAATTTGGACCAAAACAACATTGAGGATTCCGCATTTATCACCTTTACCCAAGGCAGGCTTTATGTAGCCAACGCCGGAGGGAACGAGGTGATGGCTTTTAACAACCCCACAGCTTTAAATGGGGACACCAAATTTGACGCAAGGATCCGAAGTAAAAGCGGAACCCTTGGAAATCCAAATGGCCTTTTTATTGACCAAACTAACAATATTCTCTATGTGGCAAATTTTTCCGCCAACTCCATTTCGATTTTTGAACAAATCGACAAAATTGAAAACCTTCAAATCACTGATCCTTCCCCCAATCGAATTATTGCCGGACCGGCAACAACGCTGAATGGCCCCACGGCCATTTTTGTGGACACCGTGAATGACGTTTTGTATGTGGCAAGCTTTAATACCGATTCAATTTTAATTTTTGAAAACGCCAGTCAAATTAGCGGCAATGTGGCCCCCGATGCAACACTATCCGGCAGTTCAACGCGTCTTAATAAACCCCTGGGCCTTCGTGCCGATTTAAACAACATTTATGTTGCCAATTCCACCGGTAACTCCATTTTAATTTTCTCATCAAAAGACCTTTCCATTCTCGATCCCATAAAAGAAATAAAAGGGGGCCAGACCGGTTTGGGGCTCCCGGTGGGTTTGGCTTTGTCCAACACTTCATTGGTAGTCAGCAACGTGGGAAACAATTCCATTCAGGTCTTTGAACTCAATGATCTCGATGACCCCACCATTTGTCCCAATCCCAACCCATGCGATCTGCCTCCAATCAAAAACATTCGCCAGGTAGGGGACGAACCAAACAACACCCGTTTAAATGAACCTCGGGGAATCTTTTTGGACACAAGTAAAGCCATCGACAGACTTTATGTCTCAAACGGAGGGAATAACTTAATTTTGACTTTTGACTATATCCTAAGTAAACCAGAAGTGGATGGAAACACATTGGCCGGAATTTTTCCCCAAAGTGGAAGCATAGACATCAAAAGCCCTCGCGGGATTTCCCTTCATAAAAATGGAGTGGCATATTTTCTATATATCGCGAATCAAGAGGACGATAAGATCCTCATATTCAAAGAATCACAGCCCACGGTGAAAACGCCATTTACCACCATCAAAAACAACAAAACCATATTATCCAATCCAACCGGCACCTATTACGATTCGAGCTCTGATGAGCTTTATATTGCCAATTTTACCAGTAACTCGATTATGGTTTTTGAAAATCCCGATCAAATCGCCAATAATTTTGCCCCTTCTCGCATTATTTCCGGGGGGCAAACCCAATTGGATCGTCCCTCCGGGATTTTTCTGGATGAGGACAGGAATCTTCTTTACATTTCCAATTTTGCCAATCCCTTGGGAGGCAGCCCCTCCTCCATCCTGGTATATGAAAATGCCAGGGCCCTGAATGGAAACGTAGCCCCTTCGGGGAAAATTACGGGAAATAACCCTGATGTAAAACATCCAGAAGGAATTTTTGTGGACATCGCCAACGATATTCTCTATGTCCTAAATTTAGGCTTGGGGGAACAACCGGCCATTTTAATTTTTGAAAACGCCAGCGTCTCAAATGGAAATATCTTCCCGGCTCGGGTGATCGCGGGAGATAACACCAACCTTAATGAACCCGCCCCTTCGTTTGAAACCAATGAGCCCATCGGGATCTTTTTGGACACCCAAAATGAACTTTTATATGTAACCATTCGAAGAACCAAATACGATTCCTCAACTGGCAAGGATCAACCCGGAAAAATTTTGGTGTTTTCAAAAAATAGTTATAGCACGGGGGGTGATAAATCTCCTCTGCGGGTCCTCACACTTAAAAATGAAGGGGCTATTCATCCCAATGGCTTATTCGTCCAAAATATCGATTTAACCACTAACCGGATTTACATTACCGATGAAGGTAATTCAAACCCCAACCGAGCGCCTATTGAACCACCTGCCTTGATTATTTTTGAAGATAAAGTAGCGGATACGGGAAATATTAATATCACCAATATCAATTTAAAACTTCAAGGAGATGACCAAAACGGGAATTTGGTGAATTTGATTAAACCCTTCGGCCTCACGTACGACCAAAACCGGGATACGGTTTATATGACTGATTTTGGGAAAAACGTGATCAACCTATTTACCAATATCACCGGCCATTTTACGGGAAACAACCCCACCGTCAACACACCTCCCACCGTTGAAATTCCCATTTCCCTGAGAGCTCCCCGCTGGATTGCCTTGGATATCCCCGGGGATGAACTCTATGTCAGCAGTCAAAACCTGAATGGGATCATGTCCTTTAGGGAAATTTCTAAGATTACCGGAGAGACCATACCCTTCCGGGTCATCAAAGGGGCCAATAGCAAAATTAGCAAACCCCAGGGAATTGTGCTTGTCCGGGAACGGGATCCAGACACAGGTGAACTCCAAACGGACCGGCTTTACATTGCCAATGAAGGAACCAAATCCATTCTTGTTTTTGATGATATCAGTTCGGCTTATAACGATTCTCCTCCGACCTTCGAAATCACAAGCAATGCCTTCCAGTATAGCGAACTGAGGGGGCTCGCCTACTCAAAAAGCAATGACCGTCTCTATGTGTCCGATAAAGCAAACAATGCCCAAGCCATTTATGTCTTCGAAGGGGTGAGCGCCCTTTCCTCCTCGGTAAATATGGACCCTACCCTTACCTTCGCCTCCAATGATTTTCCCATGGATCAACCCATCGGACTTTACATAGAAGAGGTTAATGATTCAACCTCGGGAGTCACGGACCGTCTTTTTGTAGGAGATTTTGGAAACAGGGAGGTAGTGATTGTTGATTTTAAACCAAACACCCATACCTATAGGACTATAAAATCCAGTTTAAATGCGTTATTTATTCCCGCTGGTGTTTTTGTTCATGAAGGCATCAACCACCTTTATGTCTCGAGTATTCCCACTACGAATTCCAGCGGAAATATTCTTGGAAAGAGCGGAATTTATGTGTTTGACCTGGCCCAAGCAGAAGACCCCGCCCAAGGGCCTAACTATTCCCTGAATCCAATACAATGGATTGTGGGAAATGATACCGGCTTAGTCTCTCCTTTCGGATTGGCCATCAGTTGGGATGAACAGAACCCACCGGTGGCGAATGCAGGGGCAGATCAAACAACATTGGTAGGAGATACGGTACAGTTAGACGGCAGCGGCTCATTTGATGTAGATGGCGACCAACTCGGATTCCTCTGGTCACTAACGGTTCCTTCTGGGAGCAATGCGACGCTATCGGATCCCAATATTGTCAACCCCACCTTTTTGGCAGATGTGGTTGGAACTTATTTTGCGGAACTGATCGTTTTTGATGGCAGCGTTACCAGTACGCCGGATACGGCCAATATCACGGTCAATTCCCCTCCGTAGGAGGAGATTCCCTCGTCAAACTCACTCCAATAAAAGCCTCAAAATGCTTTAACGCTTTAAGACGTGCGTAATGGAAGAATAATACTGAACCATAATGTCCCGCAGGAAGGTATATCAAATTGGGTTCCCCCAGGTGAGTCCAAAGTTCCTTTGTATACGGCCGCTTGATCACCGTATCAAAAACCCCATTGATCATTAAAATACGGTCCGGGGTTAAGAGGCTGGGATACTGTAGAGGGTCAACCTTTCCCAAAGCGGTATGTGCCTCCTTAAGAAATATTTCCCATTCTTCATTCGTGGGGGTTTTTTTTGCGAGCTTCTTTTGTATGTGCCTGTCTCGGTACCCTGCAATGGGCCTCTCTTTCGAGGTTCTGAAAATCCCCGGGAGATTTCCCCCGCCCAAAAATAGAACGGCGGCCTGAAAATCCGTTTCGACTTCAATCATCAAGGAGGTCAAAATGGCCCCCAAGCTGATCCCCATGATTCCAATCCGGCTCGGGTCTACTTCCGGTTGCTCTTTTAGCCACTGAAGTCCCTTCCTCACATTTAAAATATCATCGTGGAGAATTTGTTGGAAATGGGTTAAATTTTTACTCTCATCAGAAAAAATCCTGAGCTCGTTTCGGCTTGGAAAGCGTAAAACAATAAAACCCTTATCCGCAAAATAGCGGGCAAGGTTTTCCGTAAAATAATCACCGAAGGTAATGGGAAGAAGGATAATGGCTGGCTTTTTTAACTGGTTTTGGTTGGGTTTATAATAACCGAGATGAAGTTCTTTTTCCTCATGGGGTAGGATCACCGAAGGCGTTAGGGCCAGGGTGCTTAAAGAAAAACCTTTTCCGTCTTCCTCCTTAATAAGGGAGAGGGGAATCGTTCCGTTCATTTCAAAATAAACGGTATCGGGTGAAGGGGTGGTACGGATCTCCACCATATCCCTGGGACCTTTGAAAGGAAAGGAGACACATCCACCGGTAAAAAAACTCAATATGAGAAACCAAAAAGTTAATGAGATTCTTAAGCCTGGATTCAACCGTTCTCTCTTTCATTTAGATGAGAAAGACAATTTTTATTCCAAAAAGCTTCCTGCATTTTCTGTCCCTTGGAGAACTTCCCCGTGACAGGGTTCTAATATTTTCGCATGAAGTACATCTAAAATCTGAAAAGCCATTTCCCGAAAATATTGATCCATATGGGGCCCATTAAAAGACATTCTCCCAGCGTAAGAACCTTTTTTATAACTCTCTAGTGGAATAATATATCCCACGTAATCATTGGCAAAACCGATGATCAGAACACGGAGCCCTAACCCTTTCCCATATTCCTTTATTTCCAACCCAATCTGAGAGGACAAATCCGCGGGAACACCCAACAATACCTGTTTCCCCAATCGAAGGGCCTGAAGGGAAGAGACGGAATCAAAGAAAAGACTTGAAAAAAAACTGGGTAACCGATAATGGTTTGTAACCCTCACCTGGGTAGGAGGCAGATAAACCGGAATACGGAATGAATCAACCCCTCCGCAATCGATCCATGTGTCCTGGTCAATGGCCTGTTGGACCCGTTCTGAGAGTATTCTCCCCATGGCCGCAGCCCGTTCCATCCGGGTATTTTCAGGGTTTCTGGTTTTCACTTCGGGTGGGTGTGCGGTTTGATCTCCAACTGCCCCCGCGGTAAAAAGAGCGATGGTTCCGTTTTCTTGTTCTAAAGAGTGTTCCAACGCACCCGGATAATCTCCCGACATGGAAAGGTTCTCACTTCCCAAAACAGTTGCATGGGCTGAAAAGTTTACTAAGATAGCTTTTTGTTTCCCCTCAGAATTCTGGAATTCAATAATACCCACTTCCGGATCAATAGGCCCCTTGTCGACCATTCGATTTTTAATCAGGTCAGGAGCATCGGCTCTGCCCCACCGGAGGCGGGCAGGTTCTAAATTTTCAATTGCCTCAACAATCACCCCGGCCATTTGATCCGTCACTGTTTCAAAAAACTTCTCATGGAAAGGCCCGGTGGCAAAACCCTCCCAAAATTTATCGGATAAACCTCCCGGACCGGAATGGGTGTGAGTGGCCGTTATCATCAGATCTTCGGGATTTAGATGAATATCCTGTTTAACCTTTTCTAAAACCGTTTCAAACAACTCATTGGAAACAGCCAGAAGATCGCTATTGACCAGGACTACTTTTTTAGAACCCGCCTTCACAGCCAGCGCCCGAATAAAAACCGGATCATGGACCGACACCGATTTCTTTGACCTTCGTTTGCCATACCCAGCCAGTTGAATTCCATCGGGGAAAATGATTTGAGTCCTAGCGGCTCCTGCCAGAAAGGGGAAAGCATCAACCCCGGATAGATACTCTGTTGAAATCTGGTGGAAAACCTCAGTGGTTTTTTTGTAAAAGGGCCGGTCCTCAATGGGTGAATAGTCAATGGATAAACACCCGGTTAAAGATAGAAAAGTAAAAAAGGTAATCAAACCGTGAATTTGTTTTTTCATGGAGATGGTTTTGAACCGGCCTGTTCTTCTAGAAGTTCAACCAGCGCTTTGGTGACAAACGGCGCCATTTTTGAACTTGCCGAAACGGTTTCCTCATAGTGGTCATCATCTCCGCAGCGGTCGGTTCCATAGCGGGGACCACGAGGGGTCAGCACAGGCGGGATAAAGTCGTTGGCTGGAACAATATAACCTAGCTCATCGTTCGCCAAACCGATTAGAAACCGAAACTCACCTTCCATCCTTTGGCGAAGAATGGGCTCTTGGGGAATACCAGAGTGGGAAGGGGCAAGACGTTCCTTTCCCCGTCCACCGAGTTTCCGCTTCCTCTGGGTATACCCCCAGCAATTTTCCTTCTCCGTTAAATATCCCCCCACCAAAATCTCCGGGAAAAGCTCACCCGGAACCGTAATCATCTGGGAGACGGAACCCCCAGGTCTCTGAAAGGTGATCAGATTGACCTCCGTCAAAATATCTTTACCCTCCTTCTTCGCTTTTCCATCGGTGTAGGTTGGGCGATTGAAAACACCCTTTTCATTCAGCTGGAGGAACATTTGATTATCGAGCGGAATAAAAATTTCTTTGGATAAAACAGAAAGATGGGTAATTTTAATAATGGGCTGACTCTTCAACGCATCCAAGGTTGCCCCGGCGGCTATTTGTCCAATTCGTCGCGTCATAGACCAGGATCGTGGAGGGAGGCTCTGCCCATTCTCTTCTTTCACATCAACGTGAAGGGTTGTAAGAAGGCCTCCTACGGCACCGCTAAAATAGATGGCAATTCCCCCGACTCCCTGAAACCGTTTATTTCCCACCCTAAATCCCCCTTTTTCAATCCCTTCCCGGAGATAATGTGGAAAATCCGATGTAATCAGGCTACTGGTTCCACCCATGGTCTCAGGATGGGGGGACCAATTGACCACCGTTGCAATGGTTTTCCCATTTTGTCCAAGGACCTGCATGACTAAAAGGAGATCATCGATGACAATGGGATCTCGAAAATCGTTAATGAGCGGACCGAAATTCATTGGAACCGATGTTTTTGCAAACCGGAGGTTTGCTGGCTGCAACTTCCCATCGGCCTCCCGAAGAGCCCGAATGGTTTGCTGTTGAATATATTGGATGAACCGGGGGTCTTTTCCATCGGTAAAAGGGTTGGGGCCCCAAAGCCCAATGGAATCCGGACCCCCGTGGGTATGGGTACTGGCCACGATGATTTGGGAAAAGCCCAGGTCCTTGAGTTCCTCCCGGATTGTTTGAACATGGGAATAAAAAAAACCCACCAAGTCCAGAGCCACCAGTCCAATTTTTGTTTCCCCTCTATTTAAAACCAGGACCCGGCTCCAAATCGGATCATGCACCCCCTTTGCCGTATAATATGGCCCAAAATGATGAAAACCCGCCAAGAACGGACCGTCCCATTTTCCGTTTTGATTCAGGTCTTCAAATGGCTCAAAAGGGCGGCGGGGAGCTAAAGGGTTGGGAGCATCGTATCGTCCGTTGCCGTTTAAATCCTCATAGGGCTCCCCCCAAAGGACTCCGTTTTCATCTACGGGAGTGATGGGAAAGGCCGCAGCACCGGCAAGGAGTGTGCTGGGTTCACAAAGCCCAATGGGCAAGAAGGAAAAAAGGGGGAAAAACACAAAAACCAAACCCGCCAAAAACCGAAAACCGTTCATGATTCACTCCTTTAATTATTCCGCAATTTTACCATTTTTTTTCCTATCTGTCTGACCCAATAAAATAGTCCCGCGGAAATCGAGGGGAAGGAAAACGGCGAAGCCCTCTTTCCTTTATTAAACCTGGAAATGGAAGCGCCACTGCTTATTTAATGAAGGTTATTCTTTAGTTGCTGTATAGGGACAAATTTCCCTGTAAGGGCAATATCGGCAAGCAATAAAGGTCGGTTTAGGGGCAAAATCCCCTTTTCGAATCCCCGCAGCCACAACTCGAATCTGCTCTACGGTTTTTTCCAAATCCTTCTCGGTTTTTTCCAGGGATCCGATCAACCCGGAATCCAGAAAATAGAGCTGGATTTGCTCGGGGATTTTTCCCTCAATTTTCCGGTAGGCATAGGCGTAAATCGAAAGCTGAAGATTTTTTCGGATCTCTTGATTCGCTTTCTCCTGTGTCCGAACATTGGATGATTTATAATCAATGATGGTCACCCTTCCCTCACGGATATCAATCCGGTCCCAACGGCCTCTTATTTTATTTTGATCCAATAAAACAGAAAATTCCTTTTCAATAAAGGTTGGAACATTTCCTTCTTTCTCCTCGCTTTCATAAAAACGGGTTAACGTGGTCACTCCGGTTTCAAAACGAAGCTGTTCATGCTCCCGGTTAAGGAACCCTTCCGAGGACCATGCCATTTGAAAAGCCTTATGAAGGGAAGGAAGAGAAAAAGGCTGCCCTTCGATTTTTGCACGAAGATACTCCTGAATGGCACGATGAAGGGCATTTCCATAAATGATGGAGTGGTGTTTATAAATGGGGACCTTCAATACATGAACATATTTATATTTCAGGGGACAGGTTAAATAATCATCAATTTGGTAATAGCTCAATTGAAGAAGTTCGTGATCTTGGGGTAATCGGAAAGGCAAAACCTCACGGGGAGGAGATGGCGCATAGCGCTCAATCTGCTGAATGGCTGAAGGGCTGCGAAGGGTGGCCTGTCCCTCCGTCATTCCCAGGGTTTCTAAAACAAATGGGCTCACCCGGCGGAGACGCTTGCCCCCGCGGTCATGAGAACAGGATAGAATCAATTCTTCCCGGGCCCGGGTCATTCCCACATAAAAAAGCCTCCGCTCTTCTTGGATATGAAAATCTCCGCTGGGCAGAAGGTCTTTGATCAGCTGCTCGGGAAACTCTATAGGATCCTTCCGCCGCCGGCTTGGAAAATGCTGATCCACCAAACCCACTAAAAAAACAATGCGAAACTCTAGCCCTTTGGCTTTATGAACCGTCAGAATTTGCACCATTTCATTTTCGGAAGGAAAATCCGCAGCGGCCGGATCATCCCCGGATTCAATGAGGAGATCCAAATGCCGGATGACCTGATGGACCCGATCTTGTGAGGCGATATATTCAAAGTGTTTAATCGACTCAAAAAACTTCGCGATATTCTGAATGGCCCGGTCTGCTTCTGCCGTATCCTCTCCCCCAAGCTGCTGAAGGTATCCGCTTTCCGTCAAAAAGGTATAAAGCAGAACCCCTGTGCCCACGGAACGGGAGAGCTCCGCGTATCGAAAAATATCCTGTAAAAACTTTGCAAGTGTTGCTTTCGCCTCCAAAGATACGCCTTCCGCCACCTTGTTCAGGGTCATCCCCTCCTCCAAGGTCCACCCGGAAACCTCTTTTTCCTCGTGCACCTTTTGGAAAATATCAAACAAAGGCCTTTGGTAGCGTTTTGAGAAAGACATCAGAGAGATTAAATCCTTCATGGGCAAAGCATAGAGGTGCGATGTCACCAAATGAAAAAGGGCCGTATTCTCATTGGGATCGGAAACCACACGGAGAAAAGCCAACAAAATTCGAATTTCTTCCCGTTGATAAAGCCCCCGGTTCCCGGAAAATGAAAATGGAATACCTCTTAGATTTAATGATTGGATATAGGGGGTGGCATCCTTGTTGGCGCGAATTAATATGGCAAAATCACCATAGCCATACTTGCCTGTTTGAACTTTCTCCTCGATCATACGGGCAATTCCGTCACTCTCGCTGCTTAAGGTATCATACCGGACAAAGGAAACCGCCTTCCCTTCCTGGTCTTTTCCCACCAAATGCTTTTGAATCCCATGTTGAACCTCTAACCGTTCAGGGTCGTTGTGCCGGATCAGCCCATAGGCGGCATCCAAAATCGGTTGTGTGGACCGATAATTTTCCGTGAGGACAACTTTTGGAGCGGAGGGAAACCGGGAAGAAAAATTGAGCAGATTGCTGAGGGCGGCCCCACGGAACTTATAGATGCTTTGATCATCGTCCCCCACAACGGTGATATTTTGATGGCCCCGAGCCAAAAGATGAAGCAGTTGAAACTGAATATAGTTCGTGTCTTGAAATTCATCCACGAGGATACAGCGGAACCGGTTTTGGTAACGTTTAAGGATCAAAGAATGGTTCCTGAAAAGGCTTAAAGGAAGTGCCACCAGGTCACCAAAATCAAGGAGGCCTTGTTGTAGAAGTAACCGTTGGTATTGCTGGTAAACCAGCCCCAACTCCACCGCTTCCTGAGCCTTCTCCTGAAGTTCTTGATCTTTTGGTGTGCTCTCAGCCTGCGCTTTGAGCGAATGCGCATAGGAAATATACTCATCTGGAGAAACATCCTCGTCTTTTGCCCTGGAAATTAAAGTCAAAATCGCTTCTATATGTTTGGTGGGGTTTCCTAAAGGGCGGTAATAATTGAGATCAAATTGAAAGAGATTCTCTTGAAAAAAGATGGTTTGCTCCGCCTTGGACAAAACTTTAAAATCAGTGTTCAGACCTAGGACCAAACCATGATCACGCAAAACCCGGTCTCCAAAAGCATGGAAAGTACTGATGGTATAGCCAAAGCCCCCAAGGGGAACCAATTGGTCCACCCGCTCCTCCATTTCCAAAGCCGCTTTATCCGTAAAGGTCAGGGCAAGGATTTCATTGGGTTTGGCTTTTTGATGCTCAATGAGCCATGAAATACGGTGGGCGATAACACGGGTCTTTCCGGTTCCCGCACCGGCAATAATGAGTAGGGGCCCTTCCCCATGTTCAACCGCAGAACGCTGTTGTTCGTTGAGTTCCATAATCAGGATTGAAATTGCCAGAAATGGAGCGCTTTTGCAATCTCTTTTGAAGGATCACATTCATGAAGAAAGGAGAAATTCTACAACCCGTTGAGGAAGACAGAGACAGTGTCACTGCCGGAGTTGGCAACGGCCATGTCTAATTTACCGTCTTTGTTAAAATCCCGGAGAATCACGGAGGAAGGAGCTGTTTCCGTTGGAAAGGTTTTTTGGGGCTCAAAGGTTCGATCACCCCGGCCCATGAGAATTGAGATGCTATTGTCCCCTTGATTGGCAACGGCAATATCCAAATTTCCATCCTGATCCAGATCACCCGTATCTACTGAGAAGGGTTTACCCATGGTAAATTCTTTGGTTGGAGATGAAAAGGAACCATTTCCATCGCCCCATAAAATAGAAACGGTTGGATCGGGAATATCTTGTGTATTTGCTACAACCACATCCAACTTTCCATCATTATCAAAATCCCCGCTCGCAATCGCACTCGGGCTATTTCCAACCGGATCTGAGGAGGAAGGAGTAAAGCTGCCTCGAACCGTATCACTCCCTATAAGGTTAACGACTGAATTATTCGCCTGATTGACCACCGCAAGGTCTACAAGGGTATTGGAAATGGAATTAAAATCACCCGCTGTAATCCCAAAAGGACCCTTAAAATTTTCAGATTGAATTTTTGGTTGGGGAGCAAAGGTACCAATATCATTTCCTAGCAAGACTGAAACGGTATCCTCGCCAAAGTTTACCACCGCAATATCATCACCAAGCTTTCCGTCAAAATCCGCAACGGAAATCCCTTGAGGGGCGGACCCCACGGAAAAGGTATTATTCTCTATAAAATTTCTATTACCATCACCATTAATAATGGAAACTTTGTCGGTGGAAAAACTAACAACAGCAATATCATCGATATTATCCCCAAGGAAGTTCCCTCTTGCAATTGCAACCGGGCAAGAATTAGCTATGGCAAGGGGAACGGTAACCGATGAAGAAAATGGCCCATCTCCATCTCCTAAAAGGATAGTAACAGAATCTCCAACATCGTTGGCAACGGCAATATCCTGGTTTCCATCCCCGTCAAAATCTCCGGAGGTCACCGCTTCAGGTTTTGCCCCGGTTACATAGGTCACCGCAGCCTGGAAAATCGGGTTTGGGCCCGGGTTGCCCCCTCCATCACCATTTCCTCCTCCGCCACAAGCTCCGAAAAAAAAGGCGCTGAGGGCAAGAAGATAAATTTTCTTTAAACTATTGATTTTCATCTATTTTTCATGCGGGGGAGGCAATAAACGGGTGAGAAGATGTTGACGTCATGCCTCTTTTAATTATTTCCGATTTGGAGGGGCACTGTCAAGGGTGGGGGGCATTTTTTTAAAATTTTTTTGGATTAATTTTCTAAAATTTTTCAAATAGTTAAGATGGAGGAAATTCCTGAATTCCTTTCAAAAAAATCACCTTTAAATTAAAATTGAATTTTAAATGACAAAAACTGACATCAATGCCCTTCTTTGACCAGATTTTTATTCCAGGAGGGAATTTCAACCACCAAATCCTGTGTTCCATTGGGAACACACTGGCAGGCCAAACGGGACTGCAAGGTAATTCCAGGGGCTTCATCCAACTGGTCCAGCTCATCATCCGTGGCCTCGTTGCAGGTGTCTAAACCTTCTTTGACCAATACATGGCAGGTAGAGCAGGCCACAACCCCCCCGCAGGAATGCTCTATTTCAACCCCGGAATTGAGGGCAATATCCAAAAGGCTTCCGGGTTGACCTGTGGGGCCATAGGGAATTTTTTCCGGATCAACCGCCACGGTTTTATCGGGCCCGATTTCAATCCCTACAAAGGTTATCTTATAACCCTTTTTGGGTAACTGAATATCGGCCTTTGAAATATATGGATTTTCCCCACCCATGGGCTCTTACACGCCTCCTATTAGCAATGATTCGCCATTTTATCACATCCCTAAGGCCCAAAGAAAGAGGTTACAGCTTTTTTTTCATTGAAACCGCTTCCCCGAATCAACAATCTCTACCCATCCGTGGGGATCCCCTTTTCGTCTGGAATCGTGGGTCTTATGAATCACCCCTCCTTTTGGATTCCATTCGTATTCCCCGTAAACACGAAGTTTCAATCCATGCTTCACCGGAACCCGTGGGGCTAGATTGAGGTTATGGATAATGAGAATGGTCTGCCCCTCTTGTGTGATGATAATAAACCGTTGATGAGGAGTTCCCTTCGTATCATCCAAAAGAATTTTTGCCACCTCCCCTTCTGCTTTCAGAAAAATGTTGGAGTACTGTTTGAGATAAGCCTCTTTTACGGGAGACTGGGTTTCCTCCTTTGATTCGGATAACCCCTTGGCGGGAAGGCAAACCATTAAAAATAAAACACTGCTGATAAAAAGGTAAGCGCGGAAAATTTTTCGGGGGAACTTTTTCATAAACGGATCTCCTGCCAGCGCTCTGACCGGTATCGCCCGATCAGGAGCGTCATTCGGGTAAACCAATCGATGATCATGGTCCCCCACAAATAGAGAATCTCAAGATGAAGGTGAACGGAAAAAAAGTACGATAAGGGCAAGCGGATGACCCACATTCCGATAATGGTCACCAGAAGAATGTAAGAGGTGTCCCCCGCCCCTTTTAATGATCCAGAAAGGACCATGGTAATGGCTAAAGGGATTTGAATCAAGGCCACCACTTTGAGGAAAAAGGTTCCTAATTTGATCACCTCCGGATCATCCGTAAAAGCACGAAGAAGCAGGTACGGAAAGAAAAAAAAGAGAAAACCCATCCCTGCCATCACAAAAATGGCCAGGCGATTGGTCTCCCAATTCTCCATTTTCGCTTTTTGGTATTTGCTGGCCCCAATACTTTGTCCAACTGCGGTGGAAGCCGCGGTGGAAAAACCATGCCCCGGCATATAGGAAAGGGCTTCAATGGCCAATCCCACCTGATGAGCCGCATAGGCGGCGGTTCCGTAAAGGATGACCAGTTTCGCATAAACCATTTGACCGGAATTTTGAATGATTCGATCCACTAAAACGGGAAATCCAACCCGGATTATCTTCCGGATCAACGTTGGATGAAGAGGACCCTTTTGGAGATATCCCTTTCGCACCATGAGGGCGAACATAAGCAGGGAACCCATCCCCTCCGATAAACCGATAGCGATGGCGGCACCCTTCACACCCAGCTGGGGGACGCCCCCATATCCATAAATCAATGGGAACGCAAATCCAACATGTAAAATATTAATAAGGGTAACGATAACCAGTGGGGTTTTGGTATCTCCAATTCCGTGAAAAATTCCTGTTTGAACATTCACCAAAACCTTAAAAATAAAAATCGGGAAAATAATTTTTAAATAACCTTCACTTAAAAGAGACACTTCCGGGGTGACACCGAAAAAGGAGAGCCCAAAACGACCGCCCCAAAAACCGGAAAAACCGATAACCAAACCCATTCCGATTCCGATCACCATAGATTGGAATGCAGCCTGTCTTGCCATCTGAAAATCTTTGGCTCCCCATGCTTGGGCCACCACCGTTGTCCCGAGGGATAAACCCCAGATCGCAGCCATCGCAAAAAAAACCATCAGCTGGCTAATCCCCACGGCGGCAATGGCAGAGGCACCGAGCCCTCCTACCAAAAAAATATCAATAACGCTAACCGATCGTTGAAGGAAACTGCTTAAAACCACCGGGAGGGCCAGGGAGACCATAGAGCGCCGGATTTGCCCTCTTCCTTTTTTTCGGGTTGGATAAAACATTGAAAGGTAAACCGTTCTCTTGGGTCAAATACCAATCTGAAAAACATTAGATCTTTTTATTCTGGGTCTTCGTGAAATCGAGTGGGTAAAAATTGTTAAAAAGTGTTTAAGGTCCATACAGGGCAAGGGTCAAGGAAAAGTCATTCTGTGGTTGAAGCCTTTGAAGTATTAGAGGTTCCTGCAAAATCCAGTTCGTCATTCCCGAATGTTTTTATCGGGCCCGCCTGCCGGCAGGCAGGAATCCAGGATTCAAAAAATCAACATCTTCTGGATTCCCGCTTTCGCGGGAATGACGGGAAGGGCCTGGATTTCCGCTTTCCCCTGCCTGCAAGTGCCCGCCGGACAGGCGGGTAATGACAAAATTTACCCACTCACTTCCACGATGAGCCTTTATTCTATAAGGCATCGGTGCCCAGGATCAATCTCCGGCTTGCTTTATTTTTTAAAATGTAAACGGAGTATGTTATAGTGACCCGGTTTCATCAACCAATCACGCGGGACAAAAATGGAAGAATATCTAAAAACCGCCTCCGAGGTCGCCCAAAGGGCTGGGAAACTGCTTATGAATTATTTAGGGAAAGACCTGAAAATCGGTTACAAGGGTGTCATCAACCTAATCACCGAGGCGGATCAAAAATCAGAGGAAACCATTGTTCAATATCTCCGAGCGAAATACCCTGACCATCAAATTCTTGCCGAAGAGGGAAAGGGAGTGAAGACACCATCCTCCTGGAAATGGATTATTGATCCTTTGGATGGAACCACCAATTTTGCCCATGGGTTTCCTTCCTTCTGTGTCTCAATTGGGTTGGAAGTAGATGAGAAAATACAGGTTGGAGTCGTCTATGACCCAGTTCGATCCCACCTTTTTAGCGCTGAACGGGGAAAAGGTTCTTTCTTAAACGGAGAAAAACTTGGTGTTTCTTCTATCCAATCGCTTTCGGAATCTCTTTTGGTGACCGGGTTTGCCTATGATGCCCGATTTAGCGACGAGAACAATTTTGACCACTTTATTCATTTTACCCGTTGCTGCCAGGGTGTTCGCCGAACGGGTTCGGCTGCTTTGGATCTTTGCTATGTGGCCTTGGGGTGTTTCGACGGTTTCTGGGAATTAAAACTGTCCCCATGGGATACCGCTGCAGGAAGTTTAATCGCCGAAGAGGCCGGAGCAAAGGTTAGTGATTTTAAAGGGAATCCCTTTTCTATTTACATGAAAGAAATTCTGGCCAGCAATGGGAAAATTCATCAGGAAATGATTCAGGTGTTAACCCAGACTAAACCCTGAGAGATGACCCGTGAGGGCTGACGTTCCTTCAAAACCCACTCCGATCCCCATCACCAAAAAAGAAATCTGGGCATGGTGTTTTTACGATTTTGCCAACTCATCATTTACCACCATTATCGTAACCGTTGCCTTCAGTGTTTATTTCACCAAGGTGGTAGCGGAGGGGCATAACCCCGAAGCCTGGTGGGGTTGGGGATATGGGGCCTCCATGCTGATTGTGGGAATCATCTCCCCCATTTTGGGAGCACTGGCCGACTACACCGGAACCAAAAAAAATCTTTTAATTGGATTTAGCTTTCTTTGCATTTTAGCAACCTTTTTCCTTTTTTTCGTTGAAAAAGGGGATATCGTGTTAGGGATTTTTTTATTTGCCATTGCCAATATCGGCTTTAACGGGGGGTTGGCTTTTTACAATGCTTTTTTGAAAGACCTTTCCCTCTCTGAAAACATGGGAAGAATTTCCGGATATGGTTTTGCCCTGGGTTATGTGGGGGGCCTTGTTTCTCTGGTTTTGGTTTATCCTTTAATCCAAGGGGGGTTGGGTGAAGAAAATCTTTTTTATTATCGTCTCAGCTTTCCCGTCACCGCGGGCTTTTTTCTCATTTTTGCGCTCCCCTCATTTTCTTATCTCCAAGAAAGGCGGTTTTTCATCCCCAACGGCCAGGCCAACGCCTCCTGGACTATCGGATTGCGCCGGGTTTGGAAAACGTTTCATGAGATCCGCAGGTATAAAGAACTTTTTAAATTTTTTCTGGCCTTTCTCATTTATATAGATGGAATCAATACGGTTATTGTATTTGCGGGTATTTTTGCAGCAACTGTTTTAGATTTTTCCCCGAAAGACCTGATCATCTTCTTTATTATCATGCAAATCTCCGCAGCCTTAGGGGCATATGCTTTCGGATTCATCAACGATTGGATTGGGCCCAAACGAACAATTAGCATCACCCTTTTTATTTGGACCGCACTCATGATCTGGGCCTTTTTTGTTCCCTCCAAGTCACAATTTTATTTTCTAGGGCTGATCGCGGGTGTCGCCCTGGGATCCAATCAATCCTCCAGCCGTACCCTTTTAGGTTTGTTTGCCCCAAAAGAAAAAATCACGGAGTTTTATGGTTTTTTTTCTTTAACCGGGAAACTAGCCGCCACCATTGGACCCCCGGTTTACGGAATGATTACCGCTTTGACCGGAAACCAACGGTATGCGGTTCTTTCACTGATTCCCTTTTTTCTAATCGGGTTTTTGATCCTTCAAAGTGTGAATGAAGAAGCGGGTAACAGAAGGGAACAGGCTTAGGGTTTAAAAACCTGTTTTTCCTAAGGCAGGGAAAGCTGAAAAGGAACCGGCATAAAACAAATTAAAAAAATGATTAAACACATTACACCAATCATACGGCTTTGCCAGGAAAAGGGTTTGTGACCATCAATAACCGGGGGATGGCCACTCCCCAGGATAAAAGCTAAAAAAGCCCACAAAAACCAACCCCACCATCCCAATAGCCCCAGTAAAATTAAAACACCAACCATTGTTCTAGAAATAATTTTTAGTTTTTCTCCAAAGAAAGCATAGGCAATGTGGCCTCCATCCAGTTGGCCAATAGGAATCAAGTTCAGAAACGTGACAAACAATCCAATCCAACCGGCAAAAGCAATCGGATGAAGAATCACGTCATAGCCATCGGGTAAGGGTCCAATAATCCAATTCGAAAGAACGGAAAAAAGAAGAGGGTTCCCTAAGAAAAGTCCTCCTGCCCCATCCAATTTCACCACAACAGATTGCTGCAAACCAATGATAATGGCGGGGATGGCCACAAGGAAACCCGCAATGGGACCCGCCGCCCCAATATCCAAAAGGGCTTTTTTTCGAAGAATTGGCCCTTTCATTCGGATAAAGGCCCCTAATGTTCCAATTAGAAAAATGGGTGGCGCGGGAATAAAATAGGGAAGGGTGGCAGGAACACCATGCCTCTTCGAAGCGAAATAATGACCAAATTCATGAGTTAATAAAATAGCCAACAATGTGAAGGAAAAAGGCATTCCCTGAATAAGGGTTGCAGGGTTTCGCAAAGGATCCGCCCCTTGATGATACGCACCGGTCAGGAGGGTTGTAAAAACCGTGGCAATAAAGAGAACCCCCGGTAGAATATATTGGGTTCCCGCTTTGACAGGCCGACCGATTCCTTCTTGAACCAATTCGGAATGATCTAAACCATCAAAGGAAGCCTGTTGGACCCGGGGATAGTTTGAAATGTTTGTTTCTTCTCTTATTTCCATAAATCCTGATGACCATTTGGCATTGAGTTTTAATCCTAAGGCTTTTAAAAAGTGATGTCAAGAAAGAGGCCACCCTTTTGAGCAAAGAGAACCTCATCTCCGCTTATCCTATTGTATCCTGGCACCCTTGTTAAGATCTCCAGAAAAGAAAAAATTTGAAAGGCTTTCCCATTATTTAGTCCCGCTCCCCTTTTCCCTCAATCTTGACAGGTTTTAGGGTTGCTTGTATATTGAATTACAACTAAAAAGCTTTTTTCAACAAGGGGATACGTCATAGAAACGATCGCCAAAACAAAGATTCTAATCGCTGATGATAACCCCCGTCTCCTCAAGGTCCTTGAGCTCCGGTTTTCTCAATCCGGCTACCGGGTTTATACCGCAGAAAAAATTAAAGATGCCGTGGTAACCGCAATCATTGTTCGGCCTGATTTAATTATCACCGATGTGATGATGTCCGAAATCAATGGTTGGGAATTCAAAAAACTGCTCAATAAAATCCCTAATATGATTGAAATTCCTTTTATTTTTCTGACCTCTACAGAAACCCTTCCCGTTGAGTACTATTCCCAGGATTTTGGAATGAGTGATTACATGCCCAAGCCCTACGCATTTGATGATTTGTTGGCTAAGGTAGAGAAAAATCTAAGAAGGCATGAACAACGTCAAAAAACCCTTTCCCCTGAGGTCTCATCCCCAAGCGGGATCTTACAGGATATGTCCCTGACAGATATCCTACAGGTCCTTTCCATGAATAAGCGAAGCTGCAAGGTAAAATTAGTCCGGGGAGAACAAACCGGCGAAATTTACTTTCGGCAAGGTAGGGTCAGCGGTGCCTGTATGGGGTCCCAAGAAGGGGAAGAGGCCCTTTTTGAACTGTTGGGTTGGAAGGGGGCAAAATTTTCGGTAGGGGAAATCTCCAACAACGATGAAGAAACTATCTCCAAAGATATTCATTCCTTAATTGCGGAGGGAATGAAACGTTCTAATGACCGGAAAAATCCACCCTCTACCCATTCTGCACCCACTTCAGGTGATGAACCGACTATGGAAATCTCTCCCAATGGACAGGGAAAAGAAATTATCCATTTTCTTCATCATCTCCAAAAAAAGGGACTCCTCAAAGAGATTACAGGATGAATGAAACCCGGAATTGCATCGCCCTTGTAGGGGGAAACCAACGGGGACTGGAAACATTGGCCCTTTTGGTTGAAGAGGGAACCCATGATTCCGCTCTCATCATTGAACCGGACCGTGGTGCCCTGGTCTTTCATCTCAAAGATTACGGTTTCAGCTTCAACGAATCCCTTCACATTGAACTCAGTCAACGAATATCCGATCTGAAAGGCAGAACCGGAGTGCGTCAAATCATTGATGCCTCAGGGAACCCGAATCTTCACCGCGATCTTTATCAATTAGGAGCCCCTGTGGAAATCTCCAGGGATTCGGTCTTTCAACTGAACCATTCCTTAAAAAAAATTCCTGCAAAAACCTCGGAAGATTTTGCCAAAAGACAGGCCTACCTTCTTGAACATTTCAAAGGTCCCCTTGGGGAGATTGATTTAGCAAGCGATGAGGAGGAATTTTACCGGTACCTATTAGACAGCACTCTGTTGGCGACCAATGCCGAAGGGGCAGAGCTTTTCCTACTGGAAGAGGATGAAAAAAGGGTGTTTTTGGCTATGGCCAGGGAAAGTGGGGTGGCTCCCAAATGGCATCCCCCCGAAGTTCTTTTAAAAGGGGGAAAGGGGGTCATCAGTCATATCGCCCGGACTGGCCAGCCTTTCCTCTTACCTAAAGGGGAACTCTCCTTATGGGAACAAGAGCTTCTGGATGGAGAAGAAGTAACCGCCCTCATTGGGATCCCTATCCGAGAGGATAATCAACTCCTGGGGGTTCTTTTTCTTTATCGTGGAACGGATTCTGCTCCGTTTCACGAACAGGATCTTGATTTTTTATCGAAAATGTCGCCTCAACTGATCAGGCCTATTAAAAAATTACTGACCCTCAAGGATATTCGGGAAGCCTCCCTAACAGAAGCCCTTCGCAAAGAAGTACGGGAAATCATGGATTCAAAATTTCCCATTCAACAGAAACTTCAAAAAAGTTTGGGAAAAATTACTGAAGGACTATCCTCTTTAAGGGGATCTGTTTTTGTGAAGGATCCCTATAGCGATGATTTAATGCTCCAGGCCACCACTCATTATTCTCCCCAAATGATCGGTTTGATGCGGATTAGAAAAGGAACCGGGGTCATCGGTCAAACCGCTCATTTCAATCATCCTTTTTACCTCAAACAAGACCCTAATGCCGTTCTTCCTCCCGAACAGGAGATGGGCACCTGGCCAGCCACCTTGTCCCTTCCCATTTCCACCTCTTCTGAAATGGTGGGGGTCATTCATCTTGAATTTGACAATCTCCCCCGGCTTCCCATGAAGACTTTAAAACTGGGAAAAGATTTGTGTGACCTGCTGGCTTCGGCGGTTGCAAGTGATGTTGAACGGCACCGCATGTCACAAAAGGTTTTAAAGCTAACTGTTGTAAACGAGGAAGGTCTGGAATTATTGTCCACTAATGACCGGGATAAAGTTCTTCGATTTGCCACCGGTTCCGCGGCCATGATCATGGATGCTGAGGCCGTTGTTTTAAGAATTGCCGATCCGGGCGGGAAAGGGCTATTGGTAGGTTCCACCTATGGACTTCATCGGGATGAAATTGATCAGGAATTGGTTAATTTAGATCGCCTGATCGCCTCCAAGGTTTTTGAAACAAAGAACACCCTCTCCATTCCCAATCTGGAAGAGTCAGAGTTTCCATCCCCTGAATCGTTTCCCTACCGTTCTGCTTTATCAACTGTTTTATTCGGAAACGATCAACCGATTGGGACACTCACGGCATACAATAAACTCATGTATAATTCTTTTTCCTGCACTTCTTTTCACGTTGATGATATGGAAATTTTGGAAAAATATGCAAATTATGTTGGCAAATCACTGGTCCAAGCCCAAGAGTTTAAATCCCGTCAAGCCCTGATTACCATTGATGAGACCACCGGATTAAAAAACAACCGCTATCTTCAACTTCGGTTACCCGAAGAGGTCCAAAGGGCAGAGCGTTATCAAAGAAACCTCACACTCATTATCATGGAGGTGGATGACCAACAAAAGGCTTTCCAACAATTGGATCGACCCGCCCGAAAAGATTTGGTGAAACAAATTGCAGGGATTGTCCGGGAAACCTTTCGGAATGTGGACATCATTGTGCGAGTGGAAAAGATCAAATTTGCCATTCTGATGCCCGATACCGGGGAGCGGGCCTATGAAGCTATTTCCCGGTTATCCCGAAATGTTTCTGAGGTGAAATTGAAAAGTGTAGACTCCGGAAAGGTCACTCCCCTGGTCGTTCGTGTTGGCTACAGTAATTTTCCAGAAGACGCCAAAGAACCGGACGAATTATTTGCAAAAGCCTCTCAAATGAGAACTCTCTCTTAATTCCGGCTAGGGCGGGTCTCTTTTGAGATGCTCCTCCAACCGTTGAAGGAGATCCAAATCCTCCCCCCCGTCAATATCAACCACCTTTTGGGAAGAAGTCTCTCCCCGGACCAACCGGATTTGGGACTTGGATATCTCCAAGGCTTTAGATAAAACAGTGATCATGGCATCATTGGCCTTCCCTTTCTCTGGAGCCGCGGTGACGCATATTTTCAAGGTTTTTCCCACCCACCCGGAAATCCTATTTTTAGAAGATTTTGGGGTGACTTTTACATTCAAATACATTTAATGGTCCACTCGAAAAAAAACAGGCTTTTTTATTTCTACAATACCGGAAAAAATTCCGCAATCCTTTTATTAAACCCGAACCATAAAAGAGCCTTTCCTTAACCAATCCATGTCCTGTATAATTTTCTTGTTTGGTTTCAATGCCCTTAAAAAGGTTTTTCCCATGAGAGCAATGATCCTGGCCCAACGGGCCCCCATGAAAGAAAAGCCCTTACGCCTGATTGAAAAAACGTCGCGGAAACCTCAAAAAGGGGAAGTCCTCATTGAGGTAGCGGTTTGTGCCATCTGCCGCACCGATTTGCACATCATCGAGGGGGACCTGCCCCCTCATCAATCTCCCGTGGTTCCAGGCCACCAGGTGGTCGGTTATATCAGGCAAGCCGGCACAGACACCCATCGTTTTAAAGTTGGAGACCGGGTAGGTGTGGCCTGGTTATTTTCCTCTTGTGGACGGTGTCTGTATTGCCACCGGGACGAAGAAAACCTTTGCGAAAATCCGGTCTTTACCGGATACGATGTGGATGGGGGGTATTCTGAATTTTTGATCGCCAAGGAGGACTTTATTTATCCAATCCCTCCGGAACTCCCTTCGAAACAAGCAGCACCTCTGCTTTGCGCTGGGATCATCGGTTATCGGGCCCTTCATCGTACCTGTATTCGAAAAGGGGAACGGCTGGGACTTTATGGGTTTGGGGCTTCAGCCCATGTGGTCATCCAGATTGCAAGACACTGGGGTTGCCAGGTATATGTCGCCACCCGAGGGGAAAAACACCGGGAGCTAGCCTTGCAATTAGGGGCTCATTGGGTAGGAGGAGCCACCGATCGTCCTCCTGAAAAACTCAATGCAGCCATTCTTTTTGCCCCAGTGGGGGAGTTGGTTCCCGTGGCCCTCGAAGCGCTGGACAAAGGAGGAACCCTGGCCCTAGCAGGCGTCTACCTCACAGATATTCCCTCCTTAAACTATGAACAACATCTTTTTCATGAGAAAAACCTGATCAGTGTGACGGCCAATACCCGCCAAGACGGAGAAGCCCTCCTTCATCTCGCGGAGGAGATCCCTATCCAGACCCACACCGAAACCTTCATGCTTCACCAAGCCAATGAAGCTTTACTTCAATTAAAAGAAGATGGGATTCAAGGGGCCGGGGTACTTGAGATAAAAAGAGAAAAATAATTTTGGCTCATCGTGGAAGTGAGTGGGTAAATTTTGTCATTACCCGCCTGTCCGGCGGGCACTTGCAGGCAGGGGAAAGCGGAAATCCAGGCCCTTCCCGTCATTCCCGCGAAGCCTGTCCTCGAATGACTTTATCGGGGAGCGGGAATCCAGAAGATGTTGATTTTTTGAATCCTGGATTCCCGATAAAACCATTCGGGAATGACGAACTGGATTTTGCAGGAACCTCTAAT